>ERZ779626.247-NODE-247-length-36419-cov-21.052332_pt1 | contig 36419 bp, 51 predicted proteins | sample MGYA00514209_ERZ779626 | MGnify/ENA primary metagenome ERZ779626 (study PRJEB29562, sample SAMEA4376713) | mouse gut metagenome | isolation source: Cecum | study: EMG produced TPA metagenomics assembly of the A DSS colitis mouse model was used to assess the...
CTTCGACCCTGCGCACAAATAAATTTTTGGAGGAAAACATCATGGCTTACAACGAAGGAAAAATTGCGGGCGTTGGCGCCCTGAAGGCCCTGGCCCAGAAGCTGAACGCTGAGACACCCAAGAAGGTGTCCGACCTGACCAATGACGCCAAGTACCAGACTGAGGAGCAGGTGGCCGCCGCCGTGGCCGCTGCGGAGCACCTCCAGCGGAAGAAGGTGTCCAGCGCGGCGGACATCGACCCCACGGCGGCGGGGGCGGATAAGTTCATCTACATGGTTCCCAAGGCCGGCGCCAAGGACGGGGACAAGTACGATGAGTACATGGTCCTGGACGGTGCGGTGGAGAAGATGGGCGACTGGTCGGTGGACCTGAACGGCTACCAGCTCAAGGAGGAGGGCAAGGGCCTCTCCTCCAATGACTACACCAACGAGGACAAGGCCAAGCTGGCGGGACTGGAGATGGCCACCGATGCTGAGGTGACGGAGATGCTGAATGAGGTCTTCGGCACGGCGGAGGCCTGAGTCGGCGGAGTGGTACGGGGGGGGCCGGATACCGGCCCCCCCTGGGGAAAGTGAGGTGTACATATGAGCGATAAATTGACAAATCTGGAACAGCTGCGCTCCACAGCACTGGGGGCAAAGGGCATGATCGCCCAGGTGGCCGCAACGGCGGCAGATGCCATCGGAGAGCTTGGTACACAGTTGGGGAACGTAGGAGCTCTTCTGGATGAAATCAACGGGGAGGTGGTGTGATGGGGACCATTGCGGATAAGCTGGCCCGCCTGCGACAGACCAAGGCCGCTATCCGGGCCGCCCTGGTGCGGAAGGGCCAGAGCGTGGCGGAGGCCGCGCCCTTCTCCAGCTATGCAGCAAAAATCGATGCAATTCAGATTGGCGCCGACACCTCCGATGCTACCGCCACCGCTAAGGACATGGGGGTGGGGGCCACCGCCTACGTCAACGGCCAGAAGATCGAAGGGGTGGCCAAGGTGTACACCAAGACCGTCAGCTTCTCCAACCGGACGCCCTACGTGGACGCCTCCACCGGACAGTTCAAGCTCATCAGTGCCGGGGCCACCGCCAACGGCTGGCTGTTCAAGCAGGGGGGCGCCCTGGCCCTGATGACCCCCATGAGCAACCTGGGGGACGCCACCGCTGCGGATGTGCGCAAGGGCAAGACCTTCACCAGTACAGCGGGTATCAAGGTCACCGGCACCGGAAATTTCTGAATGAAAACAGAAACGGAAATGAACAATGGAGAAATTGGTACTATTAAGGCATTTGCACTCTTGTGCGGATGCGATGAAAGCCTTTTGCAACAGGAAGACGGCGCAGGTTGCTGAAGCGGCAGCCCAGGATATTGCTGCCATGAATGCAGCGATCTCCGCCAAGCAAAACGCCCTGACCGGCCGTCCCGGCCAGGTGGTGGGGTTCGGCGCGGACGGCAAGCCGGAGGCCCAGGCCCCGCCGGCCACGGGCGTGACCAGCTTCAAGGGGCGCAGCGGGGCAGTGATGCCGCAGAAGGGGGACTACACCGCACAGCAGGTGGGGGCGCTGCCTATTACGGGCGGGACCATGGAGGGGGATGTTGAAATCCCGTGGGGGAAGAACGTCTCCTTCGGTTTGGATATTCCTGGGATTGGCGGCCTGGCGTTCTCCCCTGATCCTGACCGCAATATTGACAAGGCGCATTTCGGTTTTGTCGACGATGCAGACAGATGGGACGAAGAGGTCGTCAGGATCGGCGGAATTGCCGTGCCCAAGTATAATGACGAGGTGGCCAATAAAAAATATGTTGATACTTTAAGACCTAGATTTTCCAGAGTAGCCGTAGGACCATCGTTTACTAATGTTCTCAATATGGCACCTTTCAATGCGGGAGTGGTTTTGGCTGCTCAAGCAGATAAGCATGGTTTCATATTTATGGGGGGCAGCGTGGAGGCTACTTTATACATTAATGGATCGCAGCAGTTTTCTATAACAGTGCGCAAGAACGGAGCATTTTTACAGGCTAAATCTGATGCTCGTCTAACTGATGTGACTTTTATATTCATCGGTATGTGACTATCCTCGCCAGGAATGTCCTGGTCAGCGGTACGATTTGATACGAAGGAGGAATACAAAATGGAACTCGTCAACAGGCTCAAGGTCTACGCTGCGGCCATGGCGGCCGCCGGCAGGCTGACGCAGGCGGAGATGGACGAGATCATCAGCGGAAAGGAGGGCTAAACGATGCCCGATAAATGCAACGCCAGCGATTGCCCAGTGAACGCGCGGGTAGACGCGCTGGAAAAGGAGTTCGACCGGTACCGGGGTAATTCCACCGACACCCACCGTCAGATGTTCGAGCGGATCAGCACGCTGGAGCAGAGCGGGGCCGCGCTCAGAGCCACGCTGGGCGGGATGGACGAGAAGCTGGACGAGATCGCCGAGAAGGTCAACGCCCTGGCGGACAAGCCCGCCAAGCGGTGGGAGAGCCTGGTGGCCAGCGCGCTCAGCGCCCTGGCGGGGGCCTTTCTGCTGTGGCTGGCCGCCGGCATGCCGGGGGTGGGGGGATGAGGAGCGTTACCCGCCTGCTGTTCGTCACCACCCAGCTGGCGGCGCTGGGCTGGGTGAGCATGTCGTACCTCATCGCCCTCTACGCCACCGTGCGGCTGGCCCAGCCCTTCCCCGTGGTGGAGCTGAGCCAGCAGGCCATCACCACCATCCTGGGAGTGAACGTCCTGAAGGTGGTGGAGAACATCTTTGAGCATAACGAAGGCGTGGTGTTCGGCCAGAGCCGGACTGAAGATGATCCGCCCGATGAGGGCGGGGAAGAAGGAGGAGTCGGATGATGAATACAGAAGAGAAAATCTGGAGCTACCTGAAAGCCCAGGACCTCACCGATGCTGGTACTGCTGGCCTCATGGGGAACCTGTACGCCGAGAGCGGCCTGCGCCCGAACAACCTCCAGAACAGCTATGAGGGCAAGCTGGGCATGGCTGATGCTGAGTACACTGAGCTGGTGGACAAGGGCGTCTACACCAACTTCGGGAACGACCGGGCGGGCTACGGCATCGCCCAATGGACGCACCCCGACCGCAAGCCCAAGCTGCTGACGTATGCCAAGAAGATGGGCAAGAGCATCGGCGATCTGGATATGCAGCTTGGCTTCCTGATGGAAGAGCTGTCCACCAGCTACAAGGCTGTACTGAACGTCCTGAAGACCGCCACCAGCGTCCGGGCGGCCTCCGATGCCGTTCTGCTCCAGTTCGAGCGTCCGGCGGATCAGAGTGCGGCTGCCAAGACCCGGCGGGCCAGCTACGGCCAGAAGTATTTCGACAAGTATGCGAAGAAAGGAAGTGGCAGCACCATGGGATTCTCCAACAGCCCCCTGGCTACCGTGAGGATGATTTCTCCGAATCGGACGGCGAACCGGAACCACGTCATTGACACCATCACCATCCACTGTTTTGTCGGGCAGGTGACCGCCAAGCGTGGGTGTGAGGTGTTCCGGCCCGACGACAAGGAGGCGTCCTGCAACTACGTTGTGGGCTACGACGGCTCCATCGGCCTGTGTGTCGAGGAGAAAGACCGCTCCTGGTGTACCGGTGGTTACAAGACCGTGAACGGAGTAAAGACCCCCATCCGCGTCAATGGCATCTCCGGCAAGTCCAATGACTACCAGGCCGTGACCATCGAGGTTGCCAGCGACACCACGCACCCCTACGCCATCACCGACAAGGCTATGGCCGCCCTGATTGAGCTGTGTGCCGACATCTGCCGGCGGAACGGCATCAAGAAGCTGCTGTGGAAGGGGGACAAGAATCTGGTGGGCAAGGTGGACCAGCAAAACCTCACCGTCCACCGCTGGTTCGCCAACAAAGCCTGTCCTGGGGACTACATCTACCAGCGGCTCGGCGACATCGCCACAAAGGTGAACGTCAAGCTGGGGGCCTCTGCTACGTCCCCGGCCCCCGCTGCTCCGGTAAGCAAGGTCCCGTACAAGGTCCGCATCACCGCCACCGACCTGCGTATCCGCAAAGGTCCCGGCACCAACAACGCAATCGTCAGCGTCATTAAGCCCGGTGCCTACACCATCGTCAGCGAGGCCACCGGCGAGGGCGCTACTCTCTGGGGCAAACTGAAGTCTGGTGTTGGCTGGGTGTCCCTGGACTACTGTAAGAAGATTTGAGGAGGAAAAAATCATGGAAGCTATCATTCAGAATATCCCCGCAGTCATCTCTGTCATCCTGCCCCTGGTGCTGGTGCTTATGGTCGTGACAAACATCATCGTCGAGGTCCTGAAGGACCTGACCTGGGGGAAGCTGCCGACCAACCTGCTGGCCTTCATCATCGCCATGGCCGTCACGCTGCTGGCCTTCTTTGCTATGTGCCAGATCGCCAGCATCCCCGTCACCTGGTACATGGTGGTCGGTGCCATCGTCCTGGGTTTCTTCGTCTGTTTCGCTGCTATGTACGGCTTCGACAAGCTGAAGCAGACCATGGAGCAGTTTAACAACATCAAGCGGAAGAAAGAGTAAAAGCCCATTACAGCCCCCGTCTCGGCTTCGGCCGGGGCGGGGGCTTTTTTTGTTGTTTTTGCACGGATTTAGTTTGCAAAACTGTGCGATTTTACTAAATCATAACTTTTAAGGATTGAAAAAGTTGATTTTTCCATGATTTTGAAGTTTTTCAGAACGGGAAAAAATGGCAAAACGGAGTTGATTTGTTCAGAATATACTTATACCACCCCGGAGAAACGCGCCTCTAAGACCCGTCTAAGCCCGTTCTAAGACGTGTTTTCCCTGGGAGACGTTTTGGGCTCAAAATCCGCCACCCACGGACAGGATTTTCAGCCTTCTGTGGGAGCGGTTTTCGCCTGCACCACCATGGAAAGCGTCAATGCCCCCTACAATCGAAATAAAGCCCCGTAAATGCGTCCTATGACGTGAGTCCACCAAATTACTTACCGAGACGGTCAGCTCGCTTAAAACGCATTACAGCGCGAAATACGCCCCCTTACCAGCAGATGCCGGAAATGAACTCCGTGCAAGTTGGTTAGGGGGCGTTATTTTTTTGACTAAAAGCAGTAATATCGCATTAGAAATGTATCGAATAAAGTGTAAGATTGACACACAAAAATATTTTGGAATATTTCAATTTTTGACTTGACATTACCGTGTCGGTAAGTTAGAATGATGACAATGAAACTTACCAAGATGGTCAGTTTCTGAGCGCACCGCCTGCTGAGGGCGGTGCGCGAACACTTTGGCAGGAGGTGTACCTCTCATGGAAGAAGGTGATGTGAGCATGACCGCTATGGAAGCTGCTCGCCTGATTGACTGGCTCATGAGCAACGGTCACACGGCAGATGAGGCTACCCAGTGTATCAAGTACATCGCTGGAACGCCGGCCCCGGCCAAGCCGGAAAAGTAAAAAGTTAGGCTCCCCCTCAGCCGACCAAAGCACAAAGGGAGCCTAACCCATAAGGCGGGACGGGACCTGCCCCCGTCTCGCCACCTATGGTAACAGACGGGCAGGAGAAAGTCAAGGCCGAGAGGCCGGGAGGTAACGATATGAAGAGCAAGATTTACAAGCTGGACGGCAAGCTGTTCCGCTACAACTTCGACCGCTGCACGGTGGAGTACGTCGCCAAGGCCGGCAAGGAAGAGCTGAAGGATGAGGCCGAGTGGATGCAGAAGTACGGTGAACCGCTGTTCGGCATCGAACACGACGGCTACATGGTGATCGACAGCATCGGCCTAAGCCGGGAGAACTGGGAGAACCACGAGGCCCGCGACGGCTACCTGCACGGCTGGGCGCAGGACCTGGAGGCTGAGTCCTCCCGGCTGGCGGCGGACTTCGTGAAGTTTGAACTGCCGTACCTGATGTAAGGAAAGGAGAGATTGAAATGGCAGTTATCGCTGGTATCTACGGCAAGACCGAGCCTGAGTATGTGGGCTGTGTCCTCAGCACCTATGAGCTCAACGGATACAACGATTCTGATTGGTACGCTGTCTGCTGGGACAGGGAGCAACAGAAGCTGGTTGAAGTCGAGTACGACACCACCAGGGCGGGCGGCGGCGGCCGCGCCGAGATCGACGCCACCCCGGAAGTATTGCGGGAGGTGTACCGCTGGTACAAGCGAATGGGCCGGGAGCATTTCGACTGCTGCACCAATCCTTCCAACGCCAAGAAGGTCCAAAAGGGTGACACCGTGAGGGTCGTCCGGGGGCGGAAGGTTCCGAAGGGTACTGAGGGAGTAGTGTTCTGGGTCGGCACTCGGTACAACCAGTACAGCCGGATGGATGAGGAACGGGTGGGCATTGAGGTGGCCGGGGAGAGGGTTTTCCTGAACGCCGAATATGTCGAGGTCATCGGCTGGGAGGCAAGGCTTGTGACCGGACGGAAGCGAAAGCAGGCCATTCGCAACTTTGCTGTAAACTCCATGCCGTGCTATTTCCGGCATCTGTTCAGCCGGCGGGATTGGGAGTGGGCCGAGTTCGTCGGCAAGACCCCCGGATGGAAGCAGTTGGTAGCTTGATGGGGGTGAGCTGATTGACACCTGAGCTGTTGGATGAAGCGGTGGTGGCCCTTGCCATCCTGACGGGCTACCTGCTCATCCTGTTTGTCGGCTGCCTGATTGCCGACTATGTGTTTCCGCATATTCCGTTCATCCAGCGGTATCTTGAAAGTCTCCCTGACTGGGAGGACGAAGACTGAAAGGAGAAATGGTCCATGCCTGCAATTCGCAACAAGGAAGACCTCCGCCTCGCCTATGAACGCCTGAGCATCTTCAAAGGGGCCGGAAAAGGCGATTGCCCGAAGGCTGCGGAGCTGAAGAAGCAGATTCGTTCCTACTCAAAGCTCCCTCGCTGCTCGCACATTGTCCGCGATGATGGCATCGACGGATATGTCAAGTTGATAGAGCTGCCGGATGACTTCGATGACTTCAGCAGGGAGGAAGCGACAGAGTGGTTTGACAGGAACTGTACCCTGGGCCCGATCTGTTCTCCCTATGACTGCACCGGGAAGCCGTTCACGGTATGGTTCAAGGTGTTCCGCAGGCGAAGCCACTGGTTCGTCTACCACTCGGTCGCATTTGATGTTTGAGAAAGATGAGAGCAAAAATGAGTGATTCGTACTGGGTCCAGTGGTCCCACTGGACCGACCAAGGAATGGTCGAGTTCGGCCAGATGCCCCGGAAGAAGATGCAGGAGAACCTTCAGCGGTTCGAGGTGGAGGCCCAGAAGCTGCTGGCTGAGACTGGCGCTGACCATGTGCTGTACGGCCGGAAGCTCTATGATGAGGGTGGGGAGCTGGAGGAGCTCCGCTTCTACCTGATGCCGATGACCGATGAGGAGTTTGAGGAAAGGGTGGCACCCCTGAAGGGTCAGCAGGTGTACGCCGTCCACAAGATGAAGTGAGGAGGAATGAACTATGCGAGTGTATGCGGTAATGGTCCGCTTCGACGGCGCTGAGAAGTTGTCCCAGGAAGCGTACAGCAGCTTGGAGGCGGCGCAACGGTTTATCAGAAGCAGGAGCCCGGAACCTGGACGGCTGAGTATGACGAAGTTCAGAGACAGCGAAGGCCGGGAGTACCTCATCCACGACCTGCTGGTCCGCGAGGATGGCGAGGAGAAGACCTTCTGGCGGGTATGCCAGAAATACTTCGATGACGGTAGGGTGGCCGTGAGCGTCTATACAGTGAAGGCTTCCAAGAAGCCGAACAACACATCGGTCGAGGGAAAGACCTTCGATGAGTACAATGACTACTTCGATACCCGCGAAGAAGCGGATGAGTGGGCTGAGAACGCTCGTAATGCGTAAGGAGGGAGCGTGTATGAGAACGATTGAACAGGCCCGCCATATGTTGGAAGGGCTGGGCAAGATGCAGGAGGAGGGATTGGCTACTGGTCTCCCATGCCCCCGCTGCGGGTATCCGCGCATGAGGGACAGGCTTGTCGAGAACTCCCTCAGCCGGCGGGTTGATGTCCATATCTGCAATGTCTGTTGAACCGGCTTCCAGGTATCGGGACATATTCCGGGGCGTGGACATCCAGCAGAATCAAAAGAGAGGAGTGTTTGGTATGAACGAGAAGAAGTTTATCGTCCGGCCGCAGATTGAGGTCAATCTCAGCCAGCAGGACATCGACGACATCATGGTCACGGCCCTGGAGGGAGGTATCAACTACTGGTGCCGTAAGGCCGAGGTGGTGGGTGAGTATCTGGGCGAGGCTGCCAGCGACCAGATTTCCCGTGGCGGTATCCTCATTTTGCACGACGCCGAGAGCGCCCAGACATGGGAGTTGACCCTGGGCAAGTTCCTGAATGGGGTGAAGCTCTACTTCGAGCAGGGCTGCCATGTGCAGGTCGAGGACAACGCCATCGACACCTGCGCCATCGACGCCGGCGATGCCGACTGCATCATCCAGTTTGCCCTGTTTGGGGAGGTGCAGTTCGGATGACTACTGAGCTGAAGAGTAAGGCGTTTGACACCGCCTATGGCCTGTATAACAGGGATGTCCTCAGTAGCTCCGACTATGAGGCGATCTGCGACGGCCTGGAAGAAATTGAGACCCTCCGGGACCGGGATGAGGCCCTGGAGAAGATGTGGAAGCAGTTCTCCGACACCCCGATGGACCCGAAGAACGAGTGCATTGAGGAGCAGTTTTTTTGCTGGGGTCCGGGAGTGAGCCGGGAGGAAATCTGGCACTGGTTCGACCGGCGGCACAGCAAGGGAATCGGCTACCTGCTGTACGGGGACGGCATCGACCGCACGGATCAGCTCACCAAGCTGGTCTACCTGAAGCAGCTCTGCATCGAGTGTGAGTCCCAGACCTGCCAGTACAATCACAGCGGCGAGTGCCGGTTTGCTCTGGTCCATGAGCGAAAGGCCCGCATCACCGATGACGACGGCTGCATCGACTATGACTATCAGGAGGGAGACGGATGAACAAAGACGTCAGGACCCTGCACATGTCTATCAGAGGAGGTATCATAAACGACCTTGCCCTGGAGAAATGCTATCTGGACTATGACATCTGCTATGCGGTGGACCTGCTGATGAGCAGCCTCCAGACCGACCAGCTCTCCGAGGGCGAGCGGCTTATGCTTGCCCTCCGGGTGCTGAATGGCGAGGTCGAAATCCGGGGGACCTATCCCGGCGATGACTATGGCCCGGTCGAGTTGGAAACCAGGAACGAGAAATATGACCTTCGGGTGATGCTCACCTCCATGAAAGACAAAATTATGGCTCAGGCAAAAGAAATTGACCAGCTCAACAAAAAACTGGCTTGCTGCGGGGAGCAGCTCGATGACTACGGTATGCGAAAGGCTAATCGCGCTTGGAAGAACGAATGGGGAGAAGATGGGAAAATCTTCAGTGGGATAGAAAATTCCATACTGACATCGGAGACCGGCGGACTTGTCGAGGAGTTTTTAGAGCGCGTAAAGCGCCCTGATTCCGAACACGATTATGGCTGGCTGGAGCCCACGGGCGTGTTTCATCCCGTTGAATGGGGTCGGCATGAAGAATGGGCGCACGAACGTGTAAAGTTCGAAGATTGGTTCAAAGAATGGTCTATCCACGGTAGCAGCTCCCTTCACTCCTTCGGAGACTTCCTGGTGTATCGCCGAGGCTGGGTTCTTTTGCACAATCCAGCGCAAGGATTGGCGCGCCCCACGATAAGCGATACCAGACCTATGACGAAAGCCCAGAAGGAGTTCCTGTTCGATTACTACGCCGAGCGCAACCGGCCAGACCTCGCGAAAAAATACTTGGAGGAGGCATGAGATGAAAGCGTCTGATATGGTGCGCTCCGCCCTTGCGAGCGCAGGCAAGACCCAGCGGGAGCTGGCCGAGTTTATGGGATGGAGCCCGCAGAACCTTAGCGGCCGGCTGAAAAACGACACCCTGACCTTCGATGAGCTGACTAGAGCTCTAAGCATGACCGGGTACACCGTGAAGATGGTCAGCGCCGCCGGTGCGGAACTCCCTATGCTGGGGAACAGCAGTAGTCCGCGGGTGATTCAGATGGTAGACGGTGTGACCTATGATACCAGCAAGGCCGAGTCTCTCTGCACCAGTAAAGCGGAGCACAGCGACGAGTTTTACATGGAGCTCTTCAAAGACCCGTCAGGGGCCTATTTCGTGGCCTACTACCAGGTTTGGGAGGGCGGCTATAATCACATATCCCCCATGAGCAAGGACGCGTCTAAGCGGTTCTGGGCGCGTTACAGCGGCCTCCCGGAGAGCGAGATGAAGTAGCTGACGCTTCCCGTGCCGGTAAGTTTCGTGAAGCCATGAGTATTTCCGCAAAAGCTCCGCAGCTCCTTCAAAAGTGCTGTAAATCAAGTGTTTTGAGGATAGCAAAAAATATTTTGCTATTTTTCATTTTTGACTTGACATTACCGTGTCGGTAAGTTAGAATGTGAGCATGATAAATAACTTATCCAAGACGGTCAGTTTTTGAAGGAGGGCGTTGAGATGAAGCGAGACATTTTGAAGCTCATCAAGAACGATATGTGGTATACCCGGCATGACAAGAAAGATGTTCAGGCCATGCTCAAAGCAGAGCTGGCTGAACTGGAGGCCCGCCGGAAAGAGGAACTGGATGACAATGCCGCGCTGGATGTCAGCCCGGAATCCCTAGCCTACTTCAACTGGCAGACCAACGAGCGGTATGACCGGCGTCGACAGGAGCTCATCAGCAGCGTGTATGACCGCTGGCATACTGACCAGATGTATCACCTGATTTACAAGGACGGTAGCGAGGTCGTTATCACGGCTGAGGAAATCCTGAGCGGCGAGCCGTTCCCCAAGATGTCCGACATCGTGTACGCCGAGATGTCCAGCGCAGATGACCACATGGACACCGAGACCGGCGACCTCTACTGGTACTCCGATGAGCGTATGGCAGCCTGCGGCGGTGATTACGCTGCCGAAGATGAGGCTGTGTGGCAGTATGAGACAGCTATCCAGTATAAGTTCGGAACCGAGTGGGCGAAGCGGTGGAGCCAGAAGCACCCTGAGTTTGTTCCGATGGAAATTTGAGGAGGTAGGTCTATGAAGGAGTTCACCGTGAAGGTCACGTCCATCACGACGCTGACCGTCGAGGCCGAGTCGGAGGATGAGGCCATCGACAAGGCTTGCGAGAAAGCCTGGGAATATGACGCCGATGAGAAGACTGGCGAGATTTTGGAGGTGACTGCATGAGGTATTACAGCACACAGCGCCCGGTCGGGCCGGGGACGTTCCCCCGGCAGGACGGCGCGGAGGTGATTACCAACTTTGACGGCCCGTCCTACTGCGAGGAGATTGGCCTGGAGGCGTGGGGGTACATCGACTACCAGCAGCCCCTCGCCCCGGGGGTTGCGGCCAGCTACGAGCTGACCCCGGCGAAAAGGGTGGCGGAGTACATTGTCTACCGCTGTCCGGACGGGAGCATCCTGCTCGACTGGAACGGGAACCTCTGGAAGTACGGCTACCCGTATTATCCCAAACACCGCTGCGTGGAAATCGAAAGGGGCTACTCCGAGGGCGGGTCGACACTCCCGAAACTCTACGCGGCCATGAAGAAGAAGCACCTTGCGGAGGGCGGCCATGACGAGACGTGAGGAAATCGACCTTGAAATCCGGCGGCAGGCCGTCCAGCTTTATCCCCGGTGCGCGGCCTTGTTTGAGCTTCCTTTGATGGTCTACACGCAGATTGTCAAGGACAACACCACCCGCCGGAATCCCTACCGTGTCAGCGAGAAGCGAATCAGGGACATCATCGGCACCATGCCGGAATTTCAGTAAGGAGGATATATCATGAATAAGTACGCAGAGCTGCGCCATCGCCAGCAGGAGGAGTTTAACGCCCTCCCCCTCGGCTTCGCGTTCAGCCAGAAGCAGTTCAGTGAGATGATGGAGGGTTGGGGCCTCGACCCGGAGAAAGACCTCGACAAGCTCCTCCGCATTCCCGGCGGCGGGTACATCCAGAAGAAGGATGCCGACCTGATCAACCAGACGACGGAGCGCCACAGCGCGGAGATGGCGGCGGCCATTGCGGAGGACAAGACCGGGGAGGGATTCATCTGCGATATGTTCCTCTATGAGCTGGATAACCATGAGTATGGCTATACCAGGGACACAGAGGATACCTTGGATGCCCTGGGTTACACGGCGGAGCAGGTTCTCGGAGGCCCTCGTCTGAAGCGCGGCATTGAGAAAGCTGTCACGGAAATCTGTAAGCGGGAGGGAGACTGAAATGTCTTGCTTTGTGATGAATAACGAGACGCTGGCGGCGTTAGCGAACGCCGTCGAGACCCGGCTCAAGGTATCCATGGGAAACTGGAGCCAGAGGAGGCTGAAGAGCTGGAAGCCCTGCGTGACCTACACCCGGACGATGACATTGAGGGAGACTTCAACTTCCTTGCCACGCACGTCTGGTTTAAGAGCAACGGACCGGCCTACCGCCGGTATCTGCCGGAGGCCGTAGACAACTTTGAGGACAATGTGGGTTTTTTCCTGACCGGAGGTGAAGACGATGACTGAAATAAAGAAAGCTGAGGACCTGGTGGCCGTTTCCATCCGCCAGGGGCTCCAGATGAACCTGGTAGAAGCCGATATTGTGCTGGGCTATATCGAAGGGCATGGCTTCTCGCTGATGTCGAATGAGCAGTTTCAGATGGCTCTGCATGATACCGAGGAGGAGGAGAAGTACGGGTACAGCAAGGACCAGCCCTACACCATCCGGGAGGCGGTCGAGTTCTGCCAGGAGATGAATGAGGAGCTGCTGCGGGATGCCTCCAGCGAGGAATCCTGCGACGAGAGCCGTATCCTTGACCTGCGGAAAGATGACTTCATCCTGAGCGGGCTCATGGAGAGAGCTGCGGCGGTGATACCGCCAGTGATCCGCCGGTATAACATCATCATTCTGGAGTACCTGAAGCGCGTGGTCTCTGTGGAGGCCGCGAGCTGGGAGGAGGCTAAGTCCAAGGTTGAGCAGGCGTGGAAAAACGGGGAACACGTCCTGACCCGCTGATGACTTCGCTGGTGTGAGCTTCAATACCGGCGGCTGAGGAGGTGTCATCTAAATGGACGAAGAGCTCAGAAAGATGTTTGAGGTAGTCACTGAACATGATAGGCTGTGTGACGCCTGCAAATACCAGTATGACGGATGCAGTGGCGGTGTGACCGGCGGGCCGAACGGCCCTATCTATCCTCAGTGTTGCGACAGTGACCCGGAGAAATACGTCGATGAGGACTATCTGCGGGAAACCTACGAGGAAATCGTATCGGAGGGGGGGAGACGTAAGGAATGTTTGTCTACAAAGTAACCTGCCCGAAATGCGGAAAGGAACTGGATGGGGTGTATATCGCCTATGGAAGCAGTTGGGAGTGCTCCAACTGCCATGAGGACAAGGCGGAGCCTATCCACTGTGAACGGGGGTGCAAGGTCGAGTTCGCACACCCTGACAGCGGTAGAGGGTCAGAAAGGGAGGAGGCTCAGAAGCTCTTGACTGAAGGGGCGGTCTACGAAGTCGAAAGCGTACAGGTAGGTGGATGGTGTACCGACATTGAGCTGAAGGAATTTCCGGGGAAGAAATTCAACTCAGTGTTCTTCCGACGTGTCTGCGGGTGAACGGGAGAAGGGAGGAAAGGTGTAGCATGGGAAAGAAAAATGACTACCTGGACCGCCAGAAGACGAAGAGACGGACGCTCCAGGATGCTACCAGACAGACCTTCGTGCAATACATGACTGATACCCTCATCTTCACCCTGAACGACCCGGAGGTCATGGGGAAAGACGTGTTCGGCCACGCTCGGCTGAAGAAGGTGCTGGAAGCCTGGGGTCGGTATTATGACCAGTTCTTCGACGCCCTGACGCTGAACCCGGAGGCCGACTATGCCAGGGCTAAAATGGATGAGGCCCTGAAGCGAATCTGCGGTGATAGTGGAGATTTTATCACATTTGAGCAGCGGTATGACTGGCTGCCGGAAATCCAGTATGGTCATAAGCGGTAGCTCCTGCTGAATACTCTGTGAGAGGGAGGTGGGGCCATGTGGCGAAGAAGCAGGAGATACGGACGGTATCCTTCGTACATATTGGAGATGAGCTGGTGAACACCGATGACCTGGACGACGATCAGCGCCGCAGGCTGGCGACATGGCTGAAGACTACCTACCTGAACACGCTGTTCCAGGGGAAGGCTGAGTTCTTCGAGAGCAGCGGGGAAGGGGATTGCCAAGAGCGCCGCCGTGGTGTAAAATAGCGAAAGCCGGAGCAAAACCGCTCCGGCTTTTTTGTAGCCTGATGGAGTAAGGTCCACCGTACTGGCTGATGATCACCGCCGCCAGCTTCGGGTTGGGGTTCTTGATCTTGATGGGGTACTGCAGCCGTTTCTCATAGACAAACATTATTTTTTTCCTCCTTCCAGATCCCAGGGCCACGGGTCGTTGATCCATGTATATCCCGCCGCCGTCACGGACTCCTGCTGCAGCGGGCCGTAGGCCGCCTCGTAGCGCTTACGGCCTTCCTTGGCGAGGTTGACATAATCAATGTATAGAGCCAGCGCCTCCTTGTCGCTCTGGTGGGTGTCCAGATACAGGCCCAGCTCATTGATGGCAAAACCCAGCGCCATCAGCTCACACAGCGCGGTGTTGTCACAGTTCATCTTGCTCTTGACCGCCCGGAAAAAGGGCAGGTTCAGCCCCGGAAACAGGGTGCCGGCGGCCAGACCCTGGGTCTGGTCATAGCGCTCGGCGTTGACGCCCTGCACGGGAATATAGGGAAACGCCAGGCTGGCGCACTTGCCAGGCAGACTGCCCTCCATAGTGCCGCAGGCGTTGGGGTTGGTATTCTCCAAAGGGAACTCCTCCTTATGGTAAGTGGGGGACGCGGCAGCGCGTCCTCTGTTCATCTTATGCCGGGCTGCGGAATGGGTTCTTCTCATATACCGGACAGCCCGCGCATAGGGTAGAGAGAGGTGATCGCATGTTTCTGACATTTAAAAAATGGACGGCTCTCTATCTGCTCACGCTGCTCCTGCTCTTTGTGGGATTCGCGGCCATTCTGTGGCAGGGGAGCGCCGTCAACGCGTCCAAAAATCTGCGGCTGGAGACAGCGAAGGAGCTTGTCCTGATCATCGACCCGGGACACGGCGGCGTAGACGGCGGCGCGGTGGGGGCGGACGGCACGGTGGAGTCCCAAATCAATCTGGCAATTGGCCTGCAGATGGAGGAGCTTGCCCAGCTCATCGGCCTGGACACCAGGATGACCCGGAGGGAGGACGTCTCCATCCACGACCCGGAGGCTCAGACGATCCGGGCAAAAAAGGTGAGCGATCTGAAAAACCGGGCGGCCCTCATCAACGCCGTCCCCGGCGGGGTTCTGGTGAGCCTCCACCAGAACAGCCTTCCCACCGCTCCCGGCGTGCGGGGGGCGCAGGTGTTTTACAACGGGGTCCCCGGCAGCAAGGAGCTGGCGGAGGCGGTCCAGGCCGCCCTCAACGATGTCCTCAACGCCTCCCCAAAGATGCCGGAGCAGACCGGAAGCGGCGTGTATCTCATGGCCCACAGCGAAGCGCCCTCCATCCTGGTGGAGTGCGGCTTCCTGTCCAACGCAGAGGAGACGGCCCTGCTGAACACACAGCCCCACCAGACCAAGCTGTCCCTGGTCATCCTGACCGCCGCGCTGGCGCACCTGATGCAGCCGGAGGCGGAAATGCCCCCTGCCGTCTCGGAGCCAAAGTAATCCTGAAAAAGTACTAGCCAAGCGGAAACATTTGTTGTATACTATTGGCAGCGCCCCATTGACACTCCAGCCATTTTCCGGCCAATGGGATGGCGAGAAATACGTGCGTTACCGGGAGGGTACAGCCATGGCAAAGCAGCGCAGCGTCTTTTACTGTACCGAGTGCGGCAACGAGACCCCCAAGTGGGCAGGGAAGTGCCCGGCATGCGGCGCGTGGAACACGGTGGTGGAGCAGGAGGCGCCGGCGAAAATGCGCGGCGGTCGTTCCAGCGGCGGCGCAGGCGTCTTTCACACTGTAAAGGCTATATCCCTGACAGATGTTGATACAAAAGAAGAAATCCGCTTTTCCACTGGTATGGGGGAGCTGGACCGCGTGCTGGGCGGGGGAGCGGTGAAGGGCTCTCTGGTGTTGGTAGGCGGCGCGCCGGGGGTGGGGAAGTCCACCCTGATGCTCCAGATCTGCGGCAGCCTCTGCAGGGAAAACCGGGTGCTGTACGTGTCCGGCGAGGAGTCGGTGCGCCAGCTGAAGCTGCGGGCCCAGCGCTTGGGCGTGGGAAGCGAGCGTCTGCTGGTTCTGTCGGAGACCGGGCTGGAGGATGTGCTCCAGTCCGTATCCGACGAAGCGCCGGACATTCTGATTGTGGACTCCATCCAGACTCTCTACAACGGCGCGCTGGAGAGCCCGCCGGGCAGTGTGGGGCAGGTGAAGGACTGTACCATGGCCCTCATGCAGCTGGCCAAGGGCCGGGACGTCACGGTCTTCGTCATCGGCCACGTGAACAAGGAGGGATCCATCGCGGGACCCAAGGTGCTGGAGCACATGGTGGACTGCGTGCTCTACTTCGAGGGGGAGCAGCACAGCACCTGCCGCATTCTGCGGGCGGCCAAAAACCGCTTTGGCGCCACCAACGAGATCGGGGTATTCGAGATGCAGGACGCGGGGCTGGAGGAGGTGGAGAATCCCTCCCAGATGCTCCTCTCCGGCCGTCCGGACGGCGCGCCGGGCACCTGCGTCACGTGCGTGATGGAGGGCGTGCGGCCGGTGCTGGCGGAGATCCAGGCGCTGCTGGCCCCCGCGTCCTACGGAAACGCCCGCCGGGCCTGCAACGGCTTTGACTTTGGCCGGGCGGCCATGCTGCTGGCGGTGCTGGAGAAGCGGGGGGGGCTGAAGGTCTCCGCCTGCGACGCCTATATGAATATCATCGGCGGCCTGACCCTGGACGAGCCCGCCGCCGATCTGGCAGCGGTGCTGGCCCTGGCCTCCAGCTATCTGGACAAGCCCATCGCCGCCGATCTGGCGGCCATCGGGGAGGTGGGGCTAACCGGAGAGCTGCGGGCGGTCAACAGCCTGGACCAGCGGCTCAGTGAGGTCCGCCGCCTTGGGTTCAAAACCTGCATTGTACCTCAGCGGCGCGGGAAGCGCACCGCGCCGCTGGAGGGGCTGCGTGTGGTGGAGGCCGCCAACATCGGCGAGGCCATCCGGGCGGCACTGGGAAAATAACCTGGCAGTATTTCCGGCGATTTTACATAAACTGTGTCGAATCCCGGCGGGATGACGGGCATCCCAACTCCAGCATCGCCGCACGCAAACACAGTGTAGCGCATCCGCAGATACTGCGGATGCATCGCCGTCTGGCGGAGCACTGGCCGCCGCACCGGGCAGAGCCAGCGGCATATAGCAAATCAATACCAGAGGGGAGGTAATGGCGGCATATTGATAATTAAACAAAATAAAAATTTTGTTCAATTCAGGGGAGGGAAAACCGCCCCCATGCCGCGCACAGCATGAACAGCTACCAAGACGAAGCGCCCCAGGTCCTGCGGGACTTTCTGGCGTACCACGAGACCATCAAGGCGCACTCCCGGAAAACCGTGGACGAGTACTTTCTGGATCTGCGCAATTTCTTCCGCTATATGAAGCAGTCCCGGAACCGTGCTCTCCAGGATACGCCCTGGGACGAGATTTCCATCCTGGACGTGGACGTCCCGTTTATCCGCTCCATCACCCTGACAGACATCTACGGCTATCTGACCTACCTCAGCCGCGACCGGGCCCAGCAGCCCAACAGCAGCCGGACGGGCTACGGCCTCACCGCCGCCACCCGCGCCAGGAAGATCGCCACCCTCCGCTCCTTCTTCAACTATCTTACCCAGAAGGCCCACCTTTTGGAGGACAATCCGGTCAAGGAGCTGGACTCCCCCAAGCTGAAGAAGACGCTGCCCCGCTACCTGACCCTGGACGAGAGCCTGGGACTGCTGGAGAACGTGGACGGGGCCAACCGCGAGCGGGATTACTGTATTTTGACCCTGTTTCTCAACTGCGGCCTGCGGATCTCCGAGCTGATCGGTCTGAATCTCAGCGACATCCAGGGCGATGCCCTCCGTGTGCTGGGCAAGGGCAATAAGGTGCGCATCGTCTACCTCAATGACGCCTGCAAGGCCGCTCTGGAGCGCTATCTGGCGGTGCGCCGGCCCATCGGAGGCCGGGACCGGGACGCTCTGTTTCTCTCCACGCGGGACCAGCGGATCAGCCGCTCCAACGTCCACGCTCTGGTGAAAAAGCACCTGACCCAGGCGGGCCTGGACAGCGCCCAGTACTCCGCCCACAAGCTCCGTCACACCGCCGCCACCCTGATGCTGCAAAATGGCGTAGACGTCAAGGCGGTGCAGGAGGTGCTGGGGCACGAGCACCTGAACACCACGGAAATCTACACCCATATCGACAACGAGGCCCTGCGGGTGGCCGCCCGGGCCAACCCCCTGGGCCGGGTCAAGCCCCCCAAGGATTGAACAAAATAATAAGGAGCGCCGCACCCTGTTGAGGGGGTGCGGCGCTCCTCATATTCCCGCCCCCTCAGACCGGATACAGCAGATGGGAGACGATGGAGATCACATAGCGGTGGGTGGGATAGTAGATGTAGAACAGCCACTTCGGCCCCCTGCCCCGCCGGCCGTTGTACAGCATCATCAGGGGCAGGGCCAGCACCATCCGGCACTGGCTCAGGGTGCAGAAGGTGTTGATAAACGAGCCGATATAGGTATAGGTAATGGGCCCCAGATCAGCGGGCAGCAGAACCGCCCCCGCGGCGCACAGAAGGCAGAAGCCCCCAAACACGGCGCACTGCCGCCGCTTCGTCCTGGCGAAGTACAGCGCCGCGCCCAGCGCGGCCAGGCCCCAGCCGTAGTCAACCCCCCAGACGCTGGGCAGAAAGGCGCGCAGCAGATCGTGGCGCAAAATCATGTACCGGATGCCGGTTTCCCCAGAAAACAGCCCTTCAATTCCCTCGCAGACAGCCGCCGGCAGCAGCGTAACGGCGGCTCCCGCCAGCACCGGCAGCAGCGCAGCTGCGAACCGCCGCGTCCGGAGGGCGGACGCGCACGCCTCAATCAGCAGGATGTAGAGCGCCGCATAAAAAAATGAGAACAGGATATTTCCCGGGGAATGGATGCCGAACAGATCACCCAGGAAAAAATTTGTCGCCGCGACAAACAGCTCCGTGCACATCCCCGCCACATACAGCCGCAGCAGAAACCGGGGCTTGCTCCTGGTGTGCCGTATGCTCTGCACCAGCAGGAACAGGAACAGCGGCATGGCCAGTCTGCCCACCGCCCGGAGCCGGGTATAGTACCGGCCAATAACGGGAATTTCAAAACCAAAGGCCCCCAGATGGTCCACCGTCATCAAAATCAGGGCGATCCATTTGATCTGAGCCGCCGTCAGCCCTCTTTTCACCATATCCAACGTATTGGAAACAGGCATGCCGTACCCCTCCGCGCTTTCTTTTTATGGAAGCATACCATATTTCCCCCAAATTTGCAAGCCGCCCCACGGCTTCGCGGCCCCCTCTCCCCTACTCGGTCACTTTCCGCACCCCGGTGAAGTGGAGAAAGCGGATGCCCCGGTAGTCGTAGGTGCTCAGCGGCCGGTTGTCCGCGTCGTAGCTGTGGGCGGCGATGAGCACGTCGGCGGGCTGAAGGGCCGGCTGGCGGAGCAGGTGCACCACAATCGGCGAGTGGTTCCAGTTTTTCCCGTCAAAGGAGAGCTGCACCACGTCGCCGGGCAGCAGCTGTTCAATCGATGCCGCCTGGGCCACGGGCCCCACACTCTCCGCCGTCCGCGTCATAAAGTTGTAAAAATACGCCACCCCCGTCCAGGCGGGGGCCTTGTTGTTGGCGTTGATGTAGTACCACCCCAGGTCCTTGGTGTAGTTCATCACCCCGCTGCCCGCATAGACGCACTGGGAGGCAAAATTGGTACAGTCCCCGCCGATGTGCTCGTAGTCATAAAATGCCGGATTTCTGCCGTAAGCCCACCGCCGGGCGTACTGCACCGCCGCCGTCCTGTTGTACGGGAGCAGTCTGGGCTGCAAATTGTCCATAGAGAGATCCCCCCTTCCGCACAGTGTATGCGCGGACAGGGCGCATTGTTCCCCGTCAGGCTGCCGCGTGCGCCAGTCCTCTCCCCCAAACCGTCAAAATATTTTTGCCGCGCCTATTGACAAAACTTTAACAAGAGCGTATACTGACCATAGTCAGATCGTTAAATCATTCACAAGGCTCGCCAAGACATGAATGGAGGAATCTACATATGGCTGATCACAACATTTCCGCTCTGATCGACACCGCCGAGGCCCTTGCCGCCAAGATGGACGCCATGCGTCAGGCGCAGCGCGCCTTCGCCGCTTTCTCCCAGGAGCAGGTGGACCGCATCTTCTTCGAAGCCGCCAAGGCTGCCAACCGCCAGCGTATTCCTCTGGCCAAGATGGCCGTTGCGGAGACGGGCATGGGCGTGGTGGAGGACAAGGTCATCAAGAACCACTACGCCGCCGAGTACATCTACAACGCCTATAAGCACATGAAGACCTGCGGGGTTGTTGAGGAGGATAAGGCCTTCGGCTTCAAGAAGATCGCCGAGCCCGTGGGCCTCATCGCCGCCGTCATCCCCACCACCAACCCCACCTCCACTGCCATCTTCAAGGCCCTCATCGCCCTGAAGACCCGCAACGCCATCATCTTCTCCCCTCACCCCAGGGCTAAGGGCTGCACCATCGAGGCCGCCCGGATCGTTCTGAACGCCGCCGTCAAGGCCGGCGCACCCGCGGACATCATCGGCTGGATCGACGCCCCCTCCCTGGAGCTGACCAACCAGGTCATGCGGGACGCGGACATCATCCTGGCCACTGGCGGCCCCGGTATGGTGAAGGCCGCCTACTCCTCCGGCAAGCCCGCCGTGGGCGTGGGCGCGGGCAACGTCCCTGTAGTCATTGACGACAGCGCCGATATCCGGATGGCTGTCAGCTCCATCATCCACTCCAAGACCTTCGACAACGGCATGATCTGCGCCAGCGAGCAGTCCGTCACCGTCATGGACAGCATCTACGACGAGGTGAAAAAGGAGTTCGCCCTCCGCGGCTGCCACTTCCTCAAGGGCAAGGAGCTGGACAAGGTCCGGGAGGTCATCCTCATCAACGGTGCCCTCAACGCCAAGATCGTGGGACAGAGCGCCGCCAGGATCGCCGAGATGGCCGGCGTCAGCGTGGACCCCGCCGCCAAGATTCTCATCGGCGAGGTGGAGAGCGTGGACGTCAGCGAGCCCTTTGCCCACGAGAAGCTCTCCCCCGTGCTGGCCATGTACCGCGCCAAGACCTTCGACCAGGCCGTCGCCAACGCGGAAAAGCTGGTGGAGGACGGCGGCATCGGCCACACCGCCTCCCTCTACATCGACACCGGCCGCACCGACCGGTACAACCAGTTTGTCAGCGCCATGAAGGCCTGCCGGGTGGTGGTCAACACCCCCTCCAGCCACGGCGGCATCGGCGATCTCTACAACTTCAAGCTGCGCCCCTCCCTGACCCTGGGCTGCGGCTCCTGGGGCGGCAACTCCGTCAGTGAGAACGTGGGCCCCATGCACCTGCTCAACATCAAGACTGTCGCCGAGAGGAGAGAGAACATGCTCTGGTTCCGCACCCCCCAGAAGGTCTATTTCAAGAAGGGCTGCATGCCCGTGGCCCTCAACGAGCTGCGGGACGTGATGGGCAAGAAAAAGGCCTTTATCGTCACCGACTCCTTCCTCTACCAGAACGGCTACACCAAGCCCATCACCGACAAGCTTGATGAGCTGGGTATCACCTACACCGTCTTTTCCAACGTCCAGCCCGACCCCACCCTCGCCAACGCCCAGGAGGGCGCCAAGGTCATGGCCGCCTTCCAGCCGGACACCATCATCGCCCTGGGCGGCGGGTCCGCCATGGACGCGGGCAAGATCATGTGGGTGATGTACGAGCACCCGGAGGTGGACTTCCAGGATCTGGCCATGCGCTTTGTGGACATCCGCAAGAGGGTGTACACCTTCCCCAGGATGGGCGAAAAAGCCTACTTTGTGGCCATCCCCACCTCCTCCGGCACCGGCAGCGAGGTGACTCCCTTCGCCGTCATCACCGACCAGGAGAGCGGCGTGAAGTACCCCCTGGCGGACTACGAGCTGCTGCCCAACATGGCCATTGTGGACGTGGACAACATGATGAGCCAGCCCAAGGGCCTCACCAGCGCCAGCGGCGTGGACGTGCTGACCCACGCTCTGGAGGCCTACGCCTCCGTTATGGCCACCGATTACACCGATGGCATCGCCCTGAAGGCTATGAAGAACGTCTTCGACTACCTGCCCAGGGCCTACAATGACGGCACGGATCTGGAGGCCCGGCAGAAGATGGCCGACGCCTCCTGCATGGCGGGCATGGCCTTCGCCAATGCCTTCCTGGGCGTGTGCCACTCTATGGCCCACAAGCTGGGCGCCTTCCACCACCTGCCCCACGGCGTGGCCAACGCTCTGCTGATCAGTCTGGTGGTGGACTACAACTCTGCCGAGTGCCCCCCCAAGATGGGCACCTTCTCCCAGTACCAGTACCCCCACACTATGGCCCGCTACGCCGAGTGCGCCCGCTTCTGCGGCGTCAGCGCCAAGAGCGACGAGGAGGCCGTGAAGAAGCTCATCGAGAAGATCGAGGCCCTCAAGGAGGCAGTGGGCATCAAGAAGTGCATCAAGGACTACGGCGTGGACGAGAAGCACTTCCTGGATACCCTGGACGCCATGGTGGAGCAGGCCTTTGACGACCAGTGCACCGGCGCGAACCCCCGCTACCCGCTGATGAGCGAGATCAAGGAGATGTATCTGAAGGCCTACTACGGCAAATAATTTACACTCCTGCAGGAAAAGAGGGCCCCGGACCGATGTCCGAGGCCCTCTCCCTTTTCTGTTACGCCCTCAATGTCAGCTCCGCCTTGAACAGATCCCCGTCAACGCTCAGGGCGAACCCGCCGCCCATCAGATCCATAAAGCTCTTGGCGATGTTCAGCCCCAGCCCGCTGCCCTCGGTGTGCCGGGAGGCATCACCCCGGACAAAGCGCTCCATCAGCTCATCGGCGCTGATATTCAGCGGATCCCGAGAGATGTTCTTTATGGACAGGACCACATGGCCGTCCCTGGCGATGAGATCCACATAGACCCGTGTGCCGGCCATGGCGTACTTGCACACGTTGCTGAGCAGATTGTCCAGCACCCGCCACAGCAGCCGTCCGTCCGCCAATGCCATCAGGTTGCCCTCGTAGGTGTTGACGATGACCTCCAGCCTTCCAGCGGCCAGCTTCTCGTCGTAGTCCCCTACGGCCTGATGAATAATCTCGTTGACCACAATGGGTTCCAGCTGGACGGCGATGTTGCCGGTGGACGCCTTGCTGGCCTCCACCAAGTCCTCCGTCAGCTTTTTCAGCCGCCGGGACTGCCGGTCCAGCACCGCCACGTACTCCCCGGCGGTGGGGGACAGCTCCTCTTTTTTCAGCAGATCCACGTAGCTGACGATGCTGGTCAGCGGGGTCTTGATGTCGTGGGAGACGTTGGTGATGAGCTCGGTTTTCAGCCGCTCGCTCTTCAGGCGCTGCTCCACCGCCTTGTTCATGCCCACGCCGATGGCGTTGAGGTCCTCGGCGTGGCGCTTTACGTCGAAGTACATCTTCTCCGTGTCCAGCTGGGCCTCCAGATCCCCGGCGGCCAGGGCCGCCCCCATGTCCCGGACCTGCTGGAGCTGGAGGGACAGCCATGCCGCCCCCGCCACCAGAGCCGCGTCCAGCGCCGCCATCACCAGGAAGAAGAAAAAGCCCTCAGAATAGGTCTCCACGATCAGCAGAGACAGCAGCGACTGCCCGCCCAGCACGCACAGCACCGCCAGAATGGCCCGCCAGGTCAGGGGCAGAATGCGCACCAGCTCCGCGAAGGCCCGCCAGCACCGCTTCCACGTCCGCGCGCACCAGCGGTACAGCCGCCAGCAGAGGGTGTTGCGCCACCACTTTCCCCGCTTGAACCGGGCCGCCAGGGTCAGCAGTGCAGCCAGGGACACCGCCGCGCACAGAAAAATCGTGAGGCACAGGGAGGCGATCTCCAGCGCCATGGGCCCGCCGTTCACGCTCATGGCCGGGGTTGTCGCCAGGCCCAATAAGCCCATAGCCAGCAGCAGGTACAGGTCCAGGGGAATCCGGTCCTGCCAGTTCAGGGAGATGCCCTCCCTCCCCGCCTTGTGTCCGGCGGCGCAGAAGAGAAACACCAGCGCCGCCAGGGCAAGGACATACAGCAGCACCGTCAGCAAAACGGTGACGCCGAAGGGCAGGGCCCGCAGGCGCATGTACATGCCCTGACGCACGGCAAAGTTGCTGCCGGCAGGCAGGTCCATGGAGACATAGCCCTTGACGGTAAAGGTCCCCTGCGCATAGCGGTAGGTCTCTGTGGCCGCGGCGAGAGTGGACGCCTCGTCGGGAACCTCGCCCCATCCGCCTATCAGCGCGCCGTCCTCGCCGTAGACTTGGGCGGAAAAGCCGGCGGTTCGCTCCAGCTCAAACTGGGCGGAGTACATCCAGTAGTCATAACCACCGTTCTCCGTGAGGACATAGTCCAGCGCCCAGTTCATGGCGCGGGACATGCCGTTTCTGCACAGAGGGTCGTCCTGAAAGGAAGGAGCTGTTCCGTAGCCGCAGCTGATGTAGATCACGGCGAAGGTACCGATCCCCGCCGCCGCCGCTGCTGCAAAAAAGAGTACAATTGCGGTAAACTTTGCCCAGATATTCTGCCGGAGGTCCTTTTTTCCATCCATATCGATCCCTACTTTCTCATACCATCCCCGGCGGCGGCATCCGTCAGGGTTCCATCTTATATCCCAGTCCCCACACAACCTTCAGGTAGCGCGGATTGGAGGGGTCAATTTCCAGCTTCTCCCGCAGATGCCGGATGTGCACCGCTACCGCCCCCTCGGAGCCGAAGGCGGTCTCATTCCACACCTGCTCATAGATCTGGGAGGAGGAGTATACCCGTCCCGGGTGGCGCATCAGCAGCAGCAGGATGTTGTACTCGATGGGCGTCAGGTTCACGTTCTCACCGTCCACCGTGACGGCCTTGGTCTCGTCGTCCAGAGAGATGCCGCCGATCACCAGCTTGCTGGGCTTCTGCTCCATCCCACCCAGGGAGGTGTACCGCCGCAGCTGGCTGCGCACCCTCGCCAGGACCTCGATGGGATTGAAGGGCTTGGTGATGTAGTCGTCGGCGCCCACGTTGAGCCCCAGTACCTTGTCGGTGTCCTCACTCTTGGCGGTGAGGAGGATAATGGGTACGTTGTACTCCTCCCGCAGCTTGGCGGTGGCAGAGATGCCATCCATCTCGGGCATCATAATGTCCATGAGGACCAGATGGAGCTCGTTTTTCCGGGCGATCTCCAGCGCCTCCCGACCGGTATAGGCCTCGAAGAGGGTGTAGCCCTCCGAGGACAGATAAATCTTCAGAGCAGAGACGATGTCCCGCTCGTCGTCGCAGATCAAAATATTGGCCATATCAGCTCTCCCCCACTTTCTATTTCATTGTAGCACACTTTTATTTAAGAATAAAGGGGCGGAATATTAAGGCGCAATTAAGATTTCCCAGCCCTCTCACCTTTACACTGCAGCGGGCATAGGATGGTGCATACCGGCACATGGAGGTGAACACAATGGAGAACATCCCTGCCCCGGCCGCCGTCATGGAGGCCTGCATACTGGAGGTCATGTGCGACCAGCTTTTGGTCCGCGACCTCAGCACGGACCAGGAGGTGCTGGTCAACACCAGCCAATCCTGCTGCTTCTGCCCCTGTGAGCGGGTGGTCATCGAGTACAACGGCGCCATGACCCTCAGTATCCCGCCCCAGATCTCCGCAGACCGGATCCGCCGCGCGTCCCACTGCTGCTGAGCTCCAGATTTCAGCCTGCCCTTCCGGCAGGCTTTACATATCATGTCAGCGCGCCCTTCGACCCGTTAAGGAAACCTTAATATTTCCCCGCTCCCAACTTAAAAAATCTGTGGTATGCTCCTTATATCCCCAGCCGCCCAAGGGTATCATTACCTGTGTGATGGGAAGGAGACGTGCCATGGAATACCTGAATGTCATATGTTTTGTTCTGTCCCTGTGTCTGAAGATCTTTACCCTCTACTTTGCGGCGGTGGCCGCCTTCGCGCTGGTGCGGCGGAAGCGTTACCCATCTGCCGCACCCCAAACGCGTTTTGCCGTCGTGGTGGCCGCCCGGAACGAGGAGGCGGTCATCGGGGACCTGATCTACAGCGTCCTCCAGCAGGACTATCCCGCCCATCTGCGGGATGTATTCGTGGTCCCCAACAACTGCACCGACTGCACAGAGGCAGCCGCTTCCGCCGCCGGCGCAGAGATTCTGCACTGCCTGGGCCCCGTATCCTGTAAAGGGGATGCCCTTCATCAGGCCTTCTCCCAGCTGCGTGACCGCTCATACGACGCTTTCCTGGTGTTTGACGCGGATAACACCCTGCAGCGGGACTACCTGGCCCGCCTGAATGACGCCTTTGCCGCCGGGGCCATGGTCTGCAAATCCCGCACCCGCGCCGGAAACCCGTCCGCCAGCGGCGTGGCGGGCTGCTACGGCCTATACAATGTGATCTTCGATCTGATCTGGAACCGTCCCCGGGCGGCCTGCGGCCTGTCCGCCAAGCTGGTGGGCAGCGGCTTTGCCTTCCGCCGGGAGGTGCTGGAGACGCTGGGCGGCTGGAACACCTCCACCATTGCCGAGGACGCCGAGTTTGCCGCCCAGTGCGCCCGCGCGGGGTACCGGGTCCACTGGGTGCCCGACGCGGTCAACTACGACGAGGAGCCCAACAGCTTCCGCCTGTCCCTGCGCCAGCGCCAGCGGTGGTGCAGCGGCGTCATGCAGGTGGCCAAGCAGGAGGTGCCCAGGCTCTGGCGCGGCGGGGTCCCCCGCCCCCTGCTCCGCTGGGATCTGACCATGTTCCTGCTGGCCCCCTTCACCCAGGCGGTGTCGGGGCTGCTGCTGGCCTGTGCGGTCATCGCCGGCGCGGCGTCCGGCGACGCCTCCGGCCTTCTGCTCTCCGCCTGCGGCGTGGGGCTGTACTGGGTGGGCGGCATGGCGCTGGGGGTGCTCCTGTGCCTGCTGGGCGGCTACGCCCTCCAGGGGATGACCAGGGCCATCCTCCTCTTCCCCGTCTTCATGGCCTCCTGGCTGCCCCTCCAGGTGATCTCCCTCTTCCACGACACCAAGCAGTGGCGTCAGGTGGCCCACAGCGGCCAGGCCTGCGCCCGCCAATCTGTGTCCCGCCAGCGCAGATGAGCGCCCGGGGGCACGGGGCCCCGCAAATAAAACAGCGCCCGGACAATGTCCGGGCGCTGTTTATTTTCTGAGACGGCAGATCATCAATAGTACCGCTTGTTGCGATTCTTGCGAGCTGCCTCAGACTTCTTGCGGCGCTTCACGCTGGGGCTCTCGTAATGCTCCCTGCGGCGAACCTCAGCCAGAACGCCAGCCTTGGCACAACTGCGCTTGAAACGCTTCAAGGCGCTGTCCAGAGACTCATTTTCCTTGACATGAACTTCAGACATCTATCTTCCCTCCCTCCGATGTATCCGGCTTCATCCAGGATACTCTCTAGGGCCATTCATTGGCTTAACAGAGTCGATTATACCCATTTTCTCTCCGCTTGTCAAGGCTGAATTGCGCAAATCCAGCAAAAATTTGCGATTTTGCCTTTGCCGCCCCGGCGCCTCACTGCCCCATGGCGGCGGCGGACTGGTCCAGCTGGGCAATCAGCGCCCTCAGCTTCTCCGCCTGCTCCCGCTGGTTCTGGACAATGTGGGCCGGCGCCTTGGAGGTAAAGGCCTCGTTGCCGAGCTTGGCCTCGATGCCCTTCAGGTGCCCCTCCGCCTTGGCCCGCTCCTTGGCGATGCGCTCCAGCTCCTGCTGCACGTCCACCAGCTCCGCCAGGGGCATGAACACCCGGGCGGCGTGGGTCACTACCTCCACCATGCCCTGGGCGGCGGGGACCTGTCCGGCCTCCGCCACATGGACCTCCGCGGCGGAGGCCAGGCGCTGGAAGAAGGGCGCGCCGGCGGCAAACACCTCCCGGCGGGCGGCGGCGATGGTCAGCTGGACCTTCCGGCTGGGTGGGACGTTCATCTCCGCCCGGCGGGTGCGGATGGCCCGGATGGCCTCCATGATCTCCTCCATGGCCGCCTCCTCCTGGGGGAAGGACAGGGCCTGGTCGTACACCGGCCAGTCCGCCCGCATGATGAACCCGCTCTCCCCCTCCCCGTGGGGCAGGGCCTGGAAGATTTCCTCGGTAATAAAGGGCATGAAGGGGTGCAGCAGCTTCAGCAGCTGTACGAGGACGTAGCAGAGCACGTTCTGGGCGTTCTCCGCCCCCTCCCCCTGCATCCGGCTCTTGGTCAGTTCGATATACCAGTCGCAGTAGGTGTCCCAGATGAAGTCATAGACCTTGGCGGAGGCCACCCCCAGCTCGTAGGCGTCCAGGTTCTCCGTGACCTCCTTCACCAGCGTGTTGAGCTTGGAGAGGACCCACTTGTCCTCCAGCTCCAGGCGCTCCGGGAGCTTCACCCGGTCGATGGTGAGGTTCATCATAACGAACCGGCTGGCGTTCCAGATTTTGTTGGCGAAGTTGCGCATAGCCTCGCACTTCTCCACGTAGAAGCGCATATCGTTGCCGGGGCTGTTGCCGGTGATGAGGTTGAAGCGCAGGGCGTCCGCGCCGTACTTGTCAGCGATCTCCAGGGGATCGATGCCGTTGCCCAAGGATTTGGACATCTTCCGCCCCTTGTCGTCCCGGACCAGACCGTGGATGAGGACCTTCTCAAAGGGGAACTTCTTCATCTGCTCGCAGCCGGAGAAGATCATCCGGGAGACCCAGAAGAAGATGATGTCATAGCCGGTGACCAGTACGCTGGTGGGGTAGAAGTAGTCCAGCTCCGGCGTCTTGTCCGGCCAGCCCAGGGTGGAGAAGGGCCACAGGGCCGAGGAGAACCAGGTGTCCAGCACGTCGGGGTCCCGCTCGATGCGGGCGCTGCCGCACTTGGCGCACTGCGTGGGATCGGCCCGGTCCACGGTGATGTGGCCGCACTCCGCGCAGGTCCAGGCGGGGATCTGATGGCCCCACCAGAGCTGCCGGGAGATGCACCAGTCGTGGACGTTCTCCATCCAGTTGGTGTAGGTCTTGGAGAAGCGCTCGGGGATAAACTGGACCTCCCCCTCGTTCACCACCCGCAGGGCCTCCTTGGCCAGGGGCTCCATTTTCACGAACCACTGGGCGGAGATGAGGGGCTCTACGTCGTTCTTGCACCGGTAGCAGGTGCCCACGTTGTGGCTGTAGTCCTCGGTCTTCACCAGATATCCCTGCTCCTCCAGGTCCCGCACGACCGCCCGGCGGCACTCATAGCGGTCCATACCGTTGTAGGGCCCGCCGTTGGCGTTGATGACGCCGTTGTCGTCGATGACCCGGATGGTCTCCAGGCTGTGGCGCAGGCCCACCTCGAAGTCATTGGGATCGTGGGCGGGGGTCATCTTCACCGCTCCGGTGCCGAAGCCCAGCTCCACGTACTCGTCGGCCACAATGGGAATTTCCCGGTTCATAATGGGCAGGATGCAGGTTTTGCCGACGAGATGCTTAAAGCGCTCATCCTCGGGGTTCACCGCCACGCCGGTGTCGCCCATCATGGTCTCCGGCCTGGTGGTGGCCACCACCAGATCGCCGGATCCGTCGGCGAGTGGGTAGCGGATATACCACAGGTGGCCCGGCTTGTCTGCGTACTCCACCTCCGCGTCGCTCAGGGCGGTGACGCAGTGGGGGCACCAGTTGATGATCCGGCTGCCCTTGTAGATGAGCCCCTTGTCATAGAGCTCGCAGAAGGTCTCCCGCACCGCCTTGGAGCAGCCCTCGTCCATGGTGAACCGGGCCCGGTCCCAGTCGCAGGAGGACCCCAGCTTCCGCTGCTGCTCCACGATGCGGTGGCCGTACTTGTTTTTCCAGTCCCACACCCGCTCCAAAAACTTCTCCCGGCCCAGGTCGTAGCGGGTCAGGCCCTCGTTTTTGCGCAGTTCCTCCTCCACCTTGATCTGGGTGGCAATGCCGGCGTGGTCCGTGCCGGGCATCCAGAGGGCCTCATAGCCCTGCATCCGCTTGTAGCGGATGAGAATGTCCTGGAGGGTGCAGTCCATCGCGTGGCCCATGTGGAGCTGCCCCGTCACATTGGGGGGCGGCATGACAATGGAGAAGGGCTTTTTGTCCGGGTTGGGGGCCGCCCTGAAGCAGCCCGCATCCAGCCAGGACTGGTAGATTTTCCCCTCCACCTCCTGGGGCTCGTAGGTCTTTGGCAATTCTTTTCTCATAGCTGTCTCCTTTTATCTTATTTTATCCTATCTGTTCGATCCTTGGTTTGTGATGTTTTCCCACAGGTACGGCAGGAACTTCTCCGCCTCTCCCGCAATCAGGTCCTTCTTCTGCAGCAAAATCGCCTTCTCCCCGCCGCAGACCAGCAGCCACAGCCGCTCCGATTCAAAAGCGCCGGTCATCTTGCCGAAAGAGATATGCTCTCTTTTCCCGGCCAGATCAGCAGACAGACCGCTGCCGTCAACGCAGAGGCGGCCCTCCATCCCGCTCCAATCGGTCCCCCTCCTCTGCTCCAGCAGCTTCGCCGCTTCCCGCTGGCAGGAAGCGGGCGGCGGGGACGGCCTTTTCTCCCTTGTCAACAGGACAAGCAGGCTGCCGTAGACGGTTCCCAGGACGCCCGCCCCGATGAGAACCGGACTTCCGGGCTCCGCCAGGCCGGGAACCAGGAGAAACACGCCCAGCGCGAGCAAAACAGCGCCATAGATCCGCCTCCGCCGCCTCTCCTGCCCTCCGGCGGCCCGGGATCTGAGGAGGTCCACCCATCGCCAGACGCCCGGCGCAGCCCGGCGGCTTTGCGCCTCCAGCCTCTGCTCCAGGAGCCGCGCGGCCTCACTGTCCAGGGCGGGGTCGCCGTAATCGCTCAGGCGAAACACAAATTCCATACGCCCCTCCTATCGGATGCTCTGCACCGGCTTTCCGGTTTTCCGGCAGATAAAATCCCGGAAGGCCATGGGCGTCCCCTGCACAAATCCCCGTTTGTCGTAGACCTGCCCGTAGTTTCCGCCCAGCAGAAGAATGAAGTAGTCCGTGGACTCGCACACCGCCTGTACCCGGTCATAGGGGTAGCTGCTCTCCGAGGCCTGGGTTACATGGATGTAGCGCTCCTCCTGAAAGGTGGCGGTCACCCGCTCGCTCCCCGGCATCACCTGCCCCATGCCGGCTCTGCCGTTGATCCGATCCACCATGAGCACCGGTACCAGCATGGTGAAGGCCAGCAGCAGATTGACCTGCCACCTGCCGCTCTCCGTCAGGTAGAGCAGCGCCGCCAGCGCCAGATTCACCCCCACCAGCACCCAGCCGAAGGTGATCGACCGCCTCCCCTTCCTCATAGTCCTCCGGGCCGCTGTGGACAGGGCCCTCATAGCCCTGCGGTCCATATCCGTCTCAACAACAAATTCCAAGCCGGCTCCTCCTCCCGCAAAAAAACACCCTGAGCAAAGCTGCTCAGGGCGAATCACAATCCGCGGTACCACCTGCATTCCCCCGCTGCCGGGGGCACTCCTTGCCTCTGTAACGGGAGAACCCGCCGCCCCCTGCCTTCGCTCAGGGGCGGAGCTCCGGGACGACCTTCCGCGCCGCCGGGGGACGCCTCGCACCAAGCGGCGTCTCTCTGAACCCCGAAGGAGCGCGTACTCCTTCCCATCTCTGCCTTTATCCAATGCTACAGTATACCCAGCCGGGGGGCGTTTGTCAACCCCCGCCGGCTAAATCGCCGCGGCAAAGGGATATATCTGCCGCCCCGGCCCCAAAACCGTCAATACTTTTTCACAAGCCGTGAAATCAGCGCCCGGCAGGTGTTCATCTGAATGCACGCGTAAAAATCCTCGGTTACCTCTTTTCCCTTCCCCACCGTCGTGGCGTTCTCCGCATCCTCCTCCGTCTCCCAGAGGACGAAGTCCGTCCACACGCTGTCCTGCACATAGTGCTCCCAGGAAATAAATCCCTTTGCCTTGGAGATCACCTCGTCGTGCAGCTTCTGGGTCCGCTCGATAAAGACCTCCTCGCTGACATTTTTTCTGAGCTTATAGGAAAAAATCCACGCTGTCTGTGCCATATGCGTATCTCCTTTTCATACTGCGGCCCCTGGGAGCCTTTTTCTGCTGTGGACAGATTCAGTATACACGATTTCCCCGCCGCAGACAATAGAAAAAACCGATTTTCTCCCAAACATGGAAAATGTTGATCCGGTTGCACATCCCCGTGCAACTTCCCCCCAGTATTCTCCCTCTATCTGTAGGGAGCACCACCACCGCGGTAACCAAGTCCGAAAGTAAGTGCAGCCCAGGCCGGGTACCGGGCCGCGTGCGCCGGGATCAGCGCGCACAAAGCGCACCTTGACAATTTCATAGAGCAAACCCATAAAATCTCAGGGAACATCCCGCCGCAAAACTGGACAACCGGCAGGTTCTGTGGTATATTGTATAAGATTTTCCATCTCTTGCCGGCTCAACCAGAGGAGGGAGCGCATGTGATTTTTTCATCCGCTGAATTTCTGTTCCTGTTTCTGCCCTGTACCCTGCTGCTGTACTACATCCCCTTTTTCCGCAGCCTGCGGTCCAGAAATACGCTGCTGCTGCTGGTCTCCCTGTTCTTCTACGCCTGGGGGGAGCCGGTGTATGTGCTGCTGCTGATGCTGTCCATCCTGGTCAACTGGCTGCTGGGCGGGCAGGTGGGCGCGGACAAGCCCCACCGCAGGGCGGCGCTCATCGGGGCGGTGGCGTTCAACCTGTCCGGGCTGTTCGTCTTCAAATATCTGGGCTTTGTGTGCGAGAACCTGGGGCTCCTGGGCCTGCCTGTGCCGGCGGTGCAGCTGGCCCTGCCCATCGGCATCTCCTTCTACACCTTCCAGGCCATGAGCTACGTCGTCGACGTCTACCGGGGCAAATCCCCCGCCCAGCGCAGCGTACTGGATGTGGGGCTGTACGTGGCCTTCTTCCCCCAGCTCATCGCCGGGCCCATCGTCCGCTATGAGACCGTGGCCCTGGAGATTCACAACCGCGTCTCCTCCTGGGCGGACTTCTGCGACGGCGTGCCCCGCCTGATCGTGGGCCTTGGGAAAAAGTGCATCCTGGCCAACTCCATGGCCCTGGTGGCCGACGGCGCCTTCAACACCTACGCGCCCTCCGCCCCCATGGCCTGGCTGGGGGCCCTGGCCTACGCCCTGCAGATTTACTTCGACTTCTCCGGGTACAGCGACATGGCCATCGGCATGGGGCGTATGTTCGGCTTCCACTTTCTGGAGAACTTCAACCGCCCCTATCTGGCGGTTTCCATCACGGACTTCTGGCGGCGCTGGCATATCTCCCTGTCCACCTGGTTTCGGGACTACGTCTACATCCCCCTGGGGGGCAACCGGACGGGACCCGGTCGGCATCTCTTTAACCTCTTTGTGGTGTGGATGCTCACCGGCATCTGGCACGGGGCCAACTGGACCTTTGTGCTGTGGGGCCTGGGGTACTTCCTGCTGCTGATGGCGGAGAAATACGGACATACGGACCAGTACCTGGGGGTGCTGCGCCGGCCCTATACCCTCTTGTGCGTGCTGCTGCTGTGGGTGCTGTTCCGGGCAGAGAGCCTGGGCCACGCGGGGCGGTACTTTGCCGCCATGTTCGCCGGGGACTGGTCCAGGTGCGGCGACTTCCTCTATTATTTCTCCAACATGAAGGTCTACCTGGGGGCGGCGCTCCTGTGCTGTCTGCCGGTGGACCGGCTGTGGCGGCGTCTGCCGGAGGGCCCCCGGGCCTGGCTGGAGAGCGCGGGGCAGGCGGTGCTGCTGCTGCTGGTGCTGACGTATGTGGTCAGCAGCACCTACAACCCCTTTATCTACTTCAACTTTTAAGGAGGCGGCGGTATGAAACGAGCAAAGAGCGCGGCGGCCATCGCATTTCTCGCCGTACTGGGCGGATGCCTGCTGCTGGTGCTGGGCGGCGCAGCCCGTGTGGCCATGGGCTATCCCACCTCCACGGTCTCCCGCTACCACCCTGGAGAGGAGGGCGTCACCTACACCGGCGTGGTGGCGTGGTTCAAGCAGACCTGTCAGGCCTTCTGCACCACGGAGCTGCCGGGACAGGCGGCGCTGATGGAGTGCAACGCCGCCGTCAACCGGCTGGCCGGGAAGTGGATTTTTGAGAGCACAGAGGTGGTCCGGCTGAAAAACGGCCACCTGGCCAGCGCGGGGCACATGTACTACTACCGCGACCCCCCCGACGACCGCGTCACCGGCTTTCGGGACTTTGTGGAGCAGGAGCTTGGCGTACCCTACCTCTATGTGGAGGCCCCCTGCAAGCTCTGCGCCATAGATGATCAGCTGCCCATGGGGGACATGTGCAACGCCAACGAGGAGACCGATTTGCTGCTGGCACGGCTCAAGGAGGCGGGGGTGGAGGTGCTGGACCTGCGCCAAAGCCTCCACGCCGACGGGCTGGACCACTATGACAGCTTCTTCGTCACCGACCACCACTGGACTGTCCCCACCGGCCTGTGGGCCGCCCGGACCATGGCGGAGGAACTCAACGAACGCTTTGATCTGGCCATGGACGCTGGAGCCCTGGCGGAGGAGCGGTTCACCAATCGGGTGTGGGAGGATGTCTTCGTGGGCTCCTGGGGGCGGAAGGTGACGCTGAAATTCGCCCAGCCGGAGGACTTCGTCCTCCCTGTCCCCAACGAACCGGTCCGCATGCGGCTCACGCGGTACGGCGAGAGCTACGAGGGCGGCTTTGAGGCGCTGTACGACGAGAGCCAGATCACCCCCCAGGACTTCTACACCGGCAACAGCTACGGGGCCCTGCTCCGGGGGGACTGCGGCTATATCAAAGTAGAGAACCTGGACCGGCCAGACGGGCCGGTGGTGGCGGTGCTCAGGGAGTCCTTCGCCGGGGCGGCGGGTCCCTACCTGTCCCTGGCGGCGGGAGAGCTGCACCTGCTGGACGCCCGCTACTACGACGGCAGCCTCAAGGAGCTCCTGCAGGAGATTCAGCCGGACATGGTGGTATCCCTGCTGAACGTACAGTGCTACGTTAACGCCTATTTTGACATGGTCCGCTGAGCCGGACGGGAATTATGGGAAAATTTGGCGGCCCACCCCTTGCAAAAGCTGTCGTTCCATGGTATTTTATTCCTATCATATTTCGATTAGGCAGGTGAATTGCGATGATCTACACTATTACGACCAATCCCTCTCTGGACTATACCGTGGAAACCGATCTGATCCCCAACCAGATCAACCGCACCAGGAGCGAGGCCATCTATCCCGGCGGGAAAGGCATCAACGTCGCCCTCTCCCTCCAGCGGCTGGGTCAGCAAACGCGGGCGCTGGGCTTCGCCGCGGGCCGCATCGGGCAGACCATCCGGGACCTGCTGGACGACCTGGACTGCCCCCACACCCTGCTGGAGCTGAGCGGCGGCGGGCAGAGCCGGATTAACGTAAAGATCAAGGGCGAGTTCGAGACGGCAGTCAACGGCCAGGGGCCCGCACTCGGGGATGCGGACACGGATCGCCTGCTGGCCCTGCTGGAGGACGTGCGGCCCGAGGACGCCGTGGTCCTCTCCGGCTGGACCCAGAGCGTCCCCCTCTATATCGCCGTACTGCGGCGGATGATGGAAAAGGGGTGCACCACGGTGCTGGACTGCAGCGGCGAGGCGCTGTGGCAGTGCCTGTGCTGCCGGCCTTTTCTCATCAAGCCCAATCTGACGGAGCTGGGAGCCCTGTTCGGCGTGGAGGATCTGGAGTACCACGAGGGCGTGGAACTGGCCCGCCGGCTCCAGTTCGAGGGGGCCCGGAATGTGCTGGTGTCCATGGGCGGCGACGGCGCGTTCCTGCTGACCGAGGATCAGACGCTGTACTTCGCCAACGCATGCATTGGCCTGCCCTGCAACACCGTGGGGGCCGGGGACTCTCTGGTGGCCGGGTTTTTGACGGGCCTGGGACAGTCGGACGACTTCGCCCAGGCGCTCCGGATGGGCGTGGCCGCCGGCAGCGCCACGGCCTTCAGCGAGTGGCTGGGCACAAAGGAGCAGACGATGCGTCTGATGGAGCAGGTTCATGTGGAGAAGACCGTGTTACCGGTCTGAAAATACAGGGGAGCGGGGGGGGGGGGGGGGGCGGGCCCCCCGGAGGTTTATGTTTTTTTTTGGAGAGATTTAACAACCCCCCCACCCGCCGCCGCCCCCGGCAGCCACGCCCAACAA
>ERZ779626.252-NODE-252-length-36166-cov-7.175404_pt1 | contig 36166 bp, 34 predicted proteins | sample MGYA00514209_ERZ779626 | MGnify/ENA primary metagenome ERZ779626 (study PRJEB29562, sample SAMEA4376713) | mouse gut metagenome | isolation source: Cecum | study: EMG produced TPA metagenomics assembly of the A DSS colitis mouse model was used to assess the...
CGACGGCGGACGGCGCGACGGGATCGCAGGAATACGCGTTGGAATGGAGCATCTCCAAGGTAAAGTTAACCGAAATTTGGGGGACGGACAGCAACGGTAAACCGACGTTGTCGGTATCGAGCAAGTATGCGGATTACGTGCAGATCGTTTATGAATATTACGATGCAAACGGCAATCTCGTCGCGGAAGCCGATCTGGTCGCGGGACAGTCGTATAAAGTCGTTGCGAAGTTGAGCGCGTCGAGCGCGGCGAATTTCGAGCTGGCGGACGTCAACGGCGACGTATCGGATACGCCGAGCGAGAGCGCGCCCAAACAGTTTGTATACGGCAACGATCCGAATAACCCGAGCGGATCGGGCAATAACGACGGCAATGCGACGGTCAATGGCATGAGCGAACCGTGGTTTAAGATCGTCATGATTGCGATCGCAATCGGGCAGGGCGGAAGTTTTATTGTATTGATAGCGATCTGGATGGCAGTCATGAGCATTCGACGCGCGCGCAAAAAGAAAGCGTGATTGCATATTTTACGGATCGGAGCGACGCGGCGATGCCGCGTCGTTTGTCTATTGCGATCGGCACAATACGCGGGACGGGCAACTGCAGTTCGGCGTCCCGATTGCGGATGCATCGAAAGCGCAAAAACGAAACAAAAATACATTAAAAAAAATTGTAAGCAATGGCTAACAAATGGTTGACATCGACTATTCGATCGCATATAATAAGTGTACGAAACAAAAGTTAGCACATGCTAACAAATGGAGCGATTATGAATGCAGCACAACTCGAACTCGGACAAAAGGCGACGGTAATAGGCATCCGTGCGGACGAATCCAACCGTTTGCGCATGATTCAGATGGGAGTGACCGCGCACGCGCCGATTCGGATCGTCAAGCGCGCGCCGCTCGGAGATCCGTTGGAATTGGAAATTCGCGGCTATCGGGTCTGTCTGCGCAAGGCGCAGGCGGAGAGCATTTTGGTACATACGGAGGCGGAGCAATGACAAAATACGCATTGGCGGGCAATCCCAACTGCGGCAAGACGACGTTGTTCAACCGCCTGACGCGGTCGCATCAACACGTCGGCAACTGGGCGGGCGTGACGGTGGAACACAAGGTCGGCAAATACGCCGCGGACAAGTCGATCGAGATCGTCGATCTGCCGGGAATCTATTCGTTGTCGCCGTTGTCGCCGGACGAAATCGTATCGCGCGACTATCTGTTGACGCAAGCGCCCGATCTGGTGATCGACGTGATCGACGCGACCAATCTGGATCGCAATCTGTATCTGGCGAATCAGTTGCTGGCGCTTGACTATCCGATCGTATTGGCGCTCAATATGGCGGACGAAGCGCGGGCGCGCGGGATCGAAATCGACGTCGCGCGATTGAGCGAGCGATTCGGCTGTCCGGTCGTACCGATCAGCGCGTCGCGCAACGAAGGCATCGATCGACTGATGCAAGTCTGTCGCGAGACGTGCGCGAGCGCACAACGGCATCGGGATTTGCAGTTGGACGAGCAGACGGAACTTGCGTTGGCGCAAGCGGACGCGGCGTTGCCGCAGGAAGGGATCGCGCATCGGCGTTGGTATGCGTTCAAGACGCTTGAAAACGATGAAAAAATGTTGCAACGCCTACCGCTGACCCAAGCGCAGACGGCGGAATGCGCGGCGGTATCCGAGCGTTATGCCGACCGGGCGCGGGAGCGCGCGGACATTGCGATCGCCAATGCGCGGTATCTGGCGATCGACGGCGCGGTGCGAGAAACGGTGCGCTTGACCGAAAACAAACGTCTGAGTCTGTCCGACCGCATCGATCGGATCGTCACAGGCAAGTGGACGGGCATTCCGATCTTTGCGCTGGTGATGTTTGCGGTATTCTTTTTGTCGGTGCAGGTGTTCGGCACCTGGACGGTGGACGGATTGACGGCGCTGTTGGAAAAGGGACAGGAGGCGCTTGCCGACAAGATGGCGCAGGGACAGGTCGCGACCTGGCTGAGCTCGCTGGTCGTGGACGGCATCATCGCAGGCGTAGGCAGTATCTTGGTGTATGTGCCGCAGATCATGGTATTGTTCGGACTGATCAGCGCGTTGGAAGCGTGCGGGTATATGTCGCGGATCGCGTTTTTGCTGGATCGGGTATTCCGCGCGATCGGATTGAGCGGGCAGTCTTTGATCCCGATGATCGTCGGTTGCGGGTGTTCCGTGCCGGGTATCATGAGCGCGCGCGTCGTCAAAAACGATGCGGAACGCCGCGCGACGGTGTTTCTCGTGCCGTTTGTTCCGTGCTCGGCAAAACTGGTCATGTTTGCGTTTTTTGCGGGGGCGGTCTTCAACAACAACGCGTTTGTCGCGACGAGCATGTATTTTGTCTCGATTGCGGTGATCGTTGCGACGGGCTTGATTTTCTTGGCGTTCCGCAAGCGCAAAGGCGTCGAAAACGACGGCTTCGTCATGGAATTGCCTCCGTACCGCGTCCCGAAAGTCGGCAACGTCCTGCACGAGATGTGGGAGAAGGGCAAGAGTTTCGTCATCAAGGCGGGGACGGTGATTTTCGTCGCGTCGATCGTGCTGTGGTTCTTACGCTCGTTTACGTGGCGGATGCAATTTACCGAGGACATGTCCGCCAGCATTTTGGCTGGGTTGGGACGCGTCGTCGCGCCGTTGTTTGTACCGCTCGGGTTCGGACAGTGGCAATACGCGGTCGCGACGCTGTCCGGTCTCGCCGCCAAGGAGACCGTCGTCGTCACGCTCGAACTCGTCGGCGGCGCGCAGATGAGCGCGGGCAGCGCGTATGCGTTTATGGTATTCAATCTGCTGTGCTTTCCGTGTATGGGCGCGATCGCGACGTCGTTCCGAGAACTGGGCAGCGCCAAATACGGCTTTGCGGCATTGGGATTCCAGATCCTGACCGCGTACGTTACGGCGACGGCGTTTTATTGGCTGTCGCGCTTATTGGGGGCGTCGCCCGCAGCGTTCTGGACGCTCGTGACGCTGCTATGTCTGGCGATCGCATGCGCAATATCGTATCGACTGTATCGCATGCAACGCCGCCGCAAACGTTGCGGATCGTGCGCGGGCAATTGCGCGGAATGCTTTTACAACCGCAATCGCGTCTCCGGTCCGCCGGCCGAAGATCCCGATACTGCGGCGCAGGTCGTAGCGGACGAAGACGCTGGCGATGCGAGCGCGTCTCCGACGCAGACGCGGCAGGAGTCGCAGGCAACGAAAAAGGACGGGGATTAATCCCGTCCTTTTGTTTGTTCGTCCGCGGCGATTTCCGTTGCGGCGCGATCGGATGCGTGGGTATTCCTTCGCATGCCCAAGCGCCCGAAGCGAGCGGGGCGGGGATCGGACGGCGCATCCGTCTGCGCATCGGGCAACGCTGCGGTTTCGGGCGTCGCGGCCGCCTTTTTACGCGAGAATTTGTTGCGGATTTTGCGTTTGATCAACATCCATATCAAGGTTTGCATGAGTTGAAGCGCCAGCATCAGCAACGACAGGATCGTGACGATGACGACGAAGACGTTCTTCCAATCGGGTTGTCCTTTCGCCGCGACCAACAACACGATCGTCGTAACCAGCGTGATGCATTTGGTCACGACTTTTTTGCAGAATTTCACCCACTTTTTGGAAGTTTTGTAGGCGCGTTTGGACTGTTTGCGCGACGATCCGGCGATGTGCAGGACGATGAACAACGCGATCTGCAAGCCCAGCGTGACGGTAACGATGATATTGGGTACCGTCCAGCCTTGCGAGCCGATTTTGATCGCGTCGATCGCAATGTAGAGCAAAAACTGAACGATCGCCCATACATAGTAGAACACGCCGAGTTTTTGGGATGCCGTGCGTTTGGTTTTTTCGGGTTTTGCAGCGTTTTCTTTCTTTTTCACAATCGATTGCTTCCTTTGTATTTCGATATAGGGCATTATAGCACATCGGTTATAACGATGACAACCGATTGCGACATTCAAAAAAAGGTTTTGTCGGTCGGTATAAAAAAACCGCGGTAGACGATACTTGCAATGCGAACGAAATACCGCGTTGTTACATATGACAAAAGGAGGTACAGCAATGTCTCGCTACGCTAAGATTTCGACCGGCGAAAAGCCGGGTAAAGGATGCTATTCCTGCACCAACTGCGGTTTCGATCTCAGACTGGGAATGGATGATAAAATGCCGCCTTGCCCCAACTGCAACAACACGACGTTCACGAAGTCGAACTAACGTGTCGCGTCGCTTATGCGGCGCGTACATATCGCGGAACGAATGCCGATGTCTCGGCGTATCGTGTCGGCGGTCGGACAACTTGTCGGGATGCGTCTTGCTCCCGTATTTTTTCTTTTCCCGAAAACTCTTTCCGCAACCGTACAAAATCCCGCCGATCGCAATCGGCGGGATGATAGATCGGGATCGCTAAACGCGATCGGGCGTTTGCGCCCGATTCAATTTTGCGTATGCGCGTTTTCCGCGGGCGCGTCGGTCGGCGTTTGCGCGGCAAGTTGCACGTCTTCGGTTGCGGTCGGCGTATCCGCCGCGGCGGGATGTTCGTTTGTCTGACGGTCGGCGGCGCGCGCGATCGCTACGCCGAGACGGACGACGCTGTCCAGATCGGCTTGCGTCGGCGGTTGGGCGAAGCGCAACGGACGGGGCAGATAGGGATTCGCCGTGATCGCAACCGCCTGTCTGCCTTTTTTGGACAACGCGGCGGCGTCGGTTACGAAACACAGCGACGTGCAGTTGGGCATCGCGTTGCCCAGCTCGTCTTTTGCGGCTTGCTGGACGAGCGCGCATGCGGCGCGGCTCTGGCGTTTCCAGCCGTTGAGATCGCGGTACAGCAGCGTCATGCGATCCGCGCTGTCCATCGTGTCCAGCGTCACGAATACGGTGGGCAGATCGTGTTTGGCGCCGAAATGCGGATGCTCGCGCACAAACGCTTTTGCGCCGCATAGTCCCGCGTATTTCGCGCCCGTCAACAAGATCGTGATTTCGGTATGTTCGGGACGCGCGGAGTCTTCGCTCAGTGCCTGCGCGATCCGAATTGCCGTACGGCACGCGTCGAGATTGTCCGAAGTATCGCGCACGGTCCGATCGCAGTCCGCGTGATAGCAAAACATCGCCCAAATCGGTACGAAGAGCGTCGACGCCAGTCCCGCATACAGCAGATTGCCGTGCGGCGTGCTGACCGCCTGCCGCGTGCATACCGCGATCGTCGCCAGCACTGCCAGATACAGCATGCCGAGCATGGGCAGCGCGATCGACATCAGACAGTACGCCATGCGTCCGCCGATCGTATGCCAATGCCGTTGATAGGTGGCGTCCGGATGCGCGTTGAATACGACGCGACGACGCGTCTCGCCTTGCGGGGCGAGCGTCGCGACGACGTTGACCGATTCGCGCGGGTCGAAGAGTTTGTCCACGATCGGCAGACAGAGTACTTTTTGCAGGAACGCGGTCAGCGCCGCCAGCACGATGCAGATCAGCGTCGCGGCGGGGCAGATGAAAAAGAGCACCCAGCCCAGCGTCAGCAACACCGTCCAGCAGTATGTCCAAGCGACCGTTGCGCGCGGATGGACGCGGAACGTGTGCGTCGTCACCGTTGCGCCGATCGATTGCAATTCGTTCGCCATGCGTTGTTGGGCGGCGAGTTCGGCGGGACTGCCCGCGTCGCGGATCGCGTCCGGTTGCGGGTTATCGTGCGCGTCGCGTACGGCGCGGGCGGTGTCGATGGGATTGGATGACATAGCGGTTCTCCGTGTTTTGGTACAATCATTATACCTTACGCTTGGTACTTGCGTCCATAAGAATCCGCGCGAAAAAAGGCTTTTTACAAATTTTTTACTTGTCCTTCCCCTACGTTTGTGGCATACTATAAACAGAAAGGAGTGTCTGCGCCATGCAGTATATTTTGGGACAGGACGGCGGCGCGTCGCTGGTCAAAGACATCGGCAATATCTGGTTCTACATCTTCACGATTATTTTGATCGTGACGGTGGTCGTGATTTGTTCGTTGTTTACGCGTAGCAAAAAGTTTAAAATCAAAATGCGGGAGAAGATGCGCGAGAGCCAAAAGGAGTACGAGCCGCCGCTGATCGTCAAGATCGAAGAAGCGCGCGTGCATCGGATCGAAACCGAGCTGTTCGAGCAGATCGCGCAGGAAACGACGGAACAGACCGCGGACGTGCCGACGGAAGCATCCGCAGACAACGCCGCGACGACCGACGAGTCGGCAAGCGACGCGGAGCAATAGAACGGTTCGATCGCGACGATCGATTGCAAAGATCCCGAAGGGGGTCTTTTTTATACGCGACTTTTCTTAAAACGATGGACGGCGAATCCGATATCTTGTAAGATCGGTTTCATACAGATAGGTGCTGTACCGTCACAAGTACGGTCTATCCGAAAAGCTCCGCTTCCTGAGCGGTGGCAGGGCATCGGTAACCTGCATTCCGTAACCCAATAAGTTACGGACTTTTTTATTGTAATTTCGGATTTTAGTCTTATCGGAACTTGCTAAGTATAGTCGGACGCATACGCGCGAGCAGACGATAAAAAAATCGGATAAATTTCTTAATTTGTGTCATCTTTCTCTTGACATTCGGCAAGAATAGGGGTAGACTTGTCTTAGCAGTCAAGATATAAGACTGCTAACAGACGAAGGCGGCAACTGCCAAATCGGGGACGAGAATGGACAACAATCTTTCGGAACGCAAAAAGAAAGTCTTGCAAGCGCTGGTAGACAGCTATATCACCAGCGTGGAGCCGATTTCGTCCGGCGCGATTCACAGACAGTATTTGCCGGAAGTCTCGACGGCGACGATCCGCAGCGAGCTGGCGATGCTCGAAGAGATGGGGTATCTGAACCAGCCGCACGTCAGCAGCGGGCGCGTACCGTCTTCCAAGGCGTATCGGTATTATGTAGATCATTTTATCGAAGTCGGAGACATCGACTTGGCGCAGGTGCGCGAGTCGGTCGAGACGAGACTGCGCGACGTGGAAGAGATCGTGCACGAAGGCGCCAAGATCGTCAGCGACATCACCAACTATACGTCGATGCTGATGATTACGAGCGCGGACAATATTCTGATCCGAGACGTCAAGCTCGTCGATCTGTACGACGGCAGCGCGTTGGTGCTGATTATCACGGACAGCGGCGTCGTGCAAAATCGGCAGATCCGTTTGACGGAAGGCATGCCCGCCAACTATGTCGACGTTGCCAACAAACTGTTGATCAAGGCGTTTGCAGGCAAAAGTCTCGCGCAGGCGATCCACAACGCGGACGCCGCGGCGGATGCGGAGTTGGAGAAATTCCGCGATTTGTTCGAGCAGGTCGTTCAAATGGTGCAGGACTATAAGCAAGCGCGCGAAAATCAGCTGTTCGTCGAAGGCACCGAGAAGATTTTCGACTATCCGGAATACCGAGACGTCGAGAACGTCCGCAACTTTATGTCCGTCGTCGCGCACAAGGAAAAACTCGCGGATCTGATGCACGGTCAGGGCGATATCGAATACAGCATTCGCATCGGCAGCGAAGAGTCGGAGGACTTGCGCAATATGGCGCTCGTCAGCGCGAAGTATAAGATCAACGGCAAGGAGATCGGGCAGGTGGGCGTCATCGGACCCGAACGCATGGATTATAAAAAGGTGCTCGGCACGCTCAAAGAATTGGGCAAATGGCTGGGCGAAGAAACGCAGGATTCTGACAGGGAGTAAAACATGGGCAAGAAAAAAACGGACGAACAAACGGAAAATATCGAAAAGATCGTCGCGGACGAACAGCCGGTAGAATTCGAATATCGCGAGACGGAGCAGCAAGCGTCCGTCGATCCGAAAGACGAGGAGCTGGCGCAACTCAACAACCGCTATCTGCGGTTGCAGGCAGATTTCGACAATTACAAAAAGCGCAACGCCGCGACGTCGATCAAGATGTACAACGAAGGCGTGGACGAAGTATTGACGTCCATTCTCGCGACGCTGGATTATCTGGACATGGCGATTCAGGCGCAGAAAGACGAGAGCCAGCGCAAGGGCATCGAATTGGTCAAAAAGACGTTGCTCGACGCGATGGCGAAGTTTGACGTGACGACGATCGGCGCGGTCGGCGAAGACTTCGATCCGAACGTGCACGAAGCGGTCATGAATCGCGAAGACCCCGACAACGTCGGCAAGGTCGTGCAAGTATTGAAAATCGGTTACAAACGCAATCAGACGGTGCTGCGGCACCCGATGGTCGCGGTAGGACAATAAACGAAACAGGGATTGCGTAAATCGCAAAAAGGAGATAACAATGGGTAAAATCATCGGAATCGATTTGGGAACAACCAACTCTTGCGTTGCCGTTATGGAAGGCGGCGACGCTACGGTAATCGCAAACGCGGAAGGCGCGCGCACGACGCCGTCGGTCGTCGGATTTGCCAAAGACGGCGAGCGTCTGGTCGGACAGGTCGCCAAGCGGCAGGCAGTCGCCAACGCCAAGCGTACGATCAGCTCGATCAAGCGGCATATGGGCAGCGATTATAAGGTTCAGATCGACGATAAGGCGTACAGCCCGCAGGAGATCAGCGCGATGGTGCTGACCAAACTCAAACAGGACGCGGAGTCCTTCTTGGGCGAAAAGGTAACGCAGGCGGTCATCACCGTGCCGGCGTATTTTACGGACAGCCAAAGACAGGCGACCAAAGACGCGGGACGCATCGCGGGTCTGGACGTGCTGCGCATCATCAACGAGCCGACGGCGGCGGCGCTGGCGTACGGCTTGGACAAAGGCGAAAATAAGGGACAGAAGATCCTGATCTACGATTTGGGCGGCGGTACGTTCGACGTATCCATTCTCGAAATCGAAGACGGCGTATTCCAAGTTTTGGCGACCAACGGCGACACGATGCTCGGCGGCGACGACTTCGACAAATGTCTGATCGACTATGTCGTCGAACAGTTCCGCAAAGAAAACGGCGTGGATCTGACCGGTGACGCTGCCGCGATGCAGCGCATCAAGGAAGTCGCGGAAAAGGCGAAGATCAATCTGAGCAGCGTGACCAGTACGGACATCAATCTGCCTTACATTTCCGTATCGGAAGCGGGACCGCTGCACATCGATATGGAGATCACGCGGGCGAAGTTCGACGCATTGACCGCGGATCTGGTCAACCGTACGTTGATCCCGCTCAAAAAGGCGATGGCGGACGCCGGTTTGCAATCGGGCGATTTGTCCAAAGTCATTTTGGTCGGCGGATCGACGCGTATTCCGGCGGTTGTGGAAGCAGTGCAAAAAGCGACCGGCAAAGAACCGTTTAAGGGCATCAACCCGGACGAATGCGTCGCGATCGGCGCGGCGATTCAGGGCGGCGTATTGGCGGGCGACGTCAAAGACGTGCTGTTGCTCGACGTAACGCCGTGGTCTCTGGGCATCGAGACGATGGGTGGCGTGTTCACGAAGTTGATCGAACGCAACACGACGATCCCCACGACCAAGTCGCAGGTATTCTCGACCGCCGCCAACAATCAAACGCAGGTCGATATCCGCGTCTTGCAGGGCGAGCGCGCGATGGCGAACGACAATAAGGAGCTGGGACGCTTCCAGCTGGACGGCATTCCGCCCGCACCGCGCGGCATTCCGCAGATCGAAGTGACCTTCGACATCGACGCGAACGGTATCGTCAACGTTACCGCCGTAGACAAGGGTACGGGCAAGAAGCAGAGCGTTACGATCACGTCTTCGACCAACCTGAGCGAAGATCAGATCGACAAGGCGGTCAAGGAAGCCGAGAAGTACGCGGAAGAAGACAAGAAGCGCAAAGAACTCGTCGATGCGAAGAACGACGCGGATCAGATGATCTTTGCGACCGAAAAGGCGGCGACGGAAGCCGGCGACAAGCTCAGCGACGACGAGAAGAAGACGCTCAACGAGTCCGTCGAGCAGGCGAAACAGCAGATCGCGACGGCGGATACGGCGGAAAAAGTCCGCGAAATCATTGCGGAAATGTCCAAGACCAACGAGCCGATCTTTACCAAGTTGTACCAAGCCGCGCAGGAACAGGCGCAGGCGCAACAGGCGGACGGCGGCGCGGGCGCCAATCCGGACGACGTGATCATCGACAACGATTCCGCCAACGAATAATACGGATCCGAACAGCCGATAACGACCGTGCCCGCATGCGTTGCGGGCACGGTTATGCGGAGCAGATATGGCAAAAGACTTATATGAAATTCTCGGCGTAAGCAAAGATGCGGACGAGGCGGCGATCAAGAGCGCGTACCGAAAGGCGGCGATCAAGTACCACCCCGACCGCTTTGCCACGGCGAGCGAACAGGAACGCAAGGACGCCGAGGCGAAGTTTAAGGAAGTCAATCACGCGTACGAAGTGTTGAGCGACAGCGAAAAGCGCGCCAATTACGACCAGTTCGGCAGCGAAGACGGTCCGCAGGGATTCGGCGGCGGTCAAGGCGGCGCGGGATTCGGCGGGTTTGAAGACATTCTCAATTCGTTTTTCGGCGGGCGCGGCTTCGGACGCAGCAATCCCAACGCGCCGCAGGACGGCGAAGACATTCACGTACGGCTCAATCTGACGTTTGAAGAAGCGTACCACGGCGTCAAACGCAATATCCGTTTGACGCGGGACGAGACGTGTCCGGACTGTCACGGATCGGGCGCCAAGGACGGCAGTTCGGTCAAGACCTGTCCGTATTGCAAAGGCAGCGGCTACATTCGGCGGACGCAGCAGACGCTGTTCGGTCAGCAGGTCGTGCAACAGGTATGTCCCAATTGCGGCGGCAAAGGCAAGGAGATCGTCGATAAGTGCAAGACTTGTCGCGGCAACGGCTATGTGCGTCGCGATGCGAACGTCGCGGTCAACATTCCCGCCGGCGTGGACAGCGGCGTGTCGTTGACCGTGCCCAACGAAGGCAATTGCGGGCGCAACGGCGGCGCCAAAGGCAATCTGGTCGTCGCGATCTACGTCGCGGACAGCCCGATTTTCCGTCGGGTCGGCAGCGATCTGTATATGGAAGTGCCGATCGGATTTCTCGATGCGGCGCGCGGTTGCGAACTGACGATCAAGACGATGAAAGGGGACGCGAAATGCCGCGTTCCGGAAGCGACGCAATCGGGCACGAAGATTCGCATGCGCGGATACGGCATGAAGGTGTTGCAGCGCGAGGCGTACGGCGATCTGTACGTCAGCATTCGCGTCGAAACGCCCAAGGGACTCAGCGGCAAACAGCTCAAACTGTTGCAGGAGTTTGAGAACAGTCTCGGCGATTCCCAATATCCGCTGATCAAAAAGTATCGCAAATTGTAATTGCCGCGACAACTGCGCGCGAGCGGTTGAAATGCGCGGACAAATCGGGTATAATAAAGGCAGTTTCGGACGAAGCTGTCTTTTTCGTCCGCAAGGAGAGGTATGCAGTATCGGGAGTATACGGTTTATACGACGACGCAGGCGTCCGAATTGGTCGCGGATATTTTGACCGAATTGGGCAGTCAGGGCGTCGGCATTTACGATTCCAACGATTTTGCCGCGTTGCTGTCGAGCGACGTGATTTGGGATTATGTGGACGAGCAGGCGTTGATTCGCAGCGAGATCGTGCGCGTCAAGGGATACTTCGCGCAGGATTGCGCGGACGAGGTCGGACGGCAATTGCGCGCGCGGCTGGACGAGCTGGCGGCGCGGTGTCCGTTCCCGTACGGGTCGTTGGAGATCGCCGCCGAGCAGGTGGACGATCAGGATTGGGTCAATGTCTGGCGCAAGCAGTACCGCCCCGTCTCTGCGGGACGCGTGACGGTCGTACCGGACTGGATCGCGTATACGCCGACCGCGACGGACGAAGTCGTCGTGCGTATGGATCCGGGCATGGCGTTCGGGACGGGCGAGCATGAGACGACGCGGCTGTGTCTGCGTATGTTGCAAGATCTGAATCTGGACGGCGCGACGGTCGCGGACGTCGGGACGGGCAGCGGAATTTTGGCGATCGCGGCGGCATTGCTCGGCGCGTCTCGCGTGGATGCGTACGACATCGATCCGCTTGCGGTCAAGGCGGCGGACGCCAACGCCCGCGCCAACGGCGTTGCCGATCGCGTGCGCGTCGCGCATGCGGATCTGCTGGATCGGGCGCAGGGGCGGTATCCCTTTGTGATCGCCAACATTACCGCCGATATTCTGATCGCGCTGGCGTCGCAGTTGCGCGCTTATCTCGCGCAGGGCGGCACGGTGATTTTGTCCGGCATCATTCACGCGCGCAAACAGGACGTGCTGGATGCGTTCGTCGCGGACGGCTTTGCATTGGTGCAGGCGCCCTGCGACGGCGAATGGTGCGGGCTGATGCTGCGCAAGCGTGCGGAGTAATCGATGGAACTCAAACGCTTTTTTGCCGAATACGTTACGCCCGATACGTTGCGCGTCGACGCGGAAGAATTTACGCACATGACCAAAGTGCTGCGGCACAAGGTCGGCTATCGCGTCATCGTCAATCCGTCCGACGGCACGGACGTTTACGGCGAAATCGTCGAGATGGGACGAGACTACGCGATCGTGCGCGCGGACGAAGTGCGTCCCAACGACGCGTTGCCGCAAGCGGAAATCACGTTGTTCCAAGCGATCCCGAAGCGCGACAAAATGGATTGGATCGTCCAGAAGTGCGTCGAACTCGGCGTGCGCCGCGTCGTTCCGATCCGTACGCAATACGTCAACGAGCGCGATTTTGCGCGCGATCGGGCGATTCGGATCGCGGATCAGGCGTGCAAACAATGCGGACGCTCCTTGCGCATGCAGGTGGACGCGCAGACGGAATGGTCGGACGCGCTGGCGATGCTGGCGGATTACGACGTCGTCGTGATGCCGTACGAACACGCGTCGTGCGGGGCGGTCGGTGCGATCGAAGGTTTGCGCGACGCGCGTAAGATCGCGTTGATCGTCGGTTGCGAAGGCGGTTTTGCGCCGTCGGAAGTCGATCGGGCGGAGCAGGCGGGCGCGCGGATCGTGAGTTTGGGAAGGCAAATTTTGCGTTGCGAGACGGCGGCAGTCGTCGCGACGGCGCTGGTGCTGTACGAGACGGGAGCGTTGCGCGCATGAAGATCGTCGTATACAATCTCGGTTGCAAGGTCAATCAATACGAATGCGACAGTCTGACGCGCCGCTTGCGCGCGCAGGGACACGACGTGAGCGAGCATCTGGAAGAAGCCGATCTGTACGTGCTCAATACTTGCGCCGTGACCAACGAGGCGGAGCGCAAGTCGCGTCAGTGCGTCGAGCGGTGTCTGCGTCTGAGACGGGACGCGTCCGTCGTCGTGATGGGGTGCGCGTCGCAGAACGATCCGACCCAATTCGCGTCCAAGCGCGGCGTGGCGCTGGTCAAAGGCATCGCGCACAAGATGGGCGTGGCGGACGATCTGACGCGCTGCGGGATCGAGTTGGACGAGTTGCCCGCGGTATACGAAGATGATTTTTGCGCGCAGGCGACGCGGACGCGCGCGTATGTCAAAGTGCAGGACGGATGCGACCGTTTTTGCACGTACTGTCTGATCCCGTATCTGCGCGGACGCAGTCGTTCGCGCGCGATCGACTCGGTCGTGCGCGAGTGCGAGGCGTTGGCGCGCACGTGCAAAGAGATCGTATTGACCGGCATCGATCTCTCGTCGTACGGCAAGCGCGACGGCGCGACGCTGACGCAGTTGCTTGCGGCGTTGCGGGACGTGCCGTGCCGCATTCGGCTCGGTTCGCTCGAAGTGAGCGCGATCGACGACGGATTGTTGCAGGCGAGCGAGACGTTGCAGGCGTTTTGTCCGCAATTCCATCTGTCCATGCAGAGCGGAGACGACGAGACGTTGCGCGCGATGAACCGCCGTTATACGACGGCGCAGTACGCGGACAAAGTCGCGTTGATTCGACGCTATTATCCGACGGCGGGGATTACGACGGATTGGATCTGCGGCTTTCCCACCGAGACGGAAGCGCAGTTTCGCGCGTCGGAAGCGTTTGTGCGCGCGATCGGATTTTCGCAGATTCACGTGTTCGGATATTCGCCGCGCAAAGGCACGGTCGCCGATCGGCGTTACGCGCCGCTTGCGGGCGACGTCGTCAAGGATCGTTGCGACCGCGCAGCCGCGATCGCCGCGCAGTCTAAGGCGGAGTATCTTGCCCGCGCGGTCGGCACGGCGACGCAGGTGTTGACCGAAGAGTTGTCGGACGGATATGTGTTCGGCTACAATCCGCAGTACGCGCGGGTCGCGTTGCCGCCCGATACGCCTTGCGATTGCATCGTAAACGCGCGCGTCTTGCGCACGGACGGGACGCATTTGTTTGCAGAGCCCGCGGACAAAATCGATTAAGGAGAACATAATATGAAAAACGATTGTATTTTTTGCGCGATCGCGGCGGGCGAAATCCCGAGCGAGATCCTGTATCAGGACGATTTCGTGTTTGTCATCGCGGACATCGCGCCGCAGGCGAGCGCTCATTATCTGATGATTCCCAAGGTGCACAAGGCGGATTTGTCGCAGTTTACGCCGCAGGAAGCGCGCATGCTGGGCGAGAGTTTGTTGCGCTACGACGCGTTTGCGCGCGAGCGCGGACTGACGCAAGGGTATCGTTTGGTCGTCAACTGCGGCGAGCACGGACGCCAAAGCGTAGGACATCTGCACGTACATCTGCTCGGCGGCGAACCTTTGAACGAAAAAATGTGTTAAATACCTGCAAAGCGTTTGACAATCGGCGCGGAATCGGATAAGATAATTACACAATCTATCCGAGCTTGCGGGAAGGAGGCGAGAACATGTCGACCGTCAAAGTTGGTGAAAACGAATCTTTGGACAGCGCGATCAGACGCTTTAAGCGGAAGTGCGCGAGAGACGGCATCATCGGTGATTTGCGTAAACGCGAGGCGTACGAAAAGCCGAGCGTCAAGCGTAAGAAGAAGGCAGAAGCCGCACGCAAGAGAATGTACAAGTCTTGATCCAAGCAACGCGCTCCCGTATCGGGAGCGCGTTTTTTATCGGCATGGCGCGATGGCGAACGGGAAGTACGACGGACGCGATCTATGCGCGTCGGTACTCGATGCGCAACGTTGCGCGCGCGATCGGTCAGTCGCGTTTGTCCAGATCGAAGAGCAGATTGGGTTCGACGTCGAATTTGTCGTACAGCAGTTGGATGCTGTCGTAGCCGGGTTTCTTTTTGCCGAGCAACCATTGGCTGACGGTCGTTTGATTGACGCCGAGCAGATCGGCGAACTTCTGTTGGCTCAGATTGTGTTCGATCATGATTTCTTTCAGGATATCGATGTACGGCATAGTTTTATTATAATTTTTGTCAGGTCAAAAGTATTGACATAGGTCTTTTGACCTAGTATAATAACAGAAAAACAAAAGAAAAATCCCAATGATACGATACTTCATCGAAAAAGCTATGCAGAGAGATCTCGATTTGCAACGGATCGGGCGGTTGTCCGATTTGTTTTCGCATCCGTTTAGCATCCCGCGCAAGCGGGCGGGGTTGGCGTTGTCGAAAAGTTCCCGAAAATCCAAATCGAATCTTTGCGCCGTCGTTTGCGGGCGACTTTGTCCGCAAGCGCGCGAAGCTTGTAAAATCCCCAGCGGGGGAGATTTATTCGCCTTGTCGGCGTTGTTCGGTCGTATTATGTCGAAGCATCGACGCGACAAAATGTACATTTATGTGGACGCTGTCGAACAAACTCCGGATTTCGCAAGATTTGTAATTTTGTAAAAAAATCTTCGAAAATACTTGATTTATCGCCAAGACAATAGTAAGATTAGTTTAAGAATTGAGCGGATTTTTTATATTCCGACAGATTTGGAAGTAATAACTTGTAAGGAGTTTACAAAATGGAATGTTCCAACCACGTATCTTTGCATTATTTGGCGAAGCAGGCAAAAACCCGACTGCGCGAGACCGAGCGGCTGGGGTATCGCGGATTTACGGCGATTCGGCGTTCCAATCAAAATGCGTACGAAGAGATGCTTTATCAAAAAGTCGTCGAGATTTTGGAATGCGAAGAGCAGATTCTCAATCCGCTCGACTGTCTGATCGACCACAAGGCGATCCAGGCGTGCGACAGCGCGACCCGTCAGAGATATGTGTTGGAAGCGTCCAAAATGTTTATTCGTCTCAAAGAGCGGTATTACCGCGAACATCTCAAAATCCAGTCGCGATGAGCGGGCAAAACGATTGAAAAATGCGTGTCCATATGGTACAATGTTAGCATTCCACGACAAGGCGGCAGATATACCATGGACTACGCGGCACTCCTGAATCCCGAACAACTCGCGCCCGTCATCGACACGGACGGCGCGGTGCTGGTGCTCGCCGGAGCGGGCAGCGGCAAGACGCGCGTGCTCACGCACCGCATCGCGTATTTGATCGAACGCAAGGGCGTGCGTCCGTCGCAGATTTTGGCGATTACGTTTACCAACAAAGCCGCCGGAGAAATGAAGGAGCGCGTGCTCAAACTGACCGGACAGTCCGGCGTATGGATTTCGACGTTTCACTCGCTGTGCGCGCGGATTTTGCGCGCCGACATCGACAAGCTGGGCGAGTTTCGATCCAATTTTACGATTTACGACGACTCGGACACCAACCGCGTGCTGTCTCGCATTTTCAAGAGCATGGACGTGGAAGACACCAAGGAGTGGAAGAAAATCGTCCGTTGGCATATTTCCAACGCCAAGAACATGGCGCTCGACGCGCAGGCGTATGCGCCGCGCATTTCCGATCAACCCAATCACGAATTGATCAGCAGCGTGCACCGCGCTTATGAGCAGGAGTTGCGACAGAACAACGCGCTCGATTTCGACGATTTGCTGTGGCAGACCATTCTGTTGTTCAGCAAGCGCAAAGACGTGTTGGAACGCTATCAGGATATGTTTCGGTATCTGCACATCGACGAATTCCAAGATACCAACAAGATCCAATACCTGCTCGTGCGTTTGTTGGCGCACAAACACGGCAACGTCTTCGCGGTCGGCGACGACGATCAAAGCATTTACGGATGGCGCGGAGCGGACGTATCCAATATTCGCAATTTTACCAAGCAGTTTGCGGGTTGCCGCATCTATAAATTGGAGCAGAATTACCGCAGCACCGGCAACATTCTCAATCTTGCCAACAAGATCATCGCGCACAACTCCGAGCGCATGGGCAAGACGTTGTGGACGAGCAGCGACGGCGGCGTCAAGGTCGTCTACCGCACCAATTACGACGAGCGCGGCGAAGCGGAATTCGTGTTGGAACAGATTCATGCGTTGATCGAACACAACGGATACGATTACGGAGATTTTGCGATCTTGACGCGCGTCAATTCGATTACGCGCCCGTTTGAAGAAAAACTCGCGCTGTACAATTACCCGTACCGCGTGATCGGCGGCAACAAATTTTTCGAGCGCAAGGAAGTCAAGGATTTTCTCGCGTATCTCAAATTCGTCGCCAACCCGCAGGACAACGAGAGCGTCATGCGCGTCATCAACGTGCCCAAACGCGGCATCGGCGATACCGCGGTTTCGCAGCTTGCGGCGGCGTGCATTTCTAACGGCGTCGGTTTGCTTGAAGGCATGCTGGCGCCCGACCGTTTGGGCGTGTCGTCCCAACTTGCCGCCAAAGCCGCGCGGTTCGGCGCGGTCGCGTATCAGTTGATCGCCAACAAGCATTTGCCTCTTGTCGAATACATCGATTACGCATTGCGCACGATCGACTTTGCGCAGATGTACGACATCGATAACGCCGAAGACAAAGAGCGTCTTGCCAACATCGACGACTTCGTCGCGTCGGTCAAGGAGTATTGCAAGGACAACGAAGACGCGACGTTGCAGGAGTATCTCCAATCCGTATCGTTGATCTCGGATACCGATTCGCAGCCGGACGACGATTGCATCACGCTTGCGACCGTGCACGGCGTCAAGGGACTGGAATTCCGATGCGTCTTTATCGTCGGATTGGAAGAAGGCATCTTTCCGGCGATCCGCAAGGATGCGGGCGAGTCGGAGATGCAGGAAGAACGCCGCATCATGTACGTCGCGGTCACGCGCGCGCGCGAACGGCTGTATTTATCCAACGCGCAGTCGCGCTTTCGATTTGGCAAACGCGAAAACTGTCAGGTCAGCCGTTTTCTGGTCGAAGGCGAAGTCGTGACCAAACGCCTGCCCGCGCAGTCGGACGACGATGCGCCCAAGCGGTCTGGATTCGATTTTGCGTCCGTGGCGCGCATGCGTCAGCCGGCGTTCGCCAAGCCGTCCGCCGCGGTCACGCAGATCAGTTCCAAGGATATTTCGCAGTTTAAGATCGGCATGACGGTCGAACACGCGCGATTCGGACAGGGCAAAATCATCGATATTACGGGCGAAAATGCCAAAATTGACTTTCCGGTGCTCGGCGTCAAGACGTTCAACATGCGGCTTGCGCCCGTGCGGACGGTCGAACCGTAAAGGGGGACAATCATGGACGAAATGCGTCGTTTGGTCGATACGCTCAACCGCTATGCGTACGCGTACTATGTTTTGGACGAACCGATCGTCGCAGACGGCGAATACGATCGTCTCTACGACCGTCTGCGCGAAGAAGAGATGCGGACGGGCGTCGTATTCGACGATTCTCCGACGCGCCGCGTCGGCGACGCGGTATTGACGAAATTCCGCACCGTTCGACATTTGGGACGTCTGTACAGTCTGGATAAATGCCAGAGCGAAGACGCGTTGCGCGCTTGGTTGGACAAACTCACTGCGGCGTACGGCAAGGACGGACGCATGCCGCGCTGCTCGGTCGAATATAAGTTCGACGGATTGACGGTCAATTTGGTTTATCGCGACGGCAAGCTCGTGCGCGCGGCGACGCGCGGCAACGGCGTCGAAGGCGAAGAGATTACCGCGCAGGTCATGACCGTGCATTCCGTGCCGTTGGCGATCGATTATACGGGCGAAGTCGAAGTGCAGGGCGAAGGGATTATGCGCCTGTCAGCGCTGCGCGCGTATAACGAGCGTCCCGACGTCGTTCCGCTCAAAAACGCGCGCAACGGCGCCGCAGGCGCGTTGCGCAATCTCGATCCCAAGGTCACTGCGTCGCGTCGGTTGGACGTGATGTTTTACAACGTCAATTTTTGCGATCGGACGTTCGGCGCGGGCGAAGAGATGATACGATTCCTGCGCGATTGCAAGTTTAAGGTCAGCGATCGCTATTGTCTGTGCGATACGCCCGATCAGGTGTTGCAACAGGTGCGCGAGATCGGGCGCGCGCGCGACGAACTGGACTTTTTGATCGACGGCGTCGTCATCAAAGTCGACGACGTGGACGTGCGCAATCAGCTCGGATTTACCGAAAAATTCCCGCGTTGGGCGATCGCCTACAAGTTTCCCGCCGAAGAAGCGACGACGCAGGTGCGCGACGTCGTATGGCAGGTTTCGCGTACGGGCAAACTCAACCCCTTGGCGATTCTCGAACCGGTCGATCTGTGCGGCGTAACCGTTTCGCGCGCGACGCTCAACAACATCAGCGAGATTCGCCGCAAAGATATTCGGATCGGATCGCGCGTCTTTATCCGCCGCAGCAACGACGTCATTCCCGAGATTTTGGGCATTGCCGAGCACACCGACCAATCGCGTCCGATCGAACCGCCCGCGCAGTGTCCCGCATGTCACGCGCCCGTGGAGCAGAACGGCGTGTTTCTGTACTGCTCGGATCCCAAGCATTGCGCGCCCGCGATCGTGTCCGCGTTGACGCACTTCGTTTCGCGCGACGCGATGGACATCGAAGGATTTTCCGAACGCACGATCGAAGCGTTGTACAACGCCGGCAAATTAAATGCGCCCGCGGATATCTACGCGTTGACGGATATGGATTTTGCGCAGATCGACGGCTTTAAGGACAAGAAGACCAACAACGTCTTGCAGGCGATCGACAAGAGCAAGACGACGACGCTGGATCGGCTGATATATGCATTGGGCGTGCCCAATATCGGCAAAAAGGCGTCCAAACAGCTTGCGGAGCGCTTTGAGACGTTGCAAGAGTGGATGGATACGGACGAAGTGACGTTGATCGAGTTGGAAGATTTCGGCGAAATCATGGCGCGCAGTTGCGTGGAATATTGGAGCGTCGCGCAACATCGCGAGCAGGCGGAACTGTTGTTTGCGCGCGGCGTGCATTGCGAGCGGCGCGAGACGGCGCAAGGCGCGTTGAGCGGCGTCAAAGTCGTGCTGACCGGATCGTTGCCCACACTCAAACGCGGCGCGGCAAAACAGTTGATCGAGTCGCACGGCGGCATCTGTTCGGACAGCGTTTCCAAGAGCGTGCGTCTGGTCGTTGCGGGCGACGACGCCGGATCCAAGTTGGAGAAAGCGCGCAAATTGGGCATTGAGATCATCGACGAGGCGGAGTTGTTGCGCAGACTGGGGCAATCCGTCGAATCTTAACCGTACTTGCATTTGCTAGTTCGAGCGCCCGACGAGGGCGCTCGAATTTTTTCGGAATGAAAAATATCGTATGGGTGTTTGATTTTTGCACAGTACTTATTGGATAACTATACTTGCAAGCGCTCGTTTGCATTACTTGCGGCGATCGGATCGTTACGGACTCCCGTCCATGCGAAATGCAAAACCGTCTGTATACGTGCGCTCGGCGTATATATTTACTTCTAATATTTCATAAATTACGTGTCATCAACAACTTGTCAAACGCCGCGCGCTGTGTTACAATATGGCTATTCTGACACAAGGCGGTATTCTATGCGGGTTTGCAGCATGACCGGATACGGCAAAGGCGTATGCGAGCGCGACGGTCAACGGATGTCGGTCGAGATTCGATCGGTCAATCACCGTTTTCTCGATCTCGCGTTCAAGATGCCCAAGAACTTTTTGTTTGCCGAAGACGCTTTGCGTAAACGCATCAAAGACGCGGTCGGACGCGGACATTTGGACGTTTACGTCAATTACGAAGATCGGCGCGAACATGCGACGGACGTACAGGCGGACGCGGCGTTGGCGCAGACGTATTATCGAGCGGCAGGCGAGATCGCGCTTGCTTGCGGGATCGACTGCGACATGAGCGTGTCGGAACTGATGCGCATGCCCGACGTGTTGACGACGCGCGGCGCGGAGGCGGACGAGACGCAGTTGGCGGAGATGATCGGACTTGCTTGCGACGAAGCGCTCGTGCAGTTGGATGCGATGCGCGAGCGGGAGGGCGCTTTGCTCGTGCAGGATTTGCTCGGTAAGAGCGCGGCGATCGTCGAGACGGTACGGGCGATCTCGGAGTTTGCGCCCGATATGGTCGAGCAACACCGCGCCAAGGTGCGCAAACGTATATCCGAGTTTTTGCAGGCGACGCAGATCGACGAAGCACGCTTGCTCAACGAGATCGCGTTCTATTCGGACAAAGTCTGCATCGACGAAGAGACGACGAGACTGCTTACGCACACCGAGCATTTCGACGGCAAACTGCGCGCGGGCGGCGCCGTCGGCAAGCAACTGGACTTTTTGATTCAGGAGATGAACCGCGAGAGCAACACGATCGCGAGCAAATGTTGCGATATCCGCGTGTCGGAGCTTGCGATTTCGCTCAAAAACACGATCGAAATGATGCGCGAACAAATTCAAAATCTCGAATGACGACGCGCATTCGGAATAAGGACGCAGAGATGAAAAAACGCAAAGGATTGTTGATTGTGGTATCCGGACCGTCGGGCGCGGGCAAGGGCACGGTGTTGGCGCATGCGATCGCCGAGTGTCCCAATTTGCGCTATTCGGTGTCGGTGACGACGCGCGCGCCGCGGGAAGGCGAATGCGAAGGCGTCAATTATTTCTTCAAGACGCTCGACGAATATCAGCGGATGCTGCACGACGACGAGTTTTTGGAGCATCAGTGCGTGTACGGCAATTGCTACGGCACGCCCAAGCGCCACGTGCTGTCGATGTTGGAGCAAGGATACGACGTCGTGCTCGAAATCGACGTCAAGGGCGCTTTGGATATTAAAAACAAATTCCCCGACGCGGTCATGATCTTTCTGTCCCCGTCGTCCCGTTCGACGATCGAATCGCGTTTGCGCGCTCGGGCGAGCGAGTCGGAAGAACAGTTGCAGATCCGCATCGCCGCGGCGATCGACGAGATCAAGCAAGCGGTGCTGTACGATTACGTCGTCGTCAACGAAGACGCCGCGCAGGGCGCGCAGGATATTCTTGCGATTATTCGCGCGGAGAAATGCAGCGTACGAGCCAACAAAAAATTTATTGACAACTTGTTATATGCAGGAGGTAACAACCTATGATGATCGATCCACCCATCGACAAAATTATCAAAAAGGCGGAATGCCGTTACGCACTCGTGTGCGGCGTCGCCAAACGTGCGAGACAGTTGGAAGCGCAGAATCCCGAATTGCTCGAAGACAGCGGCATGAAAGCGATCAGCTATGCCGCGCATGAGATTTACGACGGCAAAGTCGTGATCAAACAGGAGAACTGATGCCCCTGAGCGGTTATCGCGTTTTGCTGGGCGTGACGGGCGGGATCGCATGCTACAAGAGCTGCGAGATCGTCTCGTCGTTGCGCAAATTCGGCGCGCAGGTAGACGTCGTCATGACGGAGCATGCGTGCCAATTCGTTTCGCCGATGACGTTCGAGTCGCTTTCGGGCAACCGCGTCGTCAGCGATATGTTTGCGCGTCCGGAGAAATGGGATATCGCGCACGTCTCGTTGGCGCAGCGCGCCGATCTGTGCGTGATCGCGCCGGCGACCGCCAACGTATTGGCAAAGCTGGCGTACGGGATCGCGGACGATATGTTGACGACGACGGCGTTGGCGTTGCGCGCGCCGCTGATCGTCGCGCCGGCGATGAACACCGCGATGTACGAACATCCCGCGACGCAGACCAATCTGCGCGTTTTGCGCGAGCGCGGCGTCGAGATTTTGGAGCCGGACAGCGGCAGATTGGCGTGCGGCGACGTGGGCAAAGGCAAGATGGCGGAACCCGCGCAGATCGTCGAATGCATTCGCGCTCGATTGACGCAGCCGTTGGACTTGCAGGGCAAGCGCATTTTGGTCACCGCCGGCGCGACGCAGGAGAATGTGGACGGCGTTCGGTTTTTGACCAACCGTTCCAGCGGCAAGATGGGCATTGCGATCGCGCGCGCCGCAGTTGCGCGCGGGGCGCAAGTCACGCTCGTCGCAGGCATATGCAGCGCGCCGCTTCCGAGCGGATGCGAGATCGTGCGCGTACAGACGACGATGCAGATGTACGACGCGGTGACGTCGCGTTGCGAAGCGCAAGATTGGATCGTTAAGGCGGCGGCGCCCGCGGATTACCGTCCGCGCGAGATCCTGTCGGACAAAGCAAAGGGCGACGCGTTGCATCTGGATTTGGTCAAGAATCCCGATATCGCGGCGGCGGTCGGCGCGGTCAAAGGGGATCGCAAACTCATCGTTTTTTGCGCCGAAACGCGCGATTTGTTGGACAGCGCGCGGCGTAAACTCGTATCCAAACACGCCGATATGGTCGTTGCCAACGACGTGACCGCGCAGGGCGCGGGATTCGACGTCGATACCAACGTCGTTACGCTCGTGACCGAGCGCGGCGAAGAGCCGTTGGAGCTGATGACCAAAGATCGTTTGGCGCACGTATTGCTGGATAGGATTTTGCGGCTATGATCGCGCGGGTGATCGTCGATATCGCCGCGGCGCAGACCGACAAAATTTTCGATTATTCCGTACCCGAAGGAATGCGTCTCGACGCAGGAGATCGGGTGCTTGTTCCGTTCGGGAGCAAACGCGTCGAAGGATTCTGTATCGAGATGCGCGAGCACAGCGATTGCGAGACGCTCAAAGACGTCGCGTCGCGGCTGGACGATTTTACCGCGATCACGCCCGAGATGTTGCAGTTGATGGAATACATGAAGACGCGCTTTTATCTGCGATATGCGGACAGTTTGCGCTTGTTTATTCCGTCCAAACTGCGCGGGGGACGCATACGCGAATGCGTGCGCTATTACGTCGAATGCGCGCCCGGGTACACGACGGAACAGATTTTGGAGCAAATCCCCAAGCGCGCCAAGGCGCAGCGCGCGCTCGTCGAGCGGTTGCGCGACGGCGGAGAGTTCCAAAGCGCGTTGTCGAGCGAATTTTCGGCGACGTCGATCGACGCGTTGATCGACAAAGGCTTGCTCGTGCGTACGTCGCGGCAGGTGTACCGCACGCCTCCGGGCATTGCGGCGGACGGCGCCCGACAGGTGACGTTGACCGCGGCGCAGCAAGGCGCGCTCGATCGGATATTTGCCGCGTCGGGAGAGACGGTGCTGTTGCACGGCGTGACCGGCAGCGGCAAGACGATGGTGTACATGCGCGCGATCGCCCGCGTGCTGGAACAGGGCAAGACGGCGATCATGCTCGTGCCGGAGATTTCGCTGACGCCGCAGATGTCGCGCAATTTCCGCGCGTTTTTCGGCGATACCGTCGCGATGTTGCATAGCGGATTGTCGGACGGCGAACGGCTGGACGAATGGTTGCGTTTGTTGCGCGGACAAGCCCGCATCGTCGTCGGCGCGCGTTCGGCGATTTTCGCGCCGTTGCGGGACGTGGGACTGATCGTCGTGGACGAAGAGCACGATTCCAGTTATACGAGCGAATCCAACCCGCGCTATCGGACGGTAGACATTGCGCGTTGGCGCGCGCGATACGGCGGAGCCAAGGTCGTATTGGGCAGCGCGACGCCGTCGGTCGAAAGCTATCTTGCCGCGCGCCGCGGGGAATACGAATTGATTTCGATGCCCGACCGCGTCGGCAACCGCGCGATGCCCAAGATGCAGATCGTCGATATGTCGCATGAGATTTTGCGCGGCAACGACAGTATCTTTTCGGCGCAATTGTCCGAGCAGTTGCGGCGTACCGTCGAGCGGGGCGAACAGGCGATGCTCTTTCTCAACCGTCGCGGACACTCGTCGTTCGTGATGTGCCGCAAGTGCGGATACATCGCCAAATGCAGCGATTGCGACGTGACGCTGACGTATCATTCGGTGGATCGGCAGCTGAAGTGCCACTTTTGCGGCAAGCGCTTTCAGATGCTGAGTCGGTGTCCGGATTGCGGTAGCGAAGAGATTCGGTACGGCAAGATCGGCACGCAGCGCGTCGTGGAAGAGATTCGCAAGCTGTTGCCCGACGTCGGCATACTGCGCATGGACAACGAGACGACCGCGACCAAAACCGCGTACTTGGACATTCTCGGCGCGTTCGCCAACAAAGAAGCCCAGATACTCGTCGGCACGCAGATGATTGCGAAGGGGCATGATTTTTCGGACGTGACGCTGGTCGGGATTTTGGACGCGGACATGAGTCTGTACCACAACGATTATCGCAGCAACGAACGCACGTTCCAATTGGTTACGCAGGTCGCGGGGCGCGCGGGACGCAGCGTCAAGCCGGGACAGGTGATCTTGCAGACTTTTTCGCCGCGGCACTTCGTGTATCGCTACGCGAGCGAATACGATTATCGCGGTTTTTTCGAAAAGGAGAACAACGCGCGGCAGACGACCGGATTTCCGCCGTACTCGACGATCGTACGCATTTTGATGAGCGGCGAGCAGGAGCAGAAGGTCATCGACACGGCAAAACGCATGTATGCCGACGTGCACGATTATGCGACGGCGCAACGCGAGCGTTTTCTGTACGTACAGGCGATGAAGTCTCCCGTCGCGCGCATTCAGAACAAGTACCGCTATCAGATTCTGATGCGGCTCAATCGGCAAGACGAAGAGACGACGATTCGCAATTTATACGCCGTTGCGGACCGCAACCGCGCCAACGGCGTAACCGTCTTTGCGGAGATCAATCCGCAGAGTTTATCTTAGGAGAAAGACTATGGCATTGAGAGACATTGTGATGGACACCAATCCGCAGTTGCGCAAGGTCAGTCGACCGGTGACGGCGTTCGACGCCAAACTCGCCAAACTGCTCGACGACATGCGTCAGACGATGCACGCCGCGGACGGCTGCGGGCTTGCCGCGCCGCAAGTGGGGATTTTGCGCAGACTTGCGGTCGTCGAAGCGGACGACGTGTATTTGGAATTGATCAACCCGACGTTTGTCGAGACGAGCGGAGAGCAGATCGGACCGGAAGCGTGTCTGAGCGTCAAGGATCGATCCTGCGACGTCAAACGTCCGTATCGGATCACGATCGCGTACCAAAACCGCGACGGCAAACCGATGCGCAAGACGCTGGAAGGATTCGTTGCGCGCGCATGCTGCCACGAGATGGATCATCTGGACGGCGTACTGTTTTATGACAAGGAGTATCGTCAGCGCTGATGCGAATTATATTTTTGGGAACGCCCGATTTTGCCGTCCCGTCGCTGGAAGCGTTGGCGGCGAGCAGCCACGACGTCGTCGCGGTCGTTACGCAACCCGACAAACCGGGCAACCGCAACGTCTTGCAACCTTGCGCGGTCAAGCGCAAGGCGCAGGAATTGGGATTGCCGATTTTGCAATACGAGCGTCTGTCGCGGCAAGGCGCGGACGATTTGCGCGCGTTGTCGCCCGATCTGATGGTGACGTGCGCGTTCGGACAGATTTTGTCCGACGAAATCCTTGCGATCGCGCCGCACGGCGTGCTGAACGTACACGGATCGTTGTTGCCGCGCTATCGCGGCGCAAGTCCGATCCAGAGCGCGGTGCTCAACGGCGACGCGCAGACGGGCGTGACGATCATGCGTACCGTGCGCGAAGTGGACAGCGGCGATATTCTGTTGCAGGTGACTACGCCGATCTTGCCGCGCGAAACGGCGGGAGAGCTGTTTGAGCGACTGGCGCAGACGGGGGCTTGCGCGATCGTGCAGGCGGCGGACGCGATCGAGCGCGGCGAAGCGACGTTTACGCCGCAGGATCACGCGCAGGCGACGTACTGCCGCATGCTGGACAAGGAGAGCGGGCGGATCGATTGGACGCGCAGCGCGATCGAGTTGACGCGGCACATCGACGGGATGACGCCGTGGCCGTCGGCGTTTACGCATACGCCGCAGGGCAAACTGCTTAAAATCTGGCGCGCCGACGCGAGCGACGACATTGCCGCGCCGAGCGGCACGCTCGTAAGCAAAGGCGGGCGCGTTTGGGTCGCGTGCGGCAAAGGCAGTCTGGAATTGCTCGAAGTGCAGCCCGAGGGCAAAAAGCGCATGCGCGCCGCAGAGTTTGCCGCGGGATACGGACGGCTCGACGGCGAGCGGCTGGGAGAGCGTACGTGAGCGATTATCTGCTTTGTTATCGGATCTTGAACGACGTGTGTCGGGACGGCGCTTACAGCAACGCCGCATTGTCCCGCGCACTCGAAGAAGCGGACAACGGCGCGTGGCTAACCCGTATGGTATACGGCGTGTTGTCGCGCGAAATCACATTGGACTATTATATCGACGCGTTGGCGTCCAAGTCGCCCAAAGCGCAGATACGGATCTTGCTGCGCATGGGCATCTATCAATTGGCGTACATGGACGGTACGCCCGATTATGCGGCGGTGCATACCTGCGTGCAGGCATGCGCGCAGATCGGCAAGCCCGCGCTCAAAGGATTCGTCAACGCGGTGTTGCAGGCGTTTGTCCGCAATCGCCCGTTGTTGCCGGACGATCCGATCCGATCGTTGGGCGTGCGCGCGTCGTTGCCGACGTGGTTGACGCGCATGTTGACGCAGCAGTACGGATACGATTGCGCGGAGCGGTTTTTGACCGCGCCGTCTTGCGATGCGGAACACGTGCGGCACAACCCGCGCAAGACGACGGCGCAGGACGCGGAGCAAAGGCTCGCGCGGATCGGCGGCGCGCGTCCGGACGGTATCGGCGGTTGGTACGTCCGCAATACGCCGCAGTTGCGCAAACTGTTCGATCGCGGAATCGTCACGATTCAGAGCGAGACGTCCGTGCGGTGTTGCATGCAGTTGGACGCGCGGGCGGACGAGACGATTCTCGACGCATGCGCGGCGCCCGGCGGCAAGAGCGTATATTTGTCCGAGCGCGCGCGCAAGGTCGTCGCATGCGAATTGCATCCGCATCGCGCGCGTTTGATCGAAGCGTATGCGCGCCGTATGGGCGCGGACAACATCGAGACGGTCTGCGCGGATATGACGCGTCCGCGTCCCGATTGGAACGGGATGTTCGACGCGGTGCTATGCGACGTGCCTTGCAGCGGACTGGGCGTGCGCGCCAAGAAGCCGGAACTCGTCCGCAATCTGTCGCCCGAGACGTTGGACGAATTGCACGACGTCCAATTCGCGATTTTGCAGACCTGCTCGGCGTACGTTGCGCCGAACGGGCGGTTGGTATATGCGACCTGCACCGTGACCGAGCGCGAAAACGGCGCCGTGATCCAACGGTTTTTGCTCGCGAATCCGCAATGGAAATGCGTCTCGCAGACGCAGTATCTGCCGGACGGCAGCGGCAAGGACGGCTTTTTCGTCGCGCGCTTGGAGAGAACGGCATGATCTTGCTCGATTGCGATTTGACACAGTTGCGCGCGTTGGCGCAAGAGACGGGACAACTCGCGTTTCGCGGCGATCAGCTGTATCGCGGATTGCTGGCGGGATTGCACGTCGAAGAAATTTCCACGTTGCCCAAAGCATGGGCGATGCAATTGCGCGCGCGATGCGACGCGGATCAAGGCGTAACGATCGAGCGCGATTGGAAATCCGATAAGGACGGATCGCGCAAATTCCTGTATCGTTTGTACGACGGCAATCTGATCGAAGGCGTATGGATGCCGCATGCGTACGGCAACACGCTGTGCGTTTCCACGCAGGTCGGTTGTCGAATGAATTGCGCGTTTTGCGCGTCGGGACTGGACGGACTCGTCCGCAACCTGAGCGCGGGCGAAATTCTGGGACAGATCGTCGCCGTCAACCGCGATACGCGCGCGCAGGGATTGTCGCCGATCGATCGCGTCGTGTTGATGGGCAGCGGCGAGCCGCTCGACAATTATGAGCAGGTAACGCGCTTTTTGACGTTGGCGGCGGATCCGGACGGTTTGGGGTTGTCGCGGCGCAACGTGACGTTGTCCACGTGCGGACTGGCGGACGGCATTCGACGGCTGGCGGACGACGGCTATACGCCGACGCTGACGATTTCGTTGCATGCGTCCGACGATGCGTCGCGGCGCAAGATCATGCCGATCGCGCGCAAATATTCGATCGCGCAGGTGCTGGACGCCTGCAAGTATTATTTCGATAAGACGGGACGGCGCATCGGGTTCGAATACACCGTCATCGACGGCGTCAACGCGTCCGCCGCGCATGCGGAGCGTTTGGCGCGTCTGTTGCGCGGGATGGCGTGTCACGTCAATCTGATCGGACTCAACGTCGTTGCCGAACGGGATTTGCGCGCCGCGCATGCGCGCGCAATCCGCGTGTTCGAACAGCGCCTGAGCGCGCTGGGCATCAGTTGTACCGTGCGGCGCAGCATGGGCAGCGATATTCAGGGCGCATGCGGACAGTTGCGGCGCGCGCATATCGCCGCGCAGACGGAGCGTGTCGAATCATGAAATATCGGACGTACGGGCAGGTCATCAAGGGCGTCGCGGGATGCTATACGGTGCGTACCGCGCAAGGAGAAGACGTCCCGTGTTTCGCGCGCGGCAAATTGCGCGCCAAGGGCGCGATCTTCATCGGCGATATCGTCGATCTGACCGTGGACAAGGAAGGCGTGATCGAGCAAGTGCGTCCGCGCGCGTCGGCGCTCGTGCGCCCGTACGTGAGCAACATGGACGCGCTCGTCATCGTCGTCGCGCCGTCGCCCAAACCGGACATGCTGTTGGCGGATAAGTTGATTATCGGCGCGTCCGAGCAGGACGTGGATACGCTCGTATGCGTCAACAAGGCGGATATGGAACAGGCGGAGGACGTCGCGCGGGAAGTCGCGCGCGATTACGAGTCGCTTGCCGACATCGCCGTGATCAGCACGCAGACGGGACAGGGAATCGAAGCATTGACGCGTTGGATGCGCGGCAGATTCGTCTGTCTGGCGGGACAGTCCGCGGTCGGCAAATCCTCGCTGATCAACGCGATCGTCGGGCAGACGCGCATGCGCACCGGCGACTTGTCCGCCAAGGGCGGTCGCGGCAAAAATACGACTCGGCACATCGAGATCGTCGAGCTGGCGGACGGCACCAAGATCGCGGACACGTGCGGATTCAATATGTTGGAAATGCCGTTGTTCGATCCTGCGCGGTTGCGCGGGTATTATACGGATTTCGACGACTTTGCGCAGGAGTGCCGGTATCGGGGCTGCTGCCACGATTCGGAAGAAGATTGCGGCGTCAAGCGCGCCGTACGCGAAGGCAGACTGTCGGCGGCGCGATACGAGCGTTACCTGCGGCTGTATCGGGATATTAAACAAAGGTGGAACAAACGTTATGAATGAGATCAAAATCGCTCCGTCGATTCTTTCCGCCGACTTTGCCCGGATGGGCAAAGCGGTTTCCGTGCTTGCCGATTGGGGCGCGGACTGGGTGCACTGCGACGTCATGGACGGGATATTCGTCCCCAACCTGACATTCGGGATGCCGATGATACAGGCGATCCGACCGTATACGACGCTGCCGCTGGACGTACATCTGATGATCGTCGAGCCGGAGCGCTATATCGAACGCTTTTTGCAAGCGGGAGCGGATATTGTTACGTTCCATCCGGAAGTCAGCAAGGATGTGTTCGGCGCGATCCGCGCCGTGCATGCGCGCGGCAAGCGGGTCGGGTTGGTGCTCAATCCGGACATCGAACCGGAGTCGATCGAGCCGTATCTGGACGAGATCGATCTGGTCATGCTGATGGGCGTGTATCCCGGGTTCGGCGGACAGAAATTCATTGCTTCGGTGTTGGACAAGATGCCGCGTTTGTTGCGCATGATCGGCGCGCGCGACATCGAGATCGAGCTGGACGGCGGCGTCACCGCCGACAATCTGGCTGCGATCGCGGCGAGCGGCGTGGGCATTGCGGTCGCGGGCAGCAGCGTATTCGGCGCGAGCGATCCCGCCGCTGCGATCGCGACGCTCAAATCGTTGCGCTAGGCGGAACCCGATTCGCTCCTGCCGCATATCGTGTAGTAGCATGCAGGAGGTGAAGTATGAGAATCGTGTGTTGGAATCCGCCCGCATTCGTCAAGTGTTTCTTGCGTATGTTTGTGCGGCGCAAATAACGGTCTCTCGCAACGGCGGGATTACGGTACATACCGAACGGGCGGGGTGCGACGCATCCCGCTTTGTTTGCGCTCAATATACAAGCAAGCGCCAGTTAGTAATTTAAAAAATAGAGAATTGTGTCGAAATTTACGGAAATGCGTCGATTTTGCGACGAAATCTCAGGATATAAAAAATGCGCCCGCAGTCCGGACGCATACAAAAACGCCCGCTTGTCGCGGGCGTTTTGCAATTATTCGCTCACTTTGATTTCTGCGACGACGCGTTTGACCTTGCCTTCCGTTCTCAGACATCTGGTGCAAACGTATTTGCTTTCGATCGAGCCGTTGTCGTTCAAGACTTTAACCTTCTGAACGTTCTTGCCCCAGGTTCTTCTATATTTACGGTTGGAGTGGCTGACTTTGTTGCCGCTCTGCTGACCTTTGTGGCAATATGCGCATACTCTGGACATGATTCTACCTCCTGATGGAAATCTCGCTTGACTATCATAGCATTTCGCGGCGCACTTGGCAAGGAAAAAAGCGGTATTTTTCGGAAAAATTCGCAAAAATGTCTCAACAAGCGTCGGATGACGTATAAATTATGTATAAATCGTTGCAAATTCGGGAGTCTTTGTGTAAAATAAAACTAACTATGGCAGTCAAAACATCGAATTATTACGGAAAACTGATTATTACGGACAACGCGATCGCGATGACCGCGCACAATGCGGCGTCGGAATGTTACGGCGTTGTCGAATTGGTTTCGCGCACGCTGACGGATAGTTTGTACGAGTTGTTCAAACGTCCTTCCGTCGGCAAAGGCGTCAAAGTCACGACCATAGCCAATAAGATAAATTTAGAACTATTCGTGGTGCTCAGAGACGGAGTCAATCCGAGCGCCGTATCCGATTCTATACAAGAGACCGTTAAGTACCATGTGGAGACTTATACGGGCATGCGCGTCACGCACGTGGCGGTGCATGTGGTAGGAGTTCGGGTGTAAGATATGGAGAACGCATAATGAAGGTTTTGGAAACCCCGAAATTAGTCGAGATGTTTGAGGGCGGCTACCGCTACCTGAAAGCAAATCGAAATTACGTTGATTCTTTGAATGTTTTTCCGGTTCCGGACGGTGATACCGGCATCAATATGTCGCTGACGATGGAGTCCGCGATCAAAGAAATGCAAGCCGCAGGCGAGGATTTGTCCGACGTTTTGACGGCGTTGGCGCGCGGAGCGCTTAAAGGCGCGCGCGGAAATTCCGGCGTGATTTTGTCCCAGATCGTCAAAGGCATCTGCAAGTCGCTCGCGGACGCGCGCAGCATTACGACCAAGGCGTTTGCCAAAGCGCTGCTCGGCGCGCGCGAGATCGCGTACAACGCGGTCACCAAGCCCAAGGAAGGCACGATTTTGACCGTTATCCGCTATATGGCGGAAAACGCGCAGCAGATCGCGTCCAAAAACGCGTCGTTTATTCCGTTTTTGGAACAGTTGCTGCACAAAGGCGAAGAAATTTTGCAAAAGACCCCCGACATGCTGCCGGTGCTCAAACAGGCGGGCGTCGTCGACGCGGGCGGACGCGGACTTTTGTGCGTCTTCCAGGGATTTTACAACGTGCTTGCCGGAGTGGAGATTCCGGAAGAAGATATTCAGCCGACGGAATCGACACCCGCGCCCGCTTTGGACGCGTTCGGGTCGGACGAGCACGATTTGGAAAACATCAAATTCGCGTATTGCACCGAATATTTTATCATCAACGTCAAACGCCACGTTACCGAAGAAGACGTCGAAAAATTGCGCGATAAGCTGATGGAGATCGGCGATTGCGTGATTGCGATCGGAGACATCAGTTTTATCAAAGTGCACGTGCATACCAATCAACCCAACCGCGCGCTGTATTACGCGTTGCAATTGGGAGAGCTGGACCGCGTCAAAATCGAAAACATGTTGGAGCAAAATCGCGCGATTCAGAAGCAGCGCGAAGCGTCCAAAAAGCCCGTCGGCATGCTTGCAATCTGCACGGGTGAAGGAATTGAGAAGATTTTCCGCGATTTGTCGGTGGACGAAATCATCGAAGGCGGTCAGACGATGAATCCGAGCGTCGAAGACATTCTCACCGCGGTGGACAAAGTGCATTCCGACAACGTCATCATCTTGCCCAACAACGGCAACATCATTCTCGCCGCCGAAAAGGTCTGCGAACTGACGCAAAATAACGTTTACGTGATCCCGACCAAGGAAATTCCGCAAGGCGTGCGCGCGGCGTTGTCCTTCGATCCCGAACAGGATGCGCAGACCAATGCGGAAACGATGCGGGATTCGTTTGCCGACGTGCGTTGCGGACAAGTCACGCAGGCGGTGCGCACGACCGAATTGGACGGATTTTCGATCGCCGAGGGCGATTTTATCGGTTTGGATGCCAAGCAGATCGTCGCCAAGGCGGAAGATCCGGAACAGACGTGCCGTCAGGTCATCGCAAAACTTGCGGACGAAGACAGCGAAGTCATCACGCTCTATTACGGTCAGGACGTAACGCAGGAGCAGGCGCAAGCGCTTGCCGAACAGTTGGAAGACGAGTATCCCGACTGCGACGTCGCTTGTTATAACGGCGGACAACCCAATTACTATTATTTGATTTCGGTCGAATAAGTCGGTCGGATTGAAAAATCGACACGGGCGGGAGTTTATTGCTCCCGTTTTTTACTTTTTTCATATGTGTACTAGCGCTAGTTCGCATCTTAGGCGCGAATGCGTCGAAAAACTTACGTTCACGCGTTTGACCGCGCGCGCCCGATCCGTTATGATAATAGCATGAACGCGTTGACACAGCTCAAGGGCGTCGGTCCCAAAACCGTCGAAAAATTGCAGGCGCTCGGTATCGAGTCGCCGCGCGATCTGGTCGAATTTGCTCCCAAATTTTATTTCGATATGACAACCGAAGCCGATTTGGCGTCGGCGCGCGACGGCGATTATGTCTTGTTGCGCGGACGCTTTACCGCGATCGGCACGGTATTGCGCATGCGGCGCGGCTTGACGTTTTTCCGTTGCACGCTGTCTACGGCGTCGGGCAAGGTCAAGGCGGTATGGTTCAATGCGCCGTTCGTGCGGCCGTTGTTGGACAAAGAGCGCGAATTTTTGGTTTGGGGCAAAGCGTTCTTTAAGAAAGGCGCTTGGGAGTTGACCAATCCCAGCGTCGAAGCCGCGGATCAGAACAAGCGCTTGCAAGGCATCGTGCCGATCTATGCGCTCAAAGGCGCGATCGCGCAGAATACGTTCCGCAATCTCGTCGCGCAGGCTTTGCCGTTGTACGATGCGCGCGGCGTGCTGGACGGCAGGAACGGATACACGCGCCGTCGCGCGTATGCGGAGATGCACGATCCGTCCGACATGTCGTGCGTGACGCGCGCCTGTCGGCATTTGGCGCAGGAGTCGCTCGTATATCAATTGATCGCGTATCGGTTGTCCAAACGCGCCGAAGGCAACGCTAAGCCGCGCGTCTATGTCGCGCCGTCCGATTGCATCGACGCGTGCGTCGCGGGATTGCCGTATGCGTTGACGGACAGTCAGCGCCGCGCGTTGGACGAAATCCTGTCCGATCTGCAATCCCCCGACAAGACCAATCGCATGTTGCTCGGAGACGTCGGGAGCGGCAAGACGGTCGTCGCGCTGTTGAGCATGCTGTATGCGGCGCGTTGCGGCTATCAGAGCGTTCTGATGTGTCCAACCGAGATTTTGGCGCGTCAACATTTCAATACCGCGCTCGCGGTGTATGCAGGTCGGGGATTGTGCGTGCGTTTGCTGACCGGCAGCACGTCTGCGGCGGAGCGCAAGGAAGTGTATGCGGGATTGGCGGACGGTACGGTCGACGTCGTCGTCGGCACGCATGCCGTGTTTTCCGCGGCGGTGCGTTTCGAGCGGCTGGGGTTCGTCGTCATTGACGAATTGCACCGTTTCGGCGTACGACAGAAGAGCGCGCTCGAAGACAAGACGCGTCGGGCGGACGTGCTGATCATGAGCGCGACGCCGATTCCGCGCACGCTTGCGTTGACGTTGTACGGCGATTTGGCGATGTCTACGTTACAACCGCGCGCGCAGACGGGCGAGCGCATTCGCACGCACGTGATCGGAGACGATCGACTGGACGATCTGTACGCATGGATTTGCCGTCGCGTCGCGGCGGGCGAACAGGCGTATATCGTCTGTCCGTTGGTTGAAGACTGCGAGGGGCTGGAAGTGTTCAGCGCCAAGATGTTGTACAAGCGGCTCGCATCGGGCGCTTTGTCCGGCGTGCGGGTCGGATTGATTTACGGCGGGCTCAAAGACAAAGCCAAGCAGGAAGTCATGACCGAGTTTTATCGCGGCAATCTCGATGTGTTGATCGCGACCAGCGTCATCGAAGTCGGGATCGACAGTCCGCGCGCGTCGGTAATGGCGGTGCTCAATGCGGATCGGTTCGGTTTGGCGGCGCTGCATCAGTTGCGCGGGCGCGTGGGCAGATCGCCCGATTTGCGTTCGGACTGTTTTCTGCATACGTCGCAGCGTGGAGAAAACGCGCGCTTGCAGGCGCTTGCGGAGCATAGCGACGGCTTCGAGATCGCGGAGATCGACGCGGGACTGCGCGGCTACGGAGATTTTCTCGGCGTGCGGCAGAGCGGCGGGGGCGAGACGCGGTATCTCGACCGCGAGACCGTGTTGGAATGCAAGACGTTTGCCGACGAGTTGCTGGCTTGCGGAGACTACGATCCGGACGATCCGATCTTGACGCGGACGCTGTCGCAGATGCAGGGCGTGAGTTTGACTTGATCGGATTTGCGCGTTTTGCGGCGTTCGGTTTTTTTTCGGAAAAACTGTGCAAAATTCCTTTACAACCCGTCCGAAGTTTGCTATATTGATAAGGCACTTGCGGATGCATAGCTCAGTTGGGAGAGCACCTGCCTTACAAGCAGGGGGTCATAGGTTCGAGTCCTATTGTTTCCACCAATACCAACGTTGTATACACAATCGGACGTACACACGCATAAACTTATGTGTATCTATGCGGGAGTTGCTCAGTGCT
>ERZ779626.254-NODE-254-length-35948-cov-6.823141_pt1 | contig 35948 bp, 23 predicted proteins | sample MGYA00514209_ERZ779626 | MGnify/ENA primary metagenome ERZ779626 (study PRJEB29562, sample SAMEA4376713) | mouse gut metagenome | isolation source: Cecum | study: EMG produced TPA metagenomics assembly of the A DSS colitis mouse model was used to assess the...
GGGGGTCTCGCCGGGGGGAAACCGGGGAAAACCGCTTCGCAAGTCTCTTCATCGTAATAGACGTCATCGGTTGTCCTCGGTGTCCCTAGGCGTGTTACAAGTTATTACAAGTTACATCAAGCCAACGAGCTGCGCGATTGTGCGACGACTGTATGTATTATTTTGCTGTGTCAGCTTGTGCAAACAGTAAAAAACCTGCATATGTGCTTGTAATTGCTGCCCCCGTGGAGTCACCACAGAACGCACGCAATCGGTTCAAAATGCCGTTGCGTGCGTTTTTTACACGCCCGAATCCGCGCGCTCGGACGCATTCGAAACGTTGCATCTATGACGCAAAATCCGACGGAAAAGTTGAAATCCGTTTGCGCCGTACAACTCCAAGACGACGCATCGCCCCGACTGCGCGCCGCGATACGCCCAAAAGCCGTCCTTACAAATTCCGAAAAGCCGTACCGCCGCCCGACGCAATGGATCTGCGAACCGCGAAATACAAACAGAACGCCGACTGCGATTTGCAGTCGGCGTTCCCTCTAAGGCAATATCGATCGTTTAGCGATTACCGAGTTTTGCGTACGAGAACGACGGATATTCGACCCAAATGTCGTATGTATCGACTGCGCTGCCGCGGCAAGTCGTATCGATCCGATAAACGCTGCCGCCGATCGGGATGTCTCGCGACCAAGCATTGACGCCGGACGTTCTGCCGTACGCGAGCAGGACGGAATTCTTGCCGCAGGGATATTCCAGCACAAACGCATTGTTGTGCTCATGTCCGACCGCAATCAGATTGGTGCCGGGGTATCTGGCGATCGCCGCGGTCAAACCGTCGTCCCAACGCGGCGCGCAGATGTCTTCCTGCTTGATGTATTCGACGCCCGTATCCGCATATTTCTGCGGTACTTGTCCGCGCAATTGCGCCGCATCCGCGATCGGTCCGAACTGCGGAATGCCGTAACGATTGGGTTCGAGCGATTGTTCGGTCGCCGTGCGATACGCGAAATTGGGTACGTGCATGAAAAGCACGCTCGGAATATCCCGTTCGTGCAAGCGTTCGGCTTGCGACTCGTACCAACGAATCTGCGCTTGCGTCAATCCGACATAACCGACATCGACGCATCCGCTCGCGCCTTTGGCATTGCCGACCGGATCGACATAAGTCTTGCCGTGCGTATCCATATGGATCAACGCAAACACCGTCTCGCCCGCTGCATTTTCCAACTCGATCACGTAGTTGCCCACGCCCATCGCGTCCGGATCGGCGATCTCTTCGGGCGAGCGCTGCAACAACGCGTATTCGTACCCGCGCAGCAGCTCGTAGAGTTCTTCGTTGCCGCGGGTATTGTCGCCATAATAGATTTGAGACACGGTATCGGCGATATCCGCTTTAGCTTGGGGGCAATATTGCAACAAATCGTTGCGCTTGCCTTCTTTGCCGATCCAAGCGTCTTTGCCGTTTTCGTCCAGCGTGTGTTCGCCGTCGTGATTGCCGAACGTATACGCCCAGTACGTGCGATTCTTCTCAAAGATGTTCGCAAGCGCAAGCAACGCGCGATCGCGCCCCTTGCCGCTGCCCGCGACCGCGTCTCCGGTAACTTCGACCAAATCGGGATTCACGCGTTGGATCGCTTCCTCGACCCAGCGCAACGTTTGACGATCCTTGGAATACGTGCCGTTGGTCGTCAAATGCAAATCCGTCAACTGCAACACCGTAAACGAACCGTCCGACGCGACTTGCAGACGGGTCGCCTTGCTCGCTTCCCCCTCTTTGCGCGTCGCATCGTACGCGCCGCACCCCGTCGCCAAACAAAGCGTCGCCGCGCATACCGCCAACGCCAGGCACGTCAATGCCGTCCGAAAAAATTTCCTCATCGTATCACCCCTTAAAGTTCGTAATAATTATAGCAGATAATTCATATCTTGTCTACGGGGCATTTTAGGGCGTGCGCAATGCCAAATCGACACGGAGGGAAAAATGTCAAACCGTGCCGAACCGATGTCTCAATTGTTGCGACAAACCGCTTGACACCCCTACCCGAAAGGTTTACAATTATAGTACAAAATAACCGGAAGGAGGTATTTATGAAGAAGAAATTTATGGCATTGGCATGCATCGTGCTGGTCGTCGCATTGACCTGCTCGCTGTTTGCTTGCAGCAAAACCATGTTCGACGGTCGTTATACGAAAGAAGCGACGGCAGAACAGGCAAAACAGGCTTGGACGAGCGCAGACTCGGCGGTCAACGGCACGTCGCGCAGCGCAGTCTCGACCGACAACGGCGCCATCAAGGGTTGGACGGGCATGAAAATGGAAGTCAACTCCGATATGAACATCGAAAGAACGATGGGCGACGAAACCTTCAAGAGTGCCGCAAAGACCAAGATCAGCGGCGCGGCGTTGTTCGACGCAAGCGCGATCTCGATCAACGGCGAGATGAGCGCAAGCAATTCGCGCACCGGCCGGGATACCGAAACTTTCACGATGAACGCGGGTCTGTACGTCAAAGACAACATGACCTATGCCAGCATGGCCTCCAAAGATAAGACGTTGCAGTTCAAGTTTGAGACCAAGAGCATTGCCGCGGTAGCGTTCCAACAGGTCGTTGCGAGCGTAACCGACACGATGGCGGAAGCAAGCATGGAATTGATCTCCGCCGTTTTGGACGAATTCGATTTCGAGATGCTGGCAGAACTCGGCATCAAAGCATACATCGACGACAGCGGCGACTACAACCGTATCAAATTCGTGTTCTCGGTGGAAGCGATCGCGGAATTGCAGGATATCGCCGATGAAGATCTCGCTACTTTCAAAGCAACGGCTGCTTTCAAGGAAAACTCGCTGATTATCGTTACCGATAAGTCCAACGTTTTCCAGGGCGCAAAATTGTCTATCAACTATGCGTTCGACGGCGAATTGAGCGAAGGAAAAGCGAAACTCTCGATGAATGCGGTCTCGTCTCTCGAAAACATCGCGGAAGTCACGGACTATCCGAAGGATCTGGACAGCTACAAGGACATCAAGGATATTTCGATCAACGACTTGGAAGGTATGTTTGATTTTTAATTCAATCGACCAACCCATCGGGCGACTGCGCAAGCGGTCGCCTTTTTTATTATCGTCGCAACAAAATTTTAATGCAATTTTAGCAAAATGCTTGACACCCCCCCCCGAAAAATTATAATGCAGATAGCAATTGCTATCGCAATGCCGAGGAGATACCGATGAAGAAAAATTTGCGCCGATTTACCCCTGCCCGACCCGCCGATGCCGCCACCGCGCGGCATGCGCAATAGGACCGATCCGATACGCCGAGCGGAATACAACCGCATTATTATATTATAATAGTTTTTAATTTGACAAATTTCCGTCGAAAGCGTATCATGGACATGTCATGGAACTCGCGAGAAAATTTCAATCCAGCACTTTCTACGATCACGTCGGCAAATTTTTCCGATCGGATTGGTATCTTTTATTGCTTGCGACGCTGACGATCTTCCCTTTTACGCTCGGCAAATATTTCGTCGGGCTGTGGATCGTGGGCATCGTGACTTGTATCGCCATGATCCTGAGCGAAGACATCTTGCCGTCTTTTGCCGGATTCCTATTCGCCGCGATGACGGTGTTCGAGATGCACGGCGCGTCGCAGGAAGAAATTTTGTCGGGCGCATGGCTTGCGATTCCTGTCGCGATTTCGTTCGTGTTCCACATGATCTTTTATCGCAAAAAAAGTTACAAACCGGGTAAGGCGTTTCGGTGTCAGATCGCCGTCGCGATCGCCATTACATTGGCGGGCGTCGGCATCACGACGGCGGAACAGTATTTTGCGTTGCCCACGCTGTATTTTTGTTGCTTTCTCGGCTTCGGAATGCTCGGCATGTTCGTCGTGCTCGATATGTATACGCCCCAAAAGCCCGAATATATCGCCAATTACTTTGCCAAAACCATGATGTTCATCGGCTTTACCGTGATCTTGATGTGGCTGGGCGCGATTATTCAGGAAATTCCGCATATGGACGACGGATTCGAAATTCCGATTCGTCAGTGGAAAAACAACGTCGGCAATCTGATGCTGATCGCCGTCCCCGCAACATTGTATTACGGCACCAAAAGCCGTCACAGCTGGCTATGCCTGCTCTATGCGACGGTGGAACTGGTTGCGATCCTTTTCTCCAAATCGCGCGGCGCGACGATGGTCGCGATCGCGTTGGCGCCGTTCGAGTTGGTCGCATACTTTATCTTGCTCAAAAACAACGCGCAGCGTTGGCGCAACGGCATTTTGCTCGCAGGCTTTGCGACGATACTGCTGATCGTGTTGCTCGTCAACGACATGTACGTCCTGCGCTATCTGCACAATCTCTTGCAGGTACATCAAGGCGAAGCCCGTTGGGCGCTGTTCCGCGAGGGCATCAAAAACTTTGTCGAGTATCCGATATTCGGCGCAGGTCTGGGATACCGCAACGACGAAGTGTATCCGCTCAAAGCGATGTCGATCTTCTGGTATCACAGTACGCCGATCCAGATCTTGGGCAGCATGGGCTTGCTCGGCGCGATCTGCTACGGCTACCAGTTGGTCGTACGGCTCAAATTGTTGGCGCGACGCAATGCGTTCCATATCTTTATGCTGTTCGCGTTTATCGGTTTCGAAGGCTATTCGTGCGTCAATACGGGCGACTTCGCGCCGTTGCCGTTCGGCGTACTGATCGTACTGATCTTCGTGCTGTGCGACAAAGCTTCCCGCGCGCCGACGGAAACAACCGACTAACGCCTAGCATTGGTTCAGATTGCAATTGAGTAAAACACGTTTATTTAACGACTTCCAGTCCAAAAAGTCGACTGCGAAAGCAGTCGACTTTTTATTTACATATCCCGTACACATCGCGAATCGTACAACTTGCCCATCTTAAAACTTTATATTAACTCTCCCTGCAAAACCTTCAAACGGCAATGCGTATTGACAAATATAAAAAGACACTTGCACGACGTCTAACAACGCCTATGGCATGTGTCTCAATGGCGTTCCCGCCGGGAGTCGAACCCGAAATACGGACTTAGGAGGTCCGGGTTATATCCATTTAACTACGGAAACAAAAAAGTATAATCGTATTGTACCGTATCTTGCACGAAAATGCAACCGTCCGCGCGGCGCAAGCGTATCGCATCCCGAATCCCGCGACAGGACGCAGCGCATCGCGCCGAACGTCAATCGTCCGTCGCAACCGGCAGACAAATCCGAAATGCGGTCGGCAAGGCGATGGCATCCGCATCCGCCCATTCCGCGCCGTCCGGCAACTGCTCGCCGTATAGGACGTAACACGTCATCTCCCAACGGATATGCGTAAAAATATGCGTCGCGTGTTTGCGCTGCGAAAGTCGGTATTCGTCGACGCCCGATGCAGCCAGCGCACGCGCCAATCCGCTCTCGTCCAGATCGCCGTCCCAATGCATCAGCTCGAACTGCCCCGCCAGCAAGCCGCTCGGCGGGCGACGACGCACGGCGATCTTGCCGTCCGCACGCGTCAAAACAGCGACCGTATAAGTCTCTACCCGTTTGTCCCGCTTGGGCGCGCGGATCGGCAGGCGATCGACCGCGTTCCGCTTCCTTGCGATACAGATACCCGCGAGCGGACATTCCGCGCAATGCGGCGCGCCGTTCGGGACGCAGACGGTCGCGCCCAACTCCATCAAGCTCTGCGTCAACTGCCCTGCGCCTTCGTGCGGATAAATCGCGGCAAGACGCGCGGTCACATCCTTGCGCACGCGCAAATCGTCAATCGAATCATAGCGCTCGCACACGCGCGAAACAACGCGCAAGACATTGCCGTCCACGGCGGGCGTAGGCAACCCGAACGCGATCGAAGCGATGGCTCCGGCGGTATAATCACCTATGCCCGGCAACGCCCGAATCTCGTCGTACGTTCGCGGAAATATCCCGCCGTGCTTTGTCTCGATCTCGATCGCGGCGCGCTGCAAATTGCGTGCGCGGCTGTAATACCCCATGCCTTCCCACAGCTTCATCAACACATCGGGATCGCATTGCGCCAACGCATGCACATCGGGCAAGCGATGGATCAGACGTTCGTAGGCGGGCAAAACCGCCTGCACCCGCGTCTGTTGCAACAACACTTCGGACACCCATATGCGATACGGATCGCGCGTTTTGCGCCAAGGCAAATCGCGATGATGCCGTTCGTACCAATCGACTGCCAACGCCGGCACTTGCGCGAGCGCGTCCCGCTTTTGCTCCGCGATCCGTCTGCAACGCGCGATCAACTTGCGATAAATCGGCATCATATGCGCTTCGCGCACATAGGATTCCAGCCGATCGATCTCCAACCATGCCGCGCAGACATGCTCCGACTCGTTCACGCGCAACGGCTGCGCCGGATCGGCGATCCAAGCATACGTCACATTAGCGTGACGGTGCGCCGCGACCTGCACGCCGCGCCGACTGTGCGCAGGGACGTCCAGCACTTCGATCCCGATCGGCTCGCAAGTCCATGCGATCGGCGTAATCCCGCATTCTTCGACCGCTTCGCGCAACGAGACGGCCTGCAAATCGCATTGTCCGTCCGTATGTCCGCCCAGCCATCCGTAACTGTCATAAATCCGATGATGCGCAAACAAGACGCGCGTCACATCCCGATCCACGATAAAGGCGGAAGCCGTGACGTGCAAATCGGGACTGCGATCGCGATCGTAACAAAGATCGCCGCGCTCGGACAAAAGTTGCCGCAGTGTATCGGCATCGCGCGCTTCGCGCGCATCGAAATCGTAACGATCCCAACGTATCATGATTCTATGATAACGCGGTCCAAACGAATTTGTCAACAAAAGGGGAACGTACGGCGATTATCCGATCGGATCCTCCCCGATCCGATCGTCGTAAACGCGCGGAACGCGCGCGGAAATCCGACAAAGCAGCTCGTATGGACACGTATCCGCGGCGAACGCCAACGTCTGCAACGCAATTGCGCGTTGCGCGCCGTACAACTGCGCGGTCATGCCAACGGATACCAAGGATGCGATTTTGCTGACGTCCGCCATCATCATGTCCATGCAGACCGCGCCGACAACGGGCACGGCATGCCCTGCGATGACGACATGACCGATATTGGACAACGCGCGCGGATAACCGTCCGCATAACCGACCGACAGCGTTGCGATCACGCCCGCGCGTCGCATCCGATACGTCGCGCCGTAGCCGACGCATTCTCCCGCGCGCACATGGGACAAATGTACGATCCGCGCATACCACCGCGCGACCGGTCGCAATCCGTATCGGTTGGAATCGGGCGAAACGCCGTAGAGCGCCAATCCCGCGCGCGCGATCGGCATCCCGTATCCGGATCGGATCAAACATCCCGCGCTGTTGGCAAGATGCAACGGCACGTGCGGCAATACGTCGTGCGCAAACGATTCGGTACGCAATTGCTGAATCACATTCCATGCGCTATGCGTATCCGCGCACATCATATGCGAAAACAGTCCGACGACGCATATATCGGACAGTCGCGCGATTTCGGCGACGGTATGCGCGCCGTCCCGATCGGTCGGCACGCCGATCCGATGCATTCCGCTGTCCAACGCGATATGCACGCGCGCGCAAGTACGCATGCCGCGCGCGATCTGCGCCGTCTGCCGCGCCTGCTCCGCCGTATCCACCGTCAAATCCAAACGATACAACAGCGCCGCCTCGATCTGCGAGGGATCGCTCAGTCCCATAACCCAGATCGGCAACGAAATCCCGCCCTCGCGCAAGGCAATGCCTTCTTCGACCGTCGCGACGCCGAAACACGCGCACGCGTCTTGCAAGGCGCGCGCGACGGGCACCGCGCCCAGTCCGTACGCATCCGCCTTGACGACGGCGATCAAATCCGCGTGCGTACGGTCGCGCACTACTCGCGCATTATGCGCAAGCGCATCCAGATCGACCGCCAGCCATCCGCGCGCATAGCGCATATTCATGCTTGGGTCGCCTGTTCGTACGCGTCGTACAGCATCGTCTGCAATTGCCTGGTCAACGCGTCCGCCTTGCCGCCGACAGCGATTCCGTCGATTTCGCATACCCGCGCGCAAAGCGCGCCCGACGCCGTCGTCAAAACTTCCTGCGCGACAAGCAAATCTTCCATCCACAGGACTTCTTCGCGCACGGGCACGCCGATCTCGCGACATGCGTCCATCAAATGCTGACGCGCGACGCCCGCCAAGATCAAGCGATCCGCCGGCGGACATACCAGCGCTCCGTCGATCAACGCGCAGACGTTGCTGTGCGCGCATTCGGTAATCCGCTTGCGTCCGTCCGGCATCAAGCGATACAGCAACGCTTCGTCTCCGCCCGCCGAAGCCGCCTGCTCCGCCGCCAGCACGCCGGCAAGCAAACTGAGCGATTTGTATTGACACAAGAAATGCCGCTTGTCTTCCGCGCTGCGCAAACGATATACGGTATCGCGCGGCTTGATCTTGCGCGGAACGATCATGACCGATACGTTGGCTTGCAAATCGCGCGGCGGCACGTGCTCGCGCAACGCGCTCCCGCGCGAAGCTTGCCAGTAAACGAAAGAATCGCCTTCGTCCAAATGCCGCGCCAATTCTTGCAACAGATATTCCGTCTGTTGCTCCGTATACGGCAGATGCAAGCCGAGCGCCGCCGCGCCGGCGAAAAAGCGCGCGACATGTTCGCGCAACGCATAAATTTTATAATTGCGGCAATACGCGGCGTCGTAAATACCGTCGCCGAAATAGTACGCCCGATCCAGCATCGGCACGGTCATCTTGTCCAATTCGCCGAATACGCCGTTATAATATCCCAAAGTCTTCATACGCGCCCCACGATCCGAGTTCTGCCATATCCTATGCTGCGGCAACGCGGGGTATGCAAAACGCTCCCGATTCGGGAGCGTTGTCGACAATATCGATAGGATGTCCGTCGCGATCAGTTCGCTTGCGAATCCTCGTCGCGTTGCGTCGGTTCTTCGACGGGCGCGGGAGCGGCGTCATCGATCGGCTGTTGCGCGCCGACATTGGAAGCGGCTCTCTTCGCCTTGAAATTGGTAACGCCGATCGCCAGCAACGCGGCGACGAGCGCACAGGCGATATTGCCCATCAAGAATACCATCGTACTGATCGGCGACGTGCTGACGACTCTTGCCGACGACGCGATGCGCACGCCGTTCTTCAACAATTCGGTACGGTTGTATTCCGCAATCGCGCTGTTGTACTTTGCAATGATGGCTCCGTCCGCGGAAATCTGCGACGCGTCCGCGCTGAGCGATTGGAGAATCGCATTGACTTTCGCATCCGCGGTCGCACGCATCAACGCGCGCTCTTCGGGCGTTGCGGTCGCAAATTTGCTCGTATCGCCGTACGTGCCCTGCGCCTTGTAACCTTCCCATTTTTTCAGTTCCGCAGACGCAAGTTCCGCCGCGGTCTTCGCCTGCTCGGAACGACGGATCAACGCATAGAATTCCGGATCCGACGTATTGATCGTATAGTTGCCGTTCTCGCCGAGCGTAATGTTGGGGTTGTGCTTGGCTGCCTGTTCGACCAACGCGGTGTAATTGTCGCTGATCTTTTGCAAGCTCGCGCTCTGCTGCGTCAGTTCCAAAATCTTCTGATCGATGTACGCGCTGCCGCTGACTGCGGTGTTGTTGTCCACGGCGATCGACTCGATGCCGTTTTCTCTGGCGTAGACGCGCAAATCCAAAATCGCGTTTTGCACGCCGATCAGATACGAATTCATTTCCGCAAACGTCATCTTGGAATCGGTCGCGCGGAACGTCGGATTGATCTCGTTCATATTGGTGACGACCGTACGGAAATCGTCGAGCAGAATATCGAATTCGTTCGCGATTTGCAGATAATTGAGACGATCGGACGTCAGCGACGCGCCCGACGCAGTATACGTCTTGTACGAATAATCCGAACGGAAATCCGCTACGTACTGCGTCGCGATCTCATCCAGCAACTGCACGGTCTGCGTCTTGCCCAAGCCGAGCGACTTGCCGTTGACGATGCTGATCGCATAAGAGAATGCGTTCTGCGGCGTCTCTTCGTCCCGCTGGGTATGGATCGCGGTGACCGTAAGATGTTTCAGCACCTTTTCCGTCAGCGAAGTGATCTGATCTTCGGTATATCCGCACTTATCCAACGCGCCCGAAACGATATAACTCGTCCGCACCGCGCCGCTCACGTTCAAAGAACTGTCCCACGGACCGGCACCGTTTTCGATGCCTTTGTTGTTGAACACGAGCACGAGCTGATATTCGTAATTGCTCCCGAACGCCGTATAAACGCCCATCACCGCCGATACGATGATCATCGCGACCAAAACGTAGACGACGATGCGCAAAATACTGCGTTTGAGATATGCTCCGATCTTTCTGAAAGTCAAAACTTCCGGCTCTTTCTCTTCCATAGTTCTCCTTATCGCGCTCGCCTGCGGGAACGCGCTGATCCCTTAAATATAAGTTTATTATATATCAGCTTGTCCGCAATTGCAAGAAAAATCCGATTGCGCGCAAAATTTGCATGTTTCCCGACGATTCGCGGGCGGACGGCGGCTCCCGCAACGGATTCAGCGCCGTCTGAGTCCCTTCGGATAATGGTTTTTGGCAATGCGTCCGTCGCCTTTATACCAGCCCAATGCCAGACCGAATACGGTCGCGACGCCCCATCCCTTGTGCGGACAATCCAACGTCTCTCCGCGCAAATACCGCAACGCCGCCGATACGTCGTCCGCCAGATCGAGCGTACGGACAAACCATCCGTGTCCGTCCCGCACCGCAAGCGCGTGATCGGGCTCGATCCGATCTTTGACGACGCGCCCCAGATGCAAGCCCGTGCGCAACGCTCGAATCCCGCGCAAATCGGGATGCAGCGGCGTCAGACAGAGGGTATCGCCGATCCGCTCGTTCGGACACAATGCGCGCGCAAGCGTATCGTCCGCAAACGCGTTCCAGGTCTGCAAATCGCGCTTGGACGGCGCGCATGCCGCCGCGTCGATCTGCGACGCGCCGTCGCCGCGCTTGCGCAGGCGGGCGATAAAATGTCCTTCCCCGCGCAGTCGATGCGGATACAACCGCTGCATATACGCGTCGGCGTCGCGCGCTCCCGGCACGGCGGCGGGCAACGCCGACGGCTCAAACTCGGGATACGCGGCGAGAAAACGCGCGATCAGATATTCGTTTTCCTGCGGCGAAAAGGTACATGTGGAATAGACGAGTACGCCGCCCGGACGCAACAGACGTTGGGCGCTGGACAAAATCTCGTACTGTCGGCGCGCGCACATTTCGACGTTGTCGACCGACCATTCCGCTCTGGCGGCGGGCGTCTTGCGGAACATGCCTTCGCCCGAACACGGCGCGTCGACGACGATCCGATCGAACGTCCCGCGCCAACGCGCGGCAAGCGTCGCGGGCGACTCGTTGAGCACCAAACAATGACCGATGCCCATCCGCTCGACGTTGCGCGCCAACGTCGCGGCTCTGCTCGGCACGATCTCGTTGGCAACCAACAATCCCTGTCCCTGCATATCGTCGGCGATCGCGCAGGTCTTGCCGCCGGGCGCCGCGCACAGATCGAGCACGCGCTCCCCGGGTCGGGCTTCGAGCGCGGCGGCCACCGCCATAGCGCTCGGCTCCTGAATGTAATACGCGCCGACGTCGTGCAACACGTGCTTGCCCGGCTCCATACCTTCGTCATAATAATACGACGCGGGCGACCACGGAATCGGCGCAAGCGCATACGGCGCGATCGCGTCCCAATCCGCGACTTTGGCGCGCTGCACGCGCAGACCTCTCGCGACCGGCATCGCGTACGTCGCCGCAAACGCGTCGTATTCCGCGCCCAGCATCTCGCGCATGCGCGTCGTAAATTCCTGCGGCAAACCGTCGATTTTGTCTTCCATACCGCAAGTATAGCACGCGCGCGTTGCAAACGCAACGGTTCTCGCCGCGACCGCATGCGCGGCGAACGAGATTCAGTTGCGGGCGGACGCGGCGATCGGCGCAACCGCGCCGGGACGCAGGAACGTCACGAATTTGAGATTGAACACGTCGCAGACGGTATACATCCCCTGCGCCGCATGGAACAGCACGATAAATTTTTCCGCGACCGAATACAGGATGCCCGTCTTGGACACGATCTGATTGGATCCGACCAAAAAGTCGCATCGCACTTCTTCTCCCAAGTGCATGGACAGCACCTGTTGGATCGAGCCGCGGTACGCGATGCCGTCCAAATCCGGAGTCGGCGTTGCAAAATCATTCATATCATCACTCCTAAGTCAAATAATAGTCTCCCGTCGGATTGTAAAAACAGTGGTCGCCGATCCGAACGGACAGCTGACCGGAAGAATTGGGAAAAGATTGCCGACATTCCGGCGAAAACGGATTGTAGTACCACAGCGCGTCGGACACCATCGGCAAGCGATTGCCCGACAGCGCCCATTCGGCAATGTCGTAATGCACCTGCGTAGGCGTAGCATTGTAAATATTCTGCGGATTGTACGTTCCGCCGATTTGCTCGCGCGCGCAGTCGAACTGCCGCGGCGCGAAAATCACGTCCCGCACCGTGTTGTACCTACCGTATTCGCCGCTGTCCGCACGAATCCGATTGACGACGACCGTTGCGACGGCGCGCATCCCGTCTTCGCCTTCTCCGCCGGCCTCGCACTGGATAATGCGCGCCAAAAGTTCTACGTCCGACATGTTGACCTCCCTGCAACATATGCCGCCGCAGACGCGCGCGTGTCCGTCCGTCTCCAATTGCCGTCGCATAAAAAAATCGGGGCGCGCCCGATTCGATCCTTCTTCATCCGCAAAACGTTATCCCAACGCGTCGAACAGCGGCATGCTCGCCGCAAAAAAACGCTTGTACGCGGCGCAGTAATCGCGATCTTCGCGATAACGACGACATCCGCCCGCACGGCAAATCGGATAATATTCGCACGCGCGGCAATGCGGCGGCGCGGACGGCGCCGTACGGGCAAAACGCACCGCGTTCTCGCTGTTCGCCAATTCCGCAAAATCGCTGTCGCAAATATTGCCCAGCAGCCACTCGTCCAAACAGTAGAAGTCGCACGGATACACGTTGCCGCCCGCTTCGATGACAAACTGCCGCGCGCAACGCCCCGACACGCCGCACTGCTCGTATCCTTGCCCGCGCCGCAGGCGCACCCAATTGTCGAAAAGTCGAACGGAGACATAGCGCCCCGCCATCCAATCCGCGATGTAGAGTCGAAACAAGCGAATCAAAAAATCCCCGTACGCATCGACCGTCATATACATTTCGTCTTCCCGATCGTCGCCCGAGGGACGCAGACACGGAATGAACTGCAAATACCGAAATCCGCATTCCGCGGTCAAGTACCGATAGACGCGTTCCGCATGCCGCGCGACGTATCCCGTCGCGACGACGACGATGTTGAACGGCACGCCGCCGTCCGTCAGATATTGCGCCGCGCGCAGAATGTCGGGATGCGCGTTCCGACCCGCCGCGTCCACGCGATAGCGGTTGGCGTCGAAATCGCCGTCCAGACTCAAACCGATCAAAAAGCCGTGTTCGACAAAAAACGCCGTCCACGTCCGATCCACCAACGTGCCGTTGGTCTGCAAACTATAACAGATTTTGCAGTTGTCGGTATTATAGCGCGCAACGCACTCCGTAAACGTCTCGAAATATTCCAATCCCGCCAAGAGCGGCTCGCCGCCCTGAAACACGAAATACACGTCTCCGCCCGCCGCGTATTCCAACGCTTTGCGCACCGTCTGCTCCGTCGTCTCGCGCGACATGACGCCGTAGTCGAAACACGCCCGCGCGCGCGCCAACGCATGATAAAAACAATATTCGCACCGCAGATTGCAATTGCTCGACGCGGGTTTGATCATGACGGACAGATTGGGCATTTCGATCTCCTATCGCGCGTTGCGTGCGCCAAGCAAACTCAGCGCGGATCGCGCACCTGCTCCGTCTGCGTCGCCTGTTGCGCGGAAGAACGTCTGCGACGCGGTTTGTGACGGCGTTTGCCGCGCAACTGCGTAATCGACATCAACGGACAGTCGTTGTATTCTTCGCGCGGAATCGCGAGCAATTCCAACATGCCTTCCTCGTCCAGTACGGTCAACTCCTTACCCGTCGCGCGAATCTCGTCGATGCGCTTCGTGCGCACGCACGGATCGCCCCATTGCAGATAATAATCGCTATTGCCGATCTTGGAACAATACTGTCCCCCGTGATCGCGGATGCTCTTGACCAAATACAGCGCTTCTTTGAACTTCTCGCTCTCGAACGCCTTGGAAAAACAAAAATTTTTGTCCCACAGACCCGATTTTTTGTATTGCGGCAGCGGTCTGCAATGTCTGGAAAATTCGGTCAGTTTCTTCGTGTACGCGGGCGTGGTGAAATGATTGATCACCGCTCCGTGCTCGGCGGTATAATACGCGGAGGGACACAGCGCGAGCAACGCGTCCGGCGCGACCTTTTCTTCCTTGCACAGACGCGCGAACACCTGCATCGTCAAAAACGCGTCGTAGTCGCTGCGATGCAACGCCAACGAACAGTCGATCCCGTACGTCTCGCAAATCTTGCTCAAACCTTTGTCGAACTGCGACTTCGTAAAATACCGATGCAGCAACTGCGTATCGTATGCGGTAAAGTCAAAATAATCCAGCTTATAACGCGCGCACTCCGACATCAAAAACCGCATGTCGTTGTTGACGGAATGTCCGAACGCGACGCGGTCGGGCGCGGTCAGCAGATCGCGGATCAATCTGTAATAATGCGGAAAGTCGGGCGCGTTTTTGAACTGTTCCATCGGGTACGCCAATTCGATCTCCACCTTGCCGCGCGCGCCCAAATGAAACTTGTGCCGCGGATTGATGACGATGTCGCGTTGATCCAACACCTGCAAATCCTCGTTGGTCAATACATATCCGAAACTGCATATCTTGCCGTTGCCGCCAAAACAATTGGCGCATTCTATATCGAAAAATAAATACTCCACGATTCTCCCCGACGCGCGCGTACGCCCGCCACGTTATCAGACTGTACATGTTTATCCTACCACAAACCGCCGCGCGCGGTCAAGCGCTTGCCGCACTTGTCGCGCAAGGCAAGCGCGTTTTTTCGATCGGATTCGCGCAAAAAAAAATCGCCTTGCATACGCGCAGATGCGCGCAAGAAATTGACAAGATTCGACGCAAGTAGTAAAATAACTTTGTAACTTTTTCGACAAGGAGCTAACGTATGAAACAAGACATGATTGTGATTCTGGATCTCGGCAGCGAAGAAAATTCCGCTCTCGCCAGACAAATCCGCGCCATGGGCGTATACAGCGAGATCCATCCGCACGACATCTCGCTCGCCGCGCTTCGCGCGCTGCCCAACGTCAAAGGCGTCATCCTCAACGGCGGACCCAACAACGTCGTGGACGGCAAGCGCATCGACGTCGCCGACGAGATCTATGCAAGCGGGATCCCGACCGTGGCGTTGGATCATCCGACCGACCGTTGCCGTACGCTCGAAGCGGCGCGTCTGCGCGAGTTCCTGTTCGAAACCTGCGCGTGCGAAGCCAACTGGAACATGCCCAACTTTATCGACGACCAAGTCGAATTGTTGCGCAGACAGATCGGCGACCGCAAAGTGTTGCTCGCGCTTTCGGGCGGCGTAGACAGCTCCGTCGTCGCGGCGTTGCTGATCCGCGCGATCGGCAAACAACTCGTGTGCGTACACGTCAACCACGGTCTGCTCCGCAAGGGCGAGCCGGAACAAGTCGTGCGCGTCTTCCGCGAAGAACTCGGCGCGACGCTGATCTATTCCGATTCGGTCGACCGTTTTCTGGACAAGCTGGACGGCGTGTCCGATCCCGAACAAAAGCGCAAAATCATCGGCGCGGAATTCATCCGCGTATTCGAGGAAGAAGCGCGCAAGCTCGACGGCATCGACTTCCTGGCGCAAGGCACGATCTACCCCGACATCGTCGAGAGCGGCACCAAGACCAATAAGATCGTCAAATCGCACCACAATGTCGGCGGATTGCCCGACGATCTGCAATTTGAGTTGGTCGAACCGCTCAAATATCTCTTCAAAGACGAAGTCCGCGCCTGCGGCAAGGAACTCGGCTTGCCCGACGACATGGTATACCGTCAGCCCTTCCCCGGACCGGGTCTGGGCGTGCGCTGTCTGGGCGCGATCACGCGCGACCGTCTCGAAGCGGTGCGCGAATCGGATGCGATCCTGCGCGAAGAGTTTGCCAACGCCGGACTGCAAGGCAAAGTGTGGCAGTATTTTACGCTGATTCCGGACACCAAGTCGGTCGGCGTCAAAGACAACGCCCGCTCGTACGAGTGGCCCGTCATACTCCGCGCCGTCAATACCGTGGACGCGATGACCGCGACGATCGAACATATCGATTGGGCGGTGCTCGACAAAATCACGCGCCGCATCGTCACCGAAGTCAAAGGCGTCAACCGCGTCTGCTACGACCTGACTCCGAAGCCCACCGGCACGATTGAGTGGGAATAATTCGGCTTACCCCGATCAAACGAAAGACACGATTGCCAATCGTGTCTTTTTGTTTGTCTCTGTTTGCGCGACGCGCTCAGTTTTCGTAGTCGCCCGACAGAATGCGCTCGATCGCGTCCAATTCCTGCAAATCGAAATCGGTATTTTCGATCGCGTGCAGATTTTCGAGCAATTGTCTGCAATCGCTCGCGCCGATCAGGACGGACGTGACGACGGGATTGTGCATGATCCATGCGATCGCCATTTGCGCCATCGTCTGACCGCGTTCGGCGGCGATGCGGCTCAATTCCGTCACGCGCTCCAAATTGGCGGCGTGGAACAGCTTGTCCGAAATCGTATGCGACTTGGCGCGTCTGGAATCGGCGGGGATCCCGTCCCGATACCGTCCGGCGAGAATGCCCTGCGCCAACGGACTGAACGCGACGCATCCGATCCCGTCCGCGTCCAACACGTCGCACAGCGACGGCTCCCCGCGTTCGATCGCGCGATCCAGCATATTGTAACGCGCCTGATGCACGATAAACGGCGTGCCCTGCGCGCGCAACAACTCGTAAATCTGCTCCGTCCGATCCGCCGGATAATTGGAAATACCGACATACAGCGCTTTGCCTTGCCGCACGATCAGATCGAGCGTATGCGCGACTTCTTCAAGCGGCGTATTGGGATCGGGACGATGATGATAAAAGATATCGACGTATTCCAGTCCCATGCGACGCAGGCTTTGATCGAGCGACGCGATCAGATATTTTTTACTGCCCCAGTCTCCGTACGGTCCGTCCCACATCGTATATCCGGCTTTGGTCGAGACGATCATTTCGTCGCGCAGATACCCGAACGTATCGTGCAGTACGCGTCCGAAACACGATTCCGCGGCGCCGGGCAACGGTCCGTAATTGTTCGCCAAATCAAAATGCGTCACGCCGTGATCGAACGCCGTCGTCAAGATGCGTCTGCACGTCTCGGGATCGCTGTGCGTTCCGAAATTCTGCCACAGCCCCAACGAGATCGCCGGCAGCATGAGACCGCTGTTGCCGCAATAATTGTACGGCATGTTCATATAGCGTTGTGGATTGGGAAGGTATTGCATCGTTGGATCTCCGCGCTTATTTGGTGTCCGAAATCTCGGTACTGTTCATAAAATCGTAATATCGGTTGCGGTATTCCCGCAGATGTCCGTCGTACAGAAAGCTGTATATCGCGCCGCGCGCGACGATCACGTGATCGATCAGCAGGATCCCCATCATTTCCAGCGACGCGGCAGCCCATTTGGTAAATTCGATGTCCTTGACGGAAGGTTGTACGGCTCCGCTGGGGTGATTGTGCACCAGATACAGATTGGGCGCTTGCAGATTGTGACACATCATCACGAGTTTGCGCGTCAGCAACTGACATTCTTCCGCAGACCCGACGCCCAATTCGCAACGCGTCGCCAACCTGCCCGCATTGTCGACCGCAAGCATAAAAATGTGCTCTTCGTTGTCGTTTTGCAACAACGGCAACACATACGCGCGCAACTGTTGGGGCGTCGCGAGCATCGGACGCTCGCCCAGCTTGTCCAACTGATAGCGTTTGAGCACCGACGGCAGCGTCGACAGAAACAACGCCGCGTTGTCCGTCATATTCGGGACGCTCGCCAACATTGCAGGATCCGATTCCAATACGCCCGACAGCGAGCCGAATTTGCGGATCAACGCATGCGCGAGCGCGTTCGTATCTTTGCGCGGCACGTACGCGTACAGCAGATATTCCAACAGCTCGTGCGCCTGCAATTTTTCGCAGCCCTGTTCGCGGATGCGCTCCCGCATACGGGTGCGATGGTTGTCGTGCAGATGGTCGCTCATTGGTCGCGTTTTCCCTGTTTGCGCCGACGCTGTTTGAGCTGCGACAGCTTTGTCCTCGACGCGATTTGCGCGCCGAACTGCCGATACGCCGCCGCGCCGATTCTACGCGCGACCAAATTGACGAACAAGCCGACGACCATGCACAACGCAATCCAGCCGAAATGCGCGACCTGCACCGATTGCATGTCGAACAACGTCCCGTCCAGCACGTACATATCGAAGAACACCATGCCTACCGACGCCGCGCTCATGACCGCGATCGTCGCGATCCGCAATTTGTCCGGAGGCATCGCAATCACAATCAACGCGACGAATCCGACCGCCGTCATCACCGCCGTCATAAACGACGCGTTGTACGCAAAGATCTGCGCCGCGTCCATCCCCGTCGTATCGAACGTAAACGTCAATCCGTACGCCAATCCGACCGCCGCAATCAACGCAACCGCAGCCGCGAGACTGGATTGCAAGATATTCAGCATAAAATCGCCGCGCACCGGCGTACTGCCCGTCGGTTGCAACGCAAAGATAAACGTCGGCGCGCCGATGACGAAAAACTCGATCAACAGCATCTTCTTGGTATCGAACGGATAACTCGCCTTGCCGCTGACGATCGTGATGATGCTGAACATCAACGTCATAAACATCACGAATATATTTTTCATGATATACAGCGAAGCGACCTTTTCGATATTGCGAATGACCTGCCGCCCCTGTCCGACGATTGCGGGCAGACTGGCAAACTTGTTGTCCAGCAACACGATGCGGGAGATATTGCGCGCGACGTCGTTCGCCTGCGCGAACGAGATCGAACAGTCGCTCTCTTTGAGCGCCTGCACGTCGTTGACGCCGTCGCCGATCATGCCGACGATTTTGCCTTGCGACTGCAAATCCTGTACGATCTGACATTTCTGTTCGGGCGAAACGCGTCCGAAAATCGACGTCTGCGCGACGCTCTCGCGCAGTTCTTCGCGCGTGAGTTGCGCGCAATTAAGTTGTCTGTCATAATTGCGCACGCCGCACTTGCCGGCGATATTGCCGACGGTACGCGGGTTGTCGCCCGAAACGATCTTGATGTCTACGCCGTTGCGATAGAACCAATCCAGCGTCTCTCCCACGTCTTCGCGCGCGGTGTCTTCGAGCGCAAACAACGCGACCGGCGTCGCCTTTGCGCGATCGAATTGCTCGATCCCCGCCTGTTGGACGGACAGCAGCAGCGTGCGCCGTCCCTGACAAGCGTTGTCTTCGCAACGATCCTCGATCTCCTTGGAACACGCGCACACATAGTCGGGCGCGCCCAAAAAATAGCTGTATCCGTCCGCGAGCGTAATCGCGCTGCATTTGCGCTCGGAAGAAAACGGCATCGCGTCCGTCGTGTCCAGCATCTGCCCATCCGCATAATGCCGCGCAAGCGCCAAAGCAGTCGGCTTGCCGTCGTGCGTCGTCTCGTGCAACGTATGCATGACGTCTTCCAACGCATGCGGCGGAGCTTGCAATACGACGACTTCCTTGACTTCCTGATTGCCGTCCGTGATCGTTCCCGTCTTGTCCAACAACAGCGTATCGACCATCGCAAGCATTTCGATGCTGTACAGATCTTGCGGCAGCGCGTGCTTTTTGGACAGTCGGAGCACGGACGCCGCCAACGTCGTGGATGTCAGCAGGAACATCCCGATCGGCAACATGCTCAGGATCGAACTGGACACTGTAATGATCGTCTCTTTCCAGCCTCCCTGCACGCCGCCGTGCACGCTGACGCGATCCGCGATCAGCAGCAACGTCGCCAAAATCAACAAGACGACGCTGATCCCCTTGATCAAATCGTTGAGTACGCGAAAAATATTGGACTTGGGCGCGTTGACGTGACGCGCGATGCGCGTGATGCCTTCGATATAGCAGTCTCTGCCGACGCGATCGGCGCGATAATGCGCATGTCCCGACACGACGCTGCTGCCCGCCAGCAGACGTTCGCCGACTCCGCGGCGCACCGGTACGGACTCGCCGGTCAGGATCGACTCGTCCACTTCGACAAAGCCCTGCTCGACGATGCCGTCCACAGGCACCTGTTCGCCCGCGTCGATCAACAGCATGTCGTCCAGCACGATCTGATCGTCCGGCACGCTGCGTTGTTCGCCGTCGCGCACGACGCGATTATCCGATCGGTGTACGATCGTCAGTTTCTGCACCGAACGCTTTGCTTTGACTTCCTGATAAATGCCGATCGCGATATTGACGAAAATAATGCAAGTGGACAACGTATAGTCCCATGCGCCGATCGCGCACAGCAAAATCACGAGAACGATACAGGTCAGATTGCAGAAATTGAAAATATTGCCGATGACGATTTTCCAATACGGCTTACTGCCGTGCAAAGAACGCTGATTGGTCAGATGGTCGCGCTGTCTCGCGGCGACTTGTTCGGCGCTGAGTCCTTGCTCGCAAGTCGGCGCGTAACGCTCCGCGCTCTTCATCTTATGACTATCGTGCTTGCGTCTGACAAAATTCTGCAAGCGTTTGCTGAGTTTCTCGTTCATAGCATCATTGTATCACAGATCGCGCGGTCGGACAAGTGTTTGCCGCGTACTCGCGCGCACGGGCGTGTAAGTTATACGGGATTGCAGATTTCGCCCGTCTTCAAATCCAGACACAATACGTTATGCCCGTTGTCGTCCGAATATTCGATCTGCAACACCCCGCCGCGCAGTCGCGCGTCCGTCAACCTGCCGACCTGTCCGCCCCATACGGTTTGCAACAACGCCCGCGCCTGCTCCGAATACGCGCCGATATCGTCGGACACGAAGTGCACGCCGCCCGTCCAAGCGTTGATGCTGGCGAGCACGCACTTTTGCAATTCGGTATATCGCAGATTGTCCTGTCTGAGGAACATCACGTCCGGATCGTTGACAAAAGCTCTGCCGTGCAAATGCCGCCGAAAGACGCTGTCCGCAATCGCGTGCGGCGTACTGACCATCTCTTGATTGGTGTGTCGCTTATACCACGCGTCGCGGTATTTGAGATCGACGTCGCAGCCGACGCGGCAATAATCGAACACGCCCCAGCACGATCCGAGCGGCACGCCGCAACCGAGTATGCGCCTGTCGCCGCAGCACGCGCGCAGGAAGTCTACGGTCATCGCCATCAATTCGCCCCGCGTCTTGCCGTCTCTGGGAATCATGCACGAGCTGTACAGAAAATCCAGTTTGACCAGATCATACCCCCACTCGTTGAGCACGGTGTCGAACACGCGGCGCAGATACGCCCGCGCTTGCTCGTTGCAAATATCCAAAACGTACGCGCCGCCCCAGGCGATCGCGCCGAGCACGGGTTTGCCGTTGCGCGGATCGCGCACGAGCCAATCGGCATGTTCTTTCGCGATTCGGCTGTCCTTTGCGCACAGCGTCGGCGCGAGCCACAGCCCCGCGCGATACCCGCGCGCGTGAACGTCGTCGGCAAGCGCCTTCATATCCCGAAATTGCGGCGCGCGCAAAACCATCCAATCTCCGACTTTGGATTGCCATCCGTCGTCGATCTGAAAGATATTCGCCGCGTCCGCCATGCCGGACAGTCCGTCCAGATCGCGGCGCAAAATCGTCTCGTCGATGTTGCCGAAATAATTGTACCAGCTGGTATATCCGTTCAGCTGTTCGTCCGTGCGCGGCGACACGCCCAAATCCTTGAAATACGCGTCGAACGTCTCGTCATACCCGCCTTCGTATACGCCGAAACGCGCGCCGAGCGTCGACTCGCCCGCCCGCAGCGTCTTGCCCTGCAAATCGCGCACGAGACGGATCTGCGCCGTGGACGTATCGAATTCCACTCTCGTAAAGCCTTCCCGATCGCACAGCGATCCGACCAACAGCAGACGATCCGCCCGACGACGGTATCCGTACGTATAGCCGTGGAAACACCCCTTGCGACCGTACGGCGCAAAGGCGTAATCCCCGCTCGCGCTCGCGTATTTGCGTCCGAGCGGCGTATTGCTCAACCCGAGCAGTCCGCGCTGCACGGAGTCGATCGCGCGTTCGGGCGAATACGTCCAGGATTGATACCCGTTGACAAAGACCGTATCGTCTTGCTCGTACGCGGTCTGCGACGCGAGCGTCACGGATATCAATTCGACCGTACGTTCGGCATAGACGGTACAACTCGCGATCGCGCCGTCTTGTTCGCATACGGCGCGCACGCGATCGTCCCGTTCGTTCGCGACGCGCTGCTCGCCGTCGCAGATATATCGTATTTGTATCGATTGCATCCTATTGCACCGTTCGTGAACGGCGCTTGCACCGCGCCGTCCGTAAAAAAAGAAATCCTTGCCCTGCGGCAAGGACTTCCCGTCGTAGTCCTTATTTGCGTTTGAGACTGTTCAACTCCATCATGCGTTCGATGACGCGCGTCGCTGTGCGCATCGCCAACTTGGAGCGAATCGTCAAGATGCACGGTAAGTCAGCTTAGGCACTGGTCCCTTCGAGATTGCGCTGATGATATTTGCCGTCCTGCAATTCCGGATCGTCCGTATCCACTGCGAGATACAGTTTGAGCGTCTTGCCGCCGATCGCGAATTTCGCCAACAGTTTTCTTCCGCAACGAAAACTTTCGCAACGCGCGCTCAGACGCGATTTGACTTTTCCGTAGCCGAGCAGTACTTCCCGCAGTTGCGTATAATAGCTTTGCGTCTCTTCCGGAAGCTGCGCCATACGGTCTTCGAACCGCAATCTTTCCTGACTTTCCTGTGTACTCATAATCTTCTCCTACTGTCCCCCATAAAAACCTGGACAAGTTTCGTTACTATAATTATACAAAATCCGCGTCTATCCGTCAATACCGTTCTGGAAAAATATGCGACGGCTGTCAAAAAACGCGCATCGGTGTTGACAGCCGTCGTTATTTTTTTTGCGATATCTCGTCAAATCGCTTGATTGCACCGTTTGGGCGCGATTTTTACGGCGTTACGCCCATTCGAAAGCGCAAATATCCGTAATACGGTTGATCCAAACCGCTCATTTCGCCCACTCCCGTGCAGACGATTCCGCCGTCCGGATCGGCGATCGCATATTGCTGCATCGCGCCCAGCGTCGCGCCGGCGATCTGTTGTCCGCCGACCGTCATGCCCGGGAACACCGCCATCTTCAACAGATGCGATTCCAGCTCGTACGCCAGTCCGGTCCCGAACAAGTCTTGCGCCTCGCCCGTCGCGCCGCCCGCGTCTTTGGCGCGGATCGCGCGGATTACGTTTTGCATCGTACGCACGTCCGCATCTTCCATCGCGTTGTAGAGCACAAAGGTCGCCTGCGCCTGCTTGCCGTCCGCATCGGGCGCGTATCCCGCCCGCAACTTGGTCAGATTCATCGCGATCGTCGCCTGCATCTGCATCGGCAACATCGTATTGGGACGCAGCAATCCGCTCTGTCCCTGCGGTTTCTGCATGATCACGCGCGTCGTCAGGATCAAATAATCATCCTTTGCCGCTCCGGTCGCGTTGCGCGCCGTATAGTCGACGAGCAAATCGCGGATACCCGCAAAGCACGCCTGCGCGATCAGATCGTCGCGCGTCGCGAGCATGACGCGGTCGTAGTCCAGATCGTCCTTGCCGACGCCGAACTTGTCGCTCATATTCTGCTGCGCGCCTTCCGCGTTTTCGCCCGCCAGAATCGTTCCTGCGATGCTGCGGTCGGTGACCTCGCCGTACAGCGTCATCGATTCGACTTTATAATGCCGCTCCGCGGAGATCTTTTCTTCCTGCCGATAAGGCTGCGACTCGCTCTGCACGACGTCGGCGTTCCACAGCGCGCGCGTCATCGAACGGAATTCCGCCGCGCTCGGGCGGTCGGTCTGCACGTCGCCGTAGATTTCCTGCAACGCGATGCCGTAGACGCTGTCCAGCACGACGGTCTGCGGCTCGTATTCGATATGCGCGCCGTTGGAAACGGCTTTCATGTTGTCGCGCACCTTGCCGGACGCGTCGGCATTGAGTTGTTGCAGATCGGGACGGTTGCTCGACACGCGCGAGAACACGTTGACGAACAGCGTCATATCGTCGCTCTGCTGATCGCCGCTGCCGTCGCCGCGCATCTCGTTGATCGAAATCGCCGTACAGACGGACTGCGACGCATCCGACATGCGGTCGAGATCGACCGTTGCGCGCAATACGACTTTTTGCGGCATCAGCGCGCCGTAACGCGCATCCGACGCGCCGTTCGCGCCCGCCGTGTCCACGCTCGCGGTAAAGCGCAATTCCAGCCGATCGACCGATCCGATCGGATCGGACGCATACAGATACGCGGCGATCAGCGTCACGTCGCGCAGTCCGCTCGTCTGCACGCGCACCTTGTCTTGCAACAACGCCGCGAGTTCTCCCTGATCGATGCGCGGTTTGAGCGTCTGCTCGTCCGCGGTTGCGTCCCCGCTCGCCAACAGCGCGCCGTCGATCGCCTGATCGTAATTGCGCGCGATCCGCGCAATCTGTTCGTCCAGCGGCAGATCTTGCGCGCCCGCCGTCAGACGGTACGCCTGCGTCAGCGCGTATTTGCCGTTGATTTCGTCCGCAACGCCCTGCAAATCGGAGATGTTGGACGCGTCCAACCCGTCGCTGTACGAATTCAACAGGACCAACAATTCTCTGAGCCGTTGCGCGCTCGGCGCCTGCACGTCCTGCGGCGCATCTTTATAGAGTTGATCGACCGCCAGTCCGAACAGCGTCGTTTCCAGCACCATTCCGCCCGCGCGGTACGTGATCTCGATCTCGTTCGAGCCGCCGTTGAGACTGCCCATCGTATCAACGATCTTTTCGTCCAATCGGGTCGCGATTTGATCGCGATCGATCTGTTTTTGCGACAGCCGGCGCACAAGGATCAAAAAGTCGTCCGTCTGCGCTTCGTTCATGCCGTCTACGACATAGGCGACGCACGGTTGCGCGCTCGGCTCGACGCCGGCGGCGCGGTCGCGGATCTTCTGTTGCATCGCGCGTACGTCGATGCGCACGTGCACGTAGACGTTGCGCGGCATCAGTCCGTCGTACGAGACGCCCGTATCGGACGACTGTCCGAGCGCGATGTCGCCCGACAGATACAGATCGATCGTCGTATCGTTCGCGCTTTCGCGGATATAGCTGCCGATCACGCGCATCTCCCGCAAGAATCCGACCGCATCGCCAAGCTCCGCGTTCTCTTGCACGAGATATCCCATTTCATCTTCGGGCAATACGGGTTTGAGTTCGTCGATCGCGCGCGTATCGCGCACCATCGCATCCTTGTCCAAGTGATCGGCAAAGGTGTCTTTGAGCCCCTTGATTTGTCCGACGAGCGCTTTGCCGTCGTCGGGATCGAGCGTCCCTTGCGCGATATAGTAATCGGATTGCAGATCGGCGACGAAACGCGCCGCATTCGTCTGCTCGCTCATATTCAGATCGCTCGCATCGGGCTGATACGCATACGCCTGCCGGAATACCGGATAGATGCGTTCCGCCGGCATCTTGTCTTCGCCCTGCGGATTCATCTGCGGCAGATTGGATACGATCTCGAACACGGAGGGCAGATAGCATTTTTCCTGCGTAAAGCGGATTTTGCCGACCTGCGCTTCCAGCCGTTCGAGCGCGCCGCGGATGTTTTCGTCCAGTCTGGCGATCAAACCTTCATAGGACATATCGCCGCCGAAGCCGAACGCGCGCACCGTCTTGGCGATCGTCGCCAGCGTATCGGCGGATTCTTCGACGCTCATGCCGTTGATATGCAGCGTCGCCTGTCTGTTCGGATCGGCAAGATAGATGTCGATTTCGATATAAAGCTGCGCGGGCAGAATCTGCGCCGCCAGATGCCGCGCGATCTCGTTGTCGGTCGGCACGAGCGACGCGAGTTCCGCGCCCAAGAGCAGCGACAGTTTCTCTTGCGCGGGGTCGTACGAGACGTTGTACGCCAGCGCGCGCAGATTGCCCGCCGTCTGGGCATGGTCGACATAATAGCTGTTGACGAGTCCCGCGAGCGCGAGATACTCGGTCGCCAACTCGTGCGCGCTCGCATCGTATTGCGGATCGGTATAGTTGAGTCTGCGCAAATCCATGCGATCGAGCATCGCCTGATCCTGCGTCATCGTACTGAGTTTGACGTACAGATTGTCGGGCGTCAGCGCGCCGTCCGAATTGTCGATGCCGTATTTGTCGCCCAGCGCGCCGATCAACTGTCCTACGGCTTCGTCGCGCGCGGCGGCGGTATACTTATCCAGTTGCAACGCCGCGGCGGTCTCGGGATCGTTGGCGCGGACGTTGACGTCGCGGATCATATACAAAAATTCGCTTTCGCTGACCGTGCCTTTGAGCCCCATCATGCCGATCATCGCTTCGACCGGCTTGGTATCCATGCCGGAATCCACGAACGCGATCGGCAAAAACGCGGCGATTTTATCGATCACGCCGTTGATCTGCGCGTTGACGGTACGCATCATATCGCCCGTCTGCCGATTGGCGAGTCCGTCGATCAGACGGAACGCGCGATCCATCTTTTCCGCATCCATCGCATTGATTTCGACCCGCGCTTGCGCGTTCGCGTCCAGCGGATATGCGGCGGCGGACACATACAGCGTCTTGGGCAACAACAGCGTCGCCGCGCCGATCAAGCCTTGTACGAATCCGTTTTCCAGTTGCGGCACGTCGGCGGCAAGCTGTCGAATCGCGCTCTTGACGAGTTCTCGCACGTGGCACGCAATCGTCAGTTTGAGTTCGGTTTGTTCGGGCGCGGTCGGATCGGGACAGGACACGATGACCTGTTTGATTTGCAGATTGGCAAACGCCGCGGACGCCAGTCCCGCCGTCTGCGGATCCGCAACGATTTGATCCGCATTTTCGCCGAGTACGCGGAACGCTTCGTTCAGCACCGCGGCAAACTGTTTGTCGCTGATTTCCAGAATATTCGAACCGCCCTGATAGGATTTGAGCGCGGAAAAATCGAATTTGAGCGCGAGCAAAAATTCCCGCATCGCCGCGCTCTGCTCGGTCTGCGATTGCTCGGAATCCTGCTCCGGCAACTCGGACAATGCGACATAGCCGTCCCGAGTCGCGCGTACGACGGCGTTCTGACCGGATACGGTCGGCGCGATCTGCGCGTCGGGATCGAACTGCGCGGGCAAAATCGCGCCCGACATCAGTTCGCCCAACGACAATTCGACGCTCGCATCGATATAGGTTTTGGACTTAAAATTCGTATAAAAAGCCTGCAAGTCCTGTTCCGGATCGTACGGATTGGTCACGATCTCGTCTTCCTTGCCGCCGTACAATCCGCCGACCAGTTGCAACGCCTGCACGAGCGTCACGCCCGTACTCGGCTGGACAAACTTTCCCCACGCCCAAAACGCGCCGCCCGTCGCCGCGCCGACAAACAGCACGCACACGACGGCAAGCGTGATCAGACAGCCGCCGCAACCACAACCGCAACCTTTCTTTTTTTGTTTTTTGTTTTTGGCATCGGTGTTCGGCGTATCGAATTCGATCTTTGCCGGTTCCGTTTTATTCCGTTTCATACAATGACTCCCCGCGTACTTCGCGTATGTTCCCAAGTATAGTATACCATTGCGTCGCGCGATTTGTCAAATTTCATAACCGATATTTGTCCGCCGTCCTTGCCACGCGCGTCCGTCCGACGCTCGGATCTGCGCCGCAGATACGGCGCGCAGGCAGTTGCCGCGCCGCACGCGACAGGCGACCCCGTTGTCGGAGCCGCCTGTTTGTCTGTGATATTCGCATACGGTTTACCGATCAGATGCGGATCGTACCCTCGTATACATGCGCCGCCGTCGCGGTCATGCGCAGCCCTTCGTCCGTATAGACGACGGTGCACTCTCCGCCGCGATGTTTGACGACGATCTCGGTATCCTTGGCAAAATAGCCGTTGAGCACCGCTGCCGCGACGACCGCGCACGCGCCGCTGCCGCCAGAAAGCGTTTCGCCGCTGCCCTTCTCCCATACGCGCATCTTGACGGTGTTTTCGCCGATGATTTTGGCAAACTCGACGTCCGCGCGATTCGGGAAAATCGGATCGAATTCAAACGTCGGTCCCAACTTCTGCATCTCCAACGCATCCAGGTGTCGCACAAACACGACGCAGTGCGCATCGCCCAGCGCGAGGCAGTTGAGTTCGTACTCCTTGCCGCCGATCGCATACGGCACGCGCAATGCGTTTTTGCCCTTGACGGTGACCGGAATGCGCTCGGGATCGAGCGTCGGCGCGCCCGGATACACGGTAATGTATTTGGCTTCGCCTTCCTGCGTCTTGATCGTCACGTCCTTGATGCCGCATACCGTTTCGATGCGCATGGACAGCCGCCGCACGACGTTGTTGTCGTACAGGTATTTCGCGACGCACAGGATGCCGTTGACGTTGTCCGCGGCTTCGCTGCCGTCCGCTTGGAACATCCGAATTTTCGCATCCGCGATCTCGGACTTTTCGATGACGACGATGCCGTCGCCGCCGACGCCGAAATGGCGATCGGTCATCCGCACCGCGATGCCTTCCGGATTCTCCAACGGATTGTTCATGCAATCGAAGCAAACGTAATCGTTGCCGCCCGCCTGCAATTTGACGAACTTGCGTTCCGTCTTGCCCTTGCGCAGTTTGTTGATATCGACCAGTTCGGTATTGAACTCCGAATACCGGCTGAGCAGACTGTTGGCGACCGCATTCGCGGTATCGAGCGACGTCAGACACGGGATGGAGCGTTCGACCGCTTTGCGGCGGATCTTGACGCTGTCGCGCGTGGGCAGTTTGCCCTTGGACGACGTGGATACGATGTAGTCGATTTTGCCGCTTTCGATCAACGTCAGATTGTTGTGTTCGTGATTCTGATGGATCTTGTTGACGGTGATGATTTCCAATCCGCGTTCGCGCAGCACGCGCGCCGTGCCCGCGGTCGCGTACAGCGTATAGCCCAGTTCTTCGAACTTTTGCGCGATATCGCCGATCTCGCCCTTATCCTGATCGCGCACGGTCAGGAAAATACCGCCTTTCTTCTTCATGCGATAACCCGCCGCGACGAGTCCCTTAAACAGCGCCTCTTCCAGCGTGCCCGCCAAACCGAGTACTTCTCCGGTCGATTTCATTTCCGGACCGAGTTGCGTATCGACGTTCGTCAGTTTCGCAAACGAGAAGATCGGCACCTTGACCGCGACGTAGTTGGCGGTCGGATACAAGCCCGTGCCGTATCCCATGTCGCGCAGTTTTTCGCCCAGAATCGCGCGCGTCGCCAGATCGACCATCGGCACGCCCGTGACCTTGCTGATATACGGAATCGTACGCGAGCTGCGCGGATTGACCTCGATCACGTACAGTTCGTCGTGATAGATCAGATACTGGATATTGACCAATCCGTATGTGTGCAGCGACACCGCCAGCCTGCGCGAGCAGTCCACGATGCGCTCCAACATCTCGTCGCTGATATTCCAGGACGGATAGACGGCGATCGAATCGCCCGAATGCACGCCCGTGCGTTCGATATGCTGCATGACGCCCGGGATCAGGATGTCTTCGCCGTCGCAGATCGCGTCCACTTCGATTTCCTTGCCCATCAGATACTTGTCGATCAGCACGGGATTCTCGATATTCTGCGCGAGAATGATATCCATGTACTCTTCGATATCCGCGTCCGAATAGCAGACCGTCATATTCTGACCGCCCAGTACGTACGACGGACGCACGAGCGTCGGATACCCGATCTCCCGCGCGACGCGCAACGCCTCGTCCTTGGTCATGACGGTATAGCCCTGCGGGCGTTTGATCTCCAACTTTTCAAGCAGTTCGTCGAACAGTTCGCGATCTTCCGCCATATCGATATACTCGGCTTGCGTGCCGAGAATGCGGATATTCGTCTTGCGCAGCATCTTCGTCAGTTTGATCGCCGTCTGTCCCCCGAACGCGACGACCACGCCGTACGGCTGTTCCGTCTCGATGATGTTCATGACGTCTTCGTCGGTCAGCGGCTCGAAATACAGGCGATCCGCCGTATCGAAGTCGGTCGAAACCGTCTCGGGGTTATTGTTGACGATCGCGACATCGTAGCCCTTGCGTTTGAGCGCCCATACGCAATGCACGGACGCATAGTCGAATTCGACGCCCTGTCCGATCCGGATCGGTCCCGATCCGAATACGATCACGCGTTTCTTGCCGCTGTCGTGATTGCGGATAAACGCATCCGCCTCGTTTTCGTCGTCGTAGGTCGAATAGAAATACGGCGTCTGCGCCGCAAACTCCGCCGCGCACGTATCCACCATTTTATAGGACGCGCGCCGCGGTTTCGCGATTTCGCAGCCGCTGATCCGACGGATCGTCGCGTCGAGATAGCCCGCGTTCTTTGCGCGCAGATACAGTTCGTCGCTCAGCTTGCCTTGCGCCAGCTCGCGCTCCAAGCATACGAGATTGCGCAGTTTGTGCAAGAACCATCTGTCGATCTTCGTCTTGTTGTACAGCTCGTCCACGGGCACGTCGCGTTTGAGCGCTTCGTATACCGCAAACAGTCTTTCGTCGTCGCATTCGTCGATTTTGGCAAACAGCTCCGCGTCTCCCAACGCCGCCATTTTCTTATCGTTAAGCGTGTCGTGCGAAATTTCCGCGCCGCGCACCGCTTTCATGATCGCCTGTTCGAAACTCGTGCCGATCGCCATGACTTCGCCGGTCGCCTTCATCTGCGTGCCCAGTTTGCGGCTCGCATAATAGAATTTATCGAACGGCCATTTCGGGAACTTGACGACGATATAGTCGATCGTCGGCTCGAAACACGCGTACGTCGTACCCGTCACCGCGTTGCGGATCTCGTCGAGCGTGTAGCCGATCGCGATCTTGGTCGCGACCTTTGCGATCGGATAACCGGTCGCCTTGCTCGCGAGCGCGGACGAACGGCTGACGCGCGGATTGACTTCGATGACCGCGTATTCGAACGAGTCGGGACGCAACGCAAACTGCACGTTGCAACCGCCTTCGACTTTGAGCGCTTCCACGATTTTGAGCGCGGACGACCGCAGCATCTGGAATTCTTTGTTCGCAAGCGAAACGGTCGGCGCGACGACGATGCTGTCGCCGGTATGCACGCCGACGGGATCGACGTTTTCCATGCTGCACACGGTGATCACGTTGCCCTTGCTGTCACGAATGACTTCGAACTCGATTTCCTTCCAACCGCTGATGCACTTTTCGACGAGAATCTGATGGATCGGCGACAGGCGCAGACCGTTCTCGGCGATTTCGATAAATTGTTCTTCGCTGTACGCGATGCCGCCGCCCGTGCCGCCGAGCGTAAACGCCGGACGGATGATGACCGGATAGCCGATGCGGCGCGCCGTCTCGATCGCGTGTTCCATATTTTCGGACACGTCGGACGGGATTACCGGTTCGTTGATCTGCGCAAGCGTATCCTTAAAGGACTGTCTGTCTTCCGCGCGGTCGATCGTCTCGGGATCGGCGCCCAGCAGACGCACGCCCATCTTGTCGAGGAATCCTTCTTTCGCCAGCTGCATGGACAACGTCAGACCCGTCTGACCGCCCAGCGTGGACAGCAGACTGTCCGGACGTTCCTTTTCGATGATGCGCTTGACGGTCGTCAGCGTCAACGGCTCGATATAGATCCGATCGGCGATCGCGTTGTCCGTCATGATCGTCGCGGGGTTGGAGTTGACCAATATGACTTCGAGCCCGTCTTCTTTCAACGCGCGGCACGCCTGCGTGCCGGCATAGTCGAATTCCGCCGCCTGTCCGATCACGATCGGACCGGAGCCGATCACCATGACTTTGTGTAAATCTCGATTGAGTGGCATATTACTTCTCCTCCATATACGCGATCAGACGATCGAACAGAAAATCGGTTGCGATGGGACCGCCGCTCGCCGTCGGCATAAACTGCACGCTCAGCGCCTTGCGCTCGGGATAATCCAATCCTTCGCAACTGCGGTCGTTGACGTTGACGTAGCGCAGCACCGCGCCTTCGGGCAGCTTGTCCGCGTCGACGCAATATCCGTGATTCTGCGTCGTGATCAACAGCTTGCCCGTCTGCGTATCGCGCACGGGCTGTCCGCCGATGTGTCCGTACGGCAGACGCACGATCTTGCCGCCCAGCGCCATCGCGAGCAGTTGGTGTCCCAATCCGTACGCAAAGACCGGCACGCGGTGTTTGAGCACTTCGCCGACGATCGCGACCTGCGTGCCGGCGTCTTCGGGACTGCCCGCGCCCGCCGTCCATACGACCGCGTCGGGACGGTAAGACAAGATCTGTTTGGCGGTCGCGTCGTACGGCAGCACCGTCACGCGGCAACCGCGTGCGCACAACAGTTGCGCGCCTTCTCCGCGCGCGCCGAAGTCGACCATGACGACATGGCGTTTCGCATCGGGATCTCCGATGCTTTCGGGCTGCACGGCGGTCTTTTCCAGCGCGTCGGCGACGCGGTACGATTCCATCGCCGCGCGCAGATCGTCGGTCAGTTTATCGCTGTCCGTGATCACCGCCCGCATCGCGCCGTTGTCTCTGAGGATTTTGGTCAGTCGACGCGTGTCCACGCCCGAGATGCCGACCACGCCCTGCGCTTTGAGCCAAGAGTCCAATTTGCCCTTACAACGAAAATTGGAAGGCTCGTCGCATATCTCCCGCGCAATGTACGCGCTCAGATAACACTTCTTGCCTTCCGTCTCCTCGGGGATCACGCCGTAATTGCCGATCAACGGGAACGTCTGCACGACCATTTGACCGCAATACCGCGCGTCGGTCAACGTATCCAGATACCCTGCCATCAACGTATTGAATACGACTTCGCCGACCGCTTCCGCATCCGCTCCGAACGATCGTCCGGCGAATACGTCGCCGCTCTCCAGAATCAGATATTTGTTGTGTGTCATAACCGCCTCTCTTCCGTCTCGGGGACGTCGGTAAATTGTACGCATCGCTGCGCGTTTTTCAATAGAATAGTATAGCATATTCGCGCGTCGGTTTCAATCCGTAATACGTTTTTGTTCCCAAAAATTCGCTGACCGAACCGCGCGCGCATCGCTGTAAATCGGCTGTCGAAATTATACCGCATTCCCCTTGGATTGTCAATCGCGCGGACGGCATTTTTCGCGAAAAAACGCGTCGGTAAAAAAAGCTCGTTTGCCGTCGATTTTTTGTATCCAAACGTGTGACATCGCCATTTGTTTTTGCTATAATAAAAGCATCTTTTTTTCTCGGAGGCAACCATGCAAGGCACATTACGCGAACACTGCGGATTGTTCGGCATTTACGACAAATCCAAACTCGGTTCGATTGCAAGCACCGTATACTACGGACTGTTTGCGTTGCAGCATCGCGGACAGGAATCGGCGGGCATCGCCGTCAACCGTGACAGAGAAATCACTTTGATCAAGGATACCGGACTGGTCAGCGACGTATTCAAGCGTTACGACCTGAGCGCGCTGGAAGGCGAATTCGCGATCGGGCACACTTGCGCCAACGCGGACGCCAAGGACGACGTCACCAACGCCCAGCCTGTCACGGTCAAGTACCATAAGGGACATCTCACCGTCGCCCACAACGGCAATATCGCCAACGCCAAGGCGTTGCGCGACGCGCTCGAAAGCAAAGGCGCGATTTTCCATTCTACCAACAATCCGGCGGAAATCATCTGCCATTTGATCGCTCGCGCGCGGTTGCACACCGCGACGATCGAAGAAGCGGTCGCCAAAGTCGTTCCGTTGCTCAAAGGTTCGTTCTCTTTGCTGATCATGAGCCCGTGCAAACTGATCGCGCTGCGCGATCCGCTCGGACTGCGTCCGCTGTGCATCGGCAAGATCGGCGATTCGATTCTCTTTTCGAGCGAAAGCTGCGGTTTGGAGACGGTCGGCGCGACGTTCGAACGCGATCTCAAAGCGGGCGAAATGGTCGTCGTCACGCCCGACGAAATCTATTCGGACGAACGCTTCTGTTCCGCGTGCAGCGCGCTGTGCATCTTCGAGCACATCTATCTCGCCCGTCCCGACAGCGTCGTAGACGGACAGAGCGTCAACGAAGCGCGCATCAACGCGGGCAAACTGCTCGCGCGGCAAAATCCGGTCGACGCGGATCTGGTCATCGGCGTGCCCGACAGCGGCGTATCGTCGGCGATCGGCTACGCGACGGAAAGCGGCATTCCCTACGGCGTTGGGTTGATCAAAAACCGCTATATCGGACGCACGTTCATTCAGCCCACGCAGGCGATGCGCGAACGCAGCGTCGCGCTCAAACTCAACGCGCTCGACAGCAACGTCAAAGGCAAGCGCATCGTCATGGTAGACGACTCGATCGTGCGCGGCACGACGCTCAAAAACATCGTCAAATTGATCAAAAAGGCAGGCGCCAAAGAAGTGCACGTGCGCATCAGCTCGCCGCAGTTTTTATATCCGTGCTATTTCGGCACCGATATTCCCGACCGCGACCAACTGGCGTGCAACCGCTATACGGTCGAACAGCTGCGTCAAAATCTGGATGCGGACTCGCTGAGCTTTTTGGAATTGGATTCGGTCGAACAGATCGCTCCGTGCTCCAAGATCGGATTCTGCAAAGCCTGTTTTGACGGCAAATATCCCTGCGCGGTCGACGACACGGTCGACGAATCTCTGATCGACTGATCGGGAGGCGATATGTATCAATCCAAACTCAGCCTGATCGAGACCGAAGTCGCGATCAAGCGCATCAAAGACACCTTCGAACGCGAACTGGCGCAAGCCTTGTGCCTGACGCGCGTTTCCGCGCCGCTGTTCGTGTTGCGCAGCAGCGGTCTCAACGACGATCTCAACGGCGTGGAGCGTCCCGTCTCGTTCGACATTCTGCAAACGGGCGAAGTCGCCGAAATCGTGCATTCGCTCGCCAAGTGGAAACGGCACGCGCTCGCCTATTACGGTTTTGCGCACGGCAGCGGTCTGTATACGGACATGAACGCGATCCGTCGCGACGAGACTTGCGACGCCTTGCACTCGATCTACGTCGATCAATGGGACTGGGAGCGCGTGATTGCGCCGCAGGAGCGCACGCAGGAATTTCTGCGCGACGTCGTCGTCAAGATTTACGGCGCGATCCTTGCGACCGCGCGGGAGATCGAACGCGCGTATCCGCAATTGCCCTGTTTTCTGCCCGACGACATTACGTTCGTCACGTCGCAGGAACTGGAAGATCTCTACCCCGATCTCACGCCCGCCAAGCGAGAGACCGAGCATGTGCGCAAGGTCGGCGCGATGTTCGTGATCGGGATCGGCGGCGCGTTGCGTTCGGGACAAAAGCACGACAACCGCGCGCCCGACTACGACGACTGGCAACTCAACGGCGATATCTTGGTGCACTATCCGCTCGTGGATCGGGCGTTCGAACTCTCGTCGATGGGCATCCGCGTCAATCCGGAATCCCTTGCGCGTCAACTGCAAATCGCAGGCGCGACCGATCGTCTGCAACTGCCCTTCCATCAGGCGTTGATGCACAACGCGCTGCCGCTCACGATCGGCGGCGGCATCGGACAGTCCCGCCTGTGCATGTTGTTGTTGCAGAAAGCGCACATCGGCGAAGTTCAGAATTCGATCTGGCCGCAGTCCGTCACGGACAAGTGCCGCGCCGAAAATATCTTCCTGCTCT
>ERZ779626.260-NODE-260-length-35623-cov-35.057608_pt1 | contig 35623 bp, 33 predicted proteins | sample MGYA00514209_ERZ779626 | MGnify/ENA primary metagenome ERZ779626 (study PRJEB29562, sample SAMEA4376713) | mouse gut metagenome | isolation source: Cecum | study: EMG produced TPA metagenomics assembly of the A DSS colitis mouse model was used to assess the...
TATCAACCACCTTCCTTGGAATTCCCTATATTTGAATTATACAGGAAGCTCCTTTTATTATATTTTCTGCGATGTAGAATAAAAAAACGCTTCCCTTTATGAGAAACGTTCCTACTGCAGCGTCCGGATTACTCCGGATGATTCTATTAAGTTGTAACTGATTTGGGGAAATGTAATCTCCACTTCTTTCATGTTTCCGCTGTCATCCTGCACATACTCGCTCCTTTTTGCAATTCTTGATACACCGCGCTGTAAGTGCAGATCCCCGTTTTCTTCATTCCCGACCAATCCCTGGCCCGCACCAGAAACCGCCAGCAGATACATCTGACCTTCAGACGGCATGATTGGCGGCCTCGCGAGATTGTCAATCAGATATGGCGGAACGCATATGGCGTCCATCAGGATTCTTTGTAATGGACTTCTTTTTAATGTTTCCGCCGCTTCATCCGCGTGGAATATCCTCGTCATAAACTCCTCGATGCCTTTTTCAGAAGATTTAGGCACTTCCAGCCGCTCGCCGTCGTAATCTTCCGGGATAACAGGCATCTCCCTATTACGGGAAATAACAGACTGGAGCCTTTGTTCCTCATCTTTGTCCCGTTCATTCGAGGATTTCCTTTGCCCTATCAGCACAATCTGCTTGTATTTCTCGTATTCACTGTCCTGAAAACGATATACGAAGCGGGTTTTAAAGTGACTGCACCACTCATCCAGAAGTTCTTCTTCCATTCCTACATATTGTGGCAGAACAAACACCATAACTGCCTCTTTTGTAGCATATGGAATTACTTTCTTTAAAAAATCCACCTCATACCGTGTTTTCTCCTCTGATGTCCCGTATGGCGGGTTCATGAATATAAAGGAAAACGCGTTGTGGCTGATGATTGTATCATTTAAAAAATCTGCCTTCAGGCACTGGTCAATTCCTTCCGTGTCCTTTACTGCCTGATACGTATCATCGTTAAGCTCAACTCCATAGATTTTCAGGTTTTTCCCATTCTCCCCGATCTTTCCCGTAGCGGTAAGTATTGCTTTCCCATCCCCGATTGACGGTTCCAGACAGCACACCTCATCTTCCTCCGGAAACTGCAGGAAACGGCTTATATACCTGCAATGCTGCGGATCAGTATAATAGGCGCCCATTTTTGCCTCATTATACTTCAGCCGGGTAAATCTTGACTGTTTTTTTACTTCTTCCATTATTACCTCCTTTTATGATTTGTTTTTTGGCACAAAAAAAAGCCCCATAAGAGGCTGACTACTTTTATTTCTCATAATATAACCTGTTTCCAGGAATTAAATCAATGCCTTTCCCAAATGGAGTAAGCTAAAAAATAAAAATAGTTTTTATCATTCTATCATTATTATTCTATTTCCGCAAGTCATTCGTTCCGGAAATTGTAAACTTGTCAACTCTTTTTTTGCCTTTTTTCATTTTCTGCGTTATAATAACATATAAACCTTTGGACATGGTTTAAGGAGGTACCTATGGCATACCCTAAACAGCTGATATCGTCTCTTGCAGACAACCTTAATGAGGCTCTGGTTAATTTCTTTGAAATAGAGCATTTAAAAGTATTTCCTATCTACAGCAGCCTAAATGATCTGATTGCTGATACGTTATGGGAATATGTCAAAGAGGAAACCGGAAAGTCAGAATTAAAATCTATCTACGGTGTACAGGTAAAAATGCGCCGGCAGAAAAAAAGCCGCTGGTTAAAAGCGCAGCAGGAAAATATTGAAAAATATGAGATAACGAATAAAAAACATCCGTTTTATTCCATCCAGCATAACTTTGAAATCCTTCCAGGCCACAGTTTTCTGAAAATATACGACGCCAAAGATGTGGAATCGACCATCAAAAAATATAATACTGCTATAAATGAATGGGCTCAAAATGATAAGTCGCTTTTGATTGAATATCCTCTTATATCCGACAAGACCAGAAATCAGATTATGTCCTCGTTCCAGATAGATCTGATCATTAACCTGATTGACAGTATCATTGTTTACTGGGATGGAAATATAGAAGCTTATTTCGCAAAAAAACCTGAAATTTTATTGGATACTCCTTTTTTTGCGCCAAACCGCTATTCAGTCCCTCTTCAGAAATCAGTTGATTCCTATGTTGCAGATTTGATTAGCTTTGATGCAGAAAATACGGTGTTCCAAATGCTCGTAAGCGGAGACTCTGAGCATATTGAGGATCGGCAAAAATTAAAGGTGTTTGACTCTAAGGACAACCAAATTCTATTAACGCTGATCAACAACATCAAACTGGATTTTTATGAAAGCAAGGCTGTAACAATCGAAATCGGCACGCTTGCAAAAGCACTGAACAGCCGCCCGAACAAACGTTGCTATGAGGACGTTAAAACAAGGCTCCATACAATGGCCGGAACTACTTTTCGTTTATACAGTAAGGATAACCCTGAAGAAGCTTTGTTAACCTTTAATTTCTTTGACAATGTGATGACTCCGGAAAAAGACGGCAAAGAATATGCCATTGTCACATTCGGTAATATACTGTTTGATGCTGTTACCAAAAAACAGATGATTGCGGTTACTGCCAGCAGCTATAATTCGTTGGAACTTGACCTAAGCAGGCTGTTATATCACAACCTGCAAAAAGAGCGTATCACCTTATCCTCATCTTCCATTCCCAATGAGGACGGGCATCTTGTAAAGAGTTATGACTATTCCTATTTTCAACGGATTATACTCTTTAAAAAGCGGAAAAAAGCAGACAACATTTTACTGATAAAGCAGACGCTGGACGAATTTGTAGAGAAAAAAATTGCACTCGCAAAATATGAATACCAGCAGAGCAAAGGGGCGTTTACCCTATATTTTTATAACCTTACAGATGATGAGAAATCGGACCTTATCCCTAAAAATTATGAAACGGGAAGTGGTACGCAACTGGAATTAGATGATATTTGGGGATAAATCTGTATTTATTAAAGAGAGCTATCATTGATAGACTCTCTTTTCTCTTATATCTGTCAGGTACAAGAGGCACCATCTTCTGCTCCATATCTTAACGGGTGACAACATTATACATTGCATGCACTTCTTTGCGTGAAACGGGATTCTGTCTATACTTTATCCCTGCATAAAGTGAGACAGAAAAAGTAAAATTAGGTGTATATGCATCCTATTAAATTGTCTTGGCTTTTTCAAGCCTACAACTACCACAACTAAAAATGGACTGTTTACAGAGTGCCGGTATCTGCTATTTTTAGCTGATGTAGCCACCTTGACTATCCGGCAAAAAATAGAAAAGAATCAGCTACATATATAATGCAACAGATCATTATAAATTATATTATCATTTTATTATTAATGCGAAACAGGTGTTTCAAAAAACATCATAATCTTTACAATAAATTGGTTGCCTTGGTTAATACATTTTAATGTGCCCTCATATTTTTCTACTGTCTCCATAACACTCGGCAATCCCCATCCATGAAGTTCTTTATTTTCCTTTGTTGTTTCAGGATATTGAGTAAATTCATCTATATTATCAATGCATGAATTTGAAACTTTAATCATTAAAAAGTGGTTGATTTTTCGAATAGTTAATGAAATACTTCTGCATTTTTGCAATTTACTTGTTGCTTCTATGGCGTTATCCAACAGATTTGCCAATATAGTACATATATCATGTGGCATGATATTAGTGTTTTGTGGGAATTCCACATTGATTTCAAATGCAATTCCCTTTTCTTTCATCTTTTCTATCTTACTGTTGATTATGACATCTACAACATCAACACCTGTCCAAATTGTTTGTGATAATTTCAGAATTGGCTTGCTTATTTCTTTAATATATTTCTTCGCCTCATCCTCATTCCCTTTATCTAACAACTGGTAAAGGACATTTAAATGATTGTTCAAGTCATGATACAGTTTAGCATTACTCATATAAATGTCATTAATTTCCTTGTAATTTTCTTCCAATAATTGATTTCGCATTTCTGCAAAATTCAATTTCATCTTCTCTTCTTTACTCTCTATAACAAAATAAGTCATAAATAAAATTAGTGCAAAAAAGACAAGAAAAACAAGCCATATCCCAGTCATTGCAAGTTCAAACGCTTTGAATGTCTGATCTACTAAATATAAAAATCCCAAAAAACCTGTGCCTGAAACAGCAAGAATCATGTATACATAGTTCTTCTTTAAAGAAAATCTATATAAGTATTTCTTTACCAACAGATATGCTAATATCCATAGCAGTTTAGTTGTACAGATTACTACCATACGGGAAATGCCCATTACAGAAACCAGACTAACAAATGTATCATATCCTCCATTAAAATTTGAAACACATGTAAGTACTAAAAAATCAAAGCCGCTTAGACATAATAGATAAAAACTTGCTATTGAAAAAAGTAATATGTATTTAGTTTTATATAGAAATACCGCCGAGATACTTACATAAAGAACAAAAAACAACATAGTGAAATAAGAAAATGATGATACATGATTGAAAATCCTAATAATAACTGCCCCCACCAAGGCTAATAATATATCAACTATTTCGCTCTGACTTCCTCGTTGTTTATGCAACAAGTTATATTGGATTTTATATAAAACAAATATTTCAATAAAACTTGCTATTAATTCTATGCTTTCATATATAATAATCATAGCTGATCTCCCCAAAAATCGCTCAATTTTATCTTAATCTGTTCCAATCTCGCATGGCTTGCGGGCAATCGTATTCCATTTTTCAGTTCAACGATACCATCTTTAACTCCCATGATGTGGACCAGATTAACAATATCTCCCCGGTCCACATAAATAAAATCCTCCGATTTAAATTCTCTAAATACCTGAGCCAAGCTCTTCCTCACTTTTGTAACCGTATTATCGATTAAAGTAATCACAGAATTTTTACCTTCTCTCTGAATATACAATATCTTCTGATATGGTATTTTCTCAACTCTAGTCGGCATCTGTATTATGTAATACTCATTAGCCTGAATACTTATCATATTGATTGCATCTTTTAATGCATGTGGCAACCTAGAATCAATTGAGTTTTTAGGAATATATCTAAAAATAGATAGCTCAAATGCATCAATTACATATTTCAGATGAGAGGTAATAAATATAATCAATACTTCCGATAAATACTTTCTGATATAAGCAACCAAATCCATCCCATCTATATTCGGCATTTCTATATCACTCAATATTAAATCAAAATGCCTACCTTCCTGAATATCATACTGCAGTATCCTGCTTTCAGTATAAACCATTACATCTGCTAACACATTATATTCTTTCAACAACTCTGTTACTTTGCTTTTTAATATATTCACCGATTTCCCATTATCATCACAAATTGCAATGTATATCATCGTACTCCTCCTCAATGGCACTTATATTTTTATTATACCAAATTTAACCATATTATTGAATAACAAAAACATAAAAAACCCCTCTCCGTAAATCGTGGAAAAAAGTCTCTTTTTCACTTATCACTAATTCATACATATCATTTGTAACAGCACATTTGTAATAGTAAATCCCATTTTCTTTTTTTTCTACTTTTTTGATAATATCTGCCACAACTTCGTCTATCTTCATCTTTTGATGAGGAGACGCAGGCCACTTCTTTATCATGCTTTTCACTTGTGCTTTATTTAATTTTATTTTTTTTTGCCGAATAGAACTTACGCGGAAATTTTAGTTCCCTTGTTGTTCCAAGTTTTTCCAATATAAGATCGTATAATTCTTTTCCATCTTCATATGCGAATCCCATTTCTAAATATGCCTGAATGTGAAGAGTTGCAGTTTCAAGATATTTAATATTTCCTGAATTTGTATAATATTGGTACAGTTGTGCGATGGCATCAATAAAAGTGGTTTTAATTGATAAATTTTTATACTGCACACTTCCTGCTGCAAGTTTAATTGCCTCAATATATGCACTATTTCCTTCGCTTTGCATTTGTTCTCCTCCTACTACTTATGATATATAGGATTATACCCGCCAAAACACTGATTTAAATTCATTGACCACCAAATACTGGTTTTTTGTCCATATAATAAGTCAAAGGTGTCAGACTGTATACTGACACCTTTGACTCTTTTGCTCACCCTCTTTTAGCTACTGTTACATCAAACTTCTTGGCATTTTAGGTTGATATGACAGGCAGACAGATGCGCAATTCGCCCCAAAAATCGCACATAACTCTACAAGTCTAGCAAATAAACTCATAACTATAAATGAGTAAATACCAAATATTGCACAAAATAAAGACACCCGCTGCTGAATGATGTATCATTGAAGTACCAACAAACAACATACTCAAACAACAAGGGGGTGTCCGTTGCAAACAGTATACATCATTCCAACAGTATTTACAATTACTTTAAAACCTTAAAACTCGGATTATTTTTATCCGATGTGTACCTAAACCATCTGATGACTATCATTGTTTCCGTTTTCCTCCGTGGTTACAGGGGGAAAACTGTAGATTTCGCCGAAGTAAGTAACCAGCACAGAACCACAACCGCCTATTTCCTGAACCACGGCAAGTGGAATGATTCCGCTCTCCAGGATACTTTGAAAAATGCCGTCATACAGGTTATTTATCAGGAAGCGCAACGCTCAGGACAGCCTGTTTTCTGTATTGTAGATGATACGATTGCTTCGCATACCAGGCCTTCGTCACAGGCCGGGCATCCAATTGAAGCAGCGTACTTCCATCAATCCCATTTAAAGGGCTGTCAGGATTATGGGCATCAGATTGTTTCCGTCATGCTTTCCTGTAATGGACTCATACTGAATTATGCCAATATCCTGTATGACAAATCAAGATCAAAGATACAGAGTGTCCAGGAGATTGCAGATGAGCTTCCCGTGGCACCGGTGATTTCCTATTTCCTTTGCGACAGCTGGTATACCTCCGTAAAGGTAATGGACAGTTTTATCCGGAAAGGGTTTTATACGATCGGAGCGCTGAAGACCAACCGGGTCATCTATCCATGCGGGATCCGTCAGAAAGTCAGTGAGTTTGCCCTTCATTTGAGAAAAACAGACCGTGCTGTCAGCCTTGTGACCGTTGGCGGCCGTGAATTCTATGTGTACCGCTACGAAGGAGAACTCAATGATATTCCAAACGCGGTGGTTATTATCAGCTATCCCCGGGAATCTTTTGGAGATCCGAAAGCGCTGAGGGTATTTATATCCACAAATGCCGGAATATCCACACAGGAAATCCTTGACACATATACAGAACGGTGGGCAATCGAATTATTTTTCCGTCAGAGCAAAAACAGACTCGCGCTGGACAAATATCAGATCCGCTCACGGCAGGGAATCGAGCGGTACTGGCTGATTATGTCATTGGTTCATTACATGTGCTGTATGTATTCCGGGAAATACAATACCTTCGAGGAAGGATACTGGTATTTTCAAGATCAAGTCAAAACAGAGCGAATCGGTAATCTGCACCAGTTCATAAAAAATGGTGCGTCACTTGAAGCTGTTTTGAAATTGGTAGGGTAGTTTTGTGCAAATTTCTATATTTGCTCATTTATAGCTCATAATTAACTTCCTCCTTTCACAAAGAATGTACCATAATTGATTTATCAGAAATCAGCATTAGAACCATGGTCAAGAAAATACTTAATATTGCCATAACCATCAATTCTCTTTGATTTATAGCTAAACAAACAACCCATACAATATCGGCTATTAAAATATATTTTGTCATTTTTTTGTTTCGTTTCTGCTTGATTTCGTTAATTGGTTGGGCAGAATTAACAATTGGTGCATTCTTTATAATATAACAGCACATACCTATTAACAAAAAGAACCATATCCACATCGGAAATATTTCCAATGTTATGTCTCTTACATACAATATTAACAAATAAGAAATATTGCTGATTATAAAGCATTTACCATAGTTTTCTGCATGATATCCACCTGTGAATAATCTCAAAGGCACAAATACAGAAATAAAAACCAGCCCTGATGTAAAACAAAATAGCAGGCATGAAATGAGCAAAATTGAACTCAACCCAAAAAAAGTTGAAATTATCAGTTCTAATCCGTAAATATATATTTCTTCCTTGTCAGTATCTGAACATTCCACTATTTTTTTTGCTAATTTACAAGCCACTTTATTTAACATTTTATACCTCCTCGTTAAGTGCATTTTATCAGAATAATCAGATTTCTTATCAATATGTCCATGAATTATACTATATTTGTCCACGAATTGTCTTATCACCTATTTAAAAGTGGTTGATGATCCACATTTTTGAGATATTAGAATTTCTTTGTTGAAGCTAAAGCAGCTGTTGTTCCCTACATAGCAGGGATATTAGAATACTGTTACCAAAAAACGCCTACAGTAATCTGCAGACGTAATGTTTTTATAATGTTCCCTTATCATACACAAAAAGACCCATTCTCAGAAATTTGATCCCTCTGTCAGCACGCACTGACAATGTGAATAATAAAGAATGCTTAGCTATTATATTATAAGTTGATTAGGTTGTCTCAAAATATCTTTGTTGCTGTAACGTTTTGGCAAGCATCTTTATTGCAATACTTTTGGGGTTATTTTGAAAATAACATATCCGCAGGAAATTCCTATACTATTTAGTATAATATCATCAACATCGAATGCCCCCAACATACATATAAGTTGAGCAAACTCAATAATTAGTATATAAACCAATCCCACCAGAAACACTCTGTGATATTTTCTCACAGCCTCATACCCCATCGGAAGTAAAATGCCAAATGGAACAAAAATAGCTATGTTTCCAAAAAGATTTTTTATAACAATAGTTGGTATAGTCTTGAAAAGACTTAGCTGTGAAAAAATAGTTCTAAACGGTATTAGATTGCAATTCCATGCTCCTTGTTCTCTGCTCCACCTAACAGAATTAATTTTTTCCATTATAGAATTTACAGATAAATTAAATTTAAACAATAAAGCAATAGACAGTACTATACAATATATTATGAATATCCTTCTTATCATCTTCATAACAATAACCTCCAAACCTTCATGGCAATAACCACCAAAACATGCATCCATCTGTGAATTACATGCAACAAGTATGGGACTAATTACCATACTTGTTGCATTATAACTTATTGAACCTTATTTTTTGTATATAGATCCATCAAATGAATATCTATTCGAATTTGTCGGAACCTCAAAGCAAATATAATACTTTGATGAAGATGTAAGACCCGTAAAAGTCGCTGAACCTGACCCACTGGAAATAGTTATTGTTTTACTATCTACCAGTTTTTTGCTCGAATTGTAGACCTTCAAAGTCAATTGATTACTTGTTGCTCCGTGATACTGTTTTATAAGGGTCCAATTCGATACACTAATTTTAATTGATGACGCTCCTGTAAGCCATTTGCTTGTAAATACCTGATATCCCATATCTGTTACCTGATAGTTATAGCCAGATACCGATAAGTCATGTGTGTCAGCAAAAATAGTTGGAGGATTAGCTCCTCGTGTTTCAACTCCGGATATTGCTGGCGGAGTCGGAGATAAGGTGTAAACCTCTTCTTTAGCTGATACTGGCATACACATGGCTAAACACAAAACCAGTGATAACATTAATGAAACAATTCCTTTCTTCTTGCGCATAAAAAATCCTCCTTTTGTTTTTTATATCTTCCCAGAATTTTTGAACCTTGTTTTATAAGGTTTTCAGATCCTTTTAAAAATCCTCGACAAACCTTTCAAAAAGTGCGGCACTACGTCCCCCCTGATCCAAAAGAACATTTTTTGATTAGAGGCGATTTTTGATGTTACCTTGTAATCTGGAAAGCATGCCGCCTATCAGGATTCTTTCGTATCTGAATTCCTTAAATATTTCCGATTCCTTTGATATTCAGTTGTCAAATTTCAAATGAAATCTCATTTTTTAAGCTTCCGAGAAGTTATGGTTATATCCTATCACTTCCAAATCTTTTATGTTCATTCTGTCCGCCAAATATTGCTTTTGTGCCCGCGGATAATTCTCAGTAAGATTTATATAAAAAATTTTCAACTGAGTGTTGTTGTCCATTTAGAGAAAAAATTTGTACTCGCAAAATATGAATACCAGCAGAGCAAGGGGCGTTTACCCTATATTTTTATAACCTTACAGATGATGTGAAATAGAACCTTATCCCTAAAAATTATGAAATGGGATTCCGTCTATACTTCATCCCTGCATAAAGTATAAACAGAAAGAGTAAAATTAAGTGCATATTCATCCTATTAAATTGTATTACTTTATATAAATATCATTAATTGCCTTGCAATTTTCTTCCAATAATTGATTACGCATTTCTGTAAAATACAATTTCATCTTTTCTTCTTTTATTACTCCGGACCAGGTTGGTCCAAAGCAATAAAAAACCGCCTGCGTCAGCCAGCGGTTCCATCGTTACCATATTTTGTCTTATCCTTCGTTGTCGTTCTGCGGCAGATCAGAAAAGAGAATCCGAAGATAATCCCGCCTGCCGTAGAGAACACGGTCAATATACACATCCTGCCCGTTCACACGGTAAAAAACCATGTAATTTCCACTGATGAGAAATCGGTAGTCACTTTCCATATCTGTCACAGAGGACAGCAAAGCGCCAATTTCTGTAAAATTCTCCAGTTCGTCAACGGCGTCTATGATTTTGTTTACGGTATTTTCAGCGGCTTGCGGATTGCATAATTCAACGACAATATACTCCCAGATCTCGTCCATGTCGTTCTGGGCTTCCGGAGAGTAGTGGATGCTATTCTTCATTTGCCTTCGCCCGGAAATGTGCTCTCACATCCGAGGGCGAAAGCCATCCCTTTTCCTCTCCTGATTTTTTCCCTGTTGCAAGTTCACCCATGAGTTTTAAGGTTGCCCATGTTTTTTCATAGTCCTGCATGTCAATGATTGCATAACGTCCGCGTCCGTTTTTGGTAAGAAAGACTGGTGCGCCCACAGATACATCACGGAGTACATCACTGTAATTCCTCAAATCAGAGATTGGTTTGATATTTGGCATAATCACATTCTCCTTTCCTGCCCTTAGTATACCCTGATTTGATGTAAAATTCAACAGCATATTTTGCAACAATATTTTATTGAGCGCTCCATATGGATTTCGAGAGGCTTCCGGTTTTGAAGAGGACGAAACAGCAGCACCGTGTACCCCACACAGATCCGGATATCCCCCATCAGGTCGCCGTCCTCAACGTTTCCATGAGTTTCTCTGTCCCGCTTTTCTCTTATTGTTTTTCTTTCTAATGAACTTCGTATACATGCTTATATATTCAGTTACATACTTGTGGCTGTATGATAGCATGAAACATCGTCTATTCCATTAGCATTTTCGCTACCGGGCAAAGATGTTCCAAGGGTATTGAACCATTATATTTTATGCAATTATACATAACTTCTTAAAAATGATACCCTTTTCTTCGCCTTTTTACTTTTTATTCGGTTTTTTGCGCTTTTCCTACAAAATGATACCTTTTTCTTCGCCTGTTTTTAACAATAAAATGCCGACCATTATAGTCAATATGGAGTTTGGCAAAAGCATAATGCAGAATATATATTTTTGATGCTAATTATTTCGCCGATTTTACCTCTTTTTCCATTTTTGTACTTTTTTTTACAAAATGATACCTTTTTTTCGCCCTTTTTATTATCTCCACCGCATTAACCTACTCGGTCAACTGCAATATTTATCATACTGAACTTTTTTTTGATACCACTTTTTTCGCCTTTTATTTATTATTCATTACACAAGTACCTAATCGACAATTTTTGATACCTTTTTCTTCGCTTTTTTTTACTATTTTTTTCAATAATTGTTTAGGCTGATGTCCTGACAATATAACTTTATATCCAATTCTTGCAAAAATGATACCTTTTTTTTCGCCTTTTTATTAATAATGAGTGGAAGTCTATTCTTTAGGAGAAAATGATACCTTTTTTTTCGCCTTTTTCTCAAGCATCATTTTTTTGTATTCATCAAATAGCTTTATAACATATTTTCCTGTATTAGAAATCGTAATATGATACTTTTTTTTTCGCCAGATAGCGTTTTTTATGTTGTTTTCTTCGCCAAATCGCATAAGAAAATAAAATGAAACCAGTAATTTCGCCGTTTTTTTCAGAAACAAGATGGTAATAAAAAAATTTTTACGCCAGAAATTATTCTTCACCTCATTTTATTGTATTTTTGATACCTCTTCGTTCGCCTTTTTTATATTAAAACCTTAAATTTCAGAATATTTAACCTTTTGATACCTTTTTATTCGACCAAAAAAAAACAAAAAATTTTTTTTGTCCTATATTTCTTTCGGGAAACCCCTCGATTTCTTTATTTTCGGAAAATGATGCCTTTTTCTTCGCCAATTAAATATCCTTCATAAACTGCTGTAATATCATGCTTTTTCAAAAATTGATACTCTTTTTTTCGCCTTTTTGCCATGATTTACATTTCTGCCAAAACATTCTATAATGCAACTTGAGGATACCATATTATGTGTTTTGTGATATGGATAAATACAATATCTATTTTTATATGGATATGGAAAGGAGCGCTACTTTGGAACTGAACAGCTATGCACGCATTGGTAAAGCGGTTATTACAAAAGCAATCGGACTTCAGAAAAATTATAAAGAAATCTATGAAAAATCTGAAGATAAACTGAACGAAGAAAAGTCCGGATGCCATAATTGTGAAGTATGCAAATTAAAGTGCCGGTTTTCCGCATTAGGAGTTACAGAGGTCTGCGATGCGCTGAATGAGCAGTGCAGGACATGCTCCCAGGCTGTGTGGGAAAGTACTTACACTACACATACCAAGTATATCAATGAGAAAAACCGTTATGGCTACCAGCCGACACTTAAGGTGAACGCCATCAAGCTTTTTATTACATATCATTTCCTACAACCTGATTCACTTGGTTTCATAAAGAACGTAAGTGTAAAGGAACTTGCTGAGCTTCTCGAATGCACTCCTGCTACGATCCGTTCCAGTAACGAAATCCTAAGTTCCTATGAATATTGCTACTTTTGCAATTCCGGTATTTCTGATAACCATATCAATGTATACATACCGGAATATAAAAATTATCATAAGCCGGCAAGTGAGGGCGGACGGGGATATCTCAGTCTGTCAAGCAATATGCTCTCCGAACTGCTGGCTGTCGATCATCTAAATACGCTCCGCCTTACAATAAAGGGGATCCTTGAAGTGGATAACGCCTCTGCTTATGATGCTGCAAATCCAAATTTAACAGATGTTACCTCTACATTTGACAAATTACGCGGTTTTCTCCCATCATATTGTAAACGCAATGTAATCCGCAAAGCATTGGAACAGGGCAATGCCATTTTCCAGTATTCTTTCTCAGACAGTTCTGTAACTTTCAGTATGAAGCAGGAATACGCTAAGAAGAATATGCGTAAGGCTATGCTTTTGGAAAGCGAGCAGGAAGTTAAAGATCATGTTGATTCTCTCAATGATGTGCTGGAACTTGCAAATGATAAAGAGCCTTACACTGATCATGAGCGTACGCAGGCTCTTTTAACCATGTTCTCCATTGGTTCATTCCACCGGTACCCGTCATTGATCCTGACTAATGATGATTACCGTGATCTGGCATCCATGTGCATCCAGTATAACATGAACATGGTAAAACAGGCAATCTCGTGTGTATATAATGACTACATAGCAAAGCGCAGGCCAGTGGAATCTTTTGGAGCCCTGACCCGCCATTATATCCGCAATATGTCCGTATTTAATATTTTCGCTTCATAGAGGGCTTTTTTGTTGTGCCCTTTTTTCCTTTTTTCTATATTTTCTCTGTTTTTTCATCATTATTTTTCATATTTTTCCATATTTTTATCTGTCTAACCAGAAAAAAATTTTCCACTCTTCAAAATTTTTCATCCACATTACATTTCTTTTCATCCTTTATTACTAAGTTTTCATCCATTTCAGAAAATAATTCATCTACAAATATGATGTTTTAACCCCCTGGTTGTGGATTTTCTTCCACTTTTTTCTAACCGTTTCCCTATATATTTCCGGTATTCATTGATTTTACTGGGGTTTTGGAACATCCTTTTACCAATTACTGTTTAAACATCTGTATAATATCTGTTCAAATATATGATAAAGAATGAAAAAGATGACAGCCTCTTCCATCCATTTTTATCTATCCATATGATGAAAGAAAACCAAAGACAACTATATTATATATTCGTTTTGTATTAAATACAACAAAAAAATACGGGAGCTGTCAACCAACCCCCGTACATACTATTAAATTATCTAAGTCTTACATTTTCCTGCCCCAATAAATCACATAAAGAATTCCATGATTCCTCATTAACCAAAAGACGGGTTGTATCCAGACATTTCACCTGCCTTGTATTTCTCAGGTAAATCTTTATCTGAACATCACCGCTATACCTTGGATAAAGCTGCTCCAGTTTATGGTTAAGCTTTTCGTACTCCTGAATATTAGAAAACTGAAGCCATACTTCGGAAATGGAAGCATTTATTGGTGTCATTTTTTCAAAGATAAGTGTTGCATTCTTATCATCCTCATTCTTTACAGTTCCGGTAAAAAAAACTTTTTCCCCTTCTTTCATCTTTTCGCAGTAATCATCGTACTTTTGCGGAAAGACAACCACCTCTATACTGCCAACCAGATCCTCCAGTGTAACAATTGCCATTTTCTTTTTCTGACGAGTCTGTTTTTCAGTTATTGAGGATATGATTCCGCCTACTGTGACCGTTTTCCCGTCTTTCAGAACACAGCTCTCTTCCGTCTGCTGAAAATCGGTGCTTTTAGCCGTTACACCGGACATCCATTGCAGGTAAAGTTCATCCAAAGGATGCCCGCTCAGGTAAATGCCAAGAACCTCTTTTTCGTCCGCAAGCAGTGTTAAGAGTGGAAACTCTTCTTCCTGTACGGTTTTTTTTGCTGCAAACAGGCTGAATAACGGGGTCTGACCTGCCATTCCATTCTTTTTTTCATAGCTGATCCTGTTTAAAATTTCGGGATACTGTTCCATCATATACTTTCTTGTGTGTCCAAAGCAATCCATAGCCCCGGATTTGATCAATGCCTCTATGGTTCTTTTGTTGAAGGTACTGTAGCAATTCATGCGTGAAATAAAATCTTTCATGTCCTGGAACGGTTTTTTTGATCGTTCCCCACAAAGGTCTGAAACGCAGTTATCGCCAACATCACGGATGGATGCCAGAGAGTAAATAATTGCATTTTGCCGAACCGTAAAATCCAAATTTCCGCAATTGACATCAGGCTTTGTTATGGGAATTGACAGCTGCCGGCTTAAAAGAAGGTACTCTGCAGTCTTTCCTGTATCGCTCCTTACGGAACTCATCAGTGCGGCAAGAAACTCTGCCGGGTAATAATATTTCAGGTAAGCCGTCTGGTATGCAACTACGGCATAAGTCGTTGCATGGGACTTATTGAAGGCGTATTTGGCAAAATCAATCATCTGGTCAAAAATTCTGTTTGCTGCATCTTCCGGGATACCGTTGCTGATGCAGCCTTTAACATGCTCATTGCCGGAAAGGAATACCTTCCTTTCATCCTCCATGACCTTGCTTTTTTTCTTTGACATTGCGCGCCTTACCAGGTCTGCCCGGCCGTAATTATAGCCGGCCAGCGCCCTTACAATCTGCATTACCTGTTCCTGATAAATGATGCACCCGTAAGTAGGGCCGAGAATTTCCTTTAATTGAGGAATCTCGTAGGTGATGCTTGCCGGATCTGCTTTTCCGCTGATATATTTGGGGATAAAATCCATAGGTCCCGGACGGTAAAGCGATATTCCGGCAATCAGGTCTTCCAGATTTTGTGGCTTTAATTGGCGCATAAAGCTTTTCATGCCACTGCTTTCCAGCTGAAAAATACCGTCTGTCTGTCCTGTGCTGATATACTGGAAAACAGAGGGATCCTGGTAATCAAACGTGACCTCGGCATTATAATTCTGTTTTATTGCGTCCCTTGCCTTTTGTATGACTGTCAATGTCCGCAGGCCCAGAAAGTCCATTTTTAACAGACCGAGTTCTTCCAAAGTGGTCATGACAAACTGCGTTGTCAATGCTCCTTCACTGGAGAGGCAGACAGGTACGAAAGATGAAACTTCTTTCGGGCAGATAACAACACCCGCAGCATGTGTAGATGTGTGCCGCGGCAGTCCTTCAAAGCATTTTGAGATATCAATCAGCTTCCGTATGGCATCGCTGCTTTCATATTTTTTCTTAAGTTCCGGCACATCTGTAAGGGCGCTGTCAAGCGTGGTTTTTGCATCCGTTGGAATAAGCTGGCTAATCTGGGAAACCGTTGAAGCCGGTATCCCGAGTACGCGTCCAACATCCCGTATTACGCCTTTAGCGGCAAGAGTACCGAAAGTAACAATTTGTGCAACCTGATCCTTGCCATATTTTGACACAACATAGTCGATAACTTCGTGGCGCCGCTCATAGCAGAAGTCGATATCAATATCAGGCATCGTTACACGCTCCGGATTAAGGAAACGTTCAAAAAGCAGGTTGTATTTCTTGGGATCAACCTCCGTAATTTTCAAACAGTAAGCAACAAGGCTGCCAGCAGCGGAGCCGCGTCCGGGACCGACCGGTATGCCGTTTTCTTTGGCATAATTGATAAAATCCCATGTAATCAGGAAATAATCGACGAATCCCATCTTTTTTATTGTGTTAAGCTCATAAGAAAGTCTGTCCTCATGTTCTTTATAACAATCGGGGTAGCGCTCCATCAGTCCGTCTCTGCACAGTTTGTTTAAATATTCCCACGAATCATATTCCTTTGGCGGTTCAAACTGCGGCAAGTGGTAATGGTTAAAAGTAAATTCAACCTGACAACGGTTCGCTATTTTTTCCGTGTTTTCCAAAGCTTCTGGCATTTCAGGAAATAGCTGGTACATTTCTTCAGGTGACTTTACATAGAACTGGTCTCCTTCGTAACGCAAACGGTCTTTGTCTGTCAGCAGTTTTTTTGTCTGTATGCACAAAAGGACATCGTGTGCCTCGGCATCCTCTTTCCTTGTATAATGTACATCATTTGTGGCGACAAGAGGAATATCCAGCTCTTCATGCATCCGCACCAGCAGCTGGTTGACTTTCTTTTGTTCGGGAATTCCGTGGTCCTGCAGTTCTAAAAAATAATTATCCCTGCCAAAAAGCGACTGGTAGAGCATTGCGGTTTCACAGGCTCCTTTGTAATTGCCCTGTGAGAGCTTTTTGGGCACTTCTCCGGCGAGGCAGCCGCTCAGTGCGATTAACCCCTTATGATGGGCAGAAAGTGCCTTAAAATCGATTCTGGGGCGGTAATAAAAACCGTCTGTAAAACCGAGCGATACCAGCTTGATAAGGTTCTGATAGCCTTCATTATTTTCGGCAAGCAGTACAAGGTGATAATAACCGCGGTCGTTTTTGTTTAACATGGAATCCTGGGCGACATATACTTCGCACCCGATGACCGGATGAATCCCGGCTTCCTTTGCGCATTTGTAGAAATCCACAACTCCATACATTACCCCGTGATCCGTGATGGCTGCGCTTTTCATTCCAAGCTCTTTAACGCGTTTTATGTATTCGGAAATTTTGTTTGATCCGTCCAACAGACTGTAAGGCGTATGGGAATGCAGATGTGCAAATGATATTTGATTCATATGTTCCTCCTTTTAAAAAGGCAGGTGCCACTTATGGCACCTGCAGTACTGGTTTGTGCTTTTGCAATTCTGTCAGGAATACAGAGTAACAGAATTGCCAAGGTAAATGACCTGTATCATGGAAAGTTCCGTGTATACAGATAAATATTTTTTTAGTATCAGGAATACCGGATAAAGCGTTGTTTCGTAAGAAAAAGCCCCTGTTTTTCTGCAGCAGTTTATCGCCGCGGAAAACAAAGGGCTATCCAGATGCCGTTCAAGGCAATGCTTCAGGTACCATTCCTCTATTATACTTGGCTTATAGACTGTGGGGAGATATTTAGGGTCGTATTTTAAACAGATCGGAAGCTGGCGTGGAGCCGGAGCTTCCGATCTCCTCTCCGTCCGGCTCTTCCGGTCTGTCTGATTGCATCCCTCCTTCCCGATCCTCTTCTTTCCGGTAGTTTTCAGCATATACAGAATATAATTCCTCGTCTGTAAACTGCTGGACTCCGGAAGATGTTTCAAAAGGTACGTCATACTGATCCGCCGTGTGGAACTGCCCACCGGCTTGAGATACTGCCCGTGAACGGGAATTGTCGGCAGGCTGGGCGCTCATTAGTTTTCTTACCGTAGATTTAAGTTCTGTCAGTTCCCGTTCCAGCTTCCGAATGGTTGCTGACATAACTGCAGGATCGTTGTCGGTAAGTTCGCGGTTGCTCATTTTTATAAGGGCGAGCTTGATATCCATTGTGGGATTTGCGCTGCCCCTTATGGAGCCCCGCAAATCGCAGCACTGTTCACACAGCCAGTAAAGACGCTCAAAGCTCATGCCGTTGCCGATTTCTAAGGCAGATTGCACATAGTCTTTGCTGTGCAGCACGGACTCTGGCTGTCCGGTGGTTTTAATGGTAATGATATCCATTAAAGCGGACAATATGGATTCTGTTATCAAGGCGGGCGATTTACCCTGCCCTGTCAATTCATCCAGACAGTTGAGGGCGGATTGGGTGTCATAAGCAGATATTGCAGACAATGCTGTCAAAATGCGGTCGCTGTCCAATGAACCCAGTCTTTTTTTTGCAGCCTCGGTCGTGATATTGTTATCAGTGCTTGTCAAGAGCTGCTCCAATATGCCCAGGGCATCACGTAACCCGCCGTTGGCATTCCTTATAATAAGGTTCAGTGCGTCTTCTTCACAAATGGCACTCTGCTCTTTCAGTACTTCTTTTAAGCGTTCCCTCATAGGTTCCGGCGCGATTGGATGGAAAACATATTCTTCGCACCGGCTCCGTATTGTAACCGGTATTTTATGCAGTTCCGTTGTGCAGAGGACAAATACACAGTACGACGGGGGTTCCTCCAATGGCTTTAACAGCGTGTCGAAGGCTGCTGTTGATAGGTTGTGAACTTCGTCTATGATAAATACTTTTCTCTTAAGCTGGACGGGACGGTATTTTGTCTGTGCCAGCATTTCCTTTATTTTGTCAACTCCGTTGTTCGAGGCGGCATCCAGTTCCAGCACATCAAGGCTTGTGCCGTATGCAAGGCAGTTAGGGCATTGCCCGCAGGGACCGTCTTCTGTCGGGTGTTCACAGTTTACAGCTTTTGAAAGAATTCGCGCTATTGTCGTTTTGCCGGTACCTCTATGACCGGCGAACAGATACGCATGGCCGAATTTCTGGGAGAAAGACTGCTTTTTTAGTGTAATAAGCACGTCCTCCTGCCCTTTGACCTCGGTAAAGTCTTTCGGGCGGTATAAATTATATAGCATTAGGTTCCTCCTTTTATTGTGGTCCATCCGACACAGGATGCTATGGCTCTTTTACCATACAGCGTATCAGATCGAAAAAATCGTTTTTGGAATAGCTGCTGTTCTGCCATTGCTTTTGATGGGATGACAGTCGGGAACAGATCTGATAGATATGCGGTAAGGAATAAAGCTCGCTAAGGCTCTTAAAATCCATGCTGTTTTCCGCCTTTGCAATCATCAGTTTTTGCAGCAACAGCTGTTCAAACAGGTAATAAAACATCTGCAGTGCCACCCAATAATGTGCCGAATGTACTTCATAGAAATTTTCAGGGTCTTTCTCCCGGATCAGATGGAGTATTTGAAAAAATTCTTCTTTTTTCCGGGCCAGCATAAGGTTTTTGCAAGTTTCCAGTAATGCGGGATAGCAATCACCCATATTTTCAATGGCATGGGGGCAAAAGTCACACAGATAAGCAGCAAACAGTAATTCTTCCCGAGCGATACCCTTTTCCAAGAAGTATGGAGATATCTCTTCTACGGATAAGGGGTCGAATGAAATAATATTGCAGCGGCTTTTTATTGTTTCAAGCAAAGCATCCTGGTTACAGAGAAAAATAAGGACATTTGTGTGGTTCTTGTCTTCCAGTAATTTCAACAGCTTATTTTGTGCCTGGACGTTCATGTTTTCCGCATTGCACACCAAAAAAAACTTTTTTCCTTTTAACGCGGCAAGGGAACTCTTATCGAGGAGAGCAAGTACATCCTCTACCTTTATGGTATCCTGTTGCCTGTCAAGAAGGAAAAAGTCGGGGTTTTTATACAGTTCATCACTGCCACATCCCATAAGCTGTGCAATGACATCCATTGCTGCCTGCCGCTTACCAAGCCCACGTTTCCCCAGTAATATGAGGGGACCGGGATTCTGGGACATGGCATAAGAATTAAGGTTAAGGAATGCATCATCATTTCCTATAAAAGTTTTATCCATTATCCGTATGCTCCTTTTGTATGTAAATATAATTATTAAGCGCGGGATCAAATACTGAACCGCACTTGTCCTGATTGCTGAATAAAAAGTATTCAAGCCTGGAAACATCGCCTTGAAGCTGAATGGCATTTTTTAAAATAATAGCCTCACGAATCATTGGTTTCCTGTCGGTACTCTCATATACGCAGCCGATTGTATGCATCAAAAGGCTTTCTTCCTCTTCTGTCAGATTAAATCCGTCATTTTGCGAGAGCATCCGGCATAGATACTGCATCGTAAGTTCATGCAGGTTCAACGGGATTGATTCCGGGATGCGTTTCATTTCAGGAAACGGCTTTAACATGTTGACGGTTCCGATTGCGTGAAGCAGCCCTCCGGCAATAACAAGATCGCTGTTGTAGGGCAAGGAATAAGATGGGTTTAAATTGTATTTTTCCAGTGAATAAGCCATGTATTTTGCAAGACATGTGACGCTCACACTGTATACCAAAAGCCCTCCGTTAAAGTTGTGATGCCCTTTCAAGGTTGCAGGGAGTGTTTCAAAATCAGGGATACTTGTAAAGATATGATGTAATAGATTACGGTAATTTTGTGACTTGACAGCTCCGATGTATTTATGGAGTAATTCCAAGTAGCTTTTTGTGTCCTTCTCAGATATGCCATTAACGTAATCTGAATACAGGTATTCATCCAAAAGCGCCATATGGGTTATTATCAATTGATAAGATGCATCCTGGTTCTGAATCACCATTCCGTTAATCTGTACCACTTTTCCCATATAGCTTTCATATTCCGCTTCCATGTATTCTTCCCATATTGTGCCAAAAATTGTGCCGGTAGAATCCTGAAGCAAGACTTCTAAATATCTTTTTTTACTCTCACTTGTCTGTTTTTCAGTAATATTTCTTACATAAAAAGACGTTTCAATTGTCTTGGTAAAAAAATCAGATATTCCTGAAATATAGATGTTCTTTGACATAAGTTCCTCCTTTTGTTAAACTGCCCGTTTTAAGACAGCGCTGCTCGACAGCTCGTTTAGAAGCTGCTCATAATATTTCTCAATAAGCCTGTTCAGTTCCTCTGATTCAGGATAGGCATATGTAAGGGTGGGCTCTAATAAAGAGCTTTTTACCTTAAGAATCCGGTTGAAGTATATCTCTCCGCATCTTGCAAAAATTTCCGCCCGGCGGAAAAAATACTTTAAATTATACTTGCTGGAACCGTTCAGTTTCTTTGTTACTGCAGGATCAAAATTTTCCATTTCCTTTAAGAAAGCTGCCTTATATGTCTTCACAATTGTATCAAAATCTACCTCAAGGGATAAATCGCCAAGCTGTTCATCCAGCATATGGAAATGTTCGTGTATGAACGAAGACGGGGTCTGTATGTCTACGCATAGATTGTGTATGCTCGGATAATACAGACCGCTGGCCTTGTGCTTCCCAAGTTTCCGGAAACGCAATGTTACATCCATGAATCTTGAACCGGAAAAATACTGTTTGTTGATTGCCTTGTACTCCTCTTCTATTTTGCCGACTGCATCTAAGTCTACATCTTCATCATATTCTACATATCCGAAGTAGTCATGGAAGCCAGAACTATCCATTGCCTTCTGGATAGATAAAGGTATGTTCTTTTTGGTGATGTATGCTGTAGCAATCTTTTTGTGAAGGGATTCCCTGTGCTGAAATTCATTTTGTACATCCTGAAATACATCAGCAACTTGATAAAACAGGTGAACCAGCTTAGGGTAAAGTGTGTAATCAGGGCTGTAGTAATATGGCGGAAGGTGTCCGTCCTGCCTGTTAGATCTTTTGAAAAGAAATTCCAATGGTATGGCTTCCTTGTCATTAAGAAATCGAATTATCGGGGTATAGAGAGCGTGATCATTGATGTTTACGTTAAGTTCATCCAGCTCCTTTGAAAAAATATTTGATATTAATGGGGAGATATCTTCCGAAATAATTGAGTAAAGACAATTACATACAGACATATGTGCCAAAAAATCAATGACATTAGCAATTCCTATGTTGTAATCCGGATTTCTTCTCATATGATAAAATCCCATTTTTCTCTTTGAAGTGGAGCCGATGCCGCCGTAGAATTCAATTTTTTCAGGTCCTATTAACTCTACCCTTAATATATGGCTTGTTTTCAGCGTTGCCGCTGCAATTTCTGCGCCACCATGTTCTTCAGGACTGGGAAATGAAAAGGATAGTTTATCCTTATATATTCCAGCAAGATCACATAAAAAGGGGATTCCCTGAGTAGCTAGGGAGTCCTCGTTCTTAATTTTGCATAGTTTTGCCTGAATGAATTTCCCTATGACCTTAATGATGTTGCCATAGTGTGATTCAGAGTAATAATCAACCATAGGGAAAGACAGGTTCAGGAAACTGTGCATATTCAATTTTGGGAGCATAGCTTTATAAGTACTTTCCCTTTTAAGGCTGATTATACGGTTGCCTTCGAGAAAATCGGTATTCCTTGAGAATGATTCTGAATCCGGTATTCCTGGTGGAAAGTATACACCCATTTGATAAAGTATTTCGTCGGTAATTAGCTGACTTTGTTTTTTCTTCATTTTAAATCCTCCTTTTATTAAAAATAACCGTTAAATATATACGGCAAAATAAAAAAGGACATCAAAGATGTCCTCATGATTGTGAATAAGACCTATTGCTAGGAATTAAGTAAACGGACTGCGTGCTGCAGAACCATAAATAAAAAAATATTTTATACAGTATAACAAATCAAAGGCGGCATGACAAGAAAAAAGTCAAAAATTCCGCCCGGCGGAAAAATTGAGAGGTTCACATGGAAAATTCCGCCCGGCGGAATTTTTGAAAAAATAATACAGGCATATAGCAAAACTATACACCTGTATTTTCCTTGACCAATTCGTAATTCGGACGGATATTGATTGAAAGTATATCGTCCAACCCTTTACCAAAGCCCGGATTCCAAAAAGCGACTCCTATATGGAAGTCCTGCAAAGACAGGAATTCTATAATTTTATCTTCATACATCAGGACAGACTGATTAATATACTTGTCAGAATCATATGCAATAATCAGTATCCGGCAGCCGCGCGATTTTAGGTAATCCAGTACAGTAAAACCGTTTTCAGATTGCTCCAACAATTTGCTAAATGAATTTACCCCGGGGATTGATATCACAGGAATGCGGAGAACGTGGTTGGCATAGATAGCCTTTTTTTCTCCTTCCGTAATATAGCAGACAGTGTAATCATCAAGTGCGGGATTGTCGTACAATCCGATATGGCTTCCTGAACGGCAGCCGTTTATGTATGCGTTTGCCAATGCGCCGGTTGTCGTTTTGGTTTCAAAGTAAGAAGAAAAGTTATTGTACTTGTTCTTTTCCTTTCCAGAGTCATCAACCTGTGGATGATCCAAGCGTATCCTGAGTCTGTATAGGCAGTGGTTGTGATCGTATAGCGGAATTAAAATGCCGGATGTACCTGAAAAAGTCCATTTTCCGTCTTGCTTTTGATAAAAACCAGGCACACCTTTTACGGAACCAAATTCATGGATCAGTTCCAATGTAATGCGCTCCCTGTCATATGCGTTGTAATGGGAACTGTTGTTTACCGGAAGGGAGCGCAGCATGGAACGCTGTATCAGTTCTATTGGCCAGCCTTCCTTTGCCAGATACCGTACATGCATCCTGTTTAAGTGCAGATGCTTTAAAAAAGAGCGGTATATAAGGTCGAGTTCATGGTTTGGCTTTGCAGGAACTGATAAAGTGTCACCAGCCATGCGGTTTTCGGACTGATCCGAAGAAATCTGCTTCGGACGTTCCTTTCGCGGGCGCCGCTGATTGTATCCGCTGTTCTGAAGCAGCCACTCGTCACGGTCGGCATCATATTGTTCGCGGTCTTTGTAAAGACAGGAACCGTCAGTTGTTTGTTTTATATAGACGTATTCCCTGTTGTTTACCGGACTTATAATGTCTATGCCTGAAAGAATTCTTCGGCAGTAGAAGAGCTGCGTGGACGGACTTGCTTCCTGAATGGAGCACCAGTCGGGTTTTCCGCAGATTGGGCAAGGTTCTCTTTTGGAGACGTTACGAAAATTTGACATTTCATCCTCCTTTCACGATTGCCGACAAGCAGTCGTTGGACAATGCAATTTGCCTGTCCTGATTAGAATCAACCTGTGATTCATGTGCGGCATATATGCGCAGAAAAAGGCACGAACAGGCAAAAGCCTGATAATGCCCCTGGTTAAAAAATAAAATAGTCAATAGTGAAAGTATAATACAATTATTTTATCGTGTGCAATAAATGGTTTTTATTTAAAATTCCGCCGGGCGGAAAAATGAGTACAATAATTCATGAAAGTGTGCAGATTTTTTCGATATGGGGCAAACATATCTTTTTTGGTTGAAAAATTCCGCCGGGCGGAATTTTTGGGGAGAATTTATGATTAGGATATTGATTTTTCCGCCGGGCGGAAAAAATAATTAGAGAAAACTTGATTAATTGAAAAAAATCTAGTATCATAAAAAAATGACATGGGAAAGAAAAAAGCGACATAGGAGAAAATGATACAGCACTCAGCAGGAAGGAGACATTATGTCAGAGAAAACTTGGAAAGAAAAAATGGAGGCTCTGCTAAAACAGAAGAAGTGGGATATGAAAGACTGGCATAGGGCATTGGGGCTGAATCAGTGGCAGCTGGAGAACCTGATGGCTATGGATACGACGCAGTTGGATCCGGAAAGCCTTCAGAATATCTATGATGACACAAAGGCAGCAAAATTAGACAAGAAGATGATGAGGTTCGAATCGCCGGTTATAATTGTTGTATGGACACATAAGGGAGGGACGGGAAAATCTACGACAGCAATGAATATGTCGTATGAGCTTTCGCGGAGAGGTTATAACGTGCTTGGCATCGACATTGACAGCCAATCGGACATGTCGAGTGTCCTTTATCCCAATTATCTCGAACAGCCCGATGTCAGCTTCTATGAGGCTTTCTCCATGCATGACGACTTTATGGAACCGGGATATATAAGGCATACCGAGTATGTGAATTTAGATATTATACCGGGTTCGGCTAAGTGCGAAGGACTGGAAGGGCAGCTTGGTGTACTGGATCAAAACATAAGAGGCCGTATATGGGAAAAATGTCTGAGAACCATACGGAAGGACAACTACTATGATTTTATATTTGTAGATATGGATAAAACGGCGGGGCTTATGAACGTTGCAGCGCTGGCAGAGGCTGATTTTGTATTGTCTCCTCTGGAACCTGCTATTTTTGCAGTGAAAGCCGTTCCACCGGTTTTGGCCCAGGTGGAGGAAGTACGCAAGAATAATCCCAAACTGAAAATTTTGGGGTTTCTGTACAATAAAGTGGATATGCGTAAAAAGAGATCTTTGCCCGAATCCCTCGAGCTGGTGGAGGAGATAGCACCGGGGCTTGCCTTCAAGAGTTTCATAAAAAACGATGCCAATATTGATAATTCGCAGCGTGAACATTATCCGCTCGGGGTTTACAATAGAAGCTGTGCAGCAAACAAACAGATGATAGAAGTTGCAGATGAATTGCTGGAGAAGGTTAAGGAAAAATCAGATAAGGTGGTGAAGTAAATGGCTGGCAAAAAAGGCAGTGTAGATAATGCCGCATTCTTAAGGCAGGTATCCGCAAATGCACAATCCGCTACACAGGATGTTTCAAAGACGATGGAAAAAATAGGCCTGGGTGAGATTGCGGAAAAGGGAAAAAAGAAGTTAACTCATGTTGACGTTTATAAAATGGTGGATGCTCCGGAAGAATGGAATAAATATCCGAGATTGAAAGATAACCAGGTAGAGAAATATCTTGAACTAAAGATGTCGATTTATGAAAAAGGTATCGAGGATCCTCTTATTTTGTGGGAAAGATCAGACGGTAAATATATGATACTGGCCGGACATAACAGGCATGATATCAGCTGTGAAATCATACAGGAGTGCCGTGAGGAACCGGGGTTTGAGGAGGAAAAGTATCGCTATCCGGCTTGCATCGTATATGCGGTGGACGAACTGAGTGAGGAACAGGCTAGAGGGATTATTGATGATACAAACCTTTACCGGGACTTTTCAAAACTTCCGCAGAAAGTGAAAATAGAAATCATCAAATCGAGAATAGATGTTTACAAAAGAAGGCGGTATAGCAAAGGCGAAAGGATAGATCAGCTTGCAAAGGAGCTGGGTATCAAGAAAACGGCAATTTATGAAAACCTGTCAATCAGTGAGAACGTCTATGCGCCATTACAGGAACTGTACTATGATGGGAAACTGAAGAGAAAAGCGATATTAAAGTTTACATACTTTGATGGCGACACCCAACAGTGGATATATGAAAATTTCAAGGACCGGATAACAGAAGTAAAGGTGAATGCCTTGAAAAAGAATATGAATCGAGATGCTATCGCAAACGTATTTAATGCGGAAGCGCAGGGCGTTAAGAAGCTGACTGTAGAGATTCCTGCAGACCGTGTAGAAGAATTCAGGGAAATGCTTGAAGAGTGGCTGATAAAGGTTGGAAAATAGAATAAAAAAATTAGTAGAATTGGTAAAAGGATACCGGAGTTATGAAACTTCGGCATCCTTTTTTTGTAACGGCATAGGGAATTGTTCGGGCTTTGCAAATGAGCTTATATAGAACTCATCCTTGCTGATGGCGTCAAGATACTTGCTGATTGGGAAACGTGATTTCCTGCCAGTGTATCCTGATTTGCGTATGTAGTAGTTTGTCATGTCCATTAGGTACTCTATGTCATCTTCTTGATATGGATATTCTGTGTATAGAATTTGGCGCAGTACACATAGGGTCTCCGGTCTGCAGTGGTAAAACCCGGACTTATTGAGAATTACACGTTCTAATAGCCTTAAATATTCGGCGTATAGGAATTGGGGAGCTGCCATATAATCACCGCCTTTGTAATACTTTTCTTTGATTAGATTATATAACAAATATTTCAAGAAATCAATATAATGTACTACGCCTAAAAATTAAAAAACAGTGAAAATACAAGAAAAAATAATGTAGTACACTGTAATGTATTACACATTTTTGTGATACAGATAAAAAATATTTCACTAAAATAACTATGTAATGTATTACATATTGAAAAAGAGCAAGAATGGTGTATAATAAAAGAAAAAGAGTCCGGGAGGATATAGGCATGTCGGGTACTGAGAAAAAAGCAAAGACTCCAACGCCGTTTCGCATAGAGCAGGAAACTGCGGATAGGTTTCGGGAGGCAGCGAAGGCGTTTTCAAATCAGGATGCTGCACTGAATGCATTGTTGGCAGCCTTTGAAAGAGAAAAGATACAGGAAGCAAATCCGCAGTTTTCAGAAGATATGAATGTATTTGAGAAATATCAAAGGTGTTTGTCGGCAAAATTTGCCGATGTGCTAAAAGCACTGTCGACGGCGGATGACAGAGCAAGGGTGGATGTACAGAAACTTCTGGACTCCAAGGATGCTATGATCACCGAGCTGCAGGAAGCCTTAGAGGGTGCCAGGAAGCATAAGCAGACATATGAAGAATTGTATAATGGGGCGGAAAAAGAGAAAAAGGCGATTGAGACCAGCCTGCATAATGAACAGATGGAAACAGAAAGACTAAGACAGGAAATGCAGGAAAAGGCGGATCAGCATGCCTCTATATTGTCTGATAAGGAAAGACTGAATGATATTTTGAGCCAGAATGTATCAGAGCTTCAGGCAAAAATAAGCGAGTATCAGGAATACCCGAAGCAGATGCAGGAGAGAGATGTCCAGATTAAGGAGCTTAATATAAAAGTGCAGGAGCTTGAAAGTCAGATAAAAGATTCAGAATATCAGCATAAGGTGGAATTGCTGGATATTGAAAGAAATCATGAGAAGGAAAAAGCTGATATAAAAGCGCAGTTCGATGAAAAACAGGAAGTTCTTAGGGAGAAATATGAGAAGGAGATAGAGAAATTAAGGCAAAAATTGGAGGAAAGTCAAAAGAAGGGATAGGCAATTTGCCGATTGTGTAAGGCTTTCATGCTTTTTATTGTCTTATAGTTTTAATCAGGTGGCAAACACACATTATTTTTGTATAATTCAATGTGTGAAAAGTCAGGGGAATGATTGCTGTGCAGGCTAAGAATACAATAAATTCACCAAGAGGAAATCCCATCAGGGTAAATGAAGCAATACAAAAGAAGAAAAAGATGTGTGGAAAATTGGAATGAACTATTTCTAAAAAATTATCTTTCCTTTTGTGCTAATTTGGTTTACAATATTAGCATGAAAGGAATATTTATATGAATAAGTTTGAACAAATTGACGAGTTGCTTCGACAAAACAAAGGCATTATCCAGACTTCTCAGGTGACAGAGGCTAATATAAGCAAGCCTGTTTTCTATGCTTATGTACGGGAACATAAGCTTGAACAGGTGGCTCATGGCGTATATATTTCTCCTGATTCATGGGCAGACGCCATGTATCTGCTTCATCTTCGTTGCTGTCAGGCTGTCTTTTCTCATGAGACGGCATTATTTTTTCATGACCTTACGGATCGGGAGCCCGCAGTATATTCCATTACTGTAAAAACGGGTTATAATCCGACTCGGCTTTGCGGGGATGGCTTTAAGGTTTATACGATTAAAAAAGAGCTGCATGGAGTTGGGATAATTGGCGCAGAGACTCCTTTTGGCAATATGGTGCCGGTTTATGATATGGAACGGACAATTTGTGATCTTTTGAGGAGTCGGAGTAATATTGAAATGCAGGTATTCCAAAACGCATTAAAGCAATATGTTTTGCGGAAAGATAAGAACTTGCGAAAACTTATGCAGTACGCGGCTTTTTTTCATGTAGAAAAATTACTTCGGCAATATCTGGAGGTGCTTTTATAATGATAAATTCAGCAAGGCAATTAAAAGACTTAATTCGTAATCTTTCTAAAAAGAATTTTGCGGATGCTCAGATTTTAATGAGAAACTATATGATGGAGCGCCTTTTGGAACGTATTTCGGTATCTGATTACAAAGACAAATTTATATTAAAGGGCGGCATGTTAGTTGCAGCGATGGTGGGGCTTGATGCACGCTCTACCATGGATCTTGATGCAACAGTAAAGGGCGTCAATATTACTATGGAAGATGTGGAGAAAATTGTAACTTCGATTATATCCGAACAAATAGAAGATGGCGTGGAGTTTCGGATAAAAAGTGTTTCACGGATTATGGATGAGGCAGAATATCCCGGTGTTCGGGTTGGTATGGAAGCTTTCTTTGATGGAGTAAGAACGCCTCTCAAGATTGACATATCTACTGGCGATGTTATTACTCCGGGTGAAATAAGGTATAGTTTCAAACTTATGCTTGAAGACCGATTTATTGAGATATATGCCTACAATCTGGAAACAGTGCTTGCGGAAAAGCTTGAAACCATTATCAGCCGTAATGTTGCCAATACGCGTATGAGGGATTTTTATGACATTCATATCCTTCAGCAGATTCACGCTGAAAACATTGACGCGGATGTTTTTCGTGATGCTCTGATTGCCACCTCAAAAAAACGTGGAACGCAGGAAATGCTCAAGGATGTTTTAGCAATCCTTGATGATGTGGAAAAAGATCCTGCTATGGAACGTCTTTGGATAAATTATCAAAAAAGTTTCACATATGCAAAGAATATTGATTGGGAAACAGTTATTAATTCTGTTCGGGTATTATTCAAATTAGGTGCATGAAATCATAGTGCAATACATCAATAGCATATACAGGATTCGATTACGAGGTTTTTTGTGACAAGTATCGTAACTCATCGACTAGAATTACAGTGCTTGTAAAATGCGGGCAATATTGCCATTGTCATAATACCGCTTCTCACTTTCAGCGTTGGAATGCCTCTTTGAATCACTGACTTGTTTTTGCGCAATTTTTTTGGATTAGCTCATTGATAGAATATAGACTATTTTATATGGACGTATGGATTCATATTGTACATTGGGACAAAAATATGTATGTCGTGTATAGATTGTTGAAGTTCAATTATAATCAAAATAAAATAGAACTAGAAGGATGCCGATTCCAAAGTTTGATGTGAAGAGAAAGGGTATCGGATATATGGAAATACAGATTATAATAATGAGTATTATCACATATTTATTATTGTTCAATAGTTGTTTGACTTTTCGTTTAAATGTTTTTCAAAACATTTTTATTGCTATTGTGCTTACTGTCAATATAGTATTTATAGGTAATATCATTGGCAGTTTATTTGTTATACCAATGTTTTTAATATTGATTTTGTATATAGTGTGGTTAAAAAAAGAGGATTGGCTGGCAAATATATTTCTAATAGTTTTTTCGTATACTTTGTCTGTAATTGTAGATAATTTGACTCATTTTATTTGGAATATTATAGGATTGAATGTTAATGATCATTGGCCCGTTTATATGATTGTAGACTATCCTATTTTCATTGTGATATGCCGATTTATGTCGAGTAAGATAGTAAAATTGAAAAAGAGGGAAATGTTGATGTTGTCCCCTAAGATTTTAGCTATTCTTGGAACAGATTTGACGTTATGCATGATTATTTTTGCAATGCATATAACTGTGGCAGAGCAGGCAGGGTCATCGACTCCGGTTCTTTTTAGCAGTATAATATTATATATAGGGTATTTTCTTTTAACATTTTCAATGGTGACAACAATCGTTAAAGAGTATGATACCAATGCAAAAATAATATTGAAGCAGAATTCATATGATAATCTTCAGGAATATATGTCTCAAATTGAGGATCTTTATCAAAATCTCAGGGTTTTTAAGCATGACTATGCGAATATTATGGTGAGCATGGCAGGTTATATTGAAGGAAATGATATGGAAGGATTGAAAAAGTATTATGATAAGCAGATATATCCAATTAGTAATCAGCTTATAAAGGCAAATGATGCCATAACCATATTACATAATTTGGATATTGTTGAATTGAAAAGTCTTATTTTTGTTAAAATAAATCATGCTTTAGAACTCAACATAGAAGTCAGCCTTGAAATAACTGAAAAAATCGAGGCTATTAATATGAAGAGTGTTGATTTAGTAAGAATAATAGGCATTTTGTTAGATAATGCAATAGAAGCCTGTCAGGAATGTGAACGTCCTGGTATTGGCTTTAGCATAATAAAGATGGATAGTGATGTAACATTTGTTATAAGAAATACATATATAAGGCACGATATTGACTACAGCAAGCTCGGAAGTATAGGCATTAGTTCCAAAGGAGACCGCAGAGGAGCCGGGCTGTACAATATCAAGACCATCACGAATGATTACGATAATGTAATTATGGATACAGAATATGAAGCGGGATATTTTACTCAGGTATTGGAGATTTATGCTTAATAGTAGGAAAAAGTAAAATTGTAACAACAGCCATAGAGTAAACAATTGCTCCACGTAATATGGAATTTGATATAATGGAGATTATGGTTAATATAACGGAAACTATTCTTAAACGTTTATGTTGCTTAATGCTGTATTCTGTGGAATATGGATTGTTGTCCGTTCCTTTTGGTATATAAGAAAAAAATACGATATTTGCTAGTAAACATACAATGATACATATAGGAAGGTTTATTTGAATTGACTGTACAAATTTTCCGCCTCCAACCATGATTAGAGTGGTAGTTGCTAAACATTTTTCGATGCTGTTACAATGATATCCTCCGGCAATGATTCGCAGCATGCCAAAAAACGTGAATAGTAAAAGAGTTTCAATAAATGTTTCTGTAATATATGATAGAAACAGTATGAGTCCAGTAATAACAGTATTATATAAGATGTTTTGAATTCCAAAAAACATTTGCAGATATTCTATTTCCGTACACGAATGATCTTCATCAAGTATATTTATTATTTTTTTGGCAACATTACTGAATATTTTTTTCATACAATAATACCATCCTTTATAGTTTGGTATATATTATAAAGTAACTATTTGAAAATAATTCATTAGTTCTTAAGCGTAGGATAAAATAGCTTGAGCGTAAGGGAGTATTTAAATATGATCGATGTATATATTTGTGAAGATATTAAAGAACAGAGGGATGTTTTAGCTCATTATGTTAAGGCAGCTATATTGATTCAGGAATATGATATGAAGTTACGAATAAGCACTGACAAACCGGAGGAATTAATTGAGCAGTTGAAGCAGTCAAAGAATACAGGACTTTATTTTTTGGATATAGATTTAAAGTCAAACAAGAATGGACTGGTGCTGGCTAAAGAAATAAGAGAATATGATCCAAGAGGGTTTATAGTATTTGTAACATCTCATTCGGAGATGTCATACATAACGTTTCAATATAAGGTAGAGGCTTTGGATTTTATTTTGAAAGATGAGCCGCGGGAACTTCAGCATCGTATATGTGAATGTATGGAAAATGTAAATCAAAAATATGCAAGGATTTCAAGAGGTAGTGGAAAAACGATTACAATTACAAGGGGAGGAAGGAAAATAACATTATCCTACAATGATATTATGTTTTTTGAAACATCTGTTAATGAGCATAAGCTTATTGTTCATACAATAAATAAGTCAATGGAATTTTTTGGTAAAATGAAAGATATAGAAGACGAGGTTGGAGAAGACTTTATTCGATGTCATAGAGCATATTTAGTGAACAAGAAGAACATTGCGGAAGTTTTGTATGCTGATAAGCTTATAATTATGAAAAATCGAGCTGAGTGTCCTATATCCCATAGGCTGCTAGGGCAAGTAAAAAATCAAATATGATATCAATATGCACAGGTTTATAACATAAGGAAGGTGATTCGAAAAATGTATTTAACGGATCACCTTCCTTATATTTTGTATGCATTACCTAGTACTCCATCCGGTCAGAAATTAGAATCGTGAACTGTCTGTTCCGCACCATTGCGTCGTTAAAATTTCTAGACGATGCCACCGCATTGCCGTCGAAATTTTGCCTAGCACTGGCACGAACCATACAGCCCACAACTCTAATTTCTGTCTGGATGGAGCACTAGATTAAATACGTTTAAGTAGTTTTATATTTCTTAAACGTTCAAATAATCAAAAAATAATACGTTAACCGCAAAGAAAGTCCATTTTAAGAAAAAAGAGTATGAGACGCTGCAGTGCATGATAAAGTAACATTATCAAATGAATGATTGAGGGAGAGATACAAAATGAAAGATATAAAAAAGAAGAGTATTAAGGTATTATGCAACTTTGGAAAATTCGGTCTGGGTAAGTCTATTACATTAGGAATGTATGACTTTGAAGTTCCTGCCCAGTTGATGGTTGGTATGAACCAGAATAATAGCAGGATTCAAGTTTACCAGAAAGGTAATTAGTCGGAAAACGTGGAATAATTGGGTATAGTTGCAGATTTAGTTAGATTCAAAGATACTTGTATCATTTGAATAAAAATCATACAAAGGAAGGAGGCGTTTGACATGTTGAAGAACTTTCGTGAGACAGATCCGAAGAAGAGCTCTGAAATGAAAAAGCAGTTAGATGCTGTAAAGCTGGAAAAGGTTCGTAGCTTATGGTACCTTATTACTTCTTCAAGCGGAAAAGTTATCGCAGGATCAAAAGGCTAATGAGTAGAGCAGGGGCTGTAAGGAACTGTCGCAAAATAAAATGTACTATTTGAACCCACGTATTACATAGTTCCATGATTCATTTGGCCCAACTGCTTCAATATCAATTCTGCTCATCATTTCATCATTTGCTTTTAAACCGGTCTGGTATGTATTTCTGTCAACAACACATTTCACTTCCAGACCTTTGGCCGTAGTAGTTGATGAGATCAGGTTGACAATGGTATTGATATCGATCAGCGGTTTCCCTGCCCAGTTTTTTGTTATATAACAAAACAGGCGGTGCTCAACCTTGTTCCATTTTGACGTGCCTGGCGGATAATGGGAAACATGGATTTCCAATCCGCTTTCCTGGGCAAACAGTGCCAGTTCGTATTTCCACAGACGCGTTCGCCATCCGTTGCTGCCGCCACCGTCACAGTTTATATACAGTTTTTGGGCATCCGGGTATGTCGGCTTCCCCACGATGTTCCACCAGCGCCGGATGCTTTCAACAGCAAATGCGCTCGTATCATGGTCCGTCCCCAGGTTTACAAACCCAGCATTGCCGTTGACAAGGTATACGCCATACGGGGCGACCTTACCCAGCCCGGGCAGGGGGAAGTCATGGTCCAATACTTTCCTTGCTTCCCCTGCCGGCCTGTATTCAGCACCATTATTTTTAAAGTTGCCCACAAGTTCCTTCTTTTTTGTATCTGTTGATATTACAGGCTCATTGGCATCAATGAATTCCTGGGCTTTCGTGTTGATGTATTGGAACTGGGCATCCCGGTCAATGTGCTGGCTTCCAACCTGGAGCATTTTTTGGTTTGCCTGCTTACTGTAGCCAAGCTCCTCCAACGCACGCGACACAATGTCTTTCCCGGCATCAATCCCGAAACGTTCCTTCAGGATTGACGAAATATCCCGGAGGCTGAGGTCAGTCCATGAAATAACCTTCTGGGGATCACCGTAAGTATTGTTTTCAACAACAGCCCTGATGTCATCCAGAAGATCGGGCTGCAGTTGTTTTACAGGTTTTCTGCCAGCACCGCTTTTTCTGACCTTTTCCGGTCCGGAAGGGAAAGGCATGCCGTCCTTGATCTCATGGATGCCAGAACGTATTGTGCGGATATCCATGCCACTGGCTTCGCTGACAAGTTTGATGCCGCCATGGCCATAGCCCTTTGCAATGCTTGCGGCCAGCAGACGACGTTGGCGCTCATCCAATAGTTGGGGCATTGTCTTGAAAACCTGCTCAATGATGCTCAATGTTTTATCGTTATTATGTGCCATGAAAATGTCCTCCTGAATTACTAAACTCGTTCATGACATATATTAACATAGATTCCAAAAATATACAAATTATTTCACGACAGTTCCTTAGTATGAGAATGTTACAGTATAAAAATGAATTTTGTTGTCAATATTGCTATATTATTGATGTGTTTGATGATGTACTGAGACTAAATTAGCGTGATGAAAGAAATGTGGCTATGTGGTTTGATTTATTAATTATATATAAAGTGATTGTTTATTGCCTATAGTTGCTAATATTGGAAATAT
>ERZ779626.261-NODE-261-length-35537-cov-6.056451_pt1 | contig 35537 bp, 32 predicted proteins | sample MGYA00514209_ERZ779626 | MGnify/ENA primary metagenome ERZ779626 (study PRJEB29562, sample SAMEA4376713) | mouse gut metagenome | isolation source: Cecum | study: EMG produced TPA metagenomics assembly of the A DSS colitis mouse model was used to assess the...
GGAATTTCTCACCCTTTCTTCGCCAAACTGCATGGTATAAGTGTTCTCTGCTATTTCCAGTACATCTCCGCCGATCAGTTCCCTGTTGTCCTCTAGGAACTTCTCAATATAATATCTGTCCACCGGTCTGCCTCTCTCCCACCCGAACGTTCTGTTAAGCGGCATAACAGGCATGTCTGCTATCAGGTCAATATAAGGATTCTCTCTCTTTTCCTTTTGGCTGTAATATTCAGCCACCATACGGTCAAACTCCTCCTGACTTCCGATGTCAAAGTCTTTCTGCATCGTGTGGAATGATATCGTTCCATTTTTCAGCAGAATTCTTTCTCCAGAAGAAAATACCAGTTTCTCCTGTCTGCTGTCCGGATATTCCTGTAAACCGATCTTAATGTTACCTTCCGGCACTTTCATCTCCATCAGCTGCCAGCATATGTCATAAAATTTCCTGACCATAATAAGTATCGGATACTCCTGAATCATATCCGTATCACAAGGATTGTATATCTTTATCTGGGAATCCGGGTAACTTCCGGGCATCCCTGCCGGTACACCGTTATCCAAAAAAGCTGCAATTTCATAGGTTTCCTTTATTCTGTTCTCCTGACTTTTATAAAATGCCCCTGTTCCAAATACAATAATCCTGCGCATGCCCGCTCTCCATCAATCCATAAAATACTGATCCATCATTGTTGCAAATTCATACGGTCCCCAATCCCTGACAATATTTCTCGGGATTTTATAGGGGTCACTTCCCTTATACCATATTCCCGGAATTGTGGAAGCCGCCTTTTTGATTCCTGCCTCCTTACAGATCTGAATCGTCTCATCCGTAAAATCCTCCTGCGCAGCCCCAAAAGGATAGGAAAAAGTATCGATTGTCCAGCCAAGCAGTCTTTCCAGATAGCGGATGGAATCCATAATTTCCTTTTCCTGTTCCTCATAGGTCAAACTGCCCAAAGAAGGGTGGGAAACCGTATGTGCTCCAATCGTAATATAAGATGACTGTGCTAATTTCTTACAGGAAGAAACATCCAACGTCTGATTCTCGCCACCTGCCGGCTTTCTCCACCGCCGCAGCTGCATCGACCATCTTTCTCTCTGTTCCACGTTACTATAGTTCTTCATCAGCGTATGAAGCCCACGATAGCAATTCAGCCGATGACCGTATGTGGTGGTATTCCACGCACAGCCAAATATGTCGTCCTCCAGCTTGAAGCACTCTGGAAATTGTTCCCCGGCAAGTAATATGGTGTCAAGTTCATCCCACCACAGCTGGGTATCCTGCTCCAATACCCCTGTTGACACAAATACAGCCGCTGGTACTTGCAACTCCTCCAATATGGGCATGGCAAATTCATAATTATCCATATACCCGTCATCAAAAGTAATCACCACGCTGTCCCGGTCCGTGTTCTCCCAATCATCCTCAAACCTGAGAATATTGTAGTGTTTCTTGAGATACTTTATCTGCTGTTCAAACTTTAAAGGTGTAACACACAGCAAGTTAATGTCCGGCTGCTTGTCAAATACCCTGTGATAATACAATGGCACTACTTTGTTACCCATATTTTCATGCATCCTCCTAATATATCACCAGCGTCTCGGCGCAAGAACAAAAAAATTCTCATTCTCCTGAAAGCCGTTGTCTGTCAACTTCGTTATGATGTCATGCTGTCCATTGGCGACTCCGACAAAAATGACATTTCCCTTGTCCTGTAAAATTTCCTGCGGTGCATATACAGGTAGCCCATTGATTTCACCGCATTTATAAGAATCAATAAATCCATCGGGCACGATATCTTCAAAGAAAGTTTCTATCATCTGCCTTGCCATAAGTCCGTTTTTTCCCGTTCCCCAGATATAAAACTTCTTACTGCCTTTGGTCATGCAGCGTTTGAGAATCGGTGTAATATGATATAGATACCACAACTTCTTGCCCACTGCGCAGGCATCCGCGAACTCCTGCATGTGCCCTTCATACTGCCCGATCATACCATGAAATATTTCCCGCAGCTTCTTGGGCGTAATACTCTCTTTGGGCTGATAGCACTGCTGTATCTCCCCATAGGCAGCTAACAGTTTCTGTGTCACAGCCTCCGGTGAATGTACGGTTTCATAAGTAATCCTTGCGTTCCCTAATATCTTTTGAATCGTGCCTGACGCAAAGGCCGCCTCACATTCCATTATTTTGTCTGCAATGGCATCCGCTTCATATCCATTGCACAGATAACCGTTCTCACGATCCCTGATTACCTCGGGGATACCGCCTGCCGGAGTCGATATGACAACAAGTCCATTGGCCAAGGCTTCGGAAATCACATTTGGATAAGATTCCCTTCTGCTGCCGCAGATCAGTACCTCACTGTTCTGATATACCGCACTCATGTTCTTCTCGAAACCCTCTATGGATATACTGTCATCCAATTGATTGTCCGAAATATAATTCTGGCATATCTCCAGATGTTTCGTATCCGTATGTCCATACAACTTAAGCTGCCCCTTAAGTCCCTGTTCCATTGCCATGTGAAATGCCTTGATCACACTGATCTGATTCTTTCCTTCATCTAGGTTGCCTACACAGATATACTGCCTTACTGCATTATAACAGTCTTTTATACCATAAGATTGATAGGACGCAGTGCGAATACACCTGGAATCCGTACGCAGATACTCTCTCCATACCCTAGCATAGTACTGCGAATCACATATATGGTAGCGGGGAAAGATATCTATATAATCACAAGCAAAGAATCCAGGAAGGGCAGGATAAATATTCATGATATGGGGAATTTTCAACTCCCTGCTTATCAATTCCACGACAGGGTTAATCTGCACCGAATGTAAAATATCCGGCTTCAGCCCTGCGATAAAAGTTCTGAGTTCTTCATAATGGTCAAGTACTGAAAGTATGTCAATGTCTTCCGGTTGATTAGATACCCCAAAGGTATGCCTGACCACCTCTATATCATTCTCTTGGCATATCTGTAGGTACGCCTGGCATATTTCACCTTCTCCATAATCGGAAACTGCCACCGTCACTCGCTTATTCTGCCTTCGCATCAGTACCGCCTGCTGTAAGATGGTATAGGCAGCCCCGCCAAGAGCGCTGTAATTGTCCATAAAATATAATATTGTATCAATCATCCTCTGTTTCCCCTGAAGCCGCCAAACGGTCTATCAAATCGGAAAAATCAATAATCTGACTCTCCGCAAAACCATGTTCCTGTAAATATTGCCTGATACTTTCCGTATGCCCCTGGGGCGTCACAAAAACATAGCTTTTGGCAGCAATTCTCTCTGGTCTGATGATTTCATGCCCCATAAATGTTGTGGAATCCGTATAGGAATCTACGAACCCGGTTATCGGGATGTCCGCCCTATCTAACAACTCCAGACACTGACGCCCTCTCTTACCGGCTCCCCAGATATAGAATGTACCATCCTGCGGATAGAGAGCCTTCAGCCTGGAACCGACATGATCCATATTCTGAATGTAATAGATATTTCTCCTAGCCAGATGCAATCTCTCCTTATAATGCGCTTCCAGTCTTTCCTGCAGATCCCATCTGCCGGTACGTTCCATATGTGCAAGCGCCGCTCTTCGCTGCTCTTTAACAGCCTGATACTTTCCCGCTGTGCTCATGCCTCCACAGGAAAAATAAGTAAAAAAATCCTCCACAACAAGAACTCTGGCACCGCCGGTACAGACTCTCAGCATCCAGTCATAGTCGGCCGCAATTTTATACTGCGTATCAAAACTCCCATATTTTGGGAATAGAGCTGTCCTTGCAAACAATGCGGGGTGAGGCAGTCCGATATCGAAGAAATAATCCTCCACCGCCGTCTGCTTTGGAATATCCTCCACCAAAGCCTCTCCCTCCTCATAAAAATAGATATTACCGCTCACCAGATCCACATCATTGTTCTCAAAATAATGCCTTACCTTGGAAAGTGTATTGTCATTGTACCAGTCATCGCTATTTAAGAAAGCTATTACCTGCCCTGTAGCCGCAGCAATTCCTTTATTCATGGCATGATAAATTCCTTCATCCGGCTCACTGATCCAATAAGAGATATCCTCCTCATATTTTCTGATAATCTCGCATGTCCTGTCTGAGGAATTACCGTCAATCACAATATATTCCAGTTCCTCATACTTCTGTGCGATCACACTTTGTATCGCCCGTTCTATCGTAGCCTCGCTGTTAAAGCATACGGTAACAATTGATATTTTCATTCTGTCCTGCTCCATTGTCTGTCACATACCACTAGACAACGCTCTCCACGATAGAAGCAAAATACGCCTCCTCCGTTACCGGTATCACGTTACTGTCTCCCAATACCTCATTATTATATTTATGGGGAATATAACTGTACCCTTCTCCCTTCAAAAACCACTCGTATTCCAGATCCAGATGCCCAATATCAATGGCCCAGTATCCTTCCTTTGCCAAGTCATAGGCAAGTACCGTGGCCGCAGGACCCAACGCAATCAGAATCAGTTTCCCTTCTCCATGTCGCAGCGATGCCCGGTAAATTTCCTCATATACATCAAAAGCGTTTTCATTGGGGGCTATAATACGTTTTATCTGTCTGGCATTGTCAAACAGGTCGTTGCCAACCCCCATGCGGGTTCTGTCCCCCTCTACCAATAGAACCTCCTGATCCTCCCAAATCCGCTTCAGATTTCTAAATCTTTGCTCCGCCTTCTCCCTCTCCTCATGCGGGTAAATGACATAAGGCCGGCTGATATAGGCATTATAATATTGTTTCTCCATATTCAATAAATCATAGTGACTTTTTCTCTTTTCCTCCGTCATATACCTTCTGATGGTACCTTTATTCTCTTCCCTTAACTGCCTCATGGCCCCATAATCATCAGCCAGTGCCACAATATGATTGTCCAAATTAGTCAATAATATTTCTCTAAGCCTTTTGGCCAGATTGTTATCATTTTTCTGGTAAACAGCCTTCTGTCCCAGTATAATCTCAAACTCTCCATCCCCATACCGGCTCATGGAGCACTTCTTACTTATAATTTCCTCACAGGTATCTTCCACACTACATATTCTGGGCAGCACTATTTCTCCGCCCGCCAGGATATCTGCGGCTTCATAAATATAGTTCTGCTCAAAATGCTTCTGTCTCTCCTGCAACTTACTAATCTGTCTCTCCATATAAGCAATCCGCAGCATCAATCTGAATTTTTCAGCATAAACTGTCTGAAAAATATCTTCAAATGCCCGGAAGTCCATCTCCTCCGCACAGAAATTCAGAATCTTCTCCTTCGCCACGCCAAGAGAGATAAGCTCCTGATTTATGGGTTTAAAATCATAAACCAGAATCACAATATAGTCCACCACATCCCTTGGAAAATCATAGGGAGAATATATCTTCTTATGATTCAGAATCTTACCTGCTGCCGCCTCATTATTGTCCAGAAAAAAGGCAATCTCCACGCTGCTTTGAAAAAGCATGCCCATCTCTTCCACATTTTTTGTCCCGCCCAGTACCGCAACCTTCATAATCGTCTCCCATCAGGCTTTCATCCTTAATACCGAGAAAATGCCGTCCTCATACATATGTTGGTTCTTATAGATCGTATCTTCATTGCCAAGCAGATAGTTCCAGACTTCCAAGTGCTTCTCCACAAAGTTCCCCCAGGTCCATGTATCTACCGATTGGACAATCTTTTCCCTCTTATGCTGTAAGTGCAAAAGCGCTTCCCGAAATTCCGGAATGGTACGGCACGGATAAGTAATGCCATCCTTCACATCAAGATGATACCCCTGCGGGGTTACAATCGTTTCCACGCCGGCACGCAGTGCATCCAGATATCCCATAGAACCTTCGTCAAATCCCCAGAACAGATAGTAGTCCAGGGACGGCATAAGCTTTAAGTACTCTTCATAGATAAATTCACTGTAATAATCCACCTGAAAGCCCATATCCACGAGCGTCTCCACTATACGGTCCCATCCGGCACCCATAATCTTAAAAGCAAAATAGTCCGGATTCAGGAACCGACACAGATCCACCAGCACGTTTTCGTTCTTACGGTGGTCATCATGGGTCTTATGTGTGATTCCCAGCACATATTTTTTGGGTTTAATCACACCATCCTGTGCAGGGTTAATATAGCAGAGTTTTTCTCTCGGCACTCCATAGGCTGCCAGTTTCTCCATGGTCTCCCTAGACATGCAGATTCCCAGCAACGCCTTTTGCAGATTATGCTTTAACAGTTACAGTTTATTATAGGAATCAATGTGGGTAATCATAAAGGTCTCCCGATACGGAACCACAAGACTGCAGCTGTCATAGATTACATGATGATTGATATCTGCCGATGGATCTACAGCACCACCCACAGTACACCTATAGCCCCGCTTTTCCAGTTCTTCCTTCATTCGCGCGGCAAATTTTCCGATAATCCAGCCATCCCCGTCATACACCACATGAACGTGCTGTAATGCCTTATGACCCTTATGGATCTCCAGCTGCTTTTCCCTGTAAATACCAAAGCCAATGTTGTCAAAGTAATCAAAAACCATGGCATTTTCCAGGCTGTCACTTAAAACGCTTTTGACCTGTTCCCTGACTGCCGGAGACTTAATGCAGATAACCACCAACAGCTTCTCATCCACTTCACCAAGCTTCTCCAAAGACAGAACCGGTATTCCATGAAATTCTTTGATCTTGTCCGCGCTCCGGTCGCACACATAGGATACATTTTTTAAATAGGGAAAAATTCTTTCCCCATACATGCCCGCTCCGTAAATGACAGTTGAATATCCTGTCTCCTCACAGATATCAAAATAATTATCCTCATAGGACATGATCTTAGCCATCTCAACAATCCTCTTCGCCCTAAAATAATGCGTACTGCCAATTCCTATATCGTTTTTGCCAGGAAATAGCTTGTCCAGGAATCATAACCGGTTTCGCCAAGTGTCTGACAATCCATGTTATCCAACAAGGTAAATCCGACCTCTTCCAGCAGCAGCTCCAATTCCGGCCGGAAGAAATACCTCATGCTGTGCACTTCATTGATTGCCTGTACCTTGCCGCTGTTCTTATTGATCACCAGTACTTCATAATTGACATCCACAACATTTTTCTTATCGTACATCACAGGTCTTGCAATCCTGATCAACTTATTTTCTTCATCCTCCACTTCCTTGACCCTGACACTTGGTTTATCGCTGAGTACTCCCGGCCCATACCAGGCGTCAAACAGGAAATATCCCCCGGCATCCTTTAAAGATTTCCTGACACTCTTAAAGGTCGCCCGTATATCGGCATTGGCGTTCTGGTAACTCATCACATGAAACAAAGAGATGGCCGCATCATAACGCTTCTTTGTCTCATACGCCCGGACATCCGCCACCTCAAATACAATATTGCTGCCTTCCAGCCTGGCATTATTCTGTGCCACCTCTATCATGGATGGACTGAGGTCTATCCCATGACAGTGATATCCCAGTCTTTCCAGGGCAATATCATGCCGCCCCGTACCACAGCCAAAGTTTATAATATCCTTACCCTTAAGTTCACATCCTTTGAGAATCCGGTCTACGGTTTCCGCCTCTGCTTTATAATCTTTATCTTCATAAAATAAATTATAATAATATGCATAATCCTGAAATGTATCCATAGAATCTCTCCCTGCTACTTTTCATTATTCAACGCTTCTCTCTCCATGCATAACACATACCAAAGTCCCTGGAATTTTTATTCAACACATAAGCATACCCTGCCTGGTTTAGCAGATTTTCTAGTTGTATATATTTGCCCACATGCCATTCCATGATAATTGTATCTACTTTTCTTATATTTCCGCTATTTATTAAATCTTCCAGAATTCCATATTCTGCACCCTCACAATCTATCTTCATAAGACAATGTTCCTCGTGAGCCTGCATAATCCCACCTAAAACACTACTTGCCTGTTTCATTTCCTGTTCAATAATACAGTCACTATGCACCGCGCCATCCTGCACCTTTTTGATGCCTGCCGATTCATATATTCCTTCATGTGCTATATATTTTTCAATTCCGTCAGTCTTACCCAATCCTACATTGTATGTTTGTATTTTCTCCCGTATTTCTTTCCTGTTTAAAGATATATTGGATACTGCCTTATCATACACTCCCTTGAATGGTTCAAATCCATACACAGATGTTACATTTTTCTGCGAAGCAAAATAAAGTGCAGTGCATCCTATATTCATTCCAATATCAATGACAAAGTATTTTCCACTTGTATGGAATCCGTACTCCTCCCCCGCCAATATCTCCTGTGCAATCATATACTCAATTTCATTTGTGCACCGGACAGTAATTCCATTAGCCAGAATATTTACGGTATCCTTCCCTTCCACCGTTATTTTAACATCATAATTCTTCAGGTATTCTTCAATGAATCCTATACGTTCTTTTGCAATTCCAAGATCCAATAACTGATTCATCATTTCAAGTTTCGCTTTATGATTTACAATACATATGATTATTTTTTCAAACTCCACATCCTGCCATTCCTCACGCAAATATATTTTTACCCCCCCCCCCTTTTTTTTTCTCATCTTTAACGCAATTATCCATATATGCCACTATTTGAGGACCTTCTGTCAAAAAAGATCTGACAGAATTCCAGTACTTTCCCACCCCAAAAATTATAACTTTTTCAGATCTGTCTGCCATAAAAATATTTCTCCTTTAAAATTTGCTCTCAACAACTTCCGTTTATTTTTTCCATCATTCTTCTTATCTGAATGACAACCCGTTCCATCTGTTCCTCTGTCAAAGCCAATCCACTCGGAATATAAAAACCTCTCCGCGCCAAATATTCTGCATTTGGATAAGTCTCTCCTGCAAATAAACCAACTTTCTTATAGACCGGCTGCTCATGCATACACCAGAAAAACGTCCTCGTTCCTATTCCTTCATCAGCAAGCAACTTCGTAATTTCCCGATTGGTCAGATTCCTTTCTGGCTCCAGCACAATTCCATACACCCAATAGATATTATCTGCATAATCTGTTGTCGGAACCGGCAGTCTGATACCCTTTATATCAGATAATCTTTCCGTATAGAAACGGCCCATCTTACGTTTCTTTGCTATAAACTCATCCAGTCTCTCTAACTGTGCCAGTCCCACTGCCGCCTGCAGATTCGTAAAACGATAGTTGTCACTGATCATATCATGGACATAACGCACATCTTTTCTAAAACACAGATTCCTGATCATCTGACATTTTTCCGCCAGCTCTTCATCATCCGTCACCACCATGCCGCCCTCACCGGTTGTGATATGCTTATTCGGATAGAAACTGAAGGTGCTGATATCTCCAAAGCTGCCACATGGCCGTCCTTTGTACGTCTGCCCGTGCATTTCGGCAGCATCCTCCACAACCTTCAAATGATACTTTTCGGCAAGCTCCAGAACCTTATCCATTTCTACCGGAAGTCCATATAAATGGACTACCAGAATAGCCTTTGTTCTGGTAGTAATCTTTGCTTCTATCTCTTCAACATTCATATTCCATGTATCCGGATCACTGTCTATCAGAACGGGCTTTGCTCCCAGCTTTGTCACTGCCATTGCGCAGGAAATAATGGTAAACGAAGGCATTATCACCTCATCTCCCTCTTCTATCCCAATCGCCTGCATGGCAACCTCCAAAGCCGCTGTGCCGTTGGCCACCGCAATCCCATATTTTCTCCCTGCCGTAGCACTCATCTTCTCCTCAAACTGCTTTACGAACGGTCCCTCCGAGGAAATCCAGCCGGTATCAATGCACTCACACAAATATTTCTTTTCATTTCCGTTCAGGAGCGGTTCATTCACCGGTATGAAATCCATCTGTTACGCCTCCTCTTTCCAAATGATTTCCTCATCGGACACACCTGCAAACCTGGTCTTATCCAGTTCCCCAGAATAAGGACCCTGTTTCACCTCTATCATTTCCACTTCCTCCAGCACCTTAAAACCATGTCCGCCGGAAGTAAGCAGGATAACGTCTCCCGCCTCCAGGATCTGGCTTTCTAGATAATCCTGGTAATCGTCATAAAAGTCTACCCGCAGTTTCCCCTTTTTGATAAATAATACTTCTTGGGTAAGCACCACGTTTCTATGTACAAGGTTATGCACATGCGCATCTATGGTCTTTCCAGCTGGATGATGCATATAGGCAAGCTGCTGGGAGTATTCATTGGGCGTTATAAAATCCACACCTTCACACTTATAATTATTCTTGATGATAATGGCTATCAGTCGATCCTTTTTCTTGATCATACGTAACTTAGACATAAGTTATCCTCCACTGAAATTGTTTCTATATAGATTCTGTTTATGATTATGCAGAATGTACTCTGCCCCTATTCTTAAAGATGCGCCCAGTTTACCTACATCCTGCGGAATATACCCATTCTTCCATACGGAATACCAAAAGGATAACTGGTCTCTTCTGGAACCGTTTCGTACTTCCTGCCACCAAGTCTCCATGATCCTGATACAAACAGGATCAGCGTGCTCCCTGACAATAGCCCCATTCGCCGCAGAGCCAAAATCTCTGGGAAAGCCCTCCTGTATATATCTGTTCATCTGCTTCAGAATAGTCTCCTTATCATCGCCGCTGGTCCTGCCGGAGGCTACCACCAAAGCCGCCTCTCCATAGATATCCAGATCTCCATATCCCCCTTCTCCATACAGGGCAACGCCGCAATTGCCTATTTTATGTACCAGCCCGGCTATGCTCTTGATAATTTCAAAAGAGCCGTCATAATATATGGAATATTTATAATCTGAAAAGAACAAATGGGGATGCATCTTGAAGAAACGGTTAATACGGGTATTATCCCCACGGATATCCTCTTCTATATATTCTGTTATATCAATCCACCGATATACGCCAGGATTCACAGGCTTCTCCATGGACAGACAGAAATAATCACATTGTGGATCAATTACTCTGGGCTGTCTAAGTTCGTCATAACCGCCAACAATACAGGTATAGACAGCAATCCGCTCCTTCTCATCAACCACTCTGTCATATACTCCCAGATCTCCCTGCCGGCAAATCTTATCCGGAAGCTGAATATGCAGATAACTCTCTATGACACTGCCAATATTAAACCAATGCTGATCAAGTCCTATGACCTCCAACCCCATATCTTCTAACTGGGAAACAATCTTATCCACATACAAGGGTGATGTGGAAACCAGACATAAAACATCCCTGCCATACTGCAAAAGCTCTTCCGGAGAAATGCATACAATATCATCCACAATCACCTTCCCCCATTTATCAGGACTGTTATCAGAGAAAAAGCTGATCTGAAACCCCTGCGCCAACACAAATTGATACCAGTACTTATCCGCTGCATCCCCGGCGCCAAATAGGCATATATAATTATACTTACCTCTTCTATCTAATAAATTCTGATAAGTCTCTAACTGCTCATTCATACCTGTCCCTTTCCGAAGGAACCCGGACATTATTTCCATGCAATGATTTTTCCAAATGCTCCATAGTCATAGGATTTCATAACCGTATATCCATATTTCGTCAGACAGTCAACCAAACTATCATCATCACGATAGTGCCACTCAATCAGATACACATCTACCTGATCAATCAATCCCTGCTTATCCATACTGTCGAATACATCATACTCCGAGCCTTCACAATCCATCTTACAAAGAATTTTTCTGCCCTCTTCTTGTTCCTTCTTGATAATAGATGCCAAAACTTCGGCCGCATCTTTTAGTTGTACCTTCTCCCTGCTCTCGCCTGCATTATTCCGCACCAAGCTCATACATTCCGACTTATTGGCATCATAATTCACTGCCACTTCCGTGTTCCTGTTTCCTAGCCCGATATTAAATGTATGGACTTTTTCAGCCCCCCCCCCACAATTTTTTACATTATTAACTGCCTGGTAATATGTCTGGGGAAACGGTTCAAATCCATAAACAGCCTTTACAGATTCATTCATCGCATAGAAAACTGATACGAACCCTACATTCATGCCAATATCCAGAACTGCATAATCATCCGTCAGGTGAATGTCATATCCTCTTTGTATAAACACCTCATGAAATACCGCGTCGTCTGAATACGTCTTAAGCTCAAGTCTGTATTTTTCATCCGTCACAATAATCTTGTCATCCTCTAAACGAATCTTATCGTCTTCTATCTTTATATATTTATTTTCACCATAGTAAGGAATCAGCTTCTCCTTCGGGATCCCCAGCCGAATCAGCTCCTGCAGAATGACGACTTTCCCACAGGGGGTTACCAGAACACAGTCAAACTCCTTCTGCAGAAGTTCCTCCGGTTTCCAGAGGGTTCCGTCTTTCCTGGAAAGATATTTATCCACATAGCCAACCACCTCGTACTTCTCTTCAATCGCATATTTTAACTGTCCATACATTCTCCCTATGCCATACACTACCGCTTTCTTTTTCATTTCCCGTTCCTTTCTGGATTATTTGATAACCGATACTGTCACGATAACCGGAAACTGCTCATCCTGATATGCAAAATCTTCTTCCTTTAAGTCTTCCGCACATAATCCATACTGATATGCGATTGCCGTTTTTACATTGCCAAACGACTGCACCACAATATTACCCTTGTCAAAATTTTCTGCGAAAAGCCTGTACATGGACTGCCCCGTAAATCTCCAGTATTCTCCCCAGTTATGATAATCATATAATGATATCTGTCCCAGGCAGTGGGCTGTGACAAGGGCTGTGCCGCCCGGTTTCAGCAGCTTATGAATATTACGCACCACTTCATGCATATCATAGATAAACTGTATGGTCTGGGTGCAGATCAGGCAGTCGACGCTATCGGGGATCAGTCCTTCTCCCGTCTCTAGGCTCCCTTTTATCACGCCCTTGCCCCACCCGTTCAAATGCAGCATCAAGCGCTGTTCCACATTACTGCCAAACATTTTCGTATATCTGGAATCCGCAATCTCCATCACGGTTCCCTGTATCTTATCCCGATTGGCTTTCAGAAAAGACTCTATGTAGATTCTGTCAATGGCTGTTCCTCTCTCCAGCGCAAATCTTTTGCTGACGGGTCTGTTTGGCATCTTTGCAATCAAGCCTATGTAGTCATATTTCCGGGCAAAAAGCGTGCGTAAATAGGCTTTCCAATCGTCCTGTCCGGCAAAAACGTTTACTCCCGCCCTGTCCCTTATGACAATCCCGTCCTCTGCCGCCTCTATGCTTTCTGCCGCTTCCGATAACAGTTTCTCAATTTCATCATAATATGGCTGCATCAAAACGGCGAGCTTTATTCTTTGCGCATCCACGCCAAGCATCTTAAGCTGCTCCCACATCTCAAAAAACACAGCCGACATCAGCAAGATAGAAAGGTTGTCATCAAAGAAGCTGAGATTCTCCGGGCTTACAACATCTTTGCCCTCGAACTTACGTACCTCACCCGGCTTAACCGCATTATCCAGAAACCCTGCCACATCATACCGGCTTTCCAATTCGGCTTTTTTACTCTGATAATATCTGCCGCAACCAAATACAATGACCTTTTCCATCTCTTTTCCTTTCCTTCTGCCTATCAATCATTTATGAATGTAATGATAATACCACTGCTGGAATACAAAATACGGATAAACGATCTTAGAATAGTTTTTGCCACTCCAGCTGCCTTGATCTCCCGTCTGCAAATATGCCTTGATAAAGTTTATTGTCTCATCCGCGTTGAAAATCCCCTGAGAAACGAGGAAACTTCTATCTGTCAGATCTATCAGTTGCTCTTTCAAGGGTCCCCTTAGATAGTCATCCACAGAAATATTGAACCCCTTTTTAGGTCTGTCCAGCAATTCGTCTGGAATATACTCCCTGACAACATCCCTGACAATTCTTCTTCCCATGATTCCATCCACTTTATACTCTTTGGGCAGACTGAATACATATTCCATCACATTTTTATCTAGGAAAGGACATCTGCGTTCCAGTCCAAACTGCATCGTAGCCCTGTCTTCTTTAATCAACTCATAATCTGATGTGTATGTATCCAGGTCTAACAACGCTCTGATCACAGCATAATCATCCGCATGATACCTGGATTCCCACTCGAAATAAAGACTCCTTCCTTTCTTGAACAGAAGTTTTTCAATACAATCCGTATACCCCTTCACACCAATTTGTGTCTTAATCTCTTTGTTCAAATCTTCCGATGCGATTTTGTATATGAGAGGCATTTTGTCCCACATACTGCTATTCTTTATGACCGGTACTTTTCTTAGCCAATAGAGTAATTCACCAATTTTTTTCTTTTGCTGTGCCTGACGAAGCTTTGAATAGATTTCCAGACCGCCCACAAAGAGTTCATCTCCTCCTACTCCGGTAAATGCTGCCGCAACATCTTCCCTCATCTGCGAAGCCAGTATCATGGTAGGAATCATCGCCCAATCCGCCATGGGTTCTTCAAAATACTGAGGGAGTTCTTCTATTGTCTTAACCGCCTCATCCGTTTCTATATATCTTTCCGTATGTTTTGTTCCTAGGTGATCGGCAATCCGCCTTGCATCCTCCGCTTCATTCAGATTTTCTTCATAAAAACCCGCACAATATGTATGAATTGGCTCCGAAGAAACTTCCTGCGCAATCGCTGCAATTAACGAAGAATCGTATCCACCACTCAGGAAACACCCTGTGGCACCATTCTTTAGCAACCTTGCCGAAATAGACTCCTTTAATAAATCCTTTAATCGGGATTTTGCTTCTTCATAATCCTCTGCTTTGTTTTTCGATACCTGATTATATATTTTCGCTATGCCCCAATACTCATGCTCTGTGATTTCACCGTTGCATAGTTCCAGAACATGACCTTTTTGCACTTTCCTGACATTCTGATAAATGGTATCTGCACCGGTTATATACATATGATGCAGATAATTTCCTACTATCTCTGCATTAACGCCTTTTTGAAACGCAGCGCATACAAAAAAGGATTTTATCTCTGATGAAAATAACACATCCCCATTTTCATCCACATAATAATATAAAGGTTTGATTCCCATCCTGTCTCTTATCAAGTACAATGTATTCTTCTTACGATCCAGCAGCGCAATGGCAAACATGCCATTTAATCTCTTTACAAAACCCATCCCCCACTTTAAATACGCCGCTACAATCACCTCTGTATCGCAATCCGTCTGAAACGTGTATCCTGTTATCTCTTCACGAATCTGCGCATAATTATATATTTCTCCGTCAAAGACAACACTGACTCTGTTATCCGGCGATTGCATGGGCTGCCCGCAGCTGTCCGGCAGATTTCTGATATTCAGCCATCTTGATGCCATACCTGCATAGTATTCATCAAGCTGACATACCACCTCCCCGTGTCCATGTGGCCCCCTGTGCATAAACTGACTACTCATCTCCTGTAATTTTTCCTGACTTAAACCATGCCTGCCTATAAAACCACATATGCCACCCATAATATTTACCTTCCTTTCTTATGCCTGCATTATACTTTTTTCTTGTACCACTCTGTCTTTATTTATATTTATTTATAAACACTTTTCTTATCCTTTTTCTTGCCAAATACTCTGTCAGTGAAAATTTCCGATACTTCAGATCTATCACTTCACATTCCTCAATCTGATTATACGTATGGACACCCTCAAATTTTCTATTCCAATTTCCAGGTATGTCCCGCGCTGAAATTCTCTTTATCTCATGCTCCTTATATGCGGGATATATGGCATCTATTTCATTGAAAACCAGGCCACAACCATACCCACTGGTACCATCCTGGGCTACCCTGATTAATCTGCCGCCTTTTGATATCACATTACCTCCAGGTCTTGCACTGACCGTACTCCCAGATTCCATAAGCAACGACAAACCAGCCTCTTCCTCTATTCTATATAAGTAGAGAGAACCTTTGCTTCCGGCCCGTACCGGTCTGAAAGTAAACAAAAATCTCTCTCCCTGATATTCACAAAAGGTCGAATCCACATACTGTACATTCGATAAAAGTACTTTTACCTTCTCCCATTGATCCGGAAAAGCCTTCAGTTCATAAACCGCTATCTCCTCATTCTGCCGGGTCTCAGGACACATATAAAGCTTCCCGTCCACAACGAAAACATTGGGGTAGGATATGTGCCAGTGCCTGTCCATACTGACCTGCCAGTCACTGAACCCGTCATTCTCCCATTTGCAATAAGCTATGACACCGTTTCGCTCCGACTTATATAGAAATATCTCCGCAAAAATATAAAGAGAACCTTCATATACTATCGGAAACGGGTCTGCCGCCCATCCCCATTTGGGATTTGGAAGCAGTGTGAAATAGTCTTCGCCCTTTCTCCTGTAAGCAACCTGCCACCGCTCAAATAGAAATTTTTTTAACATTCTCCTGCATAGATCTGTTCCAGTACCTTTATCTCGCACCGGATATCATATCCTTCCTTTCGTATCTGTTCGTCAACCTTCTGGCGGATATAGCCTTCTGCATACTGTAATATGGCATCTACCCATTTATGTTCTTCCAGTTCCACAAATACCACATTGTCGGTTATTTTTGCATCCTGCGTCACATGGTCGCTAGTCACACACTGTAGTCCTGCGGTCTGTGCTTCTATCAATACATTGGGCATCCCTTCAAATCGGGACGGCAGGGCAAATACATCCATCGCCTGTAAGTAATCTTCTGTATTGTCCACTGCCCCTGCAAAGATAACGCTGTCATTGATATGATATGCATCAACCTTCCTTCGGACATCCTCTTCCAGTTCCCCTTTACCCACAAACAGCAAGACCGCATTGTCCGCCTTTTTCCGAATTTCATTAAAACAGTCCACCAGAAACAACTGATTCTTCGCATAGGACATCCTGCCCACGTTGCCGATTACAAACTTATCCTCAATTCCCAGTACACTGCGCATCTTTGTTCTTTTGACCTCGTCATAGCTGTATCTGGATATATCCAGCGCATTATGAAGCAGCCTGATCCTGTCCCTGGGAATCTGCGGCCCGAACAGGAAATCTGCCGCCTCTGCAGAGCAGGTCAGAAAATGTGTCGCCAGTTCCAGTGAAAAGGCTTCCTTACACTTCTCATGCACCAGCAATTCCTTCTGCCTTTGTTCATCATCGCTGATATCAATAAAAATGCTCCTAGCATGAACAACTATAATCTTTATCCCCACTTCGCGGGCCACCTGTTCCGCTAGAAAGCTTCTCCACCAATTCGTGTTTAAATGGATCGCATCATAGCCTTGTTGTAAAATATCTTTCAATTCTTTACAAAACTGTTCTTTATCCTGTTCAGCATAGCAGGAAATATAATGCACTTTGCATCCTTGGTCAGTCAAATTCTTCTCAAAATCCAATTTCTTACTGCAAGTTGCAAAATCAAACTGAAATCTGCTGTGGTCTATGTACTGCCAAAATTTTATTGCTGACCGGGTAACTCCGCCATTACTGTTTCTAATGGGAAAATGAAGTATTCTTATCCTGTTATCTTCCATAATGCTCCTATATGCCGTCTGCGTTATTTTTGCCCAATAAATTCTTCTATGATATCAACTACACGCCCGCTTGCTTTTCCATCCTCCACCACGCCATGGCGTCTGGAAAAGACATCTACCGTCTTTGTGTATTCTGCCTCGTTGAATTCTATAATGTTCTTTGTCAGTTCTTCATTTGTCCGGGCCGTTGAAAAGGGCAGCTTTTCTATATCCCACATCAATCTGCCCCGCTCCTGTATATATTCATCCAGATCATCTATGTATAAAAAAACAGGGATATACATATTAATGGCATCAAAAGCAGAACTGGAATAATCCGTAATTAACACATCAGCAGCCGCCATTATCTCATTCATATCGTCCGCCTGACTTACATCTACCATACGCGCTGATTTATTTTTTAAGGGCACCTCCTTAAGATATGCCGATAATTGCGGATGCAGCCTTAGCAAAACATACCATTCCCCGCCAAATCTATCCTTTAATGCTCTCCTCACTGCCTCAAAGTCAAGCGTTATTTCCTCTGTAAATACCTGCCTCTTTCCTTTTTGGCTTCCTCCTCGAAACGTCGGTGCAAACATTACAATTTTGGCATCTTCCGGAATATGATATCTGTCTCTTATTTCTTTATATAATTGTTCCCTTTTCGTTGAAAAAATATCGCATCTGGGGGAACCCGTTTCAATGACATTTCCATTATAAAGCAACATTTTTGGATACCGTTTCGTACACCATACCGAATTTGATATCACATAATCAATAAGCTTTGAATCATATCTGCTTACCAGATAAGCCATTCTGGGAAACAGCTTCCCTCTGAATTTGCCAACAGGTTTAAGAATCAAGGCCGCATGCCATGTCTGAATATACAACTGCCCCTTTCTCTTAGCCGTTCCATACTCTTTACGGCTATTGTCAACCCACACTTTTGCAGTTGCCAGGTGATACACCCTGTTCAAAAAGGTATTTTTTACCTTTCTGATCCCCTTCGGAAACTGGCGCTCCATATTATTTACCAGCCAAATCATTTCATATTCCGATCCCCGTTTAATCATCTCTTCTGCAATATATCTTGGATTACAGCAAAATCCGCCGCTCCCCTCAAATGTTGTGAATACAATTTTCTTTTTGCAAAGCGGAAGCAGCCAAAACATTCTATAAAGCATATGTACAGCACATGCTTTTCTTTTCCTTTTTCTTATCACATTCTCTTCTGACAATTTCTTCAATAGTATCTTCCTTTCCTTACTGCTGATTTTCATATACCTTTCATGTCCGCTCATGCAAATATGCTTCCGGTTCATTCAAAAACACATCCGTAATGCCCAGACTTTCCAGCTTTCTCAGATCCAGCTTTGTCCCTGTAGGTTTCTCCGGGTATAAATGTCCCATAAGCCAAGCCCGCACTGTCTGATCTTTCAATTGCTCTTTTGTCAGGTCTATTCCTCTCCAAAACGGATGGAGCGCGTCCGCTCCACATCCCCCGTTCTTTTTATACATACAATCCGAAACCTTTACATCCAGCACACCAACCATTGCTTCAGAATCAAGATTTCTTATCTTTTCCAGCGACTTTGCGTAAAATGACGAGTACACTATTTTGTCCTGCAGTCCCCGATTAACGATTAAATTAAATATCCTTTCCTCCATTCCATCGTACCGAATCTCACTATTTTTTAATTCAATATTTAACAACATACCCTGTTCCATTTTGCACTGCACGACATCCAACACTTCACTAATAGTCGGTATTCTTTCCGCCCTGCTCCCTCCTGTCTTTACCGCCAGCTTTCTTAGCTGCTGATAGGTAAAATCTTTGACGTAACCGATACCATCTGTAGTTCTGTCTACACGTTCATCATGTATTACAACAACTTCTCCGTCCTTCGTCAGTTGAATGTCCAGTTCAATCCCCGAAAGCCCCCTGATTTCCTGTGCTTTGGAAAATGCAGTTATTGTATTTTCAGGATACATCTGGCTGCATCCTCTATGTGCCCATATTTTCATATCCGTTCCCACTATTATTTCTTTCTTTCAAAAACATTTCCATGATACCTGCCAAGGCCTCAGAATCCCCCCGCGTAAGTTTGAAATCATTTGCTGCGCTTCCATTAATCGTTGAAAGCAAATCACATATCTCATATCTCAAACCATCCCCAAGAAATCGTTCCGAAAATCGCTCCACATCATTAGGATCCTCATGATGTACCTCAAAATAACGTGTCTTCCACCACGGAGCCTCCACCACAATATATCCCTCGGTACCGGATATCAAAAGCTTTCCTTCTGATTTGACGCCCAAGCCACAGGTGGCAGTCGCCAGTCCATTGGGATATCTTAAATGCGCTTTCGTATAGATATCAATGCCCTCATTATTTTTGATGGATTCAAACCTGATATCTTCGTAATCGCGTCCAAAAATTTTGAGTATTGGGAGCATGCAATAGCTGGCAAGCTCTGTAAAACTCCCACCATACTTTGTATTTTTCAGTTCTCGATTGTTCTCATTTTCCAATTTTGTAAAACACGCTTCTACTCCCCTGATCGCTCCTATTGCGCCACTACAGGCTATTCCCAATAGTTTGGTAAATCCCGGACAGTAAGCCGTTTTTATTCCTTCAAACAGAATGAGATCCCGTTCTTTGGCTAATTGAAATAATTCCATGCTCTGCCCTTTACTTAAGCACAAGGGTTTCTCACACAGCACATGTTTTCCATGCTCAAGCGATTGCTTAATATAGGAATAATGGGTTTCGTGCGGTGAAGCAACATAGATAATATCTGATACATTATAAAACTCATCTATATCGCTATAGGCATCTATTCCCCATTTGTCCGCAAATATTTCAGCGCTCCTGTTGTTCGGATTATATACACATTGCGCATTTACCCCACTCACCAGTGCCGCTTCCTGCACAAAACGGTTTGCGATACGTCCGGTTCCTATAATTCCGATTCTCTGAATAGGCGTTTCCTTGGTCCTGAGCATTGTACTGGACACATTCTTGGTTCTATCCAAATAAACCACCTTACAGTACTCCTTTAAATAATCGAACTTTCCAACCCAATCGGAGCCGACTGTAAAAATGTCTATATCATACTTTTTAATATCCCTGAACTTCTGTCCCTGTGATTCCTCCACAATAATCTCATCTGCAAAACCCGTTTTTTTAACATTCTCAATCCGTGTTATGAGAGAATCTATCACATTAAGCTTACCTCTCGCTTGGTCATAATCCTCCGTTGTCACGCCGACAATAAGATAATCCCCTAGCTGTCTTGCGCGCTGCAAAAGTTTATAGTGCCCTTCATGAAACAAATCAAACGTACCATATGTAATTACCTTAACCATTTTCCCTCCGCAGTTACCTGTGTCCGCCACATACATATTCGTGCAGCTTTTCCCCGCATCTACCATCATAATTAGCCACAATTTCCTGATACGCCTCTAACTGTCTCGACTTGTCGAACTTGTCCCCCGTGATATTTCCATCAAGCAAATCTGTCAGAGAGTTGAATGCGTTTTCCCGGCAACAATATCTAAGCCATTCCGAATCTTCACAGAACCCCGGCTCATGTTCCTTTAACTCATCTACGCTAAACTTAATCTCCATTTCTGTAAACTGGTCGGTTCTCAGATTAACACAATACAATTTACGTTCCGGAAAATAAAACAGATGGTAATTCTCTCCTGTTTCATCCGGTCCGATCCAAGTGAAAGCTGCCGTTGCCGAATAAGGATACGCTTTCCCCCCATGCTCCTCAAACGGCACTTCCCATCGCTGTATTTCTCCCGTATTGCGATTTAATTTCAAAAACATATTTCCCCACATAGGCGGAAGGAAAACATGTTCTTCATAAAAAGCCGGTGTTGCAAACGCAAATTCCTCACACAGATTCCCGTTCTCCGGATTTTTACACTGAAATCCTTCCGGAATATTGGAATACTCAACCACTTCCCCTGTTTCGGGTTTCCAGCACACAATGACACTGCCACGATAAGGTAACAGCCAAAACTCGTCCGCATACTCAATCAGCGCCGCACATCCGCATCGGCTTTTTATCGGAAGCTCTATCACATCAGAATGTCCTGTTTCAACATTTAGCTTATACATATAATTATCCGTCGGAGATGCTATGAAGAGATAATTTTTATAAGGCCGCTGCCCACCTATCAGCATTTCGCCTCTTTCATTCCTCTTCACAGCCACATCAAGATGCTCTTCAAAGTACCTAATTCCACCACTTACCGTATCGTATACAACGATTGCCGGATACTGATACGGCAATAGCACCAAATACTCCCCACATTTACATGCCGAACAAAATGCCCCGCCCTGTGTTACCCTTTTCTCCAGCTCAATTTTCTTTTCAATACCCCCATCGCCTACAACTAAAATATCCTGTGCATTATATGGACAGACATATATTTTCCCATTCATCCTGAGTGCCGTCATATAATAACTGCCATATGCATACCGGGATAAGTCACATAAATATTTGAAACTGCACAGTGCAGATTCCGAAGCATACAATTTATTTCCCTGCGTTATCATCAACACATTTTCATCTTCACGCCTATAACTTGGTATTAGATTAATAATTTCGCCGCGCCAGCTGTCCTCATCAGGTCTCTTATGTATTTTATTGTTTAAAATAAATATTGGTTTTCCAGCGATTCCAAACAACGAAGTGACTGAACTGCCAGAATCACCAATATATACATCACACAATCCAACCGTTGCCTCAATGTCCGAAGTGGAGTCATAAATCCCCAGATCATTCTCTATGAATTTCTTCTTTAATGCCTGAAAAATCATTTTATATTCCGAACGCATGGAATCAAACGTTGATTCTAATAACGGATGTGGTCTCCATAAGAGGCATGCATCATCTCTTTCTTGAAAGCATTGAAACACATAATCTATTTTTCTCAGAAAACTTTCCGTATCTTCTAACATTCCGGTAATGCTTGTGTTATAGAAGTATACTTTTCTCCCCACCATCTTTCTTTCCCATTCGGCAGACGGAATTGGAGGATTTTGACATACTTTTATTGTTTTATCAAATTTGGGCGACCCAAAGGGAAGAAATTTTTCATCCGGGATTCTTGGATCAAAGTATTTCCTATATCCCGGTGCCTGAATGATAATATAATCAGCATACAAATATGCCGGACATAAGCTTTGTGCCTCACTCATTCCCCCGGATGTGCTATAATAAGGTATATATACCAATATATCCGTATATTTTTTCAGATTTGCAGAATAATACCTTGGATGAACACTGGTAACAAGATTCCACTCATCATATGGATTATGGATATAAATAACATCAGGTTTTCTCTCTTCAAAAAAATAAGTCTGCCAGTCTATCACCTCAATGTTTTCAGGATATTCCATCCCCTCATAATGCATCACGCCAAAACTCCGATCAGGATTTAACTCATAATACGGAATCGGTACACAATATACATCACACTCCGGATCCTCTTTAGCCGCTAAGTACACACTTTCTAAGCTATCCCACATGGATGCCTTGTATGGGAAAAACACAATCTCTTTTCTCTCCAAAATGTCATTTCTAACACTGTTTTCTACCTTTAACAACTGTTTCCTAAGCGTCTTATATATTTTATTTTCATGAAACTGCCCGGCTTCCACATTTTCATAGCAGTGAAATAAAGCCTCACAATATTCTTCTAAATGCGATACCGTTATGTGTCCGGCGCCTTCCATTCTTTCAATATTTTCTCCAAGAGAAACAGCAAAATCCTGACATTCTGCAAACATGCTTTTCGCAGAAGCACTGTCTTTTTGTCCTAAAGCTTCCTTAATCTCCTGATGTGCCTGATGCAAGCTGTTTATAAATTCCAACACTTCTTGTTTCTGCGCTTTTCTCATTCCGTTTCTCCATCAATCCATTGATGTCTCCTCTGATCTACTTGCAATTCTATGTTTACATGTATATAATAAGATATATATACTAATGTGTCCAAAAAGAGTATACTATAAAATCACCTTGAAATCAAGGAACGAAATCTAATGAAGGGAATACCGTACGAAAATGCATCCATATATCCATCATGATTCACAACAATATTTTGCCTTTAATATATGGAGTATCGAATCCGCCAAAGCCGTAATGGATGGTGCTGCAGCATTAAACAGCGATGTTATCCTTCAGACATCCATGAAAGCATACGAACTTTTAGACAAAAAAGAACTTCGTGCATTTGTCAGTAGTTATGCAGATAAAATAGGTATTCACGCATACTTACATTTAGATCATTGTAAAAGATTAGATTTTATAAAGGAGGCAATTCATTATGGCTGGGATTCTGTCATGATTGATGCATCTGATCTGCCTCTAAACGAAAACATCCGATTGACTAGGATAGTCTGCGACAATGCAAAAAGCCGCAATGTACTGGTAGAAGCAGAGGTAGGACAAATTGCAGGACAGGAAGATGCGCTGTCTGTTACAACGGAAGGAATCGCTAAAATAGAAGATGTAGAATTATTTCTGGAAAATACCAGCATTGATATGCTGGCAGTGGCAGTCGGTACCGCACATGGACTGTATAAAGGGACACCCCTACTCCATTATGACCTGATTGATAAGGTGGTGCATCTATCCGACATTCCGCTTGTCATCCATGGCGGAACCGGACTTACCGAGGAAACTTTCTCACATTTATTATCTTATCGGAACATTAAGAAAATCAATATATCAACTGATGTGAAGTTATCATACAGACAGGGAATAGAAGAAAGTATTGATAACGGATATCTGCTTAGAGAAGGTTTTGATCCCCTGAAAATACATAAAAAGATTCATGACGCAATTATGGATATGACCGTTACTAAGCTGAAAATATTGAGAGAGGAATGAATAAAGTGAAGACAATACTTGTCCTGAATATGGGTATGAAAAGCATCAGAAGTATTATATTTGATGAAGAAGGCAATAAACTGGCTTCTTCATCTCTCCCGATTGTTTCATTGTTGACAGAAGAAACCGTTACGCAAGATCCAGCAGAATGGTGGAGTAAAGCTTGTAGAGTCATTCAAGAAACCGTATCAGATATCAACAATATTCCCATTGACTATTTAACCGTAACTTCTTCCTCATCCTGTCTGATATGCGTTGACAAGCATGGAAACGCTTTACTTCCCTGCATGATGGTATCAGATAAGAGAGCAAAGGCCGAAAGTGATTCGATCATGAAATTATCGACATTTCCGCCCGTAAAAAATCGGACAAATCTGGGAATGGATGCTTCCTTATTGCTTCCGAAAGCCTTGTGGGTTAAGAACCACGAGGAGCAAATATTTGAAAAAACAAGTAAGTTCCTGTCTCCAAACGACTATTTAATCATGAAGTTTACAGGAAAACACGTAACTGATTATATGAATGCTCACAAATGGCATTATGACACAGAAAAAAAGCAATATCCATTTGAAATATTAAATGAGCTTGACATTTCTACAGATTTATTACCTGAAGTAGTAAATCCCGGAACCTGTGTAGGAACCGTATCTCCAATGGCCGCCACAGAAACCGGACTTACAGCCAAAACAAAAGTTGTAATTACTACCTATGACGCTATTTGTTCTTTTGTTGGCAGCGGCGTCCTGAAAGACGGAGAAGCAAGCGATGTATCCGGAACAGTTACTGTCTTTCGCGCAGCATCCCAACGCAAAAGAACTGTTAATGCCAACAAAATACAACATCTTCCTTATTATGAAGCTGGAATCCACATTGTGGGAGGGTCAAATAATCTGGGGGGTGGACTGATTGAATGGGTTAAACAGTGTTATTACCAAAAAGAAATGCTGCCCTACGAATTGATGGAAAAAGATGCCGGAGAAGCTGCTTTAGGAGCTAGCGGCGTTATCTTTCTTCCCTATTTATTAGGTGAACGTGCACCTATATGGGACAGCAATGCAAGAGGCGTGTTCTTTGGATTAGAAAGAATGCATACCAGAAAAGAAATGACCAGAGCAGTCTTTGAAAGTACAGGATTTATTGATCTGGATATGATTACAGCAATTGAAGAAACCGGCATCCAAATAGGAACCATTCGGCTGTCCGGCGGTCTGGCCAGATTAAATCTCATCTCTCAAATCAAGGCCGATATTACCGGCAGGCAAATAGAGGTGCTCTCAGAATTCGAGACAACAGCCACAGGCGCAGCAATGATGGCTATGTATGGACAAGGCGTATATGCCTCCTTGGAAGAAGCAGCGAACCAATTTGTGAAAGTACGAATGATTATTCATCCAGATCAAAAAAATTACGAGAAATATCAGGAATTATATAGCTTATATAAAGAAACCTATAATACATTAAAGTGTCTTTTCCCTAAGCGCATGTCACTGACAGAAAAACTATACGACAAAAGAAAAATCAGAATTGAAAATTTATAAATGCCCACATGTAGGTCAACCACTTAAAAACAAACAGGAGAATTTACATGACTCTCTATCAAATTACAATTCCAACAAAGGTTTATTTTGGAAGAAATATATGGCAAAAAGCGTTGGAGGCACAGGAGGCACTGTTACAGGGTAATGTTATGATTGTGACCACAGGACGATCCCTTTATCGTCTGGGATATGTGGATAAATTAAAGCTGGCATTACAACAAAACAAACATATCACAAATGTTATGATATTCGATAACGTCAGTGCCAATCCCAAACTCTCAGAAGTACAATCCGGAATCTTATTCGGTCGCCAGGAGAAAGCAGACATTGTAATCGGTTTTGGCGGCGGGAGTGCTATTGACGCGGCAAAAGCTATTGCAATAGGCATAAAATCAAAAGATGAAATAGGAATCCTGTTTCATCAAGGCAAAGAGCCTGAAACTACCGCTCTTCCAATTATAGCAATTCCCACGACAGCCGGAACAGGAAGCGAGTTGAGCAAAGCCGCCATCCTTACAGATGAAATCCACAAAGTAAAAGGCGGTATCAGAGGAAATGCACTATATCCAGTAACCGCAATTGTCGATTCCTGTTTTACTGAATCACTGCCGTTACAGATAACAATGGAAACAGGATTTGATGTCCTTGCACATGCCATTGAAAGTTATATTTCCAAAGCAGCATCACCATATACAAAGATGCAATCCGAAACAGCTATTCGAATTGCAGGACAATGTCTTCCTCAATTGGCGGAATGTCTGGAAAATATAAACGCAAGGGAACAAATGAGTTTTGCCAGCATGATTATGGGCATTAATCTCGGGAATGCAAGTACATGTCTTCCGCATCGATTACAGTACCCGCTTGGAGCACATACTGATACCAGTCATGGAGCTGGTCTTGCCGCATTATTTACATCATGGTTAAGATGCGAATATAGATTTGTCCCAAATTCAGTTGAAAAAATACTAACTTTACTGACTGGAAATAACGTCCATGGCGAATTAGCATGTACCAAAACAATATATCGTTTTATACAATCTCTTGGTTTAGCATCATCTTTACAGGAAATGGGCATAACTAAGGATCAATTACCCATTATGGCTTCTGAGGTATCAGGAAATATTCAAAATGATCCCGCCTCGCAAGAAGACGGCGTCATTCAAAAAATATATGAAATGGCATGGCAGGGGGAAACAGTATGCAAGCAATCATAATGGCAGCAGGCAAAGGCAGCCGACTTAAAAATCTGACAGGAGGTAAGCCCAAGTCCTTTTTGGAAATCAAAGGAAAAAAATTAATCGAATATAATCTTCGTCTTCTACAAAAATACCAAATAAATGATATCATTATCGTAACCGGATACCAGAGCGAATCATTCGAGGCATTTACTGCGAATATGAATAATATCCGTTTAATATACAATCCATTTTATGAAATGGTCAATGTTCTAGGCTCATTCTATATGGGAATGACTGAATTACATGAAGACTTTATATACTTACACGCAGATACCTTATGTGAGCCAATTATATTTGAAAAGCTGGTTCATCCAGAGGCTGATATTGTGCTTCCAATAGATTACAAAAAATGTGATAATGAAGCCATGAAAGTTCGAAGCCATAATGGAAAGATCGTACAGATCACTAAACAAATGCCCTTAGATCAGGCCGAAGGGGAATTCATCGGTATAGCTGCTTTCAAGAAGGAAGTACTTCCTTCTCTGAAAGAAAAAACAATACAACTTATGAAAGAAAAGGCCTTTACCGATTATTTTGAAAGTGCTATACAGAGACTGATAGATGAAGAAAATTTCCTAATTAAATCTATTCCTGCAAATGGCATTTTCTGGTCCGAAATAGATTTTATACAAGATTACGAGAACGCAGTAATGCATATACCCAAACGTTTAACAGATATATTTGAATAATGTAATTCTTGCTGGCAAGGCAGGGGAGGTTCCTAGGGCAGAACGTTTTTCGATGGTTTCTCGCTCTGAAGCCTCCCTTATTTCCTGATGCAGGCTGTTTATACAATCCAGTATTTCCCGTTTCTGCGCTTTTCTCATGCTTTTCCCTCAGCGATACATTCTCCTGCCATCCGCTGTCCTCAAATCTTTAATTGCTTAATCACCATATCAACAGCTTCCTCTACAGAAATTTTCGTAGTATCAATCTCTAATTCCGAACTTTGTGGCACCTCATAGGGACTCGTCACACCTGTAAAATTAGGAATTTCTCCATTTCTTGCCTTCTTATATAATCCCTTAACATCCCTTTTCTCACATTCTTCTATGGACGTACTCACATACACTTCCAGAAAATCCTCTCCTATGATCCTTCTTGCATTTTCCCTGTCCGTTTCATACGGTGAGATAAACGCTGTAATCACAATCAATCCTGCATCGTTCATCAGCTTTGCCACCTCGGCAATTCGCCTGATATTCTCAACACGGTCATGCTCATTAAATCCAAGATTATTATTTAATCCCATTCTGACATTGTCACCGTCGAGCAGCATCGTATGTCTGCCCAACAACGCCAGCCTGTTCTCCAATGCGTTTGCCAATGTCGATTTACCTGAACCGGAAAGTCCCGTAAACCAAATGGTTTTAGAATTCTGATTCTTTAGCGCACAGCGCATCTGCTTAGTAACAGTGGTCTCATGCCACACAAGATTATCCGATCGCCTTAATGTATGCATGATTACGCCACATGCAGAGGTCATATTGCTAACTCTGTCTATAAGTATGAAAGAACCTAAAGACCTATTTTGACCAAACTCCATCAGAGCACACTTTTCCGATAAAGCTACATCACATACGACCAGTTCATTTTTAAATGCCTGATTACCCGGCATATGTTCTCCGGAATTCACATCAATCTTGTATTTAATATCCATGACAGAAGCCGGAAGCTGCTTCGTTCCTATTTTAATCCAACAGTTCCGTCCAGGAACTAATGTGGTATCATCCATCCATAAAATCTGTGAAGTAAACATATCCGATATCTGTACCTGATTGGAGTTTGTAATAACACATCCTCTTGAAATATCTACCTCTCTGTCAAGTTGCAAAGTAACAGACTGCCCCATCTGCGCAGTATCCTGTTTTTTATCAGCCACATAGATATCCGAAACCTTGGCCTGTTCTTTGCTGGGCAATATACAGACCTCATCTCCTGTATTGATTTCCCCCGCTTCTATTTGCCCCTGGAATCCTCTGAAGGTGTGATTGGGGCGACACACTCTCTGCACAGGCATCAGAAGCTCTTCCTCTCCGATCAAATTATCTACTTCTATATTTTCCAGATAGTCCAGAAGTGTTTCTCCCCGGTACCAAAACATAGTCTGTGACTTTCGATTAACGTTATCTCCCTCTGTCGCCGAAACAGGAATGAAACGCAGGCTGTCTGTCTCGAATTCACTGATAAACTGCCTGATACTTCTCTCTATTTTTTCAAAACAGGATTTATCATAATGGACAAGATCCATCTTATTAATTGCAAAAACAAAATGTCTGATGCCCATAAGAGAACAGATCCGTATATGTCGCTTTGTCTGAATCAGCATACCCTGTGTTGCATCAAGCAATATAACAGCGAGGTCAGCAAATGAAGCACCTACAGCCATATTTCTGGTATACTCCTCATGCCCAGGCGTATCCGCAACGATAAAACTCCTCTTATCTGTCGTAAAATAGCGATACGCCACATCGATTGTTATTCCCTGCTCCCTCTCTGCCATCAGACCATCCAGTAAAAGTGAATAATCTATCTTGCCATCCCTGTTTCCCACTCTGCTCTCCAATTCAAGGGCCTGAACCTGATCTGTGAATATGAGTTTTGCATCATAGAGCATATTCCCGATCAGAGTGGATTTACCATCATCCACACTGCCACAGGTTATAAATTTCAGCAAACTTTTCATCCTAGAAATATCCCTCCCGTTTACGTCTCTCCATGCTGCCGGCTGCCTCATGATCTATCACTCGGCTCGTCCTCTCAGAAACTACTGCCTGCAAGGTCTCCTCGATAATTGCCTCCAAAGTATCCGCCTCAGATTCACAGGCTCCGGTAAGTGGATAGCATCCCAATGTCCGAAAACGAACCTTTTTCATCTCAATCTCTTCTCCCGGCTGCAGCTTCATACGGTCATCATCCACCATAATGAGATTCCCGTCCCGATATACAACCGGCCGTTCCTTGGCATAATAAAGAGGTACAATTTCTATGTTTTCCTGCAATATGTATTGCCAGATATCCTTTTCCGTCCAGTTGGAAAGCGGAAAAACCCGTATAGATTCTCCCTTATTAATCCTTGTATTATATAACTTCCACATCTCGGGTCTTTGACTCTTGGGAATCCAGGCATGTTGTGCATTTCTAAAAGAAAAAACTCTCTCTTTTGCTCTGGACTTCTCTTCGTCACGTCTTGCCCCGCCAAAAGCAGCCGTGAAACCATATTGATTCAACGCCTGCTTCAGGGCCTGCGTTTTCATAATATCTGTGTACGCTGCTCCATGATCAAAAGGATTAATCCCCTGCTTCACACCTTCCATATTGGTATAAACAATCATTTCTATACCCAGCTTCTCAGCCATTTCATCCCGGAATTTTATCATTTCCTTGAATTTCCAACCGGTATCTATGTGCATAAACGGGAAAGGCGGCTTTTCCGGATAAAATGCTTTCATCGCCAAGTAGAGCATGACCGAGCTATCCTTTCCGATAGAATAGAGCATTACCGGTTTCTCACACTCAGCCGCCACTTCCCGCATAATATAAATAGCTTCCGCTTCCAATTGCTCCAGATGTGTTAAATTCCTCATCGTTTTCCTCGTTTTCTTCTCAACTACAGTAGTCCTCTTTGTGAGAGTATTTTTCTTTCTATCTTGGAAAATATTACTTTGTCAATCATCGCACCAACAATGATAATGATAATCATGATCAACATAACCTGGTTAATATCTGCCAAATCCCGCCCCATAATCAGAGTCTGTCCCAAACCTATCGAAGTAGTCATCACTTCACCTGACATTAATGCTCTCCACGCAAAAGACCATCCCTGTTTCAGCCCTGACACAAGTTCCGGGAGACATGCCGGAAATATTACCTGAAGATAAAGCTGCTTTTGTGTGGCTCCCATCGTCAACGCTGCCTTTTTATAAATAGGCTGCACATTCTTAATGGCATTGTCCGTCGCAATTGCTATGCTGAAAGCAGCCCCCATCACAACAACAAACAATATCGCCCGCGTGGACAATCCAAACCACAGTATAGAAAAGGGAACCCAGCATACGCTTGGCAGAGTCTGTATTCCTAAAATAATCGGTTTCAAATTCTTTTGCAGATATCTAAAATGGTTAATGGCCACTCCTATCAGTAAACCAATACATACGGCAATAAAGTATCCCGCAATCCCTCTGAGTAACGAATTGCCGACCGCCTTAAGCAAAGAACCATTTTGCAGCAGCTCCAGAAAACGAGTACATACGCCGATTGGAGACGGCATGACATAAGGCCGAAAAATATGCAGGACATCTATGCCCAGCCAATAAGCTGCCTGCCAGACCAAGATTAAAACCAAAAAAAATATCAGGCTGCTCATTTATTCTTCCCCCTTTACTTCTTCAAGAATTTGATGCCTGAGTTCAACAAAATCCTGGGTATACACATATCTTGGTCTAGGTATGCCAATATCATGAATTTTGAATATTTCTCCCTTATTGGGCGAAAGAACCACAACTCTGTCCCCAAGATATACCGCCTCTTCAACGCTATGTGTTATAAACAAAATCGTCTTATGTGTCTCCATCCAGACCTGTTGAAGTTCTGCCCTTAGCTTATTGGAAGTCTGTTTATCCAGTGCAGAAAACGGCTCATCCATCAAAAGAATCTTAGAATCCATTGCCAATGCCCGCGCCAACGCAGTCCTCTGCCTCATCCCTCCTGATATTTTATGTATGGGATATTCTTTGTACTCCTCCAAATGAACCAGCTTTAAATAATACTCGGCACGCTCTCTTTGCTCTTCTTTAGACAATCCCGCCAGCTTCATCCCAAACTTAACATTCTCTATCACATTCAGCCATGGATACAAACCATGCTCCTGAAACATTACTACTCTGTCAGCCCCCGGCCCCTCAACTGGTCTCCCATCTAAAGAGATTACTCCTGAAGTTGGCTTGATCAATCCTGCTATAATATTTAACAATGTGCTCTTACCACACCCCGACTGTCCTACAATACAAATAAATTCACCGTCCTTCACTTCAAAGTTAATATGACTGAGGACAGCCCTCTGGTCATCATGAAATTTCATTTCAATATCATTTAACAGGAGCGGCATACAATTGTTCCTCCTCAGGAATTTCACTGATAAAGCCCTGCTCTTTGCTGATGCCCGCAAAACCCATCATTGACTCTTTGTTAATATCTGTTCCGACATTTATCCTTGTAAATGCCTCCGAAATAATTGAATCACTCAAAGACTTCCCTGTTGCATCTAAAAGCTCCTGATTGATCTTTTTTAAAGAATCTTCTTTTTCATGCATCAGCTTACCGGATGTTTCCTCATGCACCTGTAAGAACTGTTCTACTATATCAGGATGCTTCTGTGCAAATTCCTTGCGTACAACAACGACTGCCACATCATAATCACCATTCAGATAAATCTCATCATACTCAAGAACCACCTTTGCTCCGTCCTCAATCAACGTAGCCCCCCAAGGCTCCGGTACAAGGGCGGCATCAATATCTCCACGATTCATTGTGTTAGCTACATCCGCGTTTGAAACGGCACTGACATTAACGCTCCCACCACTGGTAACCGGCGCAAGACCATTATCTGATAAAAGCTTTAAGAGAGACAAATGCTGTGTATTTCCAAGCTGTGGAATAGACACGGTCTTTCCGTCAAGATCTTCCACCCCGGAAATGTCCTGGCTCGGAGAACAGACCAGTACTGCTCCTCCTTTCGTAGCGCCTGCAAGCACCTGCACATCTCCTGAAGATTTCACATTCGCCGTGAGTGCCGGTACCGGCCCGATATAGCCAATATCAATATCACCTGCAAATAATGCCTCTACTTCTGCAGGTCCTGCATTAAACGCTGTCCATTTCACTTCCACATCGCTGCCCAGCTGCTGCTCCAAGGTTTTCTCGCTCTTCATTAGAAGAGCCTGCGCATGGGTAATATTATTAAAGTATCCGATATTTACCACTTCCGTTCCCTTATCGACGCATCCCACACACAAAAACAGCATGGCCAGAATTACCACACATAGCACTTTCTTTTTCATGTGTATTTCCTCCTCATCCTGAAATATTCTTCGCAGGATTATATAAAATAAGATATATATACTTCGAAAAAAGTATACTATATAAGCCTTTTAAAAGCAAGGAAAGAATCGTCCTCCCGCTTCTGTTAATCACTGCCAAAAAGAATCTTTACCGTAGACTCCGGCACTAGTTTTTTCAGATTCATTGTATCATCATCCGTCAGGTACTTCCGTACCAATGAGGCGCTGATATATGTATTGTCCTGCTCTTTACGTGGAATCTCTACTAACTCAATCCCATATTTTGGCAGAATTCTCTTCATCGCAAGATTATATTCATTTGTAACGCTATCGTTTGGCTCCTCGCCGACAAATCTATAACTGATACTTAAATATGGCGCTATTCTCTCTGCAAAAAAAGTGATATCATTCTCAACATTTTCAACTATATCCGCATCTGACTCCTTAATAAAATACTCCGGAAAGGACGTTCTGGACAAAATAAACGGCCCACTTGGCACTACTTTCACGTTTTTTAAATCAGCCACTCCCTCACAAACCATGGCAAATCGTTCCATAAATGAAAATACCGACTTATCTTCTTCCACCACAAATATAATTAGAAAATCGACACGTTTTCATGCCCTCTCTATTAAATATCGGTGTCCATGCGTAAAAGGATTACAGTTCATGACAATAGAACCGATTTTATTGTATTCCTACACCTGAAGTTCCGAAAAATACCGATCAATATATATTATTTTAACAAAATCTTCTTCCGCCCCTATCCTTTCTCCCTGTCTCACATCCTTTTGCGATAAAACAGGCCTCAGCGCATGAAAGATGGAGTCTGCATATAATGAATTCACTTTATGATTACAATGCCTAAGATTGTCTACTACCCATCCCGCCTTAATATCATAAATTTCCAGGACACTGTTCAGATCAAGATTTTTGACTCCTTTTATATCCGTATTGTCAGAATATAAAATAACCATATCTCCTCTTCTCAGAGGTGTAGCCATTATTCGCGCAAGCTCTAAGCTGATTTGATCACTATATTGGCCTCCATAATTGAATACTCTGACTGCAAACGGCAGTTCATTCATACGCCTTTGCAAAAAGCTTTCAATTGTATACCGGTCTTCTGTATAATGCCCATAAATAAAACATGGACCATAAAAGTATATATTTCTGTCAGGCAAATCGGGTTGTCCGTCCGTATACCGCTCTCCGTTCGTAACATTATAATATCTGCTGTAGCAGTCCTTCAGCATCCCCATCCCACTCTTGCTTTCCACCGCATACGCTATCTGCATAATTTCTTCTGCATATTCTCTGGCGTATAGTTCGTCAAAAAAATCAGCATACATTTCAACTGACATTCTGCCGCTTACCTTTTTTCCAGCCATGTTGAATTTGTCAGAGATTTTCTCCGACATCTGGAGCCAGGCTGAATTTGAATGATATACCAGATTGAAAACATGCACTGCATTTTCAGAAAGCTTTCTCAAATAGGCGCCTAACACTTCATAGGAAGTCAGTTTTATAAAATCTTTACAGGTAATAAACTTTTCACGATTACATTTTTGACCGGATATATATGTATAAAATGTATCAATACTCCTAAATTCATCTTCGTCCGTAAAACAAATCCAATCCATACTGTCAATATACTTTAATATCTCCGTATTCTCAATGCATATGACATTCGCCCCCTGTGCTGTTAAGAATCGGTCAAAAAATTGAAACACCTTCTGCCTGCTTTCAAAAATACCGCATGGACGAACAAGGGCCACTGAATATCCCTTACAAAAAACTGCTTTTTCACAATTTACCAAGTAATTTATAACAAACTGATCATCCCATCTAATATCCCCCCACAAATACCTGCGGGGTCAACGGCAGGAAGGCCGTTTATATTCTTATTTTCATTAAATACTTTCCTTGCTTTGGTATGGTCTCCTACACAAACATGAGAAAAATGCCTGTTAATAGAAATTTTATCCAATTCACGTTCCAATGCTCTTGCAATATCCCCCATACTAATGATCCCTTAAAGCTTTTCTCCACTTTCACAATAAATTACATTAGAAGGTCTGTCGAGCATTACTCCTGCAAGTGTATCGACAGAAACCGCATCCATATCCTCGCTCACATTTATGACGGTTAATTTTTCACGTTCAATATATTTCATCCTTATTATCCCTCCTCTTACCTCAGATAGAAAATTTAAATACATTATATCTCTTAATAACTCAAACTTCCCACACTACTTCCGGGAATAAAGCCTTGATAAATGCCGGTTG
>ERZ779626.262-NODE-262-length-35515-cov-11.540186_pt1 | contig 35515 bp, 30 predicted proteins | sample MGYA00514209_ERZ779626 | MGnify/ENA primary metagenome ERZ779626 (study PRJEB29562, sample SAMEA4376713) | mouse gut metagenome | isolation source: Cecum | study: EMG produced TPA metagenomics assembly of the A DSS colitis mouse model was used to assess the...
ATACCACTCTGCCGGTCCCCTGGGTGTCCGGCAGGATGTTAACGTCCGCGAATCCACCGCTCTGCATCAGCCGCAGCACGGCGTCCGCCTGTCCCGCACCTACTTCAAAGTACATCCGTCCGCCCTCTGTCAGAGCGGCTTTCCAGTTCCGGACGATGGCCCGGTAGAAATCCAGCCCGTCCTCCCCGCCGCACAGGGCCAGATGGGGCTCGAAGTCCTTCACGGACCGGTCCAGCTCCTCCATCTCTCCGCAAGTAATATAGGGCGGGTTGCAGGTGATACATTGGAACGTGCCGATGGACGCCGGAGGCGGGGTCAGGGCATCCAGCCTGTCCGCCTTCACCCGGTCCATGAGGCCGCACCTCCGGACGTTCCGGCGGCAGACCTCCAGAGCCTTCTCCGAGATGTCCCCCAGCAGCACCCGGCAATCGGGGACGTTGACGGCAGCCGCCAGCCCCACACAGCCGCTGCCGGTACAGAGGTCCAGCAGCCGGCACTTCTCCATCCGCCCCGCGAATTCAACAGCGGCTTCCGCCAGCACCTCCGTGTCCGCCCGGGGAATCAGCACCGCGGGAGTGACCTCCAGCGTCAGGCCGTAAAACTCCCATTCCCCGATGAGGTAGGCCACCGGCTCGCCGCCGGTGTGCCGCTCTGCCAGGGCGCGGACGGCCTCCTCGATCTCCGGGGAGGTATACAGGGGGCTGTCCCGGTAAAATTCCTCCCGGGTCTTGCCGCTTCCGAAGCATACGATCTCACGGGCCTCCAGCCCCGCGCCGGGGAAGCCCGCCCGAAGGAACTGGCGGCGGATATCCAGATACAGATTTTGGTAGGTAATCAACTGCTTGTCCCCCGGTTTACCATTCATCCTTGCCCGCCTCGGCGGGGATGACCCGCTTGAGGGCCTCGATGGCCACTTCCATCATGGAATCGTCAGGCTCAAAGGTGGTGAAGTTCTGCATCCAGAGGCCGGGCCGGGCCAGGAAATTGGTCACCGGATTGTCGTGACCTCCCACATAGCGGTTGAATTCGTAGGTGATGCCCACCACAAGAGGCAGCAAAAGCAGCTGGACCAGCATCCGCAGGAAGACATTGTCCACGGGGAACAGGGCAAAGATCACCGTGTTGATGAGAATTGCCGCAATGATAACGATCAGCAGGAAGCTGGTGCCGCACCGGGGATGGTGCTTGGACTGGGCCCGGACGTTGTCCACCGTCAGCTCCAGACCCTTCTCATAGCAGAAGATGGTCTTATGCTCCGCGCCGTGATAGGAGAAGGTCCTGCGGATGTCCTTCATTCGGGACACGGCGATCATATAGGTCATGAAGATGGCGATACGCAGCACCGCGTCCACCAGATTCCGGATCAGGACGCTGTCCGTGAAGCGCTCCACGAAGCTGGCCAGGAAGGTAGGCAGGAGCATAAACAGGCCGATGGAGAAGCAAACGGCCAGCACCACGGAGAAGCCGATGACGGCCTTCTCCATTTTTTCGTTTCCCAGCTTCTGGTCCAGCCATTTCTCGAATTTTGACGGCTCCGCCGTCCCGTCCTCCTCAGGGAAGTAGTCCGCGGAGAACATGAGGGCTTTTACGCCCTTGAACATGCTGTCCAGGAAGGTGACGCTGCCCCGGATCAGGGGCAGACCCAGGATAGGGTATTTATCCTTGATAAGCTTTAATTCCTCTTCCTTGATGACAAGCCCCTCCGGGCCACGGACCACAATACATTGTTTTTCCGGACCGCGCATGAGGATGCCCTCGATGAGGGCCTGGCCTCCAATGGTTGTTTTGAATTGTTTTTCTGACATAGGGGTTCCTTTCTTTATTCGCCCTTCGGGCGAGAGGGAAGCTATTTCTATTCGGCAGCCCGGGGGCTGCGCGCCCCCGGACCCTGCGGGTACTTTTTGTGTGAACAAAAAGTACCCAAAAAGTCACTTAAACCTGCGGTTTAAGAATCCCTTTCTCGGCTTTGCCTGCCCGGCAAAGCCGAGGCGGGGGCCAAAGGACTGTGCGGCGGGGTTTCTGGTTAGACGAAGCCTCCGAATTGCCGGTCCTTCTTCTGCCGCTCTGGTACTTGTAGAACTCCGCCTGCCGGCCTTTCAAAGGGGTACTGCCTGCAAGGGGCACGCGGTCTAGCGGAGCATTCTGCAAGTTTGCACCCTCCCTGCCAGACCCTCGTGCCGAGTGCCGCGAGGCAACCAGTACCATCGGTAGAACCGTGCGCAGAAGTACAAACCGGCATCGGCCCATAGCACTGACAGCAGGCCGGAAATCTAAAGGTCGTAGCGTAACTAATATCCCCCGTAATTCAGGAGGATTCTCAAGGAACGTAGTTCCTTGAGTGACCTTTTGGTGCTTTTCGTTCACACGAAAAGTACGCCCCCGTCCCCGCCCCGGCAGGGGCGAATCTAATCGAAAGATTAGAGCGGGAGGCGGCCCCGCAGGGGCCGCAGATCACTCCGCAGGAAGAGTAATGGTCACCAGACACCCGCCCCCCTCGGCATTGCCGATAGAAAACGTCCCCTCATGGAGCCGGATAATCTCATCACATACCGCCAGCCCGATGCCGCTCCCCCGGGCCTTGGAGGACCCTTTATAAAACTTCTGCTTGACGAAGGGCAGCTCCGCCTCGGGAATGCCCGGACCGTAGTCCCGGACCGTAATGACAATGGCCTCCGCCCCGGCGGTGACGGCGGCGTCGATCCGCCTGCCCGCGCCGCCGTGCTTGGCGGCGTTGTCCAGCACGTTGCAGAATACCTGCTTGAGACGCTCCGGGTCGCTGGGTACCGGCGGAAAAAGCTCGTCGCTGCCCTCGTAGTGTAGCTCGATGTGGTCCTGCTTGAACAGCTCCATATAGGTATAGATGGTATCCTCAAATTCCGCCTGAACGTCCACCGGCTCAATGTTCAGGGTAAACCGTCCGTCCTGCATTTTGGAGAAGTCCAGAAGCTCCTCCACCATGTTGGTCAGACGGCGGGACTCCTTCAGAATGATGCTCACGCCCCGCTGGAGCTGCTGCGGGTCGTCGTCCTCCAGCAGGGTCTCCCCCCAGCCGTTGATGGCGGTAAGGGGCGTGCGCAGCTCGTGGGAGACGGAGGAGATGAACTCCGATTTCACCTTCTCGCTCTTGCTGATCTGGGCCGACATGTTGTTGATGGCGTCGATGAGCTGGCCGATCTCGTCCCGGTAGTGGTTCTCCATCTGGGTGCCGTAGCTGCCTCCGGCAATGCGTTTGGCGGTCTCCGTCACCTCCGCTACCGGTTCCACCACGTTGTTGATGAACACCATATTGGACACGTACACCATCCCCACGCCCACAATCAGCAGTCCCAGAGCCACGCCCACGGTGATGAGCAGCTCCCGGGTCACGGCGGACATGGAAGTGACATACCGCATGGCGCCCACCACCTGATCGTCCAGCAGAAGGGGGGCGCACACAGACATGATGTGTTCCCCGGTGTGGGGGTCCACCCCCCGGAAGGGCTCCATTTTTTTTGTCTGGAAGGCGTTGATGATGTCCGGCGTCCCCGGGGCCATTCCGGCGGTAAGGCCGTAGGAGCTGGCCATGATCCTGCCGGAGGAGTTGATGAACTGCAGCTCCATGATGTCCCGCTCGGAAAACTCGCTGGCAAAGCTGCTGGCCGACTGGTAGAACTCCCGGAAATTGGTTACGGCGTTGCTGGAGAAATATTCGCTGGCGTGGGCAGCCCGGGTTTTCAGCCCGTCCAGCATCATGTTGTAGTAGTAGTTGGCCATAACCACGCAGAAGGTGCCCGCAATGAGCAGCGCCACCACAAAGATGGGGCTCAGGGAGCTGACCAGCCACCGCTTGCGCAGTCCGGTGATTTCAATTTTGTTGTTGGCCATGCCGGCATCCCTCCCCAGGGCGGAAATCTTGGAGCTGCATCGGGTCCGGACCCGCAATCAGAAGCCCCATTTGTACCCGTAGCCCCACACGGTATTGATATAGGTAGGATTCTGGGCGTTGTCCTCGATTTTCAGCCGCAGCCGCCGGATGTTCACATCCACGATCTTCAGCTCCCCGAAGTAGTCCCGGCCCCAGACCATGTCCAGAATCTCCTCCCGGGATAGGGCTTTCCCCGGATTCTCCATGAACATCTTCATAATGGAGTATTCCACCTGGGTCAGTTTGACCCGCTGGCCTTTTTTGGCCAGGGTGCGGTTGCGGGTGTTCAGCAGAAAGGGCTCCTGATAGATCTCCCCCGCCTGTTCCGGCGCCGCTCCGCCGGCCCGGCGGAACAGGGCGTCTACCCGGGCGGTAAGCTCCGCCGGGGAGAAGGGCTTGGTCACATAGTCGTCCGCCCCCGTCATCAGGCCCGTCACCTTGTCCATCTCCTGACTGCGGGCGGTGAGCATGATGATGCCGATGCGGGTGTTGGTAGCCCGGATGCGGCGGCAGACCTCGAAGCCGTCGATCCCCGGCAGCATGATGTCCAGCAGGGCCACCCGGATGTCCGGGTTGTCCTGCAGCTTCTCCAGGGCTTCCTCCCCTGTGCCCGACTCGATGACCTCATAGCCTGCCCGGGTCAGATTGATTACAATAAAGCTGCGGATGCTGGACTCGTCCTCCAGCACCAGGACTTTTCTTGCCATGGCGGGTGTACCTCCTTTTGTTTTGCGCTGTGGGCGTTCTCGCCTGCGGTGCAGAAATTCCGGGGCGGGGCGAAGAACGCGTACCGGCGCCTGTGAATACAGATTCTCAATTCTCCCCCATGCTCATCTGCTTGACGATCACCCGGAACCGCTCCGCGATCTCGGCGGCGTCCACCTCATACAGCCAGTCCGCGTAGTAGTCCGTGTAAGAAACCGCGTAAATGGTCTCCCCCTGGAGACGGAGGATGGACCGGCCCGGCTTTGCTGCCTGGGCCTCCCGGTCGGTGCCTGTGAACGTGTAAATGGTCATCAGCTTCTCCCCCACCACGCTGCCCCGCACGCCGTAGAACTCGGTGGCATGGACGGTGGCGCTGGTATTGACCTGCCGCACGGTAAAATGGCTGTCCCACATCTTTGGAAGCAGCAGGTACCAGCCGTCCGTGGTGTTGTGGTAGGTGATGGCCTCCTGTTCGCTGGAGCCGTCGGTGCGGTAGTTGTGCCAGAAGATTTTCCAATACTCGCTCTCCCGGGACTCCGAGAGGAGCTGCGCCGGCCTCGGCACGGCGGTGGCGCCGTTGCCGGTGATGTCGGTGGGCTGGATCTGGCTGTTCAGATACCGGAAAATCTGGTTGGACACGCCTGTGTCGTCGCTGAGGACAATATTTACCAGCTCCGGCTGGCGGCAGATCAGAATATCGGTGACGGTGTTGCTGGTCTCGTCCTCGCCGGTGACCCTGCTGGTGACGAATACCGCCGTCTTCCCCCCCAACAGCGTGCCGGGCTGCATCCCCTGGAGGGAGGCCACCGGCGCGGACAGCCGGGCGGTGGATTGAAGCTCCAGGCCGCTCTTGCCGCTGTCCCAGTCGTAGTAATCCGCCAGGCTCAAGCCCGTGCCCGTGTCGTCGCTGCGCAGCAGCACCAGCTCCAGATCGTCGTCCCCGTCCAGGTCCACCACCTCGTAGCGGGCATAGGGGGCGCTCATAAGGCGCACCGGCTCCAGGTCCTGCACGGAGTAGACGCTGACGGACTGCACCTCCGCGCTGACACGCCAGCTCACCAGGATCTCCCGGACCCCGTCCCTGTCCAGGTCCTCGTACCGTACGGAGTGGATGGCGGTGCCGCTTCCGTCGATGACGGCGGCCTGCTGGTAGCCGTCCTCTACTGCCCGGAAAATATAGATCCGCAGAGGACGCTCCTCGCTGCTGACCCGGAAAAAGGCCAGGGCCTCATCCGTGCCGTCCCCGTCCAGATCCACCATCTGCACCTGGGGCAGGTTGCTGCCGGCCTGGGGCGGCGCGTATTCCGCCCCCAGGGCCAGCACCTCCGACAGCCGGGCGCTGAGCGCCTTGTATTCCTCCGGCAGCTGGGGCAGAGCGTACAGGTCGTCCACCGACGCGGACATCATGCACCCGCACAGCACCAGCGGCAGCGCCGCCGCCAGCAGGAGGACCCTCCATTTTTTCTTCATTGGCCGCCCGGCCCCCTTTCGCCTGCTGACCGAGGAAAGAGATTCGCCGTTTGGGCGTTTTGATATTCTTCAAACATGGCCTATATCCTATCACAAATTTCACCTCTTTGGTAGTCCCGCGGACTGCCCGGAGGAGATTTTTTCATCCGGACCCTACCGCCGGGGCACCCTGGGCCGGGAGGCCAGCAGCACCCGGCCAAAGCACACCATGCTCCGCCCGCTGTCCCGGGGCAGGAACACGTCCGCGTCCGCCCTGGCCCGGTTCAGGGAGAAGAGGTAGACCATGCCCAGCCCGTCCTGGACGTACTGCTTGCACAGCATCTCGCCGTCTACGCAGAAGATGCCCACGTCCCCGCTGACCAGCGGGTCCCGGTTGACATAGGCAATGGACCCGTCGTGAATATAGGGCTCCATGGAGTCTCCCCGGATGCGTACGGCGAACTCCGCGCCCCGCGGCGTCTCGCCGGTGACGTCAATATAGTCGAAATCCTCGCCGTATACCGGAGACGCGTACCCCGCGGCCGCCGGATTGCGGTAGAGGGGGATCTGACGGACCTCCTCCTCCGGCAGGTTTTTCTCCACCTCCGACTGGTAGGAGGTGAGGGCCTCCGCCACGGCCCGCAGGGTCTGGCGGCCTGTTGTCCGGAGGGAGCGGTAGGCCTTGACCAGCCGCTCCTCCTCCACCGAGCAGGTGAAGCCCTTGCCGGTGAAGGAGTCCTGATACAAATAGTTGGGTTCGATTTCCAATACCCGGAAGAGGCGCAGCAGCACATCCTCCCGCATGGCGTTCTGTCCGTTCTCATAGTTGCTGATGGCGGAGAGACTGACACCCAGCGCCTTGGCCAGCTCTCCCTGGCTGATCCCCAGCTCTTTCCGCCGCTCCCGAAGTCTCTGCCCAAAGCTCATGGCTGTGGCCTCCTTTTCGTTGATACGTATAGAATATATGGAACGAGAAAAAAAGTCAACAGGAAATCTAAAATTATCTCTTGACATTAAGGAACAGATGTGCTACTATAACCCTTGCGAGGGACAGCGATACTGAAATTTTTGAAAGAAAGAGAGGATAGCTGGATTTCACCGGGCACTTGACTGAATTGTTGGAAAATAATTGGTACGATTTGGAAATTGGTGGATGCGCCGGGGCGCTGCGGGGATTGGGCCAGGCCGGCTCCTGGATCGGCTCCCACCAAGAAAAAAGGTCGTGCCAACGGCACGACCTTTTTTCCTGGTGGGAGCGGGTGGATTCGAACCACCGAAGTCGTCGACAACAGATTTACAGTCTGCCCCCTTTGGCCACTCGGGAACGCTCCCATGTAGGTACCACCAAAAGGTCTCCCATAATTGCATTGCTTGTGGGGAAAAAGCTGGAGCTGGTAGACGGACTCGAACCCCCGACCTGCTGATTACAAATCAGCTGCTCTACCAACTGAGCTATACCAGCACGATTAGCGACGAATCGTATGATAGCAGACTTTCTCTGATTTGTCAACCTAAAAATTTATTTTTGGAGGAATTTTTTTTGCACACAGTACATAAGAGACATCGGGACCTCCAGCGCTCCGCTCCGGCGGCGGAATGCGCCCTGTGCGGCGGAGGGCTGTATCCCGGAGAAACCTGCTGGCGGATATGGGGCCGGGTCCTGTGCGGGGAATGCGCCGGGCCCTGGCTGCTGGACGGGCTGACCTTCTGCCGCGTGCGTCTGCGGGAGGTGAGGAAATGACCCTTCTGCGCATGGCGGCGTCCTACCGGCACAGCGCGGACCTGATCCGCGTGCGGATCATCGCCCTGAAGGACGCGGCCAAAACCGCCGGACCGGCGGAAAAGTCCCAGCTGGAGCAGCGCATCCGTGATCTGAACATCCTGTACCGGGAGACCCGGGAAACCGCCCTGGTGCTGGAGCGGTATTATGACAGGAGGTATCATGCCCATGGCCGCCGCAAATTATCATAATACGCCGAAAAAGTCCCTGATCCTCCGGGACAACGAATTCATGGGGGACCTGGCCGCCTGGGAGCGGGCCAACGCCGGAGACAACGACGAGCAGCTGGACCGCCTGCGCCGCAACCTTCAGAAGGTCCGTGAGCTGGAGCTGACGGAGAAGCAGGCGGAGGCCGTGCATCTCTACTATGACCTGGGGCTGTCCATCCCCCAGATCGCCCAGGAGCGCGGGGTTCACAAGTCCACCGTCTCCAGAACGCTGGCGCGGGCGAGAGAAAGGCTAAAAAGGTACTTGCAATATAGCTGGTAATCTGGTACACTCTCCAATTGCAGGCGGAAAACGCCGGAAAAAGGAGTATGGAGCTATGATTAACACAGCCATGCACAGCCGCTGGGGGAGACTCTCCATGGCGGTATTGGGCGCCTTCATTTACGCGATCGGGATCAACCTTTTTGTGGTGCCGGCGGGATTGATTACCGGCGGCATGATGGGTTTCTGCCAGCTCTTGCGGAGTATTCTGCTGACCCTGCTGGGGATCAAGTCCCTGTCCTTCGATCTCACGGGCATCATTTACTATGTCCTGAATGTCCCGCTGTTTATCATCGCCTACCGCTCTTTGGGGCACATGTTTTTCCGCAATACCCTGTTGTGTACCACGGCCTATACCGTTTTTCTGAGCATTGTTCCCATTCCCTCAACCCCTATCGTGGAGGACATCCTGACCGGCTGCCTGCTGGGGGGCGTAATCTCCGGCGTAGGGACGGGCATTGCCCTGACCAGCGGCTGCTGCGGCGGCGGACTGGACATCATCGGCCTGTATATGTCCAAGAAGGGCGTCAAGATCACTGTGGGCCAGTTCGGCATGGTCTTCAACTTCGTCCTCTTCGCCCTGTGCTGGATGATGTACGACATTCCCACCATGATCTATTCCGTCCTCAATAACATTTTCCACGGCATCGCCCTGGACCGCGCCCACCGTCAGAGCGTCACGGTGCAGGTGCTGATCTTCACCAAGAAGGACGGTCAGGAACTGGATCAGTATATCATGAACAACCTCCACCGGGGCATCACCCGCTGGGAGGGGAAGGGCGTCTATACCGGCGAGGACACCCATATCCTCTGCGTGTGCATGAACAAGTACGAGATCGAAGACCTGCGGGACGCCCTGCGGAAGATAGACTCCAGCGCGTTTTTTATTGTGCAGGAGGGCGTCCACGTCAGCCGGAATTTTGAGCGGCGGCTGTCCTGACGGCCCGGACACAGAAAAGCGAGAGCCCTCTGCCCCGTGATCGGGAGGCAGGGGGCTTTTTCTGCCTCTTCTTGACGCAATTCCCCGATTTTGGTAAAATATGGCAGCAGAAACTGGTGGGGAGTGATGACAAGGATGGAAAAACCTCCTGGAATCGGCGTGCTGCCGGTTCGTGCAGATGCTGGCAATTCTTGTTATGTATATCCTCTATACCTGTGAGAAAAAAGAGTATCTTGAGGTCTTCACGTGCTATACCCTGATATCCATTGTGTTTGCGCTGCACCACAACAGAAAGATGGAAGTGTTTGATACGATTATCCGGCCCGAATAGAGTTTGCTTACCGTGTCATTTCTTATTGTACGTACACTGATAAAAATTTTCGCAAAAAGCGCAGTAAGACCTATTGCCTATCGTTTCTTGTTAAAAATAAATAACCCGAAACGATATTGCATCCGGACTGGTTTGTGTGCATTCTATTAGCATCCACAAAAGAAAGGAAGGTCCATCCGAAATGAAAAACAAATTGTCAGTACTACTGGTATCGCTACTTCTGTGCCTCACGCTGTTTCCGAGTCAGGCTATGGCTGCCTCGGCTTCAGTTCCTGAACGCCTGTCTGCCGTTTCAGAAACTATTGATTCTGAAAAGAAAGAATGTCCTAAAGAGCCGGAAATTTCGGAGATGCCCGCACCTCAGTCTTATATACTGGTCCAGTCAGAAGACCCGGGCTGGTCTATGGAGGTACATTAGAAAGAGAACTCCTGACCCAGCCGTACTCTGGCGTCCCGCTCCAGGAAAAGGCGGTCCCGGTCATTCCCAATTGCTTTATAGACATGGTAGGCGCAGCGGTAGTATTCTATACATTTCTCCCGGTCGCCTTTATAAAACCAGCATCCTCCCAAAAGGTCCAGAAGCCCGGGCAAAAATTGATAATGAGCATATTCCACGCAGACCTTCCAGCCCAATTCTGCAATCTCAAGTGCATCATCGTATCGCCCGTCCAGAAGGAGTGTATGGGTATAGTTATGCGCCACTAAAGCAAACTTTCCGGCATATCGGGACAAATCGCAATAGTGCTTCTGCACATATTTCAGCAATTGACGGTAAATGTCAATTGCTTTTTTTAATTGTCCCATCTGCGCATAGTCACAAGCAATCGCATTCAGCAGCGAAGTCTCCTCCAGACTGTACAAACCAAGATTGATCTCTTCCAAGTCCAGATCAGGGGTTGTGAGGTGTAGGGCCTCCAGCAGCAGTTCTAATTGTTCCTCTGGGCTATAGGGCCCATCCGGCTTCCCGAAGATAGATTTTTTGGATAAAATGTATTGCTGAATAATTCTTTCGTCTACTTCCGCAAGTCTTTCCAATTCATCCAGCTTTTTCAGGCCCTCTGTACGGATGCTGGGCCGCTTTTCGGGTGTTGCACGCTCAAATCGAATGACATCCGCAGTAATCTCATCCTGTAAGACCTTGATCTCCATTTCGTTCTTACTCAGCAGGGCAAAATAACGATCATCCGGCAAACCCAGCCGCTGTAAAAAAGCGCAGATACGGCTGTAGGAAGGGGTTTGCTTACCGTTTTCCATGCGGGAAACGGTAATAGGTTCGCAAATTCCCGCACAAAGCTGTTCTTGGGTGATGCCCCGTTTCAGCCGCTCCTGCCGGATGTACTCGCCAAGGAATTGCTCTCTCATGCAAAATCCTCCTAATCTCAAAGTACTATTCATTATGAGACATTTTAAGAGTCTAGTCAAGGGTCAAGCTGTCGTTTTGTGTTATTTTCAGGGAACATATACCGATATGGTCATTTGCAGCAAAAAATGGTAACCTCCAATTGTTCTCGGGGATGAGAAAGAACAATATGTTCTTGACACAAAAAACAAAAGGAGTTATTGTAATGCGTAGGAAAAAGTTTTTTAGCGCGATACTGCTGAGCTTGGTGATATGTCTCACCACCCCAAATGCATGTCCTGCTTAATACATAAAAAACAGGGTGGACAAGGCTGGCCTGATGGTGCCTGCCATGTCCACCCCTGCGCTATGTTCACCTGCATGCACTCTGCCAAAATTTTCTGTGGGAGATATATCACAAATGACAGATTTACGTTCAAAGTATCTGCCAGCCATTTTCATCCTCTTTGCCGGAACTCTCCTGCTCCTGTCCGCATGGATTTTTCTGGAAAACCGCCACATCACGCAGCTGGAAGACATGCTGCGGGAGACCCGGATAGAACTGGGGAGGGCCCGGCTGGAGGCGGCCCGGAGCCGTGAGCCGGACCCATCCGCCGGAGAACCGCCGGAATCGGAAAATACCGTCCCGGACAGAGCGGTCCCCGGCGAGGGACTCTCGGCAGCGGACATTCTGGCTGGGACCCGGGTCATCGCGCACGGTATGGGCGCTGTGGATGAAATATGGACCGAGGGCAGCGCGCCGCTGAACTGTCTGGAGGGATTTCTGGAGCGGTACGAGGCGGGGGTGCGGGTGTTTGAAGCCGACCTGCGCCTGACCCGTGACGGCAAGGTGGTCCTCCGCCATGACTGGTGGCCGGCCGACTGGCAGGAGGGGATCAACGGCGCCTCTGTACCTACCCGTGAGGAGTTTTTGTCCAAGCCCATTTTCGGCGTATATACACCGCTCTCTTTTCGTGACCTGCTGTTGCTGCTGAAGGAATACCCCGATGTCTGCATCATCACCGACACCAAGTTCACCGATCCCGATGTGATCTTTATTGAGTTTGCGTCCATGCTGGCGGACGCCCGGGACCTTGGCTGCCTTGGCCTGTTTGACCGGATTGTCATCCAGCTGTACAGCGGCGTCATGCGTCAGTGTCTGGACAACATCTACCCCTTTCCCCACCGGATCTACACCCTGTACGCAGAGGGCTTCGACCAGACCGCCGCAGCGTTCCGGGAGCGGGCCGCGTACTGCGCGGAGAAGGGCATTGAGGGGATCGTCATATGGGACGGCTGGTGGGACCCGGCCTACGCGTCCGTTGCCCGGGAATACGGACTGACCGTATACGTCCACACCGTCAATGACGCCGCCGCCGCGCGCACGCTGCTGGAGAACGGTGCCGGCGCGGTTTATACCGACATTCTGGGGCCCGGGGATGTGGCATGAAAATCAGCCGGAGCGCGCTGTCTGGTGCAGCACGCTCCGGCTGGTTTCCTACTGGCTGGCGGGCCCCGCATCCCGGCCCAGGTCCAGGCTCCGGATGTACTCCCGCAGGGGGAGGACGGCGGAGGGAGCGACAGACAGGGAGTCCAGGCCCATCCGCAGAAAGTCCTCTGCCAGCGCCGGGTCCGCCCCCAGCTCTCCGCAGATGCCCACCTGGCAGCCATGCCGGTGCGCAGCCTCCGCCGTATGGCGGATCATCCGCAGAACGGCGGGGTGGCGGGGATCACAGAAGCGCTCCAGCCCGGGATTCTGCCGGTCGGCGGCCAGGGTGTACTGTGTCAGGTCGTTAGTGCCGATGGAGAAGAAGTCCGCCTCCTCCGCCAGCTCCTCCGCCATCACCACGGCGGCAGGGGTTTCCACCATGATGCCCACCTCCACCGGCCCTGCGGCAACGCCCTGGGCCTCCAGCTCGGCCCGGCAGGCCTCCAGCAGTGCTTTCGCCTCCCGGACCTCCCAGAGGGAGGCGATCATGGGGAACATGACGGCCACCGGCCCGAAGGCCGCGGCCCGCAGGACCGCCCGCAGCTGCTGCCGGAAAAGATCCTGCCGGGTCAGGCTGGCGCGGATTCCCCGGCAGCCCAGGGCGGGATTCTCCTCCTTATCCCCGCAGAGGCCGGGGAGATGTTTGTCCGCGCCGGCATCCAGCGTGCGGATGACCGTCCGCCGCCCGGCCATGGTCTCCACCACCTGCCTGTAGACGGCGAACTGCTGCTCCTCGCCGGGAATGCTCCCGGACGCCAGGCAGAGCATCTCGCTGCGGAAGAGGCCGATGCCCTGAGCGCCGTTGTCCAGCGCCATGGCGGCGTCCTGAACGCTGCCGGCGTTGGCGTAAATCCGGATTTCTCTCCCGTCCAGCGTAACGCTGGGCAGATCCTTCAGCGCCCGCAGGCGGTCCGCCTGCCGCAGGGCGTCCGTCTGCCGCGCCCTCATGGCGTCCAGAAAATCGGGGTCCGGGTCGATGCAGAGACAGCCGCGCTCTCCGTCCAGCACCGCCGGCCTGCCGTCCCAGCCCTCGTCGAAGTCCACCCCGGTGAGGGCGGGAATGCCCATGGCCCGGGCCAGGATGGCCGTGTGGCTGTTTTCGGATCCCCGGCGGGTAACCAGCCCCAGCAGCCGGGACCGGTCCAGGGCCATCGCCTCGCCGGGGGTCAGGCTTCCGGCGGCCAGAATGGCGGGAGGGCCCTCCTGGGGAAGAGGCTCCCTTTTGCCGGTGAGGATATCCGCTACCCGGCGGGAAACATCCTCTATGTCGGCGGCCCGCGAGCGCATATAGCTGTCCTCCATGGCGGAGAAAAGGGCGGCGAAGCGCTCCCCCGCCGCTATGGCGGCATAGGCGGCGCTGACGCCCTGGGTTTCCAGAAGATCCCTTACCGCCTCCAGATAGTCATCGTCCTCCAGCAGCATCTGATGGATCTCAAAAATGGCCGCGCTGTCCCGGCCCGCCCGGTCCAGAGCCTTACCGTAAAGTTCCGCCAGCTGAGCCCTGGCCTCGCCGCAGGCCGCCGTAAAGCGGGTCCACTCCTCCTCCGGCGTAAGGGCGGAGGTCCGGCAGAGCTGCGTCTCCTCCCTCCGGCAGACCCGCAGGGGACCGATGGCGATCCCGTTCTGAATGGTTTTTCCGGCTGCGGTTTTCATAGCGCGGCCTCCCTACAGATTGTCCTGAAAGAACTGTTCCATGGCGGCGAGACCGGCCTCCTCGTCTCCGCCCTCCACCGTCACGGTCACGGTTTCGCCGCATTTGACGCACAGGGCCATCAGGGCGATGAGCCCGGAGGCGGGCGCGGACCTGCCGTCTGTCCGGACGACGGTGACGGTGCTGGGGCAGGCCTTGGCGGCCTTCACCAGCAGCCCGGCGGGGCGGGCGTGGATGCCAATGGGGTTGGTAATGGTGTAGGTGAACTGCTTCATGACGGCACATCCTTTCCTGACTGGCCGCGGTCCTGCGGGGGCGCGGGGACGTCCGGACCGCATGTTACTACATTATAATTATCTCACCGCCGCGGGAAGTCAAGGGAAGGTTGGCCGGGAGGAAAAAGATTTGGCTGATTACATAATTTCAGCCGGATGTTTTTGGTGGTTTCGACAGCCCCGGCCCCGCCCGCGGAGGAAACCGCTTCCGCGAAAAGAACGGCTTTTCCGGCAATTCCCCCTTGACAAGCCGCCCGCGCCGGTGCTATAGTGACAGATAAGAAATTGGCATGGACGGAGACGAAGCCGGAGGGCGGCGCACAGAGAGGGGACCGTTTTGGTGGAAGGTTCCTGCGCACAGCGCCGGCGGTACCACTCCCGAGCCGCCCGGGAGGACCGGGACGGGCCCGCCCGTTACAGCGGTCACGAGCGACGGCGCTGTGCGCCGTAAGCAGGGTGGAACCGTGGAGCCGCTTTTTGCACTTCACCCCTGACGATCAGCAGGGGTGAAGTTTTTTTGCCCCCATTTTGGAAAGGAGTTCTCACCATGAGCGAAGAAAACCTGTACACCTTTGAAAACGAGACCTACCGCAAGACCTACTGGCACACCTGCTCTCACGTCCTTGCCCAGGCCATGAAGCGCCTGCACCCGGAGGTGAAGCTGGCCATCGGCCCCAGCATCGACAACGGCTTCTACTACGACTTCGACACCCCCCAGCCCTTCACCGAGGCCCAGATGGAGGAGTTGGAGGCAGAGATGCGGAAGATCTGCAAGGAGAAGCTGAAGCTGGAGCGCTTCGAGCTGCCCCGTGAGGAGGCCATCGCCTTCATGGAGGAAAGGGGCGAGCCCTACAAGGTGGAGCTTATCAACGACCTGCCCGAGGACGCGGTCATCTCCTTTTATAAGCAGGGCGAGTTCACCGACCTCTGCGCCGGCCCCCACGTGGATTCCACCGGGCGGATCAAGGGCAACGCCGTCAAGCTCACCGCCTGCAACGCCGCCTACTGGCGGGGGGATTCCAGCCGCCAGACCCTCCAGCGGATCTACGGTGTGGCCTTCCCCAAGAAGGAGGAGCTGGACGAGTACCTGGCCCGGCAGGCCGAGGCACTCAAGCGGGACCACAACAAGCTGGGCCGGGAGCTGGAGTATTTCACCACCGTGGACGTCATCGGCCAGGGACTGCCCATCATCCTGCCCAAGGGCGCGCGGGTCATCCAGACCCTCCAGCGCTGGGTGGAGGACGAGGAGCAGAAACGGGGCTATCTGCTGACCAAGACGCCCTATATGGCGAAGCGGGAGCTGTATAAAATCTCCGGCCACTGGGATCACTATCTGGACGGCATGTTCGTGCTGGGCGACCCCATGGACGAGAGCAAGGAGTGCTTTGCCCTGCGGCCCATGACCTGTCCCTTCCAGTATCATGTGTTCCTCAATCGGGGGCGCAGCTACCGGGATCTGCCCATGCGTCTGGGGGAGACCTCCACGCTGTTCCGCAACGAGGATTCCGGCGAGATGCACGGGCTTATCCGGGTGCGGCAGTTCACCATCTCCGAGGGCCACCTGATCCTCCGCCCTGAGCAGCTGGAGGAGGAATTCAAGGGCTGCCTGGATCTGGCCAAATATTGCCTGGGTACCGTGGGCCTGCTGGACAAGTGTACCTTCCGGTTCTCCCAGTGGGATCCCGCCAACCCCAACAACAAGTACGAGGGCACCCCGGAGCAGTGGGAGGAGGCCCAGACAGTAATGGGGAAGATCCTGGACGATCTGAACGTGCAGTACACCGTGGGTATCGACGAGGCCGCGTTCTATGGGCCCAAGCTGGATATCCAGTATAAGAACGTCTACGGCAAGGAGGATACTCTGGTCACCATCCAGATCGACATGCTGCTGGCGAAGCAGTTCGATATGGAGTACGTGGACGCCGACGGACAGAAGAAGACACCCTATATCATCCACCGCACGTCTCTGGGTTGCTATGAGCGCACTCTGGCCTATCTCATCGAGGAGTACGCCGGGGCGCTGCCCACCTGGATGGCGCCGGAGCAGGTCCGGTTCCTGCCGGTGACCGACCGGGCGGCGGACTACTGCGCCGAAGTGGCCGGGAAGCTGAAAGAGCAGGGCTTCCGTGTCGAGGTGGACGGCCGCAACGAGAAGATCGGCAAGAAGATCCGGGAGGCTCAGCTGGAGAAGGTCCCCTATATGCTGGTGGTGGGTGACCGGGATATGGAGGCGGGCACCGTCTCCGTCCGGCACCGGAGCGAGGGCGATCTGGGCGCTATGGGCCTGGAGCAGTTTTCCGCCATGCTGCGGCAGGTGGTGGACTCCAAGGAGCGGAAGTAAGCCGCACTACAGGGAGACTTGTCCCGCTCTTCTCTCCATTGAATAAAAATCCTCGCAGAAGGTCAAACAGAAAGACCTTCTGCGAGAATTTTTTATAGAACAAAATCTTCTTGATGAAGATTTCCTTAATAGGGCTTGTTTCAAACAAGCCCTAAGCTCAGGCTAACACTTTCTTTTTGTAGCCGTCCAGCTCACCCTCCGGCAACACGTTTCCATCGTTGGTATCGATTGCGCCGTTTCTCTCTTTCAGGATTGCCATAAGGGCCTGCCCCGCCTCTTCGGTTGTATCGGAAAGAACGCTGACGCCATTGGAAGCAATCAGGCAAATTGCCAGACAGTGAATCTTCTTATGGTGCTTTCCTGTATCAATATAATAGGTATAGTCGCTGAAGCAGCACGCCTTTAAGCTGTCCACGCGCATAACGGTCTGGGCGGGGTCAGCCAGATAAATATAATCCCTTGTAAGTAATCCGTCCTTGTTCGTGCCATTGGAAAGCACCCGGTCAAGTCCTGACGTCAGCTTCAGAATGTAACAGTCCGAAGCCGTTGCCTGCCGCTCAAACGTCTCGATCTCGCTCACCGGCAGCTTGCTGTGCTTTGCGGAGCTTGCGATGTAATCCTCCTGCTTTTGCAGGCTGTTCTTAATGAGAATGAACAGTACGATCAGGCAGACCAAAATGACCACGCCAAAAAATCCGCAGATCACGATACTGACGCTCAGCATATCCTCCTCGCCCCCGGCCATGAGCTCAAGCGTCCTGCCAATCGCCCACACCAGCCCATACAGCGAAGCGGCCAAAAACAAGCCAAAGAAGATGAAGCCGCCGATGCCTCTCCGTTTGACGGTTTTCAGCGCGCTTGCAAATACAGAGCCGTCCGGAAAATGTTTTTGCGCATAATCCTCAGTCATCTTTTCAAAAAAGTCTGTCATAGGGTTGCCTCCATTCAAAAAATTTGCCCATGCTATATCTGCCGCTCTGCGGCAAAGCAAGTATAGCACAGCCGGACAAACATATCAACCTATCGCAAGCTCCAGAATTCGCAGCAAAACGAAGAGGGAGAAATGGCACAAGGTCAAGGCGGAGAACCCGCCGCGCTTCCATCCGCCGCTGTCTTACCGGTTTTTCAATACATCCCCTATCATATCGCCCGCTCTTTTTCAGCCGGACCTTCCTCCTGCTGGACAGAGTCCTGGCCGGCCGCCTGTGAAGCGGCGAACTCCCTTAGAAACCGGTCGTGAAATTCCTCCTCCGCCTCTTTTCTGGCCTTAACCGCGTCGTCGAAGCTGCGGTAGCTGCCCAAATAATGCCGCTTGCCCTTGAAGCAGATAGAGGCGCGCCAGCGCTGCTTCCGGGCTACCCACTCCACTCCGGGAACGCCGCTGGTATTGTTGCGCCGCACTGTTTTGGCCCGGAGCATCTCCACGCAGGTTCCGTCGATATAGGTCAGGCCCCGGATACCGGCGCCGGATGCCGGCGCCACGCAGCCGCAGCTGGTGGTGTGTCCGCTTCGCAGCCGGTTTGACCGCACGACGGTTTCCCGTCCGCAGTCGCAGCGGCACAGCCATGCCGTCCGGGTTCCGATATTTTCCGCCGGGCCGATCACGGTGAGCTTTCCATACCGATGGCCTGTCAAATCCAGCTTTTTTCGTGAGTATGCCATATCCGGTCCTCCTCCAGGGGCCTCCATCCGAGGGCGTTTTGCAAAACGCCCCGCCGCTTTTACAAAATCAGAATACCACAAATCCGGCGGATTTTCAATATGCCGCGGCGGATATTGCTGTAAACGGGGAGAGGAGCGTCCGCTGCGGCGGATGCCCCTCTCCCTATCCTCCCGTCTTGCAGGGATGAATTTTTCTTTTGCAGGATAAAGAGAGAAAACTTGCAGAATAAAGAAAAATTGGCCAAAGGACAGCGCCCGAAGAAAAACGCTGTTTTTGACGGAATTTCCATATCACAGAGGAATATTCAGCGGAGGCAAGGCGTGTTCCAGGATATTTTTGTAGAATCTCATAAAAACACCTTCCCAGCCAGATGAATTTGTGCGGATTTGATACTTGCATTTTCTGCAAGAAAGGAGTATAATAACTGCATCCTCAAGCAACACAACTTTTGGAAAAGGGAGTAATGACGATGAAAAAGAAGTTATTTGCATTTTTCATGGCAATGACCATGATCCTTTCCCTGGCCGCCTGCGGCGGTGATGACAGCGGCAAGGGCGCCGCCGCCGTGGATACCAGCACGGTGGCCGTGGGCGCGGTAGTCATCGCCCGGGACGATATCCCCGAGGACGACATCTACGCTTTCACCTCCGCCATCTTTGAGAACAAGGACGCTCTCAGCGAGCAGCACGACAAGGGCAAGGAGCTGGACCTGGATTTCGCCGCTTCCGTCACCAGCGTCCCCTATCATCCCGGCGCAGCCAAGTATTTCTCTGAGAAGGGCAAGACCGTGGCCGCCGTCAAGGACGGCGCGGGTACCGGCAGCTCCAGGGCTCTGTCCTTCGGCACCGGCGGCGACACCGGCACCTATTACGCTTTCGGCGGTGTGCTGTCCAGCTATGTCTCCAGCAACACCGGCCTCACCGTTACCGCCCTGACCTCCGGCGGCTCCCAGGCCAATATCGAGGACCTGAGCGGCGACAATGTGCAGCTGGCCTTTGTCCAGTCCGACGTGATGAGCTACGCCTATAACGGCGAGCGCCTGTTTGACGCCCCTGTTGCCGGCTTCTCCGTAGTGGCCGCCCTGTATATGGAGCAGGCCCAGATCGTCACCACCAACCCCGACATCAAGTCCGTGGCGGACCTGGCCGGGAAGAAGGTCTCCATCGGCGCCTCCGGCTCCGGCGTGTACTTCAACGCCGTTGACATCCTCGGCGCCTACGGCATTGACGCCGACAGCGGCATCAGCCCCGTGTACCAGAGCTTCGGCGACAGCGCCGAGAGCCTGAAGGACGGCAAGATCGACGCGGCCTTCATCGTGGCCGGCGCGCCCACCAACGCCATTGTGGACCTGGCCACCTCCAAGCCCGTGTATCTGGTAAGTCTGGACGAGAGCCACGTCAACGACCTGCTGGCGTCCTCCCCCTACTACAGCGCCTACACCATCAAGGCCGGCACCTATTGATTGTATCCCCCCTTTGGCAAGGGCCGCCTGGGCGGCCCTTGCCGTATGGAAAAGGCGGAGATTTCTCCGCCTTTTCCATACGGCAGGAATTTGAATGGAAGGAGCCTGCGCGTATGAGCAAAGAAGAGAGGAAAGACCTTCCGGATGTGGAGATCGGCACAGCCGCGGATATGGACGAGGTCATGCGCAAGTATGACCGGGAATCCGCCACCCGGATCTGGGAAGGAAAGCCCAAGGTGGTGGTCAGCGTTATCTCGGCGCTGTTCTCCCTGTACTGCGTTTGGTCAACCCTGTGGAGTACGGCGGACCTGCCCATCCGGCTGACGGCCTTTCTGGGGCTGATTATCATCATGGGCTATCTGAACTACCCCGCCCGGAAGGGGCATGTGACGCCCAACAGAATGCCCTGGTATGATATCGTTGTGATGTTCCTGGGCGCGGGGTCGTTTTTCTACTACTGCTTCCGCTACAGCAGTCTGGTCAAGGTCATCACCAGCGCCGCCAAAATCGACCCCTCCAATCCGGATGCCGTATCCGGCGCGTGGTTTTACATCATTCTGGGCATCGTGGGCATTCTCTGTCTGGCGGAGCTGTGCCGGCGGTGCGTGGGCCTGCCCATTTTGTTCGTGGTGGGCGCGCTGCTGATTTATACCTTTGCCAGCGGCCAGGGCCTGCCCCGGGTTATTTTCACCCTGTTTTTCGGCACCTCCGGCGTAATGTCCACGCCTATTCAGGTGTGCGCGAAATTTATTGCCGTGTTCATTGTTTTCGGCGCGTTTCTGGAGCGCACCGGCATTTCCAGCTTTTTCATTGATCTGGCCAACTGCGCGGCGGGCTCCTCCTCCGGCGGTCCGGCCAAGGTGGCGGTCATCTCCTCCGCCCTGTGCGGCATGGTGTCCGGCTCCTCCGTGGGCAATACCGTGACCACCGGGTCGGTGACCATCCCCATGATGAAGAAAACCGGCTATAAGGGCGAGTTCGCCGCCGCCGTCGAGGCCGCCGCCTCCACCGGCGGGCAGATCATGCCCCCCATCATGGGCGCGGCCGCTTTCCTCATGGCGGAGTACATGAGTACCTCCTACGCCAACGTGGCTATGAAAGCCGTTCTGCCCGCCCTGCTGTACTTCACCGGCATCTTCCTGGCCGTCCACCTGGAGGCCAAGCGCTTGGGGCTCCAGGGCATCCCCCGGGACCAGCTGCCAAAGCTGAAAATCCTGATTCGGAGCATTTATCTGCTCATCCCCCTGATCGTACTGGTCGCCCTGGTGTCCACCGGGGTCCGGACCCTCCAGTTCTCCGCCGCCATTGCCATCGTGCTGACGATCCTGGTGAGCCTGCCCAATATTTTCCTAGACAGCAAAAATCAGCACAGGGAGGGCTTCGCCGTCCATGCCGCTAAGGATCTGGGCGCCATGATCGGCGGCTCCCTGGAGGCCGGCGGCCGGGGGTGCATCACCGTGGCGGTGGCCTGCTCCATGGCGGGCATCGTGGCCGGGTGCATCACCGTAACGGGCCTGGCCTCCAAGCTGGTCAGCGCGGTTGTGAACATCAGCCGCATGATCCCCAACGAGGCTCTGGCCATGTTCATCGCCCTGTTTCTCACCATGCTGTGCTGCATCGTGCTGGGTATGGGCGTACCCACCACGGCCAACTACTGCATCATGGCCTCCACCTGCGCTCCCATTCTGATTACTCTAGGCATCGGGAAGATTCCCGCCCACTTCTTTGTGTTCTATTTCGGCATCGTGGCGGACATCACGCCCCCCGTGGCCCTGGCGGCCTACGCCGGGTCCGCCATTGCGAAATCCAACCCCATGAAGACGGGCATCAACGCCACCAAGCTGGCCATTGCGGCCTTTATTGTGCCGTATATCTTTGCCTTCAACCCGGCCATGCTGCTGGTGGACACCAATATCCTCCAGGTGGTCCAGATTGTTATCACCTCTCTGGTGGGCCTCTTCGGTGTGGCGGCCGCCCTGAACGGTACGCTGTTCCGGAAGATGAACCCTGTCCTGCGTCTGGTGCTGGCGGGAGGCGGATTGTGCATGATGTTCCCGGATACGCTCACCGATTTTGTGGGACTGGCCGTAGTAGCCGGCGTGTGCGTATTTGAGTATCTGTCCGCAAAAAAGCGCAAAACAGCTTAGCATCCTTACTCACAACATAATCCGGCACAAAACCTCCGTTTTGTGCCGGATTTTTCCTGTTATCCTATTTTTATAGAAAAAATGCATCATCTTACAATATACATCTTCAGGAGATACTATGCAGCAAGGATATTGTTTGGACTGTCCGTCTATGCTACCATCTTTCTGTGCCTGGGCACAGAAAAAATAGATGGAGGTCAAAACAATGAAAAAATTTCTTGCGCTTCTGCTGGCGATGGTGATGGTCCTCGCCCTGGCCGCCTGCGGCGGAGGGGGCGATACGTCCGCGCCGAAGGAGGAGGATCCTCCCGCTCCCACCACGGATGTGCCGCCCGAGGAAGATCCCAAGGACGAAGAGCCGGAAGAGCCTGCGGAGCCTGAACCGCCTGCGGCAGACTTTCAGCAGGTAAGCGTTGGCGAAACAATTACATTGGATTTTGTTGAGCTTGTTATTGGCGAACCCAGCTACGGCGAACAGCTGAAGGAAAATACGAGCGTTTCCAAAGACAGCAAAGAGAATCTGTTTTATTTTCTCCCCGTGACCTTAGTCAACCTGGGCGGCGAGGCTGTCAGACTTACAAACAGCACCATGGTCAAAATAACGTTTGACGATAAGTATTCCTACGAAGGGTATGCCCTCAACTTTGGTTCCGAGGTTCTTCCGATGGCGGATACCGAAACGTTTTTCTATGCCGAAGTACCCCCGCGTGTTTTGGAAAATTTTGATAAAGTCGACATTCAATTTGGCTTTACCAATGGTTTTGAGGATTACGACTGGGAGGCCAATGACTACGAGAAGACGGTAGAAAGATTTGACAACCGGTATCAGCTCATTTCCGGCGGAGGTGCTGCTCCTGCGGCCGGCGGCGAGGCCGGATCCGCCGGTGGCGAAGCAGACGGAAGCGCTCCGGCGGCCGAGGGCATCTGGGCCGTCAAATACTATGTGGACGACTTCGACCAGCCTACCGATCAATGGTACATCACCACCGATGACTACTTTGAAGGTAATTTCAGCAACAGCGCTACCACCAAGTCCGAGCTGAATGTTTTGATGGCGGTAGACAACGAGGAAGATAAGACCCGCATTGCCATCTTCTTGTACGAGTATGGGCGCAATCTTGTCAAAAACTCTTCTACCGAGTATGTAGACAAGTATGACGTCACTATGCGGACTGCTGACGGTACCGACCATTCCATGACCGGCACCATATACTGCGGTGCTGACAGAGTTTTCATCGACGACGAGTATGTGGACGAGGTCCTTGACGCCATGAAGGGTGAGGGTACGGTAAGCTTCCATCTGGTTGATTCCGAGCGGACTACCAGCACCTATCTGTTCTCCATCGAGACCTCCAACTTTGGCAGCGTCTATGACAGCAAGGCAAGCTGAGGCCGCTGTTGGACTTCTTGCGAAAATAGGTGCAGCGGTCAAAATTGCAGATGCCGGCAATCAAAGAAAAGCGAAGCGCGAAACGGTTTCTGCGGTTGCGGCAGGGTTCAGAGAGGATACGAAACCTTTTTACAAGGCGGATAGCGTGTTCAGCAAAGCAATGTCATTAAGTTAAGGATGGAACGCCCTCTCAGTCTGGCCTATGGCCAGACTGCTCCCCCGAAGGGGGAGCCGAGAAGATGGTTCTATTGCCGCCCAGCCCTAAGCCGCCCGCAGGGCGGCCCACGGGTGGCGCGGCGCAGCCGTGACAGAGAGGGCGGAGTGCTGTGCTTGACTTATTTGTGTCCGGACGAAAGGAAGGAGGCATAGGCTGACAGACGGTATCACTGCTTCTGAAGGGGACACAACAGACCGGTTTCAGCGGCAGGCGTACCGGCTGAAAAATGATTTTTTGCAAGGAGGAATAAATCTGTGCGAAAGAAATGGTTATCTATGGCGCTGGCGTTAGTCCTGTGTATGTCCCTGCTGCCAACCGGCGCGCTGGCATATGAGGGCGAAATCAAGCCCGTCTACGACGTGTATCAGGGCGACGGCTTCTACATCACCGCAACGCCCTTCACGATCAAGTCCACCAAATATACCATGGGCAACTCTGCTTATCGCGTCCTTGACGGACAATTTCATGATGGACTGTTTGCGGTGAAGACCAACGCCAACGTGGACGAAAACTATATCAACCGCAAGTTTATAGACGAACTCAACTACGTGGACAAAAACGGCAATGTTATGTTTCCCGAGGGAATTTTCCACTTCGACTGGGACATGAATAACTACGGCAGGGAGGGCGATTTCTCCCCTTCGGAGGGCTTGATACCCTATTGGGACGGAGAATCCAAGGCCGGCAGCAAGGTTCTTTTCGGCTTTGTTGACTACAACGGCAACGAGGTCATCCCCTGCCAGTATGAGGCCGGCATGATCTCTCCCTTCTGCGAGGGACTATCCAACGCGTCCCCAAAGGGAGTTATCGACAAGAGCGGACGCATCGTGATTGAGTATGGCTCTATCTTTGTTCACAACAGTATGCGCTTCAGCGACGGTCTGATTCCCTGCCGCGAAACTGACTACGGCAGCAACACCCGCACTCACGGTTACATGGATAAGTCAGGGAATATGGTCCTGAAGCTTTTGTCCTATAACAGAGACGATTTAAAGGCCTATGATTCCGACTACTGGAGGATGTGCGCCGACGGCAAGACGGACGGCTACCTCCTGCCCTTTGAAAGCCCGACAGGCTCGTTCTCCGACGGCTACACGGTGTGCTATGACCTGCGTTCCGGAAACCAGCTCGACTATAATTTCGCCATAATCGATAAAAACGGCAATGTGGTTGGCACCTTCAGCGACGCCCAGCCCGAGGGCGTACGCGATAAAGGCGGTTTCCATGACGGGCTTCTGCGCGTGCAGTTCATTGATAATCGCAACCATGGGGGGGCTACGGCTTCGTGGATACCAGCGGCAATGTCGTTATCAGCGAAAAAAGAACCTCCAACCCGACGGTTGACTGGGTCGGCAACATCAATGTTGCCGATTATAGCTGCGGCCTGCTCGCATTTTCACACTTTGTTGTAGATACCAAGGGAAATATCGTCATACCCGAAGGTCAGTTTGTTGCTATCAAGACATTTGACAGCAACCTCAGCATGGCATTTCTGAAAAGTGAGTCCAGTATAGCGGGGATCTACACCCCCTATGTCCTTGAAAAGCACCAGGGCACCTACAGCGGCTCCGGCAGCGTGTACAACCATGCCAAGGGCGGCGCGCAGACTCCCAACCAGCCGACCCAGCCAACAACTCCCGCAACACCCACCCAGCCAACGGCTCCCGCAGCACCCACCCAGCCCAGCGGCAATCTTGCCTACGCCTCCACCCAGACGGTGCTGGTAGACGGCAAGGCGGTCAATTTCGAGATGTACGCATTGAAGGACGCAAACGGCAATCCTACCAACTACATCAAGCTGCGCGACATCGCCAGCGTTGTAAACGGCACCGCCGCCCAGTTCGAGGTGGGCTGGAACGGCGCTGTGAACATCGAAACCGGCAAAGCCTACACCGCCAACGGCTCAGAGATGAAAACCCCATACTCCGGCGACCGTGCATACAAGAGCGCAGACTCGGCCACCACTGTCAATGGCGGCGCGGCCAGCCTTGAGGCCATTGTGCTGACCGACGACAACGGTGGAGCGTATACCTACTACAAGCTCCGTGACCTGGGCATGGCTCTTGGCTTCAATGTGGGCTGGTCTGCGGAGAAGGGCGTATTCGTGGAGACGGATAAGCCCTATTCGGAGTGATTATAACCGCATTCTTCTCGGTATAAATCAAATAGCGAGGCGTTAAGCACCGGCATCGGCTGTCGGCATTTACAACGCATAGAGAGCGGCGCGCTGTTCTCTATGCGTTCCCCCGCACGGGCGGGAGTGTCCATATGATATAGAGATCTATTGAAAATCTGCATTTTGCGCGTGAAAGGCGGCCGCCCGATGTGGGCGGCCGCCTTGGTCTGCTACTTCTTCAATTCCCCCGTGGCGCTGGCGGTGAGATAGGCGTTGATGAAGCCGTCCAGGTCGCCGTCCATGACGGCGGTGATGTTGCCGTTCTCAAACCCCGTCCGGGTGTCCTTGGCCAGGGTGTAGGGCATGAAGACGTAGGAACGGATCTGACTGCCCCACTCGATCTTCATCTGGACGCCCTTGATGTCGCTGATCTTCTCCGCGTGCTGCTGGGCCTTCATCTCCATCAGCTTGGCCCGGAGCATCTTCATGCAGTTCTCCCGGTTCTGGACCTGGCTGCGCTCCTGCTGGGAGGAGACCACGACGCCGGTGGGGCGGTGGATGAGGCGCACGGCGGAGGAGGTCTTGTTGACGTGCTGTCCGCCCGCGCCGCTGGCCCGGTAGACCTGCATCTCGATGTCCTCCTGGCGGATCTCCACGGAGTTGTCGTCCTCGATCTCCGGCATGACCTCCACGGCGGCAAAGGAGGTCTGACGGCGGGCGTTGGCGTCGAAGGGGGAAATGCGCACCAGCCGGTGAACGCCGTTCTCGCTGCGCAGGAAGCCGTAGGCGTTCTCCCCCTCAATGGAGATGGCGGCGGACTTGATGCCCGCCTCGTCTCCGTCCTCGTAATCCAGGGTTTTCACGGTAAAGTTGTGCCGCTCGCCCCAGCGGGTGTACATGCGGAAGAGCATCTGGCACCAGTCCTGGGCCTCGGTGCCGCCTGCCCCGGCGTGGAGGGTGAGGATGGCGTTGCTGGCGTCGTACTCCCCGGTGAGCAGGGTCGCCAGATTAGCCTCCTCCAGAGCGGACTCCAGCTTTCCGTAGCCCTCCTCGATCTCGGGCAGAAGGGAGGCGTCGTCCTCCTCCATAGCCATCTCCACCAGGGTGGTAAGGTCCTCCCACTGGGAGGTGAGGCGGGCGTGGTTCTCTATTTTGTTTTTCAGCTGCTTGGTGCGCTGGAGGACCTTCTGGGAGGCGGCGACATCGTTCCAGAAATTCGGGTCGCCGGTTTTCTCCTCCAGCTCCTCCACCTCCCGGCGCGCGCCCTCCAGGTCCAGGGCGGCAGCCAGCTTTTCCAGCCGGGGGCCAATGGCTCCTAATTTTTGCTTATAGGCATCATATTCAATAATCGGCATAGGGGTCCTCTTTCTCCATGTGATTTCGATACTCTATTATGCCATAGGAGAAGAGTCCTGTAAAGGGGGAAATTGGAGGATCGGGTTCTTTTCCTGTGCATTGACAGGAAAAAATGCAATTCAGCCAAACCTTGACCGCCCCGCCCGGGGTTGCTTTATCGTCATTAAGGCGGAAGCATGGGAGACGGACCGGAGGCAGCCGTTGATTCCAAGCCTGGACCCTCATCCCCCCGCATACCGGACGCTGTTGAACAGGCTGATGGCGATGATGACCGCCATCAGTGCAATAAACAGCCACTCCACCAGCCGGTTGTCCATTTTCTTATTCAGCATCCGGCCGATGATTCCGCCGCCGATGCCCCCCGCTACCATCAGCACCAGAACAGACGGCCGGAAGGGCGGCACCGTGCGGGCCGCCAGGGCGGTGAACAGACTGAACAGCTGACCGAAGAAAATAATATACAGGCTGTTGGCCGCGGCAGTCTTGGTATCCATGCTGAAAAAGAAATACAGCACCACCAGGTTGATGGGTCCGCCGCCGATGCCCAGGAAGCTGGACATGCACCCCAGAAACAGGCCGATGACTACGCAGGCCGCCTTGTTTTCCACCCGCAGAGTGCGTATGCGCTCCTTGTTCAGCGTATATGCCAGCGTCCCGGCAGTAACGATGGCGAGGCACACCGCCTGTACCGACCCGACGGTGTTGGGATTGTCAAACATGGCCTTCACGGCGGAAAACAGCTGGCTGCCCAGCAGGCCGCCCGCTGCCGCTCCCAGCGCCAGCGGCGTACCCGTGGATAGAGATACCCGCCGTTCCCCGGCCAGCATGGCCCGGCCTACGGAATAGCAGCTCATGGACAGCACCGTACAGCCGGACAGAAAGCTGATCGCCGCGACCGTCTCCAGATGCAGCAGGTCCAGCACCGGCTTGATGATGACGCCGCCGCCGATGCCGCAGATGGCGCCTGCCGTACTGGCCAGCAGACTGACCAGAAAAAAGATCAGCGTAATTCTTTCCCCCTTCCATACTCTTTCTGTCAAAGGCGCAGTTTCGTCACCGTGCAGCAGCCTGGGGACGGCGGGCAGCGTAATACAGGTTCCAAAAGCGCTTTTGAATGCTTATTTTGGGAAAATATGTCAGAACTCGATATAGGTCTCCAGATCCTTGCAGATCGCCATGGCGGCAGCGCCGGCGGCGCCGCTGAAGGGGTCCGGCTCCACAAAGAGGAACCGGGTGCCCCTGCGGATGACGCCGCAGAGGTTTAGGCGCACCACCTCCAGAAGATGCTCCCAGTTTTCCGGACGGCTGAACAGCCGTCCCTCAATGAGCATCAGGCTGGGGCAGGCGAAGTTGTTGATGTTGGCCACCGCCACCCCCAGAATATGCACCGCCTGTCCGACGATCCGCGCCACGGCTTCCTCTCCCGCCTCCTGGGCAGCCAGAACCTGCTCCATGGACAGCGGGCCTTCTCCCCGCAGACGGCGCAGGACAGGGGCCTCCCCCCGCTCAATTGCCTGGGCGCAGCTGCGCAGCACCGCCGTATCGCTTGCGTAGGCCTCCAGGCAGCCCCGGTTGCCGCAGCTGCAGGGCTCCCCGTTGGGTACCATGACCATATGGCCCACCTCTCCAGCGCCGACCACCGAGCCGAAGTCGATGGCGGTATTCAGGACCAGAGGACAAGCGATCCCCTGGTTCAGAAAGAGGTAGGCAAAGGTCTGGGCATCCCCCAGGTCCTCCCGGCGGAAGAGCTGGGCCCCGTAGGCCCGGGCGCAGGCGTTGTTTTCCACGTAGATGGGCCCCGGGTAGTTCATCCGGCTGGCCATATCCGCCCGGATGTTCTTGTGGGTCCAGCTGTAGCTGGGTCGAACCTCCAGCACGCCCTGTTGAGTGTCCACCAGACCGGGCAGGCACACGCCGATGCCGGCGATGTCCTCCGGCCGCAGGCCGCAGGCGGACATCGCCCTGTCCACCATACCGCAGGTGAGCGCGATATTTTTCCCGTACTCCCGCTCCTCTCCGGTATGTTCCTTTTGATACAGGACTTTCCCCCGGTAGTCAAGCAGGCATACGGTGCGCCGCATACCTTGGATCTCCACGCCGGCAAAATGCCTGGATTCAGGCACAATATCGACCAGGTGGGCTTTCCGGCCTGCAAAGTGAGTGATGGACCGCTCGGAGCCGGTTTCCCTGACAATCCCCCGGGCCATCATGCTGTTGATGTTGGTGGTAATGGTGGGCAGAGTCAGCCCCAGCCTCCGGGCGACCTCGGAGCGCTTGATGGGGCCGCAGAGGTAGATGGTCTTCAGAATAGCGGCCTGATTGCCCGCTTTCACCCGAGACGGGTTCGCTCCCTGTTCAAACTGCACGCCGTGCCCTCCTTCCTTTTTAACGCTTCTGGAAACGCCTCCCTTTCAGGAACACAGCCTCTACCCGGCAGTCCCCGTCCAGCACCACCAGGTCCGCGTCCTTACCATCGGCAATGGACCCCTTCCGCTGGAAGACCCCTGCAAGCCGGGCGGGATTTTCCGTCAGCAGGGGGAGGATGTCCTCCAGCGGACGGCCTGTCCAGGCCAGCAGGTTTTTCAGCGCGGCGTCCTGGGTCAGGGTGCTGCCCGCCCGGGTGCCGTCGGAGGCCAGCTTGGCGTCACCGTCCTCAACCACCACCTCGTTGACTCCCAGGTGGTACTTCCCGTCCGGCAGGCCGGCGGCCATGATGGAGTCTGTGATCGCCACTACCCGGTCCAGGCCCTTAACCTTCAGCAGCAGCCGCACGATTCCCGGATGGAGATGCCGCCCGTCGCAGATGGCCTCGCAGTACACATCGCTCTCCAGCACCGCCCCCAGAATGGCGGGCCGGTGCTGATGGAGCAGCAGCATGGCGTTAAAGGTATGGGTTGCCGCCTGGGCTCCGGCGGCGATGGCGGACATGGCGGTATCATAGTCCGCGCCGGAGTGGCCGATGGCTGTGACGATGCCCAGCTCCCGGGCGGCGGGGATCATGTCAACGGTCCCCTCCACCTCCGGGGAGACGGTGAGGTAGCGGATGCCCCCCTCCGCCTGCTCCTGGTAGGAGCGCAGCAGACCGGCATCCCCCTGCCGCAGCAGATGCTCCGGCATGGCCCCCTTGTAGGCCGGGGCCAGGAACGGGCCCTCCAGATGAATGCCCAGCAGCTCCGCGCCCTCCCGCGCTTCCCTCCTCCACTCCCTGTACCGGTCGATGCACCACCGGGTCTGCTCCTCTGTATCTGTCAGCACGGAGGCCAGCCAGGCGGTAGTGCCGTTCCCGGCAAAAAATGTCCCGATCTTTTCCAGATCCGCGGCGGCCGCGCTGTTGACGTCCACACCCACCGCACCGTGGGTGTGGATATCGATGAAGCCGGGGACCACCTTTTTCCCTGCCGCGTCATAGACCTCCCCGGACACCGGCGCGTCCGGAGGCAGCAGGCGGAGCTTTCCCTCCTCCATGGCCACCGTCTTCTGCTGGAAACTGCGGCCAACGTATACCTGACCGCCTGTGATATATCGAGTATTCATGGGTTCCCTCTCATTCGGGCAGGCTGGCGACAAATTCCGTAATACGCAGCAGGGCGTCCGGATGCTCCTGGAGCAGGGTCACCGGGAAATGGGCGGACACGCTGCCGTAGGCGGCGTGCCGGGCCACGGCCCGGTGCCAGTCCCGGAAGCAGCCCAGACGGATCTTCCGGGCGCTGCAGATTTCCTTCATGCCAATGGTGACGCACCAGCGGGGCATGTCGTCCACGGCCCCGTTGAGGTCGCCGATGGCGTTGGCGGTCCGGGTCTCCCGGGAGATCTCCAGCACACGGGTGGGCAGGGCGCGGAACTGGTCCGGGGTCAGCTCATCCTGGGCCTCGTTAAAGGCCACGTGGCCGTTGATGCCGATGCCCCCGAAGCAGATGTCCACGCCGCCCAGAGCTTGAATGGTCCGCCACATGTTCTCCGGGTCTTTCGGATCGGGAAATACCCGCTGGCTCTCGGGCATCACCAGATCGGGCCGGATCTTCGTGTAGACCGTCCGGTCCATGAAGCCCCGGAAGCTGAGGGGGTGATCCTTGCCGATCCACTCCTTCTCATCGGTGAGGTACTCATCCATGTTCAGGAACCAGACGTTTTTCAGGCTGATGTCCTCGCTGTTGACCATCTCCACAAAATAGGGATACTGGCCAACGGGGCCGACGGGGCAGATGAAGACGGTCTTCTCTCCCAGTGCGTTCTTCCTCCTGATCTCGTCGGCCATCTCCCGGGCCATGGTCTGAAATACGGCGGCGTTGTCCGCCATGACGGTAATGGGCAGCTTCGGCGCGGCCAGGAGCTGTTCCCTGCTGTAGTAGTAATATTCGTGACGCATCATGTTCCCTCTTTCACGTTTCCGGCTCTCGGAAGCCGGTATAGTTTGCCGTAACCTCCAGCACGCGGTATACGTCCAGGCAGGCCTGAAATTCCGGCTCGTTTTCCCGGATCAGACCGCCCAGCTTCCGCCAGGCCGTCAGACTCTCCTTCTTTTTCCCTTCGGCCAGCAGCTCCAGCGCCCGGGCCAGGCCCAGCGCGTATTCGCGATGATAGGCCAGCAGCCGCCAGCCGTGACCGCCGGCCCGGACATCCTCCGGTACGGGAGAAAATGCCCGGCAGAGGTCCTGGGCCGCCCCCATCCGGCGGGCAATATCCGGGTCGGTCCGGTCCCCTTTTCCGTTGAGATAGTCGCAGCTGCTCAGACGGGACAGCTCCGACAGATAGACGAGGACCCGCTCCCAGTCCGTCCCGTAGGCGGCCTGGAAATACTCCCGGATCAGCGCCTCCGTATCCGCGGCATCGTCCAGCAGGGTGTACCCCATCACGTAGTTGGGCAGGGCGTTGGGCAGGGCTGCGCGCAGCTCCTGACAGCTGATATAGCCGTTCAGTCCCATCCGCCGCAGCTTCTTAACGTCGCTGCCAATAACCCGGGCGATGTGGACATAGCCCAGGTCTCCATAATGGGCCCGGCCCAGGGGGTAGTCGTAGACGAAGCTGTCCCCGTCAAAGATCCGCTGCCAGCCCCGGAGGAACGCCAGATTCTCCCCCAGGTCCGTGGGCAGAGTGATCCGGTTGCGGACATAGGGCGGGACAGGCTTCTCCGGGCCCTCCAGGTCGTAGGACGCCTCAAAGGTACGGCTGATGGGGGCGAACATGAGGACAAACCGGTCCGGGTTTGCCAGCCGCTCCCTCACCGGAGGCCACAGCAGCTCCTGATACAGCAGAAATACGATCCGGGTGTCCAGCCCTGACGCCGTCAGGCGGCGGTCGATCTCATTGAGGACGGCAGCGTACTGGTCGGACAGGGTGGTCTTTTGACAGTTTTCACACGCACACACATTATTAAACGCGTCCGCCAGCCAGACATGGACATAATCCGCGGCGGGATTTTTTCGCGCGTAGTCCTCTACCAGCGAGGCCAGCGCGTCCACTGACCGGGGATTGGCAAAGCACAGGTTGGTGTTGGCGGGCACCCCCTGCCACAGCCCCCGCACGCCATCGATCTCCGCGGCCATCTCCCGCCTGCTCTCCGGCAGGGGAGCGGGGTCCGCGTCCCAGGACAGGGACACATATCCCAGCGCTTCCCCGGTCCAGCCGTGGCCGGCCTTATGGAGCAGCAGGCCCCGGCGTTTGGTCTCCTCCTCGAAAACCGCCATGTCCCGCTCCGCGTCGCGTTCGGTATATGCCTCCGGCTCCCGCAGGGGGTTGTTTTCATGGCGGTACCAGCGCTTGAGAAAGGCGTACGGGGTCTTGAACTGCAGGAAAAAGGAATTGTACCCCGCTTTGGGAAGCCAGTCAATGAAATCCAGCACATTCTCCCGGCTGTCGGCCCCCTCGATGCACACGCCCCGGTGGCGGAAGGCGGCCTGCTTCTCATACCGGACCGCCAGCTTCTCCCTGCTGGCGGCGGGCACGGTCTCCCACTGTTTTCCCGGCCCCAGGAAGCGGCACCCCAGGCGCCGCAGGTAGTCATACACCCCCAACAGCACCGCCCGGGGACAGCTGCCGGTGATGGATCCGCCGCGCTCCGTCATGTCCACGGCGAAGGACTCCCGCCCGTCCGCGATATCCCCCGCCTGGAGCGTCACCGCCAGCTCCAGGTCCTCCTCCGGCAGCATCCGGGTCAGGTAAGCCTCCAGTTCCCTGGAGGCGAAGGCCAGCACCTCCTGGCCGGCGCTGCTCCGGGCAATTTCAATCCGCATTCTCTTCTCCTCAAAAAACGAGCCCGATGGTACGTTGTTCCACCGGGCCCATCCCATTCCTTTCTCAGGGGAACGGGGTATCCTGCTTTACTTCAAGGCCTCTTCCATGATGTCAAAGAGGACAAATTCGGCCACATCCTCCTTGGCCTCCTCGGGCGTGATGTTCTCGCCCTTCACCATGTCGTTCTGCATACCCTCGTAGTAGCCCTTGATGGTACCGTCGGCCACGCCGGACTTCAGATCCTCCAGGTTGAACCAGTGAGCGTCGCCTACCTGCATGAGCTGGGATTCCAGGCTGGCCTTGGTCTGCTTGGAGCAGTAATCGGCCACGGTCTCATAGTTTTCCACCTGGGAGCCCCAGTCCATGCCCTTGAACAGAGCGCGGGTGAAGCGGACCAGAACATCGTGGTTCTCCTCGGCGTACTTGGGCAGGCAGATCCAGCTGGAGATGTTGGTGGAACCGTCGGCGAACTCGATCTCGTAGGAACCTTCTACCTGCTGGAGGATCTGGCCGGAGTAGGGGTTCCAGCACACGGCGGCGTCAATGGTGCCGGATACGGCCGCGGGCACCACGTTGTCAATGGACAGGTCCATGGGGGTCACATCGTCGCGTGTCAGGCCGCCCACGGTAAGGGCGTTGTTGAAGGTGGACTCGGAGGAGGAGCCGGAGTTGAAGGCAATGGTCTTGCCCTTCAGGTCGGCTACGCTCTGGATGCCGCTGTCGGGCATGCAGACAACCTTATCAACGGTGTGGACGGAGCTGGGGGCGAAGATAACGGCGCTGCCCAGGATGCACAGGCGGTGAGCGCCCTTGCCAATGTAGGCCAGGTCGATGGAGTTGCCTTCCATGGCGGCGATCTCAGAGGGGCCGTCGGGGAACTCGGTAAGCTCGATGGTAATGCCCTCTTCCTCGAAGCAGCCCTGCTCGATGGCGGACAGCACGCCCCACAGGGAGGCGTAGTTGGGCATGTAGCCGATACGCAGGGTGACGGGCTCGGGACCGGCGGGCTCGGCGGGAGCGGCGGGTTCTTCGTCCTTCTGCTCAGGCTCGGCGGGGGCGTCGGTCTTGGTGTCGGGCTCAGCGGGGGGATCGTTGTCTTTCTGGCTGCTGTCGCCGCCGCAGGCCACCAGGGCCAGGGTCATGATGAGCGCCAGCAGCAGCGCGGTCAGTTTCTTCATCTTCATTTTCCTCCATTATTCAGATGGTTGTTATATCAAAAGAGCCGTGCGCTCTTCTGAACGGTAGCTTCGCCCTTCCGGGCGGGACCTTCTTTCCGTTCGTGCGAAAAGAAGCAAAAGCATCCTCGGGGGACGTTCCGTCCTCTGGGAATCCCTCGCATTGCGGGGTGCCTGCGGCTTACTTTCTGACTTCCAGATACTCCTGGTACACCTCGTTCCAGATCTCCGCCTTCAGCTCCATAAACCGGGGATCGCTTTTGGTCCCCTGGTCCCTGGGATAGGGGATGTCGATGTCGACGATCCGCTTGATGCGTCCCGGCCGGGCGGACATGATTACCACCCGCTGAGCCAGCAGCACAGCCTCGTCTACGTCGTGGGTAATAAAGAAACAGGTTTTTTTCTCCTGCTCCCAGGTCTTCAGCAGCTCCGTCTGGAGCTGGGCTCTTGTCTGGGCGTCCAGGGCGCCGAAGGGCTCATCCATGAGCAGCACCTCGGGATCGTTGGCATAGGCCCGGGCAATGGCCACCCGCTGCTTCATGCCGCCGGAGAGTTCCTTGGGGTAGGAGTTCTCGAAATCCTCCAGCCCCACCATCCTGATGTACTTTCTGGCAATTTCCTGGCACTGAGCCTTGGGCATGCGCTTCATCTGGGGACCAAACATGACGTTTTGGATCACCGTCTGCCAGGGGAACAGTGCGTACTGCTGGAAGACCACGCCCCGCTTTACGTCGGTGCCCACAATGCGCTCGCCGTCCAGGAAGCAGTCGCCGCTGGTGGCCTCATGGAGGCCCGCCAGGACGTTGAGCAGCGTGGACTTGCCGCACCCGGAGGGACCCACCACGCAGACGAACTCGTTCTCCATAATGTCCAGGTTGACCCCGTTGAGGGCTATCGTGGTGCCGTGATCTCCGTGGTACTCCTTTTTCACGTCCTTGATCCGGATCTTTACGCCTCTTCCCGCTTCTCCTGCCATGATGTCAGCCTCCTTTCGATGACGTCCACAAATGTGTTCAGCAGCGTGCCGATGATGCCGATGAGGATGATGTAGCCCAGCATGGCGTT
>ERZ779626.264-NODE-264-length-35408-cov-5.903997_pt1 | contig 35408 bp, 35 predicted proteins | sample MGYA00514209_ERZ779626 | MGnify/ENA primary metagenome ERZ779626 (study PRJEB29562, sample SAMEA4376713) | mouse gut metagenome | isolation source: Cecum | study: EMG produced TPA metagenomics assembly of the A DSS colitis mouse model was used to assess the...
CGCTGCTTGGCCTCCCGGGCCATGGTGGTGTACTGCTTGAAGAGCTGGAACGCCTCCGCGTCATCCCGGTGGGTGTCCAGGTACATCCCCAGCTCAGTGACCACGAACAACAGAGCCTGGAGCTGGGTGGAGTGGCTGTCCGGCAGGCCGGCGGCCTCCGCCTTCATATGGAAGGGCAGGTTCAGGCCGGGGAAGACGGTCCCGTTGGCCAGGGCGTCGGCCTGGTTGTATTTTTTGCTGCCCTGCTGCTGAAAGGGCACATATGGTACCGCCAGAGGGGCGCAGGCGGGCATGGTGCCGCAGGCGTCGCCGCAGGGGCGGGGATTGGTTCCGGTATCAGGACTCAATTGGAATCCCTCCTTCGATCAAGGTGCGACAGCTGAGCTGTCAATCCAGCTTATGCAGAAGCTCCGCTCGGTGCCACGGGAAATGTCGAAAGACAACAGCTATCTTGCGAACGTCTGTATAATGTGGTACAATAGCTCCTGCAAAGAAAGGGGGGAGGGCGTATGTATCAGCCGCTGGCGGACCGCATCCGTCCACAGAGCCTGGACGAGGTGCTGGGCCAGAGCCATATTTTAGGCCGAGACGGCCTGCTCCGCCGGGTGATCGACAGCGGAAAAATCCCCAATATGGTGTTTTATGGGCCTTCGGGTACCGGCAAGACCACCGTGGCCAACATCATCGCCCAGCGCTCCGGCCGTACCCTGCGCCGGCTCAACGCCACCACCGCCTCTCTGGCGGACATCCGGGAGGTGATGGATCAGGTGGGCACGCTGCTGGCCCCCAACGGCGTTCTGCTCTATCTGGACGAGATCCAATATTTCAACAAGAAGCAGCAGCAGTCTCTGCTGGAGTTTATCGAAAATGGGAAGATCACGCTGATCGCCTCCACCACGGAGAATCCTTATTTCACTATTTTTAACGCTATTTTGTCCCGATCCACCCTGTTTGAATTTAAAATGCTGACGGCGGACGACCTTCTTCCCGCCGTGGACCGGGGCATCGCCCTCCAGGCCCAGGAGCTTGGGGTGGAGGCTGTGTGTGAGGAGGGGGTGCGGGAGCACCTGGCCGCCTCCTGTGGGGGAGACGTGCGCAAGGCCCTCAACGCGGTGGAGCTGCTGATGACGGCCAGCCGGATTCAAGACGGCGTCCTCACCGTCACCCAGGAGGACGCTAAGCTGGTGGCTCAGCGGTCCGCCATGCGGTACGACCGGGATGGGGACGATCACTTTGACATCGCCTCGGCGCTGATGAAGTCCATGCGGGGGTCCGACCCGGACGGGGCCCTCCACTATCTGGCCCGCCTGCTGGAGGCGGGGGATATGCTCACCGCCATCCGGCGGATTTTGTGCTCGGCCAGCGAGGATGTGGGTATGGCCTATCCCCAGGCGGCCTCCATCGTCAAATCCTGTGTGGACAGCGCCCTTCAGCTGGGTCTGCCCGAGGCCCGTCTGCCCCTGGCCCAGGCGGTGATTCTGCTGGCCACCGCGCCCAAATCCAACAGCGTGTGCATGGCTATCGACGCCGCCATGGCCGACGTGCGGGCGGGGCGGACAGGGGACTACCCCCGGCATTTGCAGAACGTCCACGCCGACGGCGCGGGCTTTGAGCGGGAGCAGGGCTATCTCTATCCTCACGACTACCCCGGCCACTGGGTGGCGCAGCAGTATCTGCCTGACGCCATCAAGGACCACGTGTATTACCAATACGGCCCCAATAAGACGGAGCAGGCGGCCAAGGCGTACTGGGATAAAATCAAGGGGAAATTATAAGGGGGACGGACAATATGCCCATGGATATCCAGACCGGCGATATTTTAGAGCTGAAAAAGACCCACCCCTGCGGCAGCAAGGAGTGGAAGGTGCTGCGCGTAGGGATGGACTTCAAGCTGAAATGCCTGGGCTGCGGTCACGAGGTGATGACGCCCCGGGCCAAGGCGGAAAAGTCTATCAAAAAGGTGAGACGGGAGGGGGAGCCCCTATGAAGCGATATTGGAGCAAGCACATTCAAAATGTTGTGCCCTATACCCCTGGGGAACAGCCCCGGGAGGGGAACTTCATCAAGCTGAACACCAACGAGTGCCCCTATCCGCCCTCACCGAAGGTGATGGAGGCCATCCGGGCGGCGGGCGGGGAGGGCCTGCGGCTCTACCCGGACCCGGAGTGCCTGGATCTGCGGACAGCCATTGCCCAGCGGGAGGGACTGGATGTGAACCAGGTATTCTGTGGCAACGGGTCAGACGAGATACTGGCCTTTGCCTTCCAGGCGTTTTTTGACCCGGACCGGGAGGTGGTGTTCCCCAGGATCACCTACAGCTTTTACCCTGTGTACACCGATTTTTTCGGGCTGAACCGCCGGGAAGTGCCGATGAATTCTGATTTCACAGACCCAATAGAGTTACTGTGCGGGAACAACGGCGGGGTGGTGCTGGCCAACCCCAACGCCCCCACCGGCATCGCGGTGGGGCTGGACACAGTGGAAAAGCTGCTGGAGGCCAACCCTGACGTGGTGGTCATTGTGGACGAGGCCTATGTGGATTTCGGTGCGGACAGCGCCGTGGGGCTCATCAGCCGTTATCCAAATCTGCTGGTGGTCCAGACCGTCTCCAAGTCCCGGGCGCTGGCGGGACTTCGGGTGGGCTGGGCCATGGGGAACGCCGGGCTCATTGACGGCCTGCGCTGTGTGCGGGACTCCATCAACTCCTACACAGTGGACCGGCTGGCACAGGCGGGGGCGGCGGCGGCCATCCGGGATGAGGCGTACTTTCAGTCTGTCCGCCGCCGGGTGATGGATACGCGCCGGCGGACAGAACAAACATTAAGGGACAAAGGCTTTACAGTGCTTCCGTCCCAGGCAAATTTTTTATTTGTCAGCTATCCGGGGCGGGATGGAAGGGCGTTGCTGGACGGCCTGCGGGAGCGGGGCCTGCTGGTGCGCTGGTGGGACAGGCCGGAGATCAGGGACTGGTTGCGGATCAGCGTGGGTACGGACCAGGAGATGGAGGTGCTGACCGCCGCGCTGGAGGAGCTGGTGTAAAAAAGCGGACATGCCGCGGCCTGACGGGGATTCCGTCAGGCCGCTTTTTTATTTTGCTTTGGACTTGCTTCGGCTTTTTTTGATGTCTGGGGGGGCTATAATTTGGAACAGACCGGGAGAGAGGAGGTCCGCCCTGTGACGGTGGTATATATAGATTTACTTTTTTTGTTGAATTTGACCGCTAACTATCTGCTGCTGCTGGCGGCGGGCCGGATCGCCGGGGCGGTGCTTGTTCGGTGGCGCATCGCCTTGGGGGCGGCGCTGGGAGCGCTGTACGCGGCCCTCATTTTTTTGCCCGGCTTGGTGTGGCTGGCCCGGTGGCCCTGTAAGCTGGGGCTGGGAGTGCTGATGGCCCTGACCGCCTACGGCGGGGAGCGCCGCCTCCTGCGGGTGACGGTGATTTTTTTCGGCGCGTCGGCAGCCCTGGCCGGAGCGGTGCTGGGGCTGGAGCTGCTGGGCAGCGCCTCGCTGACCCTGGAACACGGAGTGTTCTATTCGCCCATAGATATTCGTCTGCTGCTGCTGTCCTTTGTGGCCTGCTATTTTGTGCTCTCCCTGTTTTTTCGCCGTGCGGGACGTCACGGGGGTGGGCTGGCTCGGCTGCAGATCGTTTTGGAGGAAAAAACAGTGGAGGTGGCCGCCCTTCGGGATACTGGCCACACCCTCACCGACCCTGCCGACAACCGCCCGGTGGTGGTGGTGGCCTGGGATGCGCTGTCCAGGGACCTGCCCCCCTGGGCGGACCCCGCCGACCCAATCGGTTCGGTGGAGCGGTGCCACGCCGCGGGTTCCCGCCAGGCCAGATTGATCCCCTACCGGGCGGTGGGCGTGGAGCACGGGGTGCTGCTGGCTGTCCGGGCCCGGCAGGTGAGGGTGGACGGAAAGCCGCTGGGACGGCTGCTGGTGGCGCTGTCACCTACAGCTGTGGATGACGGCGGCGGTTATCAGGCGCTGATAGGAGGAATTTGACATGCTCTTAACCAATACATATATCCGGCTGTGCCGGCTGCTGGAACGGCTGGGCGTTCCGCTCCAAGGCTCCCTCCACTACATCGGCGGCAGCGACACCCTGCCCGCCCCCCTGACCCGGGAGGAGGAGAGCCGCCTGCTGGCGGCGCTGGAAGGGGAGGAGGGCCGCCAGCAGGCCCGGTCCCGGCTCATCGAACACAATTTACGGCTGGTTGTTTATATCGCCCGGCGGTTTGAGAATACCGGGGTTGGCATTGAGGACCTGATCTCCATCGGCACCATCGGGCTCATCAAGGCGGTGGAGACCTACAAGCCTGCTAAAAACATCAAGCTGGCCACCTACGCCTCAAGGTGCATTGAGAATGAGATCCTGATGCATCTGCGGAAAAACGCCAACCGCCGGGGAGAGGTGTCCTTGGACGAGCCGCTGAACACCGACTGGGACGGCAACGAGCTGCTGCTGTCCGACGTGCTAGGCACCGAGGAGGACAGCATAGAAAAGCCTCTGGAGGACGATGTGGACCGGGACCTGCTGTTCACCGCCATCACAAAGCTGTCGGAGCGGGAGCGCACCATTATCACCCTGCGTTTCGGGCTGGACGGCAGGCGGGAGCGCACCCAGAAGGAGGTGGCCGACCAGCTGGGCATCAGCCAATCCTACATCTCCCGGCTGGAGAAGCGGATTATTGACCGGCTCAAAAAAGAAATTTTACGGATGATGTGAAAATGGATACCGAAAAAACTGATCCGAAATAGAAAGCTTGCTGAGGCTTGAGGGCCGGCGGTCACCAACAAGCGGCGCCGGGTATATACCGGGGCATTGCCAGCTTATCAGGGTTTTATAAAAAGGGTTGAATGTCGTTCTGTTCGGTGATATACTTCACTCACATTAATGCAAGAAATAGGGCTTTGTGGAGGAGTTGTTGAATGAGGGCTATTATCACAGATTTGGACAGAACATTATTACGTACGGACAAAACGATTTCTGAATACACGCTTGATATTATGCGGAAATGCCATGATAGAGGTTTCGCCATAATGGCTGCCACAGCAAGACCTGAAAGAAGCATTTTGCAATACCATAAGCAAATCTGCTTCGATGCAATTACGACTATGAATGGGGCTCGGACTATCCTGCCAAATTCAGTGTTGGAAAACGGCATTTCACCTCTGAGCGGAAAGTATGTTTTATCCAAGCTTGTTTTAATGCCTGATGCGCTCATTTCTGTCGAAACAAGCGATGGGATATACGCTAACGGAGAAATTCCTGAATGGAATTCTACTTATTATAATGGTTTTCCAAACCTGCCGACGCAGGGCACGTTGTACAAAATTTTGGTAAGCAGCAAGAGCAATACATTGTATCGTCAAGTTGAAAATATTCTGACTGACGATATATATTGTACCGTTGCAAATGGAGATCTTGTGCAGATTATGAGTAAAAATGCGACAAAATGGAATGGAATCTGCGCAATGCTTGAAGCCTTGAATATATCAAAAACTGAAACCGTCTATTTTGGTGATGATAACGATGATATTGAACCCATTCAGATGTGTGGGGCTGGTGTAGCCGTTGCTAATGCAATTGAGACTGTGATTAGCGAAGCAGATTATGTTGCAGGCAGCAATGACGAGGATGGTGTGGCCCGCTTTATTGAAGGAAAGGTGTTGTCCAATTAGAAAGATATAGAAAACTTCCATTTTATCGGGGGATTTCGCCTTTTGGGCGAAATCCCCTTCGACAAATGTTCTATTGAGAAAAAGCATCCGAAAAATTCCATCGAAAGAGGTCTGACGATAAAAAATATACCCTGCCCCGCCGCAGTATGAATGAGCGCCCATCGGAAATACTGACTTTGAATCAATTCCGAGTGAGGTGTTCGCGGTGCAGGGCAAGGTGGAGATCTGCGGGGTCAATACGGCCAAGCTGAAGGTGTTGAAAAGCGAGGAGAGCCTGGAGCTGCTGCGCCGGGCCAGGACGGGGGACATGGGGGCCAGGGAGGAGCTGATCTCCGGCAACCTGCGTCTGGTGCTGTCCGTCATTCAGAAGTTCGCCAGCAGGGGAGAGAATGTGGACGACCTGTTTCAAGTGGGCTGCATTGGGCTGATTAAGGCCATCGACAATTTCAACATTGAGATGGACGTGCGGTTTTCCACCTATGGCGTACCCATGATCGTGGGGGAGATCCGCCGCTATCTGCGGGACAACAGCGCCATCCGGGTGTCCCGGTCGGTGCGGGACACCGCCTACCGGGTGCTTCAGGCCAAGGAGAAATACATGGCGGAGCACCAGAAGGAGCCCACCGTGGACGAGATCGCCAAGATTCTGGAGCTGCGCCGGGAGGATGTGGTGATGGCGCTGGACGCGGTGGTGGACCCGGTTTCCCTGTTCGAGCCGGTGTACTCCGACGGTGGGGACACGGTGTGCGTCATGGATCAGGTGAAGGACCGAAAAAACACCGATGAAGCATGGCTGGAGCATATCGCCCTGGGAGACGCCATCAGCAAGCTGGATGAGCGGGAGCGGCGCATTCTGGCCCTGCGGTTTTTTCAGGGAAAGACCCAGATGGAGGTGTCCGCCGAGGTGGGCATATCCCAGGCACAGGTGTCCCGGCTGGAGAAAAACGCGCTGAACCGGATACGAAAAGAGCTGTAATGGAATTTTAATGGACAGAAAGCGTCCTGCGCCGTTTAACGGCCTGCGGGACGCTTTCTCATTTGGCCTTTCTGTCAGCCGCCTTCCACCAGCCGTCTGGCTTGCTCCAGGCTGATCTTTTGCTCTCTGGCGATCCGCGCCAGATCCTCGTACTCATATTTGATCCGGGATACGCCATAACCGCTGGATTCCTTCCTGCGGACAGGCCCCCAGGGAGTGTCCAGCGCTTGAACGGACCGCTCCAGCACATACCTGCGGCTGACGCTCTCCCGTATGCCCAGGGTAGTTGTATGGCGAAAGAGGGCCTCCGTCACAGCTTGACGGTCCTGTATGCGGCAGATTGCCTGGAGGAGCACGCCGGGGCGGGACTTTTTCATGCCGGCGGGTACAGTGTACGCATCCAGCGCCCCGGCCTCAAAGAGCCGCTCCACGGCGAAGCCCAGCGCCTCGGCGGTCATATCGTCCAGATTGCAGGACAGGACAGCCACTTGGTCCCCACCGTCTCCGGCCTCGCCCAGCATGGCCCGGACGCAGTTGGCCGCTTCAAAGTCCTTTTTGCCGCAGCCGTAGCCCACGGCCTGGGTGCGCATAAGGGGCATGGGGCCGAATTGAGCGGCAAAATGCTTCAGCAGGGCGGCCCCGGTGGGGGTGCACAACTCGCCCTGGATCTGCCCGCCGTATATGGGCACGTCTCGGAGAATGTGGGCGGTGGCGGGGGCGGGCACCGGCAGGATGCCGTGGGCGCAGCGGACCTGTCCGCTGCCCACGTGGACGGGGGAGGCCGTCACCAGGTCCGGGGCCAGCCGGTCCATCAGCAGGCACACCGCCGTGATATCCGCCACCGCGTCCATGGTTCCCACCTCGTGAAAGTGAATCTCCGTCACCGGCGCGCCGTGGACATGGCTTTCCGCCTGGGCGATGAGGGCGTAGACCGCCATCACATCATCCTTGACCTTGCTTGGCAGGGCAAGGTGGTCCCGGACAATGTGCGCAATGTCGTGAATCCCGCTGTGGTGGTGGCTGCCGTGCTCATGGCCATGTCGGTGTTCGTGATCGTGAGTCCCCTGGTCATGGTGGTGCTCATGCCCGTGGTCATGGGGATGGTGGTCGTGGCTGTGCTCCTCCTCTCCGTCCACCGTCACGGCCAGATGGGTGCCTGTGACGCCGCATTTTATCGCACGCTCCCGCTGATAGCGGACGCCGGGTATGCCCAGGCCGTTCAGCTCCGCCAGGAAGCTGTCCGGGTCGGGCAGAAGCTCCAACAGGGCGGCGGCCAGCATGTCCCCGGCGGCCCCCATGGACAGGTCCAAATATAAGGTTTTCATTGCGTTGCCTCCATATGGTTTATCATGTTGGCCAGATAGCCCGCGCCGAAGCCGTTGTCGATATTGACCACCGATACCCCGCTGGCGCAGGAGTTCAGCATGGACAGCAGGGCGGACAGCCCCTGGAAGGACGCGCCATAGCCCACGCTGGTGGGCACCGCGATCACCGGGCAGTCGGCCAGCCCGCCGATGACGCTGGCCAGGGCCCCCTCCATCCCGGCGATGGCGATGATGACGCTGGCTGTCATGATCTCGTCCAAGTGGGCCAAAGTGCGGTGGAGCCCTGCCACCCCCACGTCGTACAGCCGGGTGACCCGGCTGCCCAGCACCTGGGCGGTCAGCGCCGCCTCCTCCGCCACAGGGATGTCGCTGGTGCCCCCGGTGGCCACCACCACCGTCCCCAGGCCGTCGGCGGGAGGGATGTCTCCCACGATGGCCACCCGGGCGTCGGTGTGGTAGTCCAGCGGGTGGGTCCGGGCCACCGCGCCGGCGGACTCCGGGGACAGCCGGGTGATGAGTATCGTGTCCTGCCCGGCCCGCTTCATGGCGGACAGGATGCCCACGATCTGCTCTGGGGTCTTTCCCGCGCCGTAGATCACCTCCGCCGCCCCCTGGCGGACCTTGCGGTGGAGGTCCACCTTGGCGTAGCCGATGTCCTCAAAGGGGGCGGCCTTCAGCTTCAGCAGGGCGTCGTCCACGGTAGTCTCGCCCGCTCGGACGGCCTCCAAAATCCGCTTTACCTCGTTATTCATTTCGCGCCTCCAAATCCAGCAGTACGCCTCTGTAGAATTGCCTCAATTCTGAGAAAATTTCCCCCCGCCGCTCCAGCGCCAGGGAAAGCTGGGCCGCCGGGACCTGGATGCGGGCGCAGCCATCCAGCAGCCGCACCCGGAAATCCCGAAAGCCCAGCCGGGCCAAATAGTCCTCCGCCTGTTCGGTCCGCTCCAAATCCCGCCGCCCGATGGCCGTCCCCGGGGGCACCCGGGTGGCCAGACAGGCGTAGGCGGGCTTGTCCCAGGTGAACAGCCCCGCCTCCCGGGACAGCCGCCGTATCTCATCCTTGGTCAGTCCACATTCCCGCAGAGGGGAGCGCACCTCCAGTTCCCGGAGAGCCCGCATCCCGGGCCGGTCCTCCTCGGGGTCGGAGGCGTTGGTGCCGTCCAGCAGGAGGGGGTAACCGTCCCGCTCCGCGGCGGCGGCAATGGCGGAAAAGATGGCCCTTTTACAGTGATAGCATCGGTCCGGCGGGTTTTCAGCCACGTGGGGGACCGACAAAATGTCCACCGGCAGAACCTGGAGCGCCGCGCCCAGTTCTCCGCACAGACGCTGGGCGTCGGCCAGCTCAAACCGGGGCTGGAAGGCGGTGTCCACAAAATAGGGCCGCAGGTCGGCCCCCCATTGGGCCGCCGCGTACAGCAGGTAAGCGGAGTCCACGCCGCCGGAAAAGGCCAGCGCCGCCCTGGGGTGCTCCGCGAAAAAATCCTTCAGTTCCATGGTATTCACTCAATTCTCCCGCCGGATGGCGGGCTTGTCTATATGGTGGGGATCGGACGAAGCCGCAACGCGGTTGATTCAGCTGACAGTATCATAGCAGACCCAGGGGCGCGGCGCAAGAAGGGAGGGAAGGTTTTTACAGGTTACGCTCCCGGCGGCTGGCGCTCTTACGCAAATGATCGCCCAGGCTGGTGACGCACAGCAGCGTCACGGTCAAAAACCCGCCGGGGATGAGGATGATCCACCACGCGCCGCTCAGAAGGGCCTTTTCCGACAGGGACAGCATACCGCCCCAGGTGACGGTCTCCAGGGGCAGGCCCAGGCCCATGAAGCTGAGGGTAGATTCCGCCGCGATGGCGGTCCGCACGTTCATCACCACCATGAACAGGATGGAGGGGATGAAGTTGGGGGCCAGGTGCCGTCGGAGTAGGTAAAAGAAGCCGCCGCCCATGGCTTTCGCCGCCAAAATATACTCGCTGTTCCGAAGCTGCCGTACCTCGGTGCGCACCACCTTGGCAATGGCCGTCCAGCTGGCAGTGCCGATGACCAGGGAGAGGGACAAGGGACTGGCCCGGCCCAGCGCCGCCTGGAGCAGGACGGTGAGGAGGAGGCTGGGCACGCTGAGCCAGATCTCCGCCAGCCGCATGAGGGCGGCGTCCAGCCAGTCCGGGGCGCAGCCGCTGGCCGCGCCGAACACCACGCCCAGCGCTGTGGACACCGCCGCCGCCGTCACGCCGATGAACAGGGACAGCCGCCCGCCATGCCAGATCATGGAGAAGATGTCCCGCCCCATGGTGTCCGTCCCGAACCAGAAGTCGCTTCCGGGGGGGACGGCGCAATGCTGCAAATCCATGTAAGAGGGGTCCCCCGCCGCGAAAAGGCCGCAGGTCAGGCACCCCATGACGATGGCCGACAGCAGGAGGGCGGACAGCACCGGCGCACCCCGCCGCCGCTGGGGCTTGGCCAGCGGCTCCGGCGGCAGGGGACGGATGCCTGCCCGTTCAAACGGTGCGCTCATAACTGACTCACCCCCGCCGTGTCCCGGACGCCGAGCCGGGGGTCCAGCCGCTGATTGACGAACTGGGCGATCATGCCGCTGACCATGACCACCGTTCCGGACAGCAGGCACAGCAGCATCAGCAGGTTGTAATCCTGATACCGGGCGCTCTCATAGGACAGCGTCCCCAGGCCGGGGTAGGAGAACACCATCTCCACAATGTAAGTGCCCCCTAAAATGTGGGGCACAGAGATGGCCATGAGGCTCAGGTAGGAGGGGATGGCGCTGCGCAGGCAGTGGCGGAACATGACGCGGCCCTTGGTCAGCCCCTTGGCTTTGGCCAGCAGGACGTAATCCGCCCGCACCTCCTCCAGCAGCCGGTTGCGGACCATGTAGGCGTAGTACCACAGGTGCCCGGCCACCACCACGCTCACAGGGAGCGCCAGATGGGCCAGCCGGTCGCCCAGGCCGCCGCCCCCGATGGAGTAGGCCCCGGAGCTGGGCAGCCAGCGCAGGGTGACGGAAAATACCAGGATGAACACCAGGGACAGCCAGAACTCCGGGACGCAGCTGGCAACGGCGCCCAGCTTGCAGAGGACCCGGTCCAGCGGCCCGTCCTCATGCCAGGCGCACAGCACCCCCAGCAGCAGGGACAGGGAAAAGGTGAGCACAAACCCAGCGCCGCCCAGGACCAGCGTGTTTCCGGCCCGGCTGGCAATGACCTCCGCCGCGTCCATTTTGTATTGGTAGGAGATCCCGAAGTCACCCTGGAGGGCCCGGCCCAGCCAGCGGATATACTGCACCGTGATTGGATCGTTGAGCCCCAGCCTGTCCTCCGCCCAGGCCCGCTCGGCTGGGGTCATCCGCTCCACCCGGTCGCCGTAGTAGGAGACCAGCGGGTCGCCGGGGGCCAGGCGTGAGACATAGAACACAATGGTGACCAGCAGAAACATGCTGAGCAGAAGGGAGAGCAGCCGCTTTCCCCAGCCCAGGGCCAAGTTCCTGATATTCATAGCCCGTCCCTCCCATCCTTCAGGACAAAGTGCCGGGGAGCGGCCTCCACCCATACGCCCTGCTCCGGCAACTCCTCCCCGTGAAATTCCAGCGGCCTGCGGGCTCGCTCCCGGCGGGGGTCCGGGATGGGGATGGCCGACAGCAGCGACTGGGTGTAGGGGTGTAGGGGACTGGAAAAGAGCTGGGCCGCAGGGGCCTCCTCCACCAGCCGCCCCCGATACATCACCCCCACCCGGTCGCACAAAAACTCCACCATGGCCAAGTCGTGGGCGATAAACAGGAATGAAAAGCCGTGCTCCGCCTGTAGATGTTTGAACAGGTTGACGATCTGGGCCTGGATGGACACGTCCAGCGACGCGATGGGCTCGTCCGCCACCAGCAGCTCCGGCTCCATGGCCAGGGCCCGGGCGATGGCCACCCGCTGCCGCTGCCCGCCGGACAGCTCAGGCGGATATTTGTCCAGGCAGCCGGAGTCCAGCCCCACGTACTTCATCTGAAATTCCGCCTCCGCCCGGAGGGTTCCCCGGGGCGGCGTGATACGCTGGAGCTTCATGGGCTCGGCGATGATGTCGCACACCTTCATGCGGGGGTTCAGGCTGGAGGCGGAGGCCTGAAAGACCAGCTGGCGGCTGGCCTGAAGCATCCGCCGGTTCGCCCGAAAGGCTTTGGAGTCGCAGGTGTCGATCCCTTTGTACAGGATTCTGCCCGCCTGGGGCCGGCAGAGGTTCATCACGCACCGGGCGGCGGTGGACTTGCCGGAGCCGGATTCCCCCACCAGCCCGTAGATCTCGCCCCGGAAAATCTGAAAGGACAGGTTGTCCAGCGCCTTGACGGATGTGGCGCGGGCGAGGGGGTAGCGGTGGGTCAAATGCTGGACATCCAGCAAAATCTGATCCGGCATCAGCTTCCACCTCCCACCGGCGGCGTGATGGCGGGGGCTCTGGGGTCCAGCAGCCAGGTGGCCGCGTAGTGGGTGTCCGTCACCTGGAACATGGGGGGCTCCTCCTGGTAGTCGATGGCCAGGGCGAATTCATTCCGGCAGGCGAAGGCGTCTCCCCTGGGGGGATTGACCAGGGTGGGGGGCATGCCGGGGATGGCGTACAGGCTGTCCCGGCCCTTGGACAAGGCGGGGAGGGAACGCAGAAGCCCCCAGGTATAGGGGTGTCTGGGGTCGTAAAAGATTTCCTCCGCCGTGCCGGTCTCCACAATTTTTCCGGCGTACATCACCGCCACCCGGTCCGCCACACGGGCCACCACCCCAAGGTCGTGGGTGACGAACACCGTGGCCGTCCCCAGCCTGCGCTGGATGTCCCGGAACAGGTCCAGAATCTGGGCCTGTATGGTCACGTCCAGGGCGGTGGTGGGCTCGTCGGCGAAGAGGATGGCCGGGTTCCCGGCCAGGGCGATGGCCAGCACGGCCCGCTGGCACATTCCACCGGAAAAGTGATGTGGGTAGAGGTCCATCCGATCCTCCGGGCGGTCGATGCCCACCAGAACCATCAGCTCCAGCACCCTGGCCCGAAGGGCCTCCCTGGACAGGCGGGGCCGGTGGACCCGGACGGCCTCGCCGATCTGCGCGCCGATGGACATGGCGGGGTTGAGGCTGGTCATGGGGTCCTGAAAAACCATAGAGAACAGCTTTCCCCGCAGCTTGTACATATCCCGCTCCCGGTAATGGGTGATATCGGCGCCGTTGACTAGGATGGAGCCGGACTTGATTTTTGCCGTCTGGGGGAGAAGCTTCATGACGCTTCTGCACAGCACGCTTTTGCCGCATCCCGATTCCCCCACCAGGGCCAGTACCTCCCCAACCTTGAGGGAGAAGCTGACATTCCGCACCGCCTGGACCTCCCCGGCGGGAGTGAAGAAGCTGACGGATAAATTTTTGACCTCCAGCAGTTCCGGCATGGCACACCTCCGTGGCGCAGTTTCGTTCATTCGATGGTCCACTCATGGACGTTCCAGAAGATACCCACGCCGTGGTGCCCCAGAACGGTGTTGGCGGCGATGCCCTTCACCGCGGATTTTGCCACATAGTTGGCGTCGATGTAGCAGATAAAGGCATAGGGAGGGTCGGCGGCCAGTTCCTCCTGGAATTTGGCGTAATACTCCCGGCGGAGGCTGGAGCCGGAGGACTGCCGGGCCAGCGTCAGATACTCGTCCACCTTTTCATTGGAATAGCCGCTGTAGTTGGCCCCCTTGCCGGTGCCGAACACCTTGTAGGTGTGGTCGTCCGCGTCGAAGGGGCTGCCCCAGCCAATGAGCCCGGCCATCTGCCCGCCCCAGTCGATTTTGGCGGGGATCTCCACCGTACAGTGGATGCCTGCCTCCCGGAGCTGCTGGGCGGCGGCCTGGGCGATGTCAATGCGGTCCTGCTCCCCGGCCATCACGCTGATGACAAAGCCCACTTCCTGGCCGTTCCGCTGGTAGAAACCGCTGGAGCCCATGACGCACCCGGCGGACTCCAGAATCTCCTTTGCCCTGGCGGGGTCGTAGCCATACCGCTCCACATTTTCATTGTTATAGATGTTGCGCTGAAGGGGGCTGTAAGCGGCCATTCCCTGGCCCAGCAGCACCGAGTCAATAATGGCCTGCCGGTCGATGGCACAGCAGACGGCTGGGATCAGGTCCCGGTTTTCGATCCAGTAATCGTTCCAAAAATTGAACAGAATACCCCGGTAGTCGGCGGTCATCATATCGTAGCAGGTGAAGCCGTCCCGGCCCGCAAAGCTTTGGGCGTTCCGGGGGTCCAGCAGAGCCAGGTCCAGCTCGCCGGATTCCAGCTGGACGGCCTGGGCGTTGTCGTCCCCCACGATTTTGAAAATGATCTGGTCGATGCTGGGGCAGCCCAGGTAGTAGTCTTCGTTTTTCACCAGCACGATGGCCTGGCCCACGTCCCAGCGCTCCAGCTTGTAGGGTCCTGTGCCCACCGGGGCGCGGAAAAAGCCGGAGGTCTGCATGTCCTCGCCCTCCAGCAGGTGGCGGGGGAGGACCGCCATGGTCATGTACTCCAAGAAAGCGGCGTTGGGACCCGCCAGCTGGAAAACCACCGTCTGCTGGTCCGGGGTGGTGATCTCCTCCACGTCCTCGTAGTTGGGAGCGTTTTCCGCGCCGTTTTCCGGGTCCATGATGGCTTCGATGGTGAATTTTACGTCGGCGGAAGTGAGGGGCTGGCCGTCGTGCCATGTTACGCCCTCCCGGAGGTGGAAGGTGTAGGTATAGGCGTTTTCATCGTAGTCCCAGCGCTCCGCCAGACCGGGGACCACCTGGTTTTCGCCATCGTGGGCGGTGAGACCGTTGAACAGCAGGGCGTTGATCTCACAGTGCTCGTCCATGGCGGGGTTGATGCGGGTGTAGTCGGCGCTGCCGTAGACCAGGGTGGAGGGAGCGTTTGCGGCGGGCGCGCCGCCGCAGGCCGTCAGGGCCAGCGTCAGGGCCAGGGCAGGCAGAAGGGAGAAGAGCCGTTTTTTCATAGATTCCTCCTAAAAAATGTCAAGGGGTAAGGGCCTCGGGCAAAGAAAAAAACACACGGCCCCTCTTCGGAGAGGACCGTATGCCTTCTTAGCATACCGTTCACAAGAACAAAAACACCTGCGGTGGAGTGGGACGCTTCAGCGCCCCTGCGCCCGCTTCATGTGGGCTGATTGACAGCAGTATATCTGAAAAAGGAGGGCGTGTCAAGCGGCAAAACGGCGGGGATGCGGGAGGTATCTCCCAGCTCCGCCTCGCTTTGGTGGGCAGAGGGGCTTTAAATTCAAAAAAATACCTGCTTTGAACCGACTTCACCGGCACATAATGAGTCACGGGGAACGTGAAGAAAAAGCAGGAGGCATATAGTGATGAAGCAGAAGTTTTTTGCACTGTCTCTGGCCTGTCTGATGGTCATGGCGCTGGCGGGCTGTTCCGCCAGCCGGGACAGGGACAGCAAAGCGTCCGACTATCCCAGTCACAGCGTGACATCCGACTACGACGACCGGGCCAGCGCCGGTATAGATGACGGCGCGTACTACAGCGACAACGTGGGCGGCGGTCAAGACGATGGAGGCCATGTCAGCGACGACTACTATCAGAACAACGTCTCTGGAAACGGAGGCAATCCCGCCAACGGAGGAAATTCCTCCAACGGGGACAATGTGATGGATGACATCGGCGACGCCGCCGGGGACCTGGCCCGGGGCGCGGGCAACGTGGTCCGTGACGCCGGAGACGCCATCGGCGACGCGGCCAATGATGTAGGCAGGGCCATGCGGTAAACGGACAGGGCGGCTGGAACACCAGCCGCCCTGTGGTTTTTATTGGAGCGCGATGCGGAATTTGCCGGAAAAGTGATCCATCCTCAGAGTGACAGTACAGCGCTTGAAACGGCCCACGTCAAAGAGAAGGGAGGCGTTTCGCCCATAGGAGCCCGAGGCGGGGGAGAGGGCAGAGCCGTCCGGCCCCTCGACCTCGAATTCCAGTGCGCCGGAGGCGGTCTCGCCCTCCACGCAGAGCGCGGAATACTGCTTGAACACCACGAAGTTCCGGCGCATATAGCCGGAGGCATCGGACAGCGTTCCCTTCCAGCGGGCGGGGAGGCTGTAGGAGGCGTTAAGGATAAAGACCCCCGCTTTGGTGACGCCAAATCCGAAATAGTAGAGGATCAATATCAACGGGACAAAAATGACGGTTAGAATCAGAACGATCTCCATGAGAAACCTCCTGTCAAAGCTCTAACCCGATGTACTTTTCCATGGTGTCCAGGTGACCGATGCCGCCGGGCTCCTCGCCCACCTTGTAGAAGCCGTGGGAGGTGTAGAACTTTTTGGCGCGGTCATTTTCCGGGGCGCACCGCAGCCGCAGGACCTGCCGCCCCATGGCCCGGTAGGTGCACACCGCCTGACCCAGCAGCTGGACTCCCAGCCCCTTGGAGCGGAAGTCCGGGGCCATGTAGAAAAAGGGCACCCGGCCCGCCTGATCCTGGGCGTCCTGCTCCCAGTCCATCTGGAGCACCCCCACGGGAACGTCGCCCAGCAGGGCCAGCAGGAGGCAGTTTTCATTTTGCGCGCTGTTTTTCTCGGCCACGGCCAGAAAGCCTTCGCCGTCAAAGCCCTCCATGACGCCGTGGCTGGCCTGCCAGCCGTCCCGCCGGGCGGCCAGATAGGTCTCCCGCTCCTGGGGGAGACGCAGGGGCCGGAACCGCAGGGCGTTGCGCTCCATACCGGGGATGCCGTAAGCGCTGCTGGCCTTGGGCAGGGGAGAGGCTCCCTCCAAATGGCTGTCGTCGTTGTAGAAGGCCACCTTCACCTGGCCGTTTTCCACCTCCAGCTTGGCCACGCCGGTGTTGTTGGACAGAGGGATCTGGTCCATCTCGCCCGGGTCCACCCCCAGCCAGACGGATAGCCCGCACTTGATGGCGCAGCCGTGGGAGGTTACGGCCACCGTCTGGTCCGGGTGGGCGGCGGCAATGCGCCGGATGGCCCGGTCCATTCGACGGCGGACGCTGGAAAAGGTCTCGCTGCCCTCCACCTGCCAGCTGGGGTTACAGTCCAGAAAGGCGGCGAGGCCGTCCCTGTCGTCGTGGAGGAGCTGTCCCCAGGGCACATCCTCCCAAATACCCGCGCCAATCTCCCGCAGGCCGGGGTCCACCCGCAGGGTGAGCCCCCAGGGGCGGTAGATTGCCCCGGCGGTGGCCATGGCCCGGTACAGGTCGCTGGAATACACCGCGTCAAAATGGACGCCCTCAAACCGCTTTTCCAGGGCCTTGACCTGTTCCCGTCCCTTGAGGGTGAGCAGGCCGTTGTGCCAGCTGTGACAGCGGCGGTAGAGGTTGCCCTCCGCCTGTCCGTGGCGGATGAGATAGATTGTGGTCATGGAAATTCCTTCTTTCTTTACCAGGGGCGCACGCCGCCGGTGAGCGCCCGGACAGCGCTCAGCCCCTGTTTTGCCGCAATTTCCGCCAGCCCGTCCCGCACCTTCAGCGGGGCATAGGGATCGGCGAACAGGGCGGTGCCAACCGCCACGGCGGAGGCCCCGGCCAGCATGAGCTGGGCGGCATCCCCGCCGGTGGACACGCCGCCCATGCCCAGAATGGGGAGACTGACAGCGTTTGACACCTCCCACACCATCCGCACGGCGACGGGGAGGACGGCGGGGCCGGACAGCCCCCCGGTGTTCATCTTTAGAATAGGGCGGCGGGTGTTCACGTCAATGCGCATCCCCCGTAGGGTGTTGATGAGGGACAGTGCGTCCGCCCCCGCGTCCGCCGCCGCCCGGGCGATTTCCGTGATGTCGGCGACGTTGGGGGAGAGCTTCACCATCACCGGGACGGAGGCGTGCTTTTTTGCTTCCTCTGTGACTTCGGCGGCCAGCTCGGGCCGGGTGCCGTAGGCCAGTCCCCCGGCCTTTACGTTGGGGCAGGAGATGTTGACCTCGATCATGTCCACCCCGGCCTCCGACAGCTTTTCGCACATCACGCCGTACTCCTCCGGGGTGTTCCCGGAAATGTTGGCAATGACCTTCACGTCATACTGCCGCAGGAAAGGCAGCTCGTCCGTGATAAAGGCATCCACGCCGGGGTTTTGCAGGCCCACGGAGTTGAGGATACCCATAGGGGTCTCGGCGATCCGGGGCGGAGGATTGCCCTCTCTTGGGTGAAGTGTTAATCCTTTACAACAGATAGCCCCCAACTCGGACGGGTCAAAAAATTGTCCGTACTCCCGGCCAAAGCCGAAGGTGCCGGAGGCTGCTACCACCGGGTTTTTCAGGGAAACTCCCGCCAGGTCTACACCCATGTCCACCGGGCATTTCGGAAATAGGGCGGCCTGTGTGGAGGTGCCTGCGATGACGCCCTCCGTTTCGGGATGAGGCTTGTTCTTTTCAGACATCCCAGACCACCTCCTCCGCATTGAACACCGGGCCGTCCTTGCACACGTGCTTCATGGTCCCGTCTTTCATCTGTATGGCACAGCCCAGGCAGGCCCCCACGCCGCAGGCCATCCGCTCTTCCATGGACACCTGGCAGGGGACGCCAAACTCCGCAGCCGCCTTGGCCACGCTGTTCAGCATGGGCCTGGGACCACAGGCCAATACAGCTGTAAAGGATTTATCCTTTGCAAGAATATCCCGCACCTGTCCATCCACAAAGCCGTGACGACCCAGGGTTCCGTCATCGGTGCACAGATATACGGAGGCGCAGGTGTCCTCCAGTTTGTCAATGAGGGCGGGCATTACCCGGTCTATGGAGCGGAAACCAACCACCGCCACGTCCTCCTGACTGTGGCGGCATCCCACGATGGGGGGCACGCCGATCCCGCCTCCCACCAGGAGATATCGTCCCTGGGGCCGCATATCGAAGCCGTTGCCCAGGGGACCCAGCATGTCCAGTTTGTCCCCGGCCTTTCGCCGGGAGAGCCATTGCGTGCCGTCTCCCCGCACCTCAAAGACGACGCTCACCAGATCGTCAGGCTCGTCCTCGCTCCATTCGCAGATGGAGATGGGACGGCGGAGCAGGCGGCTGTGCCCGCATTTGATGTGGAGAAATTGACCGGGCCTGATTTTTCCAGCCATCCGGCCCGCCTCCAGCACCATATGCCAGGCGTAGTCATTGAGTTTGGATATCCCGGCCACGGTGCAGATCTGTTGAATAGGCATCGTATCCCTCCAAAAAGTCTGAAGTTCTTTTCTTTTTGCTTCTTTTTCTTTCAAGAAAAGAAAAAGAAGGCCCTACAAAATCGTCACGTACTGCTTGATCTCGTCCCGCATCTGCTCAGCGGCAGACCGGGCGGACTCCTGGTAGTCCGCGCCGTCCTTGCCGGTTTTCTGCCAGGCGCACATGATGGAGCGGGAGGCGTTGACGATGGCCCCCCGGCCCAGCTCGTCGAAGGCGTAGCGCACATCGGCGGCGGTGCCTCCCTGGGCTCCGTAGCCGGGAACCAGGAAGAAGGTCTTGTCCAGGCGGTAGCGCAGCTCCTTGAGGACGGAGGGATGGGTGGCTCCCACCACCGCCCCCAGGGCCTGGTAACGGTACTTGCCCTCGGTACCCTGGCCCCAGCGCTGGATCAGGTCGCCCATGACGGTGTACACCAGCCGGTCTCCGGCCACGATGTCCTGGAGCTCCACCGAGGAGGGATTGGAGGTCTTGGCCAGCACAAAGGCGCACTTGTTCCACTGGGCGCAGTCCTTGAGGAAGGGCTTGATGGCGTCGGACCCCATGTAGCCGTTGAGGGTGACGCAGTCGGCGTCAAACACGGAGCAGGCGGTTCCGCCCACCTGGGTGGCGCCCAGCCACGCCGCGCTGTAGGCGGCGGCGGTGGTGCCGATGTCGCCCCGCTTCACGTCGGCGATGACGAACAGGCCCTTTTCCTGGGCGTAGGAGATGATCTCCTCCAGGACCCGCATACCCCGCCAGCCCAGCATCTCAAAGTAAGCGGACTGGGGCTTGACGGCGGGCACCACGTCCGCCAGGGCGTCGATGAGGCCTTTGTCAAATTCCAGCACAGCCTGGGCAGCGGCCTCCAGGGTCTCCCCATGCCGGTCCATGTGCTTTTTGAGGATGAACGGGGGAACGTACTCTACCCGGGCGTCCAGCCCGGCCACGGTGGGGTTCTTTTTTGCCTTGATCTTGTCCTGCAATACGTCGAATGACATGATTCAGCCCTCCATATAAATGATATTTCCCCGGGAAATGGTGTATTTGACCTTCCCCCGCACGGCCCGCCCGTGGAAGGGGGTGTTGCGGCCTTTGGAGACGAATTGATTTTTGTCGATGGTCCATTCCTGGTCCGGGTCGAAGAGGACCAGGTCGGCGTCCCGGCCCAGGCTCAGGGTTCCCTTGTCCAGCCCCAGCAGGGCGGCGGGAGAGGCGGACATCAGCGCCAAAACCCGGCTCAAGGGCAGCAGCCCTGTGTGGTACAGCCCGGTGAGAGCCAGGGCCAGGGAGGTCTCCAGCCCCACCATGCCGCTGGGGGCGTCGGGAAGGGGCTTGGATTTCTCCTCTGCGGTGTGGGGGGCGTGGTCGGTGACGATGGCGTCGATGGTCCCGTCCATGAGACCCGCCCGGATGCCCTCCACGTCGGCCTGGGTGCGCAGGGGGGGATTGACCCGGGCCATGGCGCCCTGGCGGAGCACCTCCTCCTCAGTGAGGGTGAAGTACTGGGGGCAGGTTTCGCAGGTGACCCGGACGCCCCGATCCTTGGCCTGCCGCACGATGTCCACCCCCTTGGCGGTGGAGATGTGGCAGATGTGGACGTGGGCACCGGTGTCCTCCGCCAGCATCACGTCCCGCATGATCTGGAGCTCCTCCGCCACGGCGGGGCGGCCGGGGAGTCCCAGCTTCCGGGAGACCGCCCCCTCGTTGACGGCGTAATTGCGCACCATGTCCCGGTCCTCACAGTGGTCCAGCAGGGGCAGGCCCAGCACTTTGGCCTCAGCCATGGCCTGACGGAGCAGGGCCAGATTTTGAATGGGCACTCCGTCGTCGGTGAGGGCGGGGACGCCCGCCGTCTTCATCGCAACGAAGTCGGTGAGGGCCTCGCCCTTCTGCCCCAGGGTCACGGCCCCGGCGGGGAGGACGTTCACCCCGGTGGGGAGGGCCTTGTCCCGTACCAAGCTTACAACCTCCCCGCAGTCCGTGGCGGGTCGGGTGTTGGGCATGGCCACCAGGGTGGTCACGCCGCCTCTGGCCGCGGCGGCACAGCCGGTGGCCACTGTTTCCTTATCCTCGAAGCCCGGCTCCCGCAGATGGACGTGCATGTCCACCAGGCCGGGGGCCGCGGCCAGCCCTCCGGCGTCCAGCACCTGGGCGTCCTCCGCGGGCAGATTTTTTCCCAGCCGGGCGATTTTTCCATCTGCCAGCAAAATGTCCAGGTATTCGTCAATCCTGTTGGCAGGGTCAATGACCCGTCCGCCCCGAATCAAGAGCCGCATGGGCATATCCCTCCTAACTGTATTGTATAAAACGCTATTACACATTATATAGTATAGAAAGCTCCAGCGCAACGGACAAAAAGAGAGAAATTAGCGGCTCAAACGGTCCCTCCTAGGGTAAGATGGACAAGGGAAACGCGGGACCCCACTCGGGGTCCCGCGTCCTGCAAGTGCGCCTGTAAGCCGGGTTCTGTCATTTAAGACAGCCATCTATCTAGGCGCACCGTTGCCGGTGCGCTCCAGCCGCCTCCTGAACACGGCCGGGCCGGCCATATGTGTTCCCACGGCGTTGCTCCAGATAGAGTTTACAGCAATGGGCGCTTGACACGCCATTGGGTGAGCTCTTACCTCGCCTTTCCACCCTTGCTGGCAGGTGAAACCTCCCAGCGGTTTATTTCTGTTGCACTTTTCCTAGGGTCGCCCCCGGCGGGTGTTACCCGTTATCCTCGCCCTGTGGAGCCCGGACTTTCCTCACGGACGTCCTTTCGGACTGCCCGCGCGGCTGTCCAGCGCACTTGCGTTTTTGATTGTACTTCATCTTTAGGTGATTGTCAAATGAAATTGAATGGGGTATAATACTTGGGTATGCGAAATCTGCCATTGAGAGGCCGGCGTTCAAAACCGATGATTTGGAGGTTTGAATATCAATGGATTCAGCGTTGAAAGAATACTTCAGCTCGTTAAAAGGGAAAAAGGTGGCGGTGATCGGCCTGGGCGTATCCAACAGGCCGCTGGTGGAGGGCCTGCTGGACGCGGGGGTGAAGGTGCTGGCGTGCGACAAGCGCCGGCGGGAGGACTTCGACGGCCTCATCGAGTCCCTGGAGCGCCGGGGGCTGACGGCGGCGCTGGGTCCGGACTACCTGGACCACCTGGATGGGGCCGGCGTGATTTTCCGCACGCCGGGACTGATGCCCAATGTTCCCCAGCTGAAAAGGGCGGTGGAGGCGGGGGCGGAGCTCACCTCGGAGATGGAGGCGTTTTTGGATCTGTGCCCCTGCCGGATCATCGCGGTGACCGGCTCCGACGGAAAGACCACCACCACCACCATCATCGCGGGGCTGCTGAAGGCGGCGGGTTACCGCACCTTTGTGGGGGGGAACATCGGCCATCCCCTGCTGTGCCAGGTGGACGACATCCGCCCTGACGACATAGTGGTGCTGGAGCTGTCCTCCTTCCAGCTGATGACCGTGGGGCAGAGTCCCAGCATCGCGGTGGTCACCAACCTGGCCCCCAACCACCTGGACGTACACAAGGATATGGACGAGTACGTGAACGCCAAGCGGAACATCTTCGCCTACCAGGACTCCAGCGACCGGGTGGTGCTCAACGCCGACAATGAGATCACGGCGTCCTTCGCCGCCCAGGCCCGGGGGGCGGTCACCCTGTTCAGCAGAAAGGGGGCGCTGGAGAACGGGGTGTGCCTGCGGGACAAGACGGTGATGTGCCATGGCCGCCCGGTGCTGGCCGTAGACGACATCCTTCTGCCCGGCCTCCACAATCTGGAAAATTATATGGCGGCCATCGCGGCGGTGGACGGCCTGGTGCCGGACGAGGTGATCCGGAATTTCGCCCGCACCTTTGGCGGGGTGCCCCACCGCATCGAGCTGGTGCGGGAGCTGGACGGAGTGCGCTATTACAACGATTCCATCGCCTCCAGCCCCAGCCGGACCATGGCGGGTCTGCGCTCCTTTGCCCGGAAGGTGATCCTCATCGCCGGGGGCTACGACAAGCACATTCCCTACGACGCCCTGGGGCCGGAGATTGTGGAGCGCGTCAAGGCCCTCCTGCTGACGGGGGACACGGCGGAAAAGATCAAGGCGGCTACTCTGGCCGCGCCCGGCTTCCGGGAGGGGGGGCCGGCCATCTTTGACTGCGCCGGCCTCCAGGAGGCGGTGAACCGGGCCCGGGGGCTGGCCCAGCCGGGGGACGTGGTCATTCTCTCCCCGGCCAGCGCCTCCTTTGACCGCTTTAAGAATTTCGAGGAGCGGGGAAACACTTTTAAGGATTTGGTAAACGCTCTGCAATGAGCGGGAAAGGAGCAAAACAGAAGTGGAGATAGAACAGATATTGGAGCGGCTGTGCGCCGCGGGCGGGCCCTCCGGCTTTGAAGGTCCCGCCGTGCTGGCGGCCAGGGAGCTGCTGGAGCCGCTGATGGATGAGGTCTGGACCGACAGGCTGGGCAGTCTGGTTGGCGTGCGCCGCTGTGGGAGGCCGGGGGCAAAAAAGCTACTGCTGGACGCTCACCTGGACGAGGTAGGCCTGATGGTCACCGGGCACAAGGACGGCTTCCTGCGTTTTAAGGCCGTCGGTGTGGACGCCCGGATGCTTCCCAACCGGGAAGTGAGAATCCTCACCGATCCGCCCATGCTGGGGGTAGTGGCCTGCCTGCCCCCCCATGTGCTGCAGGCGGAGGACCGGGAGAAGGCCCCGGAGGTGAAGGATCTGTTCATTGACGCGGGCCTGTCCCAGGAGGAGGCGGAGCGGCTGATCCCCATTGGCACGCCCATGGTGTACCGGACGGATTTCACCCGCCTGGGAGAGCGGCAGGTGTGCGCCAAATCGATGGACGACCGGGCCTGCTTTGCGGCGCTGCTGCGGGCGGCGGAGCTGCTGAAGGAGCAAACGCTGAATGTTGACCTCTATATTCTGGGTAGCGTGTGCGAGGAGACCGGCGGCGTGGGGGCCAAGGTGGGCGCCCAGGCGCTGGCCCCCGACTTCTGCGTGGCGGTGGACGTGACCCACGGCAGAACGCCGGACAGCCCCAAGGACGAGAGCTTTGTCATGGGCGGCGGACCGGCGGTGGGCATTGGCCCCAACTGCGCCCGCTGGATGGTGAAGCGGCTGCTGGACAAGGCGGCGGGGCTGGACATGGCCGTCCAGAAAGAGATTATGGAGGGAAACAGCGGGACCAACGGCTGGAATATGCAGATCGCTAACGAGGGGGTGGCCACCGCCGTTGTGTCGGTGCCCCTGAAATATATGCACACCCCGGTGGAGGTGGCGGAGCTGAGCGACATCGAGGACACCGCCCGGCTGCTGGCCGCCTTTGCGCAGGGTCTGGGAGAGGAGGAGGCACAATGATTGAGACACTGAAAACGCTGTGCGCCCTGTCCGGCGTCGCCTCCCATGAGGATCAGGTCCGGGACTATATCCGGCGGCGGGTGGAGCCCCACGCCGACAGCCTCCGCACGGATGCCCTGGGTAATCTGATCGTGTTCAAACGGGGCGCGAAGGCCGTGGGGAACAGGCTGATGCTGTGCGCCCACATGGACGAGGTGGGGCTGATCGTCAAATCGGTCACCGACGAGGGCTATTTGAAATTCGGCTGCGTGGGGGGCATCGACCTGCGCGTTCTGCTGGGCAAGCGGGTGACGGTGGGGGAGAAGGCCATTCCCGGTGTCATCGGCCTGAAGGCCATCCACCTGACAAAGGCGGAAGAGCGGAAAAAGGTGCCCAAGCTCACCGACCTCTATATCGACATTGGCGCAAAGGACAGGGAAGAGGCCCTGACCCAGGCGGAGCCGGGGGATATCTGCACCTTCGCCGGTGATGTGGCGGAGTTTGGCGGTGGGATGTTGAAGGCCAAGGCCATCGACGACCGGGTGGGCTGCGCCGTTCTGGTGAAGCTGCTGGAGGAGGACCTGCCCATAGACTGCACCTTTGTGTTCACCGCCATGGAGGAGGTGGGCACGCGGGGAGCCTTTGGCGCGGCCTTCTCCGTTACGCCGGAGATCGCCCTGGTGCTGGAGGGCACCACCGCCGCCGACACCCCCGCCCTGGAGCCGGACCGGCAGGTGTGCTGGCCGGGAAAGGGGCCGGTCCTGTCCTGGATGGACGGCGGGACCATCTACGACCGGGAGCTGTTCGAGCTGCTGCGGGAGCTGGCGGAGAAAAACGGCCTGCCCTGGCAGATGAAGCACTATTTGTCTGGGGGCACCGACGCCCACGCGGTCCAGCGGACCAAGGCGGGGGTGCGGGTGGCCGGGATTTCTGCGGCGGTGCGCTATCTCCACGCTCCCAGCAGCGTGTGCAATATTTCTGACACAAAACAGATGCTTGCCTTAGCCAGGCTGTTTATCCAGGCCCTGGCGGAGCGGTGACAGGAGGTTTTTGATATGGAAATGATACAGGTTTTGACCCGGCTGGTGGAGGCGTTCGGCCCCTCCGGCTGTGAACATCAGGTCTCTCAGGTTATTGAGGAGCTGGCCCGGCCCTATGTGGACGAGATCTCCCGGGATACTTTGGGCAATCTTATCTGCCATAAGAAGGGGAGCGGCCCCAAGGTGATGTTTTCCGCCCACATGGACTCCATCGGACTGGTGGCCACCCACATCGACGAGAAGGGGTTCGTCCGGGTGGGAGCGCTGGGCGGCGTGAGCGCCAAGGAGGTGGCGTATACCCCGGTGCGGTTCCAGAATGGGACCTGCGGCCTGATCTGCGCCAAGGACGGCGCGGAGATGGACAAGCTGAAGGTGAGCGACCTGTTTGTGGACATCGGCGCGGCGGACAGGGAAGAGGCGGAGAAGCTGGTCCAGGTGGGGGATTCCGCCGTATACGGAACCCCCATCCGTCAGGCGGCGGGCCGGGTGATTTCCCCCTATCTGGACGACCGGATCGCCTGTCTGGTGCTCCTGCTGGCCATGGAGCAGCTGGAGGAGACGGAGAACGACCTGTACTTTGTGTTCTCCACCCAGGAGGAGGTGGGCACACGGGGGGCCAAGACCGCCGCCTGGACCGTGGACCCGGACTACGGCATTGCTGTGGACGTGACTGGGGCGGATGACGAACCGGGGAGCAAACATATGGCCAGCAGCCTGTGCGGCAAGGGGGCGGCGGTGAAGGTGATGGACCGCTCTGTCATCTGTCCGCCCGCCCTGGTGGAGAAGCTGATGAGCCTGGGGGCGGAGAAGGGGATTCCCGTTCAGCGGGATGTGCTCCAGATGGGGGGCACCGACGCCGGACCCATCCAGTCCACCCGGGGCGGGGTGTATGCCGGAGGCATCTCCATCCCCTGCCGCTATATTCACACCCCGGTGGAAATGGCGGATCTGAGCGATGTGCGGGCTTGCGCCGATCTGACGGCGGCCTTTGCCTCCAGCAAGCTGGAGAAGTAAAAGAAACACGAGATAGGACGGGAACAGTCAATGAATTCTCCTTTACAGATATCGGACCGGGTGCGCACGCTGGCCGGCCAGGCGGACCGGGAGCTGGGCGGACAGTTTGCCCGGATCGACGCCATTGCCCAGGCCAACAGCCAGCGGGTGCTGGCGGCGTTCCAGAAGCACCGGGTGGCGGAGAGCTATTTTGCCGGGACCACGGGTTACGGGTACGATGACCTGGGCCGGGACAAGCTGGATGAGATCTACGCGGACCTGTTCGGCACGGAGGACGCCTTGGTGCGCCTCCAGTTTGTCAACGGGACCCACGCCATCACCTGCGCCCTGTTTGGGGCGCTGAAAGCCGGAGACGTGCTGGTGTCCGCCGTGGGCGCTCCCTACGACACCCTGCTGGGGGTGGTGGGGGCTGTGGACAAGGGACATGGCTCCCTCAAGGACTACGGTGTGGAGTACCGTCAGGTGGAGCTGGCAGATGACGCTCCCGACAGGGCGGGCCTGGCCCAGGCGGTTAGGGACCCCAGGGTAAAGGCGGTGCTCATCCAGCGCTCCAAAGGCTATGCCACCCGGGCCTCCCTGTCCGTGGAGGAGATCGGGGAGCTGTGCGCCATTGTGCGGGAAAACAACCCAAACGCCGCCATTTTGGTGGACAACTGCTACGGTGAGTTTGTGGAAGAGCGGGAGCCCACCCATGTGGGGGCCGATCTGGTGGTGGGGTCCCTCATCAAAAACCCCGGCGGCGGGCTGGCCCCCACCGGGGGCTATATCGCCGGACGGCGGGACCTGGTGGAGGGTGCGGCCATGCGCCTCACCTGCCCGGGCATCGGCCGGGAGTGCGGGTCCACGCTGGGCAGTAGCCGCCTGCTGTACCAGGGGCTGTTCCTGGCCCCCCACACCGTGGCCCAGGCGGTGAAAACCGCCGTGTTCGCCGCACGGCTCATGGAGCTGCTGGGCTATGAGACAGAGCCCAAGTCGGACGAGGTCCGGCATGATATCATTCAGATGATACATCTGAAAAACCCGCAAGCGGTGAAGCGGTTCTGTAAGGGCATCCAGTCCGGGGCCCCGGTGGACTCCTACGTCACCCCGGAGCCCTGGGATATGCCGGGCTACGACAGCCAGGTGATTATGGCGGCGGGGGCCTTTATCCAGGGGGCGTCCATTGAGCTGTCCGCCGACGCGCCCATGCGGGAGCCCTACACGGTGTATCTCCAGGGGGGACTCACCTACGAGTCGGGCAAGACCGGCGTGATGCTGGCGGCGGAGGAGCTGCTGCGCGGATGACATAGGCCGAGCTTCTCCGGGCATACAGTGACCCATAGGGGGTGGCTGTATGGCTGTTAAGTGGAAACGCTTGCTTACTGTTTTGAGGCGGGATGGGAGGCTGATGGCGGTCCTGCCCGTGCTGGCGGCGCTGCTGCTGGGCGGGGCGGCGGTGGGGGCGGTGAACCGAAGGCTGGGCCCGGTCCTGGAGGCCAAAGCCTCCAGTCAGGCCACCAATCTGATGACCCAGGCCATCGACGCCGCCGTTGACAGCTGCCTCCAGGAGAACGGCATGAGCTACGGCGATTTTGTGACCATTACCACCGACGGGGCGGGAAAGGTCACCGCCCTCACCAGCAATACGGCGGCCAACAGCCGGTTCAAGCGTCAGGTGGTGGAGGCCGTCACCCGGCAGCTCGCCACTCTGGACAGCGATGGGCTGGGCATCCCGCTGGGCACCCTTACCGGACAGCCCCTGCTGTCTGGCAAGGGGCCCTCCGTCCGGGTGCGGGTGGACTCGGTGGGGGAGGTCACCGCCGGCTATGACAACTCCTTTACCGCCGCCGGGGTGAACCAGACCCTCCACCGGGTGAGCCTGGACATCACGGCCACGGTGCGCCTGTTTTTGCCGGGAAAAATTCTCCCGGTGTCCGTCAGCAGCAGCGTGTGCGTGGCGGAGACCGTCATTGTGGGCGAGACGCCCAATACCTATTTGAATCTGGAAAAGGGGAACGGCTGATATGGACTTTGAGACCCAGGCGGCGCGGCTTCGGCATGAGCTGAACGAGCACAATTACCGCTACTACGTGCTGGACGCGCCCGCCATCTCCGACTTTGCGTACGACAAAATGCTTCGGGAGCTGGAGGAGCTGGAGGCGGCCCATCCGGAGCTTGTCACGCCGGACTCTCCCACCCAGCGGGTGGGGGGGGAGGCCCTGGACAGTTTTCAGCAGGTGGTCCACCGGGCGCCGCTGCAAAGCCTCCAGGACGTGTTTTCTCCCGACGAGCTAATGGATTTTGACCGCCGGGTGCGGGAGGCCGCGGAGGGTCCGGAATACCTGCTGGAGCCCAAGGTGGACGGGCTGTCGGTGGCGCTGGAGTACGAGAACGGGTTGTTCGTCCGGGGGGCCACCCGAGGGGACGGCCAGGTGGGGGAGGACGTGACGGAGAACATCCGCACCATCCGTTCCATCCCCATGAGGCTGGAAAACGCCCCGGCGTCCCTCATTGTTCGGGGGGAAGTCTATATGCCCCGCAAGACCTTTGAGCGTCTCAATGAGGAGCGTGAGCTCCGGGGAGAGCCGCTGTTCGCCAATCCCCGCAACGCCGCCGCCGGGTCCATGCGGCAGCTGGACCCCAAAATTGCCGCCGCGCGGGGGCTGGACATGGTGGTGTTCAACATCCAGTACACCAGCCATCCGCCCTTTGCCACGGACAGCGCCGGGCTGGACTGGCTGCGGGAGCTGCGGTTCAAGGTCATTGACTACCGGCTGTTTCAGGATATGGGGGAGGTTCAGTCCGCCATTTTTGAGCTGGGAGACCGGCGGGAGAAATACCCCTTTGATATCGACGGAGCGGTTATAAAGGTAAATAACCTGTCACAGCGTGAGACGCTGGGAGAGACTGCCAAATTTCCCCGCTGGGCGGCGGCTTACAAGTACCCGCCGGAGCAGAAGGAGAGCGTGGTGGAGGACATCGTGGTCCAGGTGGGCCGCACCGGGGTGCTCACCCCCAAGGCGGTGATTTCCCCCGTTCGGCTGGCGGGCACCACCGTCACCAACGCCACCCTCCACAACCAGGACCTGATTACTGAAAAAGATATCCGCATCGGCGACACCGTTATCGTCCAAAAGGCGGGGGAGATCATCCCGGAGATTGTGTCCGTGGTGAAGGAGAAGCGCCCCCAGGGGACTGTCCCCTACCTGCTGCCCGCTGTCTGCCCGGTGTGCGGGGCGGCGGTGGCCCGGGACGAGGACGGGGCCCACATCCGCTGTACCGGGGCGGAGTGCCCCGCCCAGCTGTTGCGCAACCTGACCCACTTCGCCAGCCGGGACGCCATGGACATCGAGGGCCTTGGCCCCGCCGTGGTGGAAGGGCTGGTGAACGCGGGGATGGTGAAGACCCCCGCCGACCTCTACCGGCTGGACCGGGATCAGGTGGCCCAGCTGGAGCGGATGGGCAGAAAGTCGGCGGACAACCTGCTGGCCGCCATTGAGAAGTCTAAGCAAAACGACCTGTCCAAGCTGCTGTTCGCTTTCGGCATCCGGCAGGTGGGGCAGAAGGCGGGGAAGATTCTGGCGGCCCGGTTCGGCTCCCTGGACGCCCTGGCCCAGGCCTCTGAGGAGGAGCTCACCGCCATCGACGACATCGGCGGCATCACCGCCAAGTATCTGACGGAATGGTTTGCCGCCCCCCAGAGCCGCCATCTCATCGCCGGATTGAAGGAGGCGGGGGTGAACATGGACAGCCTGACCGCTCCCGTAGGGGACAAGCTGGCGGGGCTCACCTTCGTGCTCACCGGGGAGCTGTCCTCCTGCTCCCGCAAGGAGGCGGGGGAAAAGCTGGAGGCCCTGGGGGCCAAGGTGTCCGGTTCAGTGTCCAAAAAGACGGGATGCGTGGTGGCCGGAGAGGCGGCGGGTTCCAAGCTGCGCAAGGCTCAGGAGCTGGGCGTGCCCGTGCTGGACGAGGAGCAGTTTTTGGTGCTGGTGGGGGAGCGCGGCGGCGACGCGGAGGCCCTTTTGGCCCAGCTGAGAAAATAGAGATAAAAGAGGGAATGGCCTATGGAGATGAGATTTGCCCGCCGGATGGACGGCTTTGAGCCGGGAATTTTCAATGTGCTGGATGAGAAAAAGAATCAACGGATGGCCCAGGGAAAGCCGGTGTATAACCTATCCATCGGCACGCCGGATTTCCTGCCCGAGGGCCACATTGTGGAGGCCCTGGCCCAGGCGGCCTCCGACCCGGCCAACTACCGCTATTCCCTGGGGGAGACGGCGGAGCTGACCCAGGCGGTGCGGGGGTGGTACAGGCGGCGGTACGGCGTGGAGCTGGACGCGGACGAGCTGATGGCGGTGTACGGTTCCCAGGAGGGGCTGACCCACGTGGGTTGGACGCTGTGCGATCCCGGGGACGTGGTGCTGGCGCCCGACCCGGGCTACCCCATCTTTGAGCTGGGGCCATACCTGTGCGGGGCGGACTGCGTCCACTATCCCCTGCTGAAGGAGAACAATTACCTGCCGGATCTGGAGCATTTTGACCCTGATCTGGCGAAAAAAGCCCGGTTTATGGTGGTTTCCTACCCGGCGAACCCCCTGGGCGCGGCGGCGCCGGACCAGTTCTATCCCAGGCTGATCGAATTTGCCAGGAGGCATGACATCGTGATCCTCCACGACAACGCCTACTCTGAGATCATCTTCGACGGCCGGGTGGGCAAATCCTTCCTGTCCTTTGACGGGGCAAGGGAGGTGGGGGTGGAGTTCAACTCCCTGTCCAAAACCTACAACCTGACCGGGGCCCGGGTGTCCTTTGTGCTGGGGAACCGGGAGATCGTGGGGGCTTTCAAGCGCCTGCGCTCTCAGATCGACTACGGCATGTTCCTGCCCATCCAGCACGCTGCCGCAGCGGCCCTCAACGGCCCCCAGGACAGCGTGGAGCGCAACCGCCTGGAGTATCAGGCCCGGCGGGACGCCCTGTGCGGCGGTCTGCGTTCCATCGGCTGGGAAGTGCCGGACAGTCAGGGCAGCATGTTTGTCTGGGCGCCCCTCCCGGCGGGATATGCCGGCTCGGCGGAGTTCTGCTTTGAACTGTTGGAGCGCACAGGGCTGCTGTGCACCCCCGGCTCCGCCTTCGGGCCCTTGGGGGAGGGACACGTGCGGTTTGCCCTGGTGCGCCCCGTGTCTGTCATGCGGGAGATCGTGGCGGCGGTTGAGGCCGGCGGGATCGTGGAGGGCAGGGCATGAGCGCCCGCACGAAAAAACGGCGTCAGGCAGGGCTCAGCAGGGAAAAGCTGATTATTTTGCTGCTGGGTGTCGTTTTGATCGTAGCGGCCACCGCCCTGAGCCTGCATTTGAATGGTTCGCTGACGCTGGACAACCTGATGGTGGAGCTGGGCCTCAAGCCCCCGGCGGCGGTGCTGCTGGAGAACGTCCCGGACTACTCCAGGGAGCCCTACGTGATTTTGCAGGACAACCAGCCCAATTTCGGTCTGGAGGATCTGACGATAGAACCTTTCGAGACCTACAGTGAACTGGACTACTTAGGCCGGTGCGGCGCGGCCTACGCCAACATCTGCCTGGACATCATGCCCACCGAGCCCAGGGAGGAAATCGGCCAGGTGAAGCCCACCGGCTGGCAGACGGTGAAATATGACTGCGTGGACGGGAAATACCTCTATAACCGCTGCCACCTCATCGGTTACCAGCTGGCGGGGGAGAACGCCAACAAGCGCAACCTCATCACCGGCACCCGGTATATGAATGTGGAGGGGATGCTCCCCTTTGAGAACATGGTGGACGGCTATGTAGAGGAGACGGGAAACCACGTGCTCTACCGGGTAACCCCCATTTTTGACGGGGATGACCTGGTGGCCAACGGGGTGCAGATGGAGGCTTTCTCCGTGGAGGACGAGGGGGAGGGAATCTGCTTCAACGTCTACGTTTACAACGTCCAGCCCGGCGTGGTCATCGACTACGCCACAGGGAACAGCTGGGAGGAGTAATCCGCCGCCGCGCCGGAGGAACGGGGTGAAAAGGGACGGCTTTGGGGGGCTTGAAAAAATAGGGCTTGTGTTTCCCGGTGGAAAACGTTATAATACGCTTTAAGCTGCCCATTTTAAAATTTTACATTGGGGGAAAAACTAAGTGGAAATTATTATGATCGTCGTCATGATCGCCGTCATGTACTTCATGCTCATCCGCCCGGAGAACAAGAAGAAAAAGGCCGCTGAGGAGATGCGCAGCAGCCTGAAGGTGGGGGACACCATCACCACCATCGGCGGCATCGTGGGCACCATCTGCGCGGTGAAGGAGCAGACCATTGTGATGGAGACCGGCGCGGACCGGGTCCGCATCGAGTTCACCAAGTGGGCCATCTCCAGCAAGGGCACCCAGAGCACCGAGGAGGCGCCTGTGACGGAAAAAGAGGAGAAGAAGGACAAGAAGTGAGTCCTCTCCGACCTGGCATGACAAGCACCCCTTTTGCATATGGTAGGGGCAGGACCGCATAGCTGTGCGGCATTGCCTCGAAAACCATGTGAAAAGGGGTGCTTTTATGGGTAAGGCGGAGGAGCGGGGGACCAACGCGGTTCAGATGGCCACGGGGGTGGCGCTGGGCGGGCTGCTGGCCCTGGGGATTGAGCTGATGATCCTGCTGCTGGGCTCGCTGGCGGTGTCCAACGGCATATTGAAGGAGGACGCCGCGCCCCAGCTGACGGCGGCTGCCTGTGTGCTGGGCTGCTTCGGGGGAGGCCTCCTGGCCTGTGCCAGGTGGAAGTCCCGGCGGCTGCTGGGCGGGCTGGCGGCGGGAGTGGTGTGCTACCTGCTCATTTTAGCGGTGGGCCTGCTCATGAGCGACGGCCTGACGCTGGGCGTCCAGGCCCTTGTGGAGCTGGCGGGCTGTCTGTGCGGCGGTGCGCTGGCCGGGATGCTGGGGGGCGGAAAGCGGAAAAAGCGGGCCTCCGGCCGAAAAAAATGACCGGGCTTTCCTGAGTCTGTGTGGAACCACTTGACAAAGAAGGATAAAGTATCTATAATTCCATAGAACAACTGTTGCGACCGAGCTGTCCGCCGCCGGCGGTTTACCTCTCCGCCCCAGGGCGGGGAAAGAAAGGATGAAAACGAAGATGGCTAAGGAATATAAGCTGAGCGCCGAGCGCCTGGAGGAATTGAAGCAGGAGCTGACCTATCTCAAGACCGTGAAGGAGAAGGAGGTGGCCGACCTCATCAAGGAGGCCCGGTCCTTCGGCGACCTGAGCGAGAACAGCGAGTACGACGAGGCGAAAAACGAGCAGGGCAAGCTGTACTCCCGCATTGCCGAAGTGGAGAACATCCTGGCCAACTATGTGGTCATTGAGGAGAACGCCGAGGACACCGATGTGGTGGGCATGGGCAGCAAGATCACGGTGAAGGATGCGGCCACCGGGGAGGAGGAGACCTACCAGGTGGTGGGCTCCCAGGAGGCCGACCCCATGAACGGTCGCATCTCTGAGGAGTCCCCCTTCGGCAAGGCCCTGCTGGGCAAAGCCGTGGGAGACATCGCCGTGGTGGAGGCCCCGGCGGGCAACATCGAGTATGAGGTGGTCGCCATCCAGCGGTGATGGCGGCCCCGTGACGATACAAAGGAGAGAAGATCCATGTCTGATCAGACCAACAGCCAGCAGCCTGTCCAGGAGGAGCCCTCCCTGTCCGAGCTGCTCCAGATCCGCCGGGACAAGCTGACCGCCCTCCAGGAGCAAGGCCAGGATCCGTTTGTCATCACCAAGTTCCAGGTCACCCACCACAGCGATGAGGTCAAGAACCAGTTTGAGGAGATGGAGGGCCAGACCGTCCGGCTGGCTGGCCGCCTCATGAGCAAGCGGGGGATGGGCAAGGCGGTGTTCTCCGACCTTCAGGACGGGGCGGGCCGCATCCAGCTCTACGTGCGCATCGACGATGTGGGGGAGGAGGCGTTGGCCGCCTTCAAGAAATACGACATCGGCGACATTGTGGGCGCGGAGGGCGAGGTGTTCCGCACCAAGCGGGGGGAGATTTCCATCAAGGCCAAGACCATCACCCTGCTGTCCAAGTCCCTGCTGCCCCTGCCGGAGAAGTTCCACGGCCTTACCGACGTGGAGACCCGCTGCCGCCAGCGGTATGTGGACCTGATTGTCAACCCCGACGTGAAGCGGAACTTCATCATCCGCTCCCAGTTCATCAAGTATGTCCGGGACTTCATGGACGCCCGGGGGTTCATGGAGGTGGAAACCCCGGTGCTGAACACCATCTCCGGCGGCGCCACCGCCCGTCCCTTTATCACCCACCACAACACCCTGGACATTGACATGTACATGCGCATCGCCACCGAACTGCCGCTGAAGCGGCTCATCGTGGGCGGCCTGGAGCGGGTGTACGAGATGGGCCGCATCTTCCGCAACGAGGGCATGGACAACCGGCACAACCCGGAATTCACCACCATCGAGCTGTACCAGGCCTATGCTGATTTCAACGACATGATGGATCTGTTTGAAGATTTGCTGTCCTCCGCTGCGCAGAAGATCCTGGGTACCTATCAGGTGGAGTGGCAGGGGGAGCGCATCGGCCTGACTCCCGGCTGGCCCCGCCTTCCTATGCACGAGGCCGTCAAGCAGTACACCGGCCTGGACTTCATGGCCATCAGTTCTGACGAGGAGGCGGTGGCCGCCGCCAAGTCCATCGGCGTGGAGCTGCCCAGTACCGCCGACAAGACATGGGGCAACGCCCTGTATTAGTGCTTCGACCAGAAGGTGGAAGGGAAGCTGATTCAGCCCACCTTTATCACCATGCACCCGGTTGACGTGTCCCCGCTGGCCAAACGGTCCCCCGTGGACCCCCGGCTCACCGAGCGGTTTGAGCTGTTTATCTGCCGCAGCGAGATGGGCAACGCCTTCTCCGAGCTCAACG
>ERZ779626.268-NODE-268-length-35118-cov-35.836780_pt1 | contig 35118 bp, 30 predicted proteins | sample MGYA00514209_ERZ779626 | MGnify/ENA primary metagenome ERZ779626 (study PRJEB29562, sample SAMEA4376713) | mouse gut metagenome | isolation source: Cecum | study: EMG produced TPA metagenomics assembly of the A DSS colitis mouse model was used to assess the...
GCTTATCGAAGTACCCCGAATTAAAGGAGCGTATGCAGAGCCTTTTACAGAATGGGGAAAAGATAACGCCGAAACAGTGGAAAGCCGAGATACAGTCTTTGCAAGGCGAGTATGACAGTATCGGCAAAGAGCAGACCAAGACCGCCACAGAATTAGCTTATGCCGAGATAATCAGCTACAACAGAAAGAACCTTGAAAGGGAACTTCAGAACGAGAGCCGACAGCATAATAAGCGACAAAACAAAACTAAGCAGAGGGAGGAAGAAATATAATGAAAAACTGATAGAAATGTGAATGTGATTGTGGTATTCTGTTAGAGGTAAAAAAAGAATGTAGGTAAGGAGTTTAGCAATGAAAAATCTTTTGAAAAATAATCGGTTTGCAGTTTTCATAATCTTAACTTTTTTAATCTATGTAATGTCTAATGGAGAATGGTGTATCCCGATTTTTGCATGGATTTATCCAATTTTGTTTTTACATATGCTTTCTCTCAATCAAACCCGAAAAGTATATCTTATAATTGGCTCTATATATGCCATTGGGTTTGTTTTCCAGTTTGAAAAAGCCATCGGAATGGATATAAAAATATGTATCGTGGTAGCTTTTTTGGTATCTTTTCTGAAAATTTTACCATATATCTATTGGTCAAAATCAAAAATGAAATTTCAAGATACTGTTATTTTTGCAAGTATAATGGTATCAATAGAATATATCATCTATTTGATATATCCTATTTTGGGCGGGTTGTCTGACGCATATACACAATACCAAAATCTATACTTACTACAAATAGTAACGGTAACAGGAATTTACGGAATCACCTTTTTAATATCATGGACGGCGGGAGTAGTTATATGGATTTGGAACAATAAAAGCAAAAAAGAATACATCAAAAAATACATTACCATATATTGTTCTGTAATCGGATTAGTATTTGCTTATGGAATTGTAATGTTTCATTTTGTAGGAAATTCAGATAAAAGTGTTAGAATAGCTGGTGTAACAGTTCCCATTTCACATCTGCTAAATGATGACAAAGATATATATTCTACATTTTATACCAACACATTTACGGATGAAAACATTACCAATACAAGGAATAAACTATCATCAGTAGCTGATGAACTTTTCCTAAAAACAGAGTTGGAAGCACAAGCAGGTGCAAAGATTGTTTTTTGGTCGGAACTGAATGGAGCGGTTTTAAAACAAGATGAAGATATGCTTCTGCAACGGGCGTCAGATATAGCAAAACAGGAAGAAATCTATTTGATTGTTTCATTGCTGGTGAAAACTCCTTACGTGGACTTAAAGGAAAATAAAACGGTAGCATTTAATCCACAAGGAGAACTAATATCAGAATATTTTAAGCATGGACGTTCAATCGGAGAATTGTGCCAAAAAGGAGATGGAATGCTAAAAATTTTCGATACAGAATATGGGAGAATTGCGCCGTTTATATGTTCTGATATGGCATTTTTGTCGAAAATACAGCAGGCAGGTAAAGATAGTGTAGATATACTAATTGTTCCAGCTTCGGATTGGAAAGAAATGACATTATTAGCTGCAAAGACAGCGATTGTGCGTGGGGTTGAAAATGGAAGTAATATAATCAGACATACAAATAACGGAATGTCGATTGTTTCAAATGTTAAGGGCTGTGTGTTGGCACAGACCGATTACTTTCAGTCTGATACAAAGACATTATCAGCACAGGTTGCTATGAAAGGACGCTTTACTCTTTATTCGTATATTGGAAATCTATTTGTATATCTGTGTAATTTATATTTGATAGGGAGTTTTATGCTTCCTAAAATTAAACGATTAATTAAGAGGTAGTTAAATTTCCGTTTGCCTAAACACTATTATCATAATCATAACTGAATAAGTAACACAGCGTCAGAGCGTATAGAAACCAATCTATGCGCTCTATTTTATTGTAAATGAGCAGATTTATGAGCAAAAACAAAAAAGCAGGACAAAGAGCCACCCGACAGCATCCACCCACTAAAATTATTGTGGAAAGGCATTATGTAGGCACTGAAAAAATGGAAACGGTATTCAAGTGGATAGCCGAGGAACAGATAACAAAAAAGGTTAAGGAGATAGCATAGACAACACACAAATGGATATTACACCGTTCCGCAACATCATCAATGAAATGTACGCAAAGGACACGTCAAGGAAAATCAAGAGCGCACTCCATGCAAGGAGAATGCAGGGCAAGTATATGGCTACTACCGCCCCGTTCGGTTATCAGAAAGACGAGAAAGACCATAACCACCTTGTCATTGATGAAGTGACCGCCCCCGTTGTGGAACTGATTTTCTCAATCGCCGAGGAGGGCGTGGGGATTCACACTATCTGTAACCGCTTGCGTAAGGCGAAAGTGCTGAAACTGTTTGAGCGTTTTATGGACGAGGAAAAAATGTATGACTGGGATACTGCCTATGTCAGCCAAATACTGCACAATCCCGTCTATGCAGGAAACCTTACTGTTGCGGACAAACCAACTAAGACCATGCGTTCCAAGAAAAGACAGTATATCCCGTATGCGGAGCGTGAAATCATCTATGGCACACATGAGCCGATTATCGAACAGAACCGTTGGAACAACGTGCAGAAGATTTTACAGAGCAGACCGCCCGTTATCGGGGAAAGTTCAAGCGGATATGACAACATTTTCCGAGGGATTATCAAATGCGCTGATTGTGGGAGTGCCATGCTTGCCAAAGTCGAGCAGAAAAGAAAGCGGAACAATGTACTGGACAAGACTTTCTACTGCTGTACCAAATACCGCAAGTTTGGGAAAGAGGGGTGTTCATCACACACCATTGAGGCGAGGACGGTTCACGAAGTTGTGCTTGCGGACATTCAGAAACACGCAGGACAGGCACTGGCGGACAGGAAAGCAATGGTAACGGAAATTGCGGAGCGTCTTAATCTCCAAATGTCAGCGGACAGGGAACAGCAGAAAAAGGAACTAAGGCAATGTAAACAGCGTGTGTCGGAGATTGAAAACCTGTATGCCAAACTGTACGAGGACTTGACAAGGGAACTGCTGACCGAAAAGCGTTTCCAAATGTTGTCGGCAAGGTATGACAGCGAGCAGGAAGAACTGACAGCCAAGATAAAGGAACTTGAAAAAAGTGCCATAGCGGACAAGGAGCAGTTATCTTCCATTGAGCAGTTTGCGGAGCAGATAAGCGGTTATGCAGGAATAACGGAACTCAATTTTAATCTTTAGAAAACGGTGGAAATATGTGATCGCATCAGATATAATGGATTTGAAATAACGAGAACGGAGGACAGGAAAATGCAGGCAGGGAGCGACGATCGTGATAGTGTGTCTGTGGCTTTGATAAACCTGAATACTTCTGAAACTGTCATAAAGGAGATGATGACATGAAACACATCTTGATCGTCGAGGACGATATGACCATGAACAAAATGCTTGCAGACATTTTGCTTGCCGAGGGTTACGAGGCTGCTTCTGCTCATACGGTCGCAGAAGCACAGCAGTGCTTTCAGTCAGCTTCGTACGATCTGGCAATTTTGGACATCAATCTTCCGGACGGTTCCGGTTATGAGGTCTGCAAAATGATCCGGAAAAAGGCAAGTACAGCGGTGATCTTTCTGACCGCAAATGATCTGGAGCAGGATATGATCAAAGGATATGAACTGGGGGCTGCTGACTATATCACAAAACCGTTTCCCAACAGTGTACTGCGCCATAAGATCAAGGCGATCTTTTCCATGCTGGAAAGTGCCGGGAAGGAACCGCCGCACAAAGTATACGACGATGGACAGCTTATGATCGACTTTTCATCCATGCAGTCCACTTTGAACGGAAGTGAAGTTGTTTTTGCCCCGTTGGAGTACCGGATGCTGGAAGTCTTTACAAAGAATAGAAAAATATTATTGACCCGGCAAAAATTGTTGGAAAACTTGTGGGACAGTCAGGAAAATTATGTCGATGAGCATACCTTGACGGCAGCGATAAGCCGCATTCGGGGTAAGATTGAAAAGGGTGGTACGAAATATATCCATACCGTTTATGGTATGGGGTATATGTTTATAGGTGGAAAGGCAACATGAAAAATAAATGTTTCTCTTTTAAGGGTATTTTCGGGCTGATCGGGGCAGGCGTTATCATGACGATCGTTGTTCTCTGCTGCGGTATTTTTTGGCTTACCCGAAGTCTGACGGCTGTCACGGCCTGTGTGACTACAGCTGTCGTTTTATCTGCGTGGGCTTTTATTCTGATCAGGATCTTGCAGGCGCGTCTTACCTTTTTTGCAGATGATGTGTGCCAGACGATTGACGATATGATGCAGGGCAAAACGGCGCCAGGGATCATTTTTGATAATGATACATTGCTGGATCGGATCAATCATCGGCTGAACCGACTGTATCAGATGCTGCAGAATAACCAAAAAAAGATAGAAGAGCAGCGGACTGACTTGCAGGGTATGATTTCTGATATATCCCATCAGGTCAAGACATCCGCTGCGAATTTGAAAATGGCGGCAACGCTCCTTTTGGAGCAGGAACTTCCCCGCACTCAGCAGATCGATCACCTGCAGTCTATGATCGTACAGCTTGATAAGCTGGATTTTCTGATGAACACGATGGTAAAGTCTTCCCGTCTGGAGACCGGGGCTATTTCGTTGGAGAAGCAGCGGCTCCCAATCTATGAGACGCTGGCAATGGCTCTGGGCAGTATTTTCCTGAAAGCAGAAGAAAAGTATTTGCATGTCACAGTGGATTGCCCGGAGGATCTGATCGTCCCGCATGACTCCAAGTGGACATCAGAAGCGGTCTTCAATATTTTAGAGAACGCAGTGAAATATACTCCGGCAGGAGGAACGATCCGCGTGGGCGTTGTCCGCTGGGAAGCTTACACCAAAATTGATATTGCCGATACAGGGCGTGGAATACCGGAAAGTGCACAGGGAGCGATCTTTAAGCGCTTTTACCAGGAGCCGGAAGTACATAAAATTGAGGGGATTGGGATTGGCTTGTATCTTGCGAGGGAGATCATTTCCAGGCAGGGCGGGAGCATCAAGGTGGCTTCCGTGGCGGGAAAAGGGGCGACGTTTACGGTCTTTCTGCCAAATGAGGAGGAAGCGCACAGCTGAAAAATATTTTGAAAATGGCGACATTCTCGTGACCTTTATGGTTTATCATAGAGTGCGAAAGGAAAAATCGTAAAGGAGAAAAACGATGAAAAAAGTCATTATTTTATTCGTATTGATCGTTATGCTGTCATCAGCTGGCTGTAGTGATGCAAACGATACTGTTGTGCATCGGGACGGAAATCTGATCATTACCAACTATTCTGACCGTGAGATCACAGACACGACGATCACGCACGGCGGAGCAACGATTGCCGCATCCCCCAAAGCGATGAAAGATACGCAGATTTGTTATTTTACGATCGAACCTGCCGATGATTTTAGCTACACGGTTTCCTTTGTGGATGACAGTGGGGAGGCGCATTCGCAGGAGTTTACGGATGATTTCAACGAAGATTCCCGGATTCTGATCGCGGTTCGGTGTGTTGACAATGTCTGGACCATTGATCGTGACAAATAACCTCTGCACGGATCTGTACAAAAAAAGGCATCTGAAATTACGTTTCTGTAATTTCAGATGCCTTTTGAATGCCGGTGGCCGGACTTGAACCGGCACGAGGTTGCCCCCGGCAGATTTTGAGTCTGCTGCGTCTGCCATTCCGCCACACCGGCAATCCAAATAATGTATGTCGTAATGACAAAAAATATGATATCATATTTTAAGCGAGTAGGCAAGTAAAAATTTCAAAAAAACAAAAAAATATTTTGTGTTTTTTTGTAACGAATCTGTTCTTCTGGCGTCTAATCGGCAGGAAACAGGGAAATACTGTTCCAACAGCAAATGAGGAGGTGATCAGATTGTGGAATCCGGGCGCAATACCTACATAGAGAAATTGTACCAGACGTACTATATGGATGTGTACTCGTATATCATGACTCTCACAAAAGATGCCAGCCTGTCGGAAGAGCTGACACAGGAAGTGTTTTACCGCGCCATGCGAAGCGAGTTCCAGGGCAGGTCCAGCGAGCTCACATGGCTCTGCGCGATCGCAAAGAACCTGTGTGCGGACGAGTTTCGGAAGCGAAAGAAAGAGACGGTCTACGACGAGGAGACCGCGGACACAGCGGACGATCCTGGAAGTACCGGCATCGAGCATTCCGTGATCGCAAAGATGGAAAATCTGCAGATACACATCGCCCTCCATCAATTGGAGGAGCCCTACAGGGAAGTCTTTTCCCTGCGAGTGTTTGGGGAACTGTCATTCCGGGATATCGGGATGGTGTTTGGAAAGACTGAGAACTGGGCGCGGGTGACATATCACCGGGGCAAGCTGAAACTGCAGGAAAAGATTGAGGACAGCGGCACAACAGGGCAGCACGGAAGGTGAAACAAGGGGGAGAAAACCGCCGAAGATCGGCATTGATTCGGGAATGGAGGAAAGGTATGAAATATGATTGTGAGATAATACAGGATCTGCTGCCATTGTATCAGGACAATATCTGCAGCGGCAGGAGCAGGGAAGCTGTCGAGGAACATATCAGCGGCTGCGATGTCTGCCGGAAGATGGCAGAGCAGATGAACGACAGCACCGTGGAGATGAAGCTCATCCGAGAAAAGGACAGTGTGATCCGGAAACATCAGAAAAATATGAATAAGAAGACGACGACGATCGGAGCGGCAATGGCGGGGATCCTGATGATACCTGTTATCGTATGCCTGATCTGCAATATCGCTGTCGGTCATGCGCTGGACTGGTTTTTTATCGTGCTGACGGCAATGCTGCTTGTCGCATCCTTTATTGTTGTGCCGTTTATCGTCGATACGAGGAGAGTGATGTGGGTCATATTGACATCGACAGTCTCTTTGACTTTGTTGTTGCTGACCTGCAGTATCTACACACATGGCAGATGGTTCTTTGTGGCATTGAGCGGATGCATTTTCGGTATCTCTGTAGTGTTTGCGCCATTTGTGATCGTGCCCCTTTGCAGGGAGACAAGGCTGAAAAGGCACACGGTGGCGCTGGCTGTGCTGTGGGACACGATATGGCTGTATCTGCTGCTGGCGGCATGCGGAGTGTATATACATGGAGATGCGGTCTACTGGTATATGGCGTTGACCATATCCGGCTACATCGTTGTGCTTGTATGGATCTATGTGTTCATTATAGAGTATGGAAAGGGAAATGGGCTGATCAAGGCGGGTATACTCGTCGCGATCAGCGGGATCTGGCTTGGCGTGGCAAATGATGTGATCAATTTCTTCCTGGCGCCTGTGGGTGCTGATGACGGGCACGGGCTGGGGGAACTGGATCTGAGCAAAGGCTTTTCCGTGGGGGAACTAGAGATACTGAACGCCAATATACTGTTTGTGATCATCGTGGTGTCCGTCTGTGTTGGCGGCATTATGATATGGATGGGCATTGCGAAGGAGAAGGATAGACATGAAAGTGACAAATAGAAAGATGCGGAAACTGGGAGGTGTTTTGACTTTTTGGGTCATTTCATTGCTGGCTATACTGACAGCGCCTGCAAATACGATAAAAATACACGCCGCGGAGCAGACACTTCCCTCCGGGCTGGAAAACGTACAGCTCGAAGAGAAAGTGGACGAATATGTTGAAAAACATGAGCGCACGACGGCTGGAATGGCGGTTGCGGTCTTTGACGGCACAGACGAACTGTTCAAAAAATATTATGGCTGCGTAGATGTAGAAGATCAGATCGCGGTTTCGGAGGATTCCGTCTTTGAGTGGGGATCGGCGACAAAGCTTCTGGTCTGGGTCAGTGTGATGCAGCTGTATGAGCAGGGAAAACTGGAGCTTGACAGGGATATCTCGCACTATCTTCCGGATGGGTTTCTGTCCAATCTGTCGTATGACATGCCTGTCACGATGCTGAACCTGATGAACCACAACGCAGGATTCCAGGAAGTGTATGCCGATGTGATGGTGACGGATGCAGACTACATAGGCAGTCTCGAGGAAGCGCTGCGGAAACATAAGCCGGCGCAGATCTACAAGCCGGGAACGGTGACAGCCTACTCAAACTGGGGTGTGGCGCTTGCGGGATTTATCGTGGAGCAGGTTAGCGGCATGTCTTTCAGCGAGTATGTGCATGAAAATATCTTTGAACCGCTGCAGATGGAACACAGCGCGCTTTCCCTGGACCTGTCAGACAATGAGTGGGTACGGCAGAAACGGAAAGAGCTGCAGTGTTACACGACAGAGCGGGATCTGATCCCGGATTGTTTTTATCATATCACGCTGTACCCGGCGGGGATGTGCACATCGACGCTGGATGATTTTGAGAAGTTTGCAGCTGCGCTGCTGCGCGAGGATGCTGTGTTGCTGCAGCGCACAGAGACATGGAGAGAGATGTTCTCCCCGAGCGCGTATTTCGGAGAGACGGATATTCCCTTGAACTGCCATGGTTTCTGGATGATACCTTTCGGGGTGCAGACAGTCGGACACGGCGGAAATACGGTGGGCTGTTCGTCATACCTATTGTTGGACAGGGCGCATCAGACAGGTGCGGTAGTCATGACAAACCAGTCCAACGAGAAAGTTTACAACAGGGACATGATGGAGCTCATTTTCGGCAGATATGAGCGCTCGCACTATACGGATGACAATACGGTTCCGCCCGGAGGTTTTCGTACGGCGAGGACAGTGCGCAGAGGTCCGTTCAAGGTGATGAGCCTGTCCTACGGCAATGTCGATGCGGAGGGGGAAGATCAGCTGTGGATCTATGACGGCAGCGGCGAACGGGGCAGGATCGTGTTCAGTTACGAAGACCACATACAGACTTCACTGCTGTTGTTTATCATGGAAGTCGGATTGAGCTTTCTGTGGATCGTCGCGTTTGGCTTTTCGGCAGTCTCTTTGGTCATACGCGGGATCATGGCACTGGCGCGCCGCTGCAGGGAGCGCAATGTACCGAAGGGGATGCGCCGCGGGAAACAGAAGCTGGGATGGTGGAGCACAGCGGCAGCGGTGCTGCAGCTTGCAGTCCTGCTGCTGTTGGTTCTGGTCATACGGAATGTCTCCGCTTTAGCTGTCGGGGACACCTATATATGGATGTTTGCGGTGATCGGGGTTCTGGCAGCTGTCATGGGGGCACTGTGCATATACGGTCTGGTGCGCAACAACAAGTCGGACAGATCGTTTTTAAAGAAGCGGCAGAGAGTGTTCAACAATATTACCGCATTTTTCCTGCTGGTGGCAGTGACAAATGTGCTGTATTGGAATCTGTTTATGTTCTGGGAAGTTTGATCGAAGTGATGCATATACAGAGAATACATACAATGGCAGCAGATAGACAAATACCTGTTTGCGTTATGTATATGTAAGACTTCGTAAGAAGGGCAGAAAAGCGGAGCATGCTTATTACTGCCAGCATTGCAGTAAGTACGAGCCAGGGGCAAAAATAAGATACAGGAATCGCAAGAAAGAAAAGTTAGACAAGATCTGGTAGAAAGAGAGGTTTTAAAAAATTTTTCAAAAAATAGTATTGGGAAAGACGCTATGCATAAATCGCCTTAAACAGGAAATGCTAAGACAGTAAAACCCGTATAAACAGGTTTTGCAGTAACGGGAGAGCATGTTTGAGCAGTTTCTAGGAGATGAGGTGGAATTATGGATTATACAGATGGTTTGCAGGGCGGTGTACTGCCGCTTGGACTTGCGTTTGGTATGGCGATGGACGAACGGGCGATCGATCATTATGGCAAGATGACGGAGTATGAGAAGGAAAAAGTGATAGCAGAGAGCAAAAATGTGAAAAGCAAAGAAGAGATGCGTCAGCTGATCCAGAAGATCAGCGACGGGGATACCATAGTGTAGTCCCCAATTGATGCGGCAGCAGTATGTCAAAATAAGGGATACTGCTGCCGTTCGTATTTTATACAAAAAACAAAAAAATATCATTTTTCTCTTTTAAAATCGTGGGATATAGTGTATTATTAGGAGAGTGGAGCACTTAGGTAAACAAGTTATGGTAAGAAACTATATCGGAAACTAAGAGGGCAGCAATGGATTGTAAAGAGGCACAGCGCTGTATTCCATCATTTCTGAAGGACGCTTTGGACAGGGATACAGAGTTTCGATTGGTAGAGCACATAATCTCCTGCAGTGAATGCATGGAGGAGCTGACAGTGGAATATCTTTTGACAGAAGGTATTAGCAGACTGGAGAATGCCGAGGATATTGATGTGCAGAGTGAACTGGATGACAGGCTGAATCGTACCATTACCCGCAGGAAGGTATACAAACAGCTGAAAGCCGGTCTTTTTTTAGTTGGTTCTCTAATATTCTTTATACTGATACTAGGAGGAGTTTAGGACGCAATGAGCAGGATTGTTTTGATGGACGGCTATAGTATATTGAGAAAGGCGTACTACAGTGTACCGGTTAGGACGGATCTGACAGGATCCCACACGAATGCAGTCGCTGGTTTTTTGAATATACTGCTCAAAATAACAGAAAAAGAAAAGCCAGAATATCTGAGTGTGCTCTTTGGTGCAGAGGAGAGCACAGAAAAGATGTCAGAGGGACTTCGAGGACAGATTTCTTTATTGAAAGAAGTACTGTCCGCTATGAAGATCCATATGCTTGAAAGGGAGGAAGCTGCGTCAGATGATCTGATTGGGACTGTTGCAGGGCATTTGCAGAAAGATATAGTGGTGGTTTCGGGGGAGCGTGATCTTCTGCAGCTTGCTTCTGAAAGGATCAGACTGTGTATATTGGAAACCGGCGATGGACAGTCGGTATTGAAAGATTACACTGCATCTGATGTGGAAGCGGCGTACAAGATCACTCCTGCACAGCTTGCGGCGTTAAAGATCCTGATTAAAGTCGTAAAGATCGGAGAACGAACGGCATGTGACTTGATGGACACATATGGTTCGATCGAAAATATATATACACATCTCGAGGAATTGCCTCAGAAGAGTATACGGGAAAAAATGGCGGATAAAAAGGCGGATGCCGAGTCCTGCAAAGATTTGTATGTGATCGATACGGATGCGCGCATTGATTTTCCGGAGCATTTGATGAAAGAGATGAAATTGGAATCGGAAGGTTCTGTCAGTTTCACACCGGAGGCAGACGCGAAATTGAAGAAGCTTTCCCTGGGCAGTTTTTTTGAACAGCCGGCACAGGCGGGCAGGAAGCCAATGATCGATATCGACAAGGATATCAAAGTTATCACAGTCAGGATGGCAGAGGACGTTCAGACGGTATTTGACACGGCAGCGAAAGCCGGAAGTGCAGCAGTCAGGCTGGTCCATATCCGTGCCAAGGGTGCCGGAGAGCTGGGGGCACATGCAGATGGGCAGATGTATCTGCAGATGGATGCTGAGGAGGAAGTGTTTGGGTGTATTCTGTGTGGCGGATCTTCGGACGAGACAAACATCCATTATATAGAAAGCGGCAGTGCAATATCGGAGTCTTTCCTCAAGCAACAGATTGAAAAGCTGTTGTTGTCCGGGAAGATGTCCGTATCTGTGTTCGATGTGAAAAATGACTATGGAGATATGATCTCTGAGAAAAATGACAGAAATATTTCATCAGATGTCCTTACAAGACAGCTTGTTGATTGCAAAATTGCAGCATATCTGATCAATCCGCTGAAAAATGATTACGAGATAGCCGATATTGCGGACGAGTATCTCAATATAAAGGTTCAGAAATGGTCTGACCTGTTTGGAAAATCGGATCTGAACTCCATATATCGGGGCAGGAAGGATGAATGTCTGTCCTATCTTGCCAAGGAAGCATATGTTTTATATAAGGCAGGACCACTGTTGGAGAAGGCACTGGCACAGAACAACATGGCCAGACTTTTCCGGGAACTGGAAATGCCGTTGACCTATGTACTGTTTGACATGGAGCGGGAGGGCATTCTGGTGAAACCCGAGGAGCTGAAAGCTTACGGGGAAGCGCTGGGCGGCCGGATCGGAGAGCTTGAACAGTCGATTCACACAGCGGCAGGGGAATGTTTTAATATTAATTCTCCCAAACAGCTGGGTGAGATCCTGTTCGAGAAGATGAAACTTCCCGGCGGGAAAAAGACAAAGACAGGCTATTCCACAGCGGCAGATGTACTTGATAAGCTTGCGCCGGAGTATCCTATCGTCAAAGATATTCTGGAGTACCGGGGACTCACGAAACTCAAGTCGACCTATGCGGACGGACTTGCGGCATACATTGAAGACGACAACAAGATCCACACAAACTTCAACCAGACGATCACAGCGACGGGAAGACTCAGCTCTACAGAGCCAAACCTCCAGAACATTCCGATGCGCATGGAGCTTGGCAGGCGGATCCGGAAAGTGTTCATACCCCAGGAGGGATGCATCTTCATGGACGCAGATTACTCACAGATCGAGCTCAGGGTGCTGGCGCATATGTCTGATGACAGACAACTGATCGAAGCCTACAAAATGGACGAGGATATCCACAGGATCACCGCATCAAAGGTCTTTCACACGCCGTTTGAGGATGTCACAGACCTGCAGCGGCGCAATGCCAAGGCGGTCAACTTTGGGATCGTATATGGAATCAGCTCGTTTGGTTTGAGTCAGGATCTGAGCATAACGCCCAAGGAGGCGAAGGTCTACATCGATGAGTATTTTAAGACATATCCGGGAATCAAGAAATTTCTGGACAAGACAGTGGATGACGCCAAGGACAGAGGGTATTGCGAGACCATGTTTGGCAGGCGCAGACCTGTTCCGGAATTGAGATCGACCAACTTTAACCAGCGCTCGTTCGGTGAGCGTGTCGCCATGAATTCACCGATACAGGGAACGGCGGCAGACATCATCAAGTACGCGATGGTCCATGTGTACGACGCGCTGAAAGCGAAGGGCTTGAAGTCAAAGCTGATCCTGCAGATACATGACGAACTTCTGATCGAGACCAGGAACGATGAGGTGGAGGAAGTGCGCGAAGTGCTGTCGCGTGAGATGCAGAATGCGTGTGAGCTGGCAGTGAAGCTTGAGATCGATCTTCACACCGGCACGGACTGGTATGAGGCGAAATAAGTGGGAACAATATGAAGATAATAGGGATCACCGGCGGCGTCGGCGCCGGGAAGACAAAAGTACTTTCTTATATAGAAATGAATTACAGGTGCAGGATCATAAGAGCTGATGAGGCTGCACATCTGCTGTATGAACCCGGACAGGAATGTTACAGGAAGCTTGTCGGGCTTTTGGGACAGCGGATATTACAAGCAGACGGTACGATCGACAAGGCAAAGATGGCGGGTATCATCTTTCAGGATCAGAAGCTGTTAGAGGGTGTCAATAAGATCGTTCACCCTGCAGTGAAAAAGTATATTCTGGAGCAGATCGCGCATGAGAGGGCAAAGGGCGAAGCAGAGTACTTTTTTATCGAGGCTGCGCTGCTGATCGAAGAGCAGTATGACAAAATAGCAGATGAGTTGTGGTATATTCATTCTGACGTGGCAGTGCGGGAGCGGCGGCTTGCCGAGAGCAGACATTACAGCGCGCAAAAGATTGCTGATATTATGAGAGGGCAGCTGAGTGAAGCTGAATTTCGAAAGCACTGTAAAGTAGTGATATCGAACAATGGTGATCTGGAAGAGACATACGAGCAGATCAGAAATGTACTTTAATCTGCTTTAATGTACATTATGAGGTGATCGGCAGGTGCTTTTCACAGATTTTGACAGGCTATCAATAAATAATGGGGGATAGGAGTATGAATGAGACAAAAGTGAATGGAGAAGAACTGGTATTCGGACTTGATATCGGTACGAGAAGCATGGTGGGTACTGTGGGATATAGGCAGGGAGAAAGATTTGTTGTGACTGCGCAGGAGATCCGGGCGCATCAGACGCGCGCCATGCTTGACGGGCAGATCCATGACATCAACAGGGTGGCAGCAGCTATCGCTGATATCAGGCAGGCACTGCAGGACAAAACGGGCATTAAGCTGGATGAAGTGTGTATCGCGGCAGCCGGGCGTGTGCTGAAAACGATGAACGTTCATGCGGATATGGATCTGGACAAAGAGCGCAATGTCACCAAGGAGGATATGAGCAATCTCATCTCACTGGGAATAGAGCAGGCATTCGAAGAGTTTCAGGAAAAGAATGATACCAACATGCATTTCTACTGTGTGGGATATTCCGTAGTGAGATATTTCCTGAACGGAATGTGGATGGGACAGCCGGAGCACCACAAGGCAAAGACGATCGGTGCCGATATCATCGCGACTTTTTTGCCTGATGATGTCGTGGACGGATTGTACAGTGCGGTGGAGCTTGCCGGATTGAGGGTAGCGAACCTCACACTGGAGCCGATCGCGGCGATCCGAGTCGCGATTCCGGAAAAATTCAGGCTTCTGAATATCGCGATGATCGATGTGGGAGCAGGTACGTCGGATATCTCGATCACGGATGACGGCAGTGTGACGGCATTTGGCATGATCCCCTGCGCAGGTGACACACTGACAGAGCTTCTGGCAAAGACATGTCTGATCGATTTTACCACGGCGGAGATGATCAAGACAGCGGCGGCAACGCAGGAGGAGATCATCTATGAGGATATCATGGGTGCAGAACAGATGATCACTGCCAAGGAAGTGATCGCGATCTGCCAGCCCGAGATCGAGCGGATGTCAAAGCTTGCAGCCAGCGCGATCAAGGAATTAAATGGAGGCAATTCGCCGAGTGCGGTGTTTATTGTCGGCGGCGGCGGTAAGATCAAAGGGTTTGGTGAACTGGTTGCCGCGGAGCTTGGACTTGACCCGAAGAGAGTGGCGCTTCGCGGTGAGGAGATCATGAGGGATGTTGATTTCCCGGATGGAGCGCTGAAAGATTCAACGATCATCACACCGATCGGTATCTGTCTCACTTACTATGAACAGTACAATAATTTTATCTATATAACATTTAACGGAAACAGGATCAAGCTGTACGATAACAATAAGCTGACTGTTACTGACGCGGCAATGCAGGCTGATTTTACCCGGGACGGACTTTTCCCGAGACGCGGTGAAGAGCTGCACTACACAGTCAACGGCAAAAACCGTGTCACCAAGGGTGAGTACGGTGAGAGCGCACATGTGTACGTGAACGGTGAGGAAGTGAGCCTCAGCCACAATATTAAAGCAAATGATGTCATCATACTTGAGGAATCGACGCTCGGGACACCGGCACAGGAGAAGATCGCAGATCTGATCGACTATAACGGTAAGATCGTTGTGCGTTTCAAAGGGGATGAGATGCCGCTTCCAAAACCAGTTAAGGTGAACGGGACTGCAGTGACAGAGGAGTATCTGATCCAGAACGGAGATGAGATCGTTGTTTCTTCCACTTATACATATGATGAATTTTTTGAGTATATGGGGCTGTCGCCAGAGGATATGATTCTGTTCATCAATGGAGTGCGTGCTGATGACACGATGGAGGTCTGCGCATCGGATGAGCTCGAATTCAAGAACAGGAAAGAGTATGAACTGAAAGAAATCTATAAAGAATCAAACATTGAACCGCGCAGCAAGAAGCGCAGGGAGGCAAGGAAGGAAGAAAAAGAGAAAGAAGAAAAAGAGAAGGCAAAGACTGAGGGAGAGAAAGGATCAGAGGAAGTCACGACTGCCGAAGCGGAGGGAGCAGGGACAGACAAGGAAGAAGTGAACGCGGAAACGGAAATCCAGGCAAAAGAGACAGGATCTGAAGTGGAGGACAAGACGCAGGAGCCAAAAGCAGATGCGAAGATCAGTGAAGATACAAGTGCCCAGACTGGATCCGAGCCTGAGAACAAAGGCGAAGCCGTGTCCGAAAGCGACACTGCAGGGAGTGCCGTGCCGGAAAAGGAAACAGAGGAGGCGCAGCCAGAACCTGAGGAAACCAAAGTCAGAGCAGAGGAAGCAAAAGAAGAGCCCGCGAAGGAGCCAGAAATAAAGGCAGCTCAAGCTGTAAATACCGAAAGATCCAGGGAGGAACCCAGACAGGAACAGATGCAGAGCACCGCGAAGACAGAAAAGGCAGAAGCCCGTGAGGAGAAGAAACCAGCTGCAGCAAAAGAGGAGCCACCTGTGGATTCCGGCAAAAAGATCATTGTAATAGTCAACCAGAAGCCGATCGTCATGCGCGGCAAGGAGAGCTATATGTTCGTCGATATTTTTGACTATATCGATTTTGACACCAGAAGGATGCAGGGCTCCGGGATCGCTACCCTCGTGAACGGAAAGGATGCGCAATACACACAGGAGCTTTTCAACGGGGACAAGATCGAGGTATATTGGAAATAAAGGAATAGGAAAATAAGGAAACAGAGGAATAATCAGATGAGAATGTGCAGTATAGCCAGCGGAAGCAGCGGCAATTGTATCTATATCGGCACAGATGCCACACACCTTCTGGTGGATGTAGGGATCAGCTGCAAGCGGACAGTGGAAGGACTGGGGCAGCTGGGACTTACGGGAAAAGATATCGACGGGATACTGATCACCCATGAACACTCAGACCATATCAATGGTCTGGGTGTGATATGCAGGAAATTCGGGATACCGATCTATGCCACAAAAGGAACAATAGCCGCCATTAAGAGAGTGAGTAGTCTTGGGGTGATAGATGACTCACTTTTTCGTGCGGTCAGGGAGGATGAGAAATTTATCTTAAAGGATATCACAGTCAATCCGATGAAGATATCACATGATGCGGCGCAGCCAGTGGCATACAGATTCCAGTATGGCAGTAAACGCATGGCAGTGGCGACAGATCTAGGAACCTACAACGAATATACGGTCGAGAGTCTCAGGGGAATGGACGCTCTGCTGCTCGAGGCAAATCATGATATCAATATGCTGCAAGTGGGACCTTATCCATATGCACTTAAGCAGCGGATCCTGGGAAACAAGGGGCATCTGTCCAACGAGCTCTCGGGAAAACTGTTGAGCAGACTGCTGCATGATAATCTAAAGACAGTATTTCTGGGACATCTGAGCAAGGAAAACAACCTTGCGGAGCTCGCCTACGAGACAGTCCGGCTGGAGATCTCCATGGCAGACAATCCCTACAAGCCAGATGATTTTCCAATCTATGTGGCGGGCAGGAGTGAGGTGTCACAGCTGGTTGAGATATAATTATAGACGATATAGAGATAGGAGTTACAGATCATGAAAAAAACAATCATTACAGTAGTGGGAAAAGATACGGTCGGCATCATTGCCAGGGTGTGTACATATCTGGCGGAGAACAAGGTGAATATCCTTGATATATCCCAGACGATCGTGGACGATTATTTCAATATGATGATGATCGCAGATATGAGCAGGGCAGTCAAGTCTGTCAGCGAAGTGTCCGACGACCTTGACAGACTCGGTGAGGAGATCGGAGTCATCGTCAAATGCCAGAGAGAAGAGATCTTTAACAGTATGCACAGGCTTTGAGCCGTGATATCGGGCGTAGGCTCGATATGGGATGGGCTCTTAGTTCATGTCCATGACGGTCTGCATGGATAGCGGGTTATATTGACATATGAAATGGTATCAAGGAGGGCATTTGATAAGATGATAAACATAAATGAAGTGTTAGAGACGAACAAGATGATCGAGAAAGAGAATCTGGATGTCAGGACGATCACGCTTGGCATCAGCCTGCTCGACTGCATCGATTCCGATCTGGAGCGGTTAAATGAGAAGATCTACAACAAGATCACAACCGTTGCGAAGGATCTGGTGGCGACGGGGGAGGCGATCGAGAAAGAGTTTGGGATTCCCATCGTAAACAAGAGGATCTCTGTCACGCCGATCGCCTTGATCGGCGGTTCCGCGTGCAAAACCTCCGAGGATTTTGTGACGATCGCCAGGACACTTGACAGGGCGAGAATGGCGGTTGGCGTCAATTTTCTCGGCGGGTACTCTGCACTGGTGTCAAAAGGCATGACAGGGGCGGACGAGCTGCTGCTGCGCTCGATCCCGCAGGCGCTGGCGGAGACAGAACTGGTGTGCAGTTCTGTCAATCTGGGATCGACCAAGACAGGCATCGATATGGATGCGGTGAGACTGATGGGGGATATCATCAAGGAGACGGCAGAGCTGACGAAAGACAATGACTCGATCGGGTGTTCGAAACTGGTGGTGTTCTGCAATGCACCGGACGACAATCCGTTTATGGCGGGGGCGTTCCACGGCGTGACGGAGACGGACGCCATCATCAATGTGGGTGTCAGCGGTCCGGGTGTTGTCAAGAATGCGTTGGAGAGTGTGCGCGGAGAAAATTTCGAGGTGCTCTGCGAGACGATCAAGAAGACAGCGTTCAAGGTGACGAGGGTAGGGCAGCTGGTGGCGCAGGAAGCGTCAAAGCGCCTCGGGATCCCTTTTGGCATCGTTGACCTCTCACTTGCGCCCACGCCTGCGATCGGTGACAGTGTGGCTGACATTCTGTGCGAGATCGGGCTGGAATACGCGGGTGCGCCGGGAACGACGGCGGCGCTCGCCCTGCTAAATGATCAGGTGAAAAAGGGCGGTGTGATGGCGTCCTCCTATGTGGGCGGACTGAGCGGGGCATTTATTCCGGTCAGCGAGGATCAGGGCATGATCGACGCCGTCAACGCAGGCGCGCTCACGCTTGAGAAGCTAGAGGCCATGACGTGTGTCTGCTCTGTCGGACTTGATATGATCGCGATTCCGGGGGACACGAAACCGACGACGATCGCGGGCATCATCGCCGACGAGCTTGCGATCGGTATGGTCAACCAGAAGACGACGGCTGTCCGCATCATACCTGTCATCGGCAAGACGGTGGGGGACAGCGCGGAGTTTGGCGGTCTGCTCGGACATGCGCCGATCATGCCCGTCAACAAGTATTCGTGCGATGCGTTCGTCAACCGCGGCGGCAGGATCCCGGCGCCGATCCACAGCTTTAAGAATTAAGTTTGACCGTGTTTTATGATCTGTCTGGTCAGTTCGTTGTGGCGGATCATGTTGAGCGGATCGTTTGATACAGTGTCCGACAGGCGGATTCGTTTCTGCTGTCGAACACTGTCATATATGTCTGCGGCGTGGATATCAGAGCGCAGTGACATCAATCCCGTGCCGCTGAGGTGTCTCAGGGCACTTGAAGGTTTTGTTATGACAGGGATGGAGGCATTTGCCTTGATGGATCCCAGCAGCTGCCGTCCGCGCGCAGTAAAGCCGAGAAGCCTTGCGTACTGTGCGTAGTCCTGTTGTTTTAATGCGTCCGCGTTTTCCTGTGTCATATCCAGAAGGATATGCATGAGCCCGCGGCATATGCGAGTGTAGGTCAGATTCCGAGTCTTGCACGACAGTGCGAAATCCTCAAATGTCGTATATCCGGGCAGTTTGTTGTGCAGCGTGTGGGACAGCGGTGCGCCGATATCATAGTATGCTGCGAACGCGTCTTTGCCAGACACAGCATCTTGAAGCATTTTATATAGCAGCAATTCTGAAAAATCATTTGTGCACAGGAACGTATTCTGTTGCAGCGAGGCATACACAGAAGTGGGAACATGGTCCTTGATACGATCAGGAATCCTGTTCTGTGTGCCGGCAAAAAGTGCCCTCCGGATGGCATTTGCCGAGGCAAAGCTGTCTGGCGCGAGGGAATCGGATGCATAGCCTTCGCCTTTTCTTGCAAGGGTTACGGGCTTTATCGTGCTATCTCTCTGAATGAGTGCTTTGATATATTCGATCCCGAGAATATTGTTCGGGGCGCTGACAAGCTGCTTGATCCCGGAATCATCAGAAAAGAGCTCTGACAGTGCATTGTCCCGGGCAGCAGGGAAAGAACAGCCCAGTTTGAGGTGTCTGTTCAACGCAGTCCTGTACGCGTCAGACTCGTGGGCGAGCGTCGAGCTGGTGAATCGGTACAAAAGGGAAGCATCACCGGATTCGCTGCCAAAGTGCAAAAAGTCGACGACGCCAAGCTTGTCGATCAGGGACACAGCGCCCTGGGCAAAATATTCCGCGCTTCCGAGCGCAAAATAGACAGGGAGCTCAAAGACCAGATCAGCGCCATTGTCGAGCGCCATCTGACAGCGCTCGTACTTGTCCACGATGGCAGGGATGCCGCGCTGCATGAAGTCCCCGCTCATGACAACGATGATGCTATCCGTGTCACAAGTTTGGCGTATGGTGTCCAGCTGGTATAAATGTCCGTTGTGAAAGGGGTTGTACTCGGCGATGACTGCTGTGACTTTCATGGATCCTCCTTGTGGTTACTCTTCGAATATCAGGTACAAAAAATTTGTAAGTCTGTCAAAAAATGAGATGACTTATTATATCATAGTTATGATTTGTGTCCAACTATTTTAACTATATGAACACAAAGGTTATCCATTCTGCGTCAAGTCAATGCTGTACACAGGCATTGGCAAGGCTGATGTGCGCTGAAAAGGAGAAGGTTTAATATGCAATTATATCTTAAAAAAATACAAAAAGAAATCATACTGTTCGTGACGGCTGGTTCGTCTGCATACATATTCTCAGGCTTTCTGCCGTATTTTATAAAAAGGATGTTTGAGGGGGCATATGTTGAAGCTGTCATAGGATACTGTGTGTGCCTGGCGGCGTACATTCTGTTTTCGTATCTGACGAATCTAAGTCAGGTTATCTACAAAAATAAGTTTGATACCCTTGTCAAAAAGGACTATTTTGACAAAGCTTTCTCCCTGCGCGAGGAAGCGTTTCAAAAAAAGGAAGTGGGAGAGTACATATCGTTTCAGGTAAACGACATCACGGAGATCAGCGAAAATTATCTGAATCCTTTTGTGGGGATCCTGCTGCAGGGGATACGGATCGTCATTGTCCTGATTATCATCCTGTTTGTTTTAAATTATCAGATGGCGCTCCTGCTCTGCGCGGCAACTGCTCTTTCCATTATGCTTCCTAAGTTTCTGGGGAAAGAGACCGCAAAGAGAAGGGCGGCGTATCTGGGAGCGCAGAAGGTATATTATTCCAGAATGGAGGATTTTTACCATGGGCACAAAGTGTCAAACAACAGGACGATCCGCAGGATCACATCTCTGCATGGAGAATCACTGGACCATGTGCTGAAAAAGAGGATCCATTATGGGAAGGCAAACAGTCTGATGTGGACGATCAACGGGTTAGGAATCGAGTGTATCAATCTGCTGATCTTTTTGTACTTGGGTTTTCTATTGTTTAAGGGAAATGTTTCGGCTGGATTTGCGATCGCCGCATTCCAGTATACACGCAGTCTGATGGAGCCTGTTCAGGAGATCTTGTACAATAAGAGTCTGCTGCATTCCATGGACGAGGTCATTCAGGCGTTTCTGGACTTTATCAATACGGATAAAGGTGCGAATCAAGCAGATAATTTCGTCCACGCAGATCAGATATCGGGAAGGGATGACCAGCCGTATATTTTAGTGCAAAAGCTTTCTATCAGCTGGAACAATTTTCAGTTTGGCAGGATTGATCTTGAGATCCAGAAGCATAAGAAGTATGCCCTGATCGGTGTGAACGGTTCGGGAAAAAGTACGCTCTTTCACGTCCTTGCGTCCCAGATCGACACCTATGATGGGGATGTATATTTCTGTGGACTGAACATCCGGGATAAGGATCTGAGCAATTACATCGGAGTGCTGAACCAGGATGAGTTTGTTTTTTCGGCAGATCATAGAGACAACACAACGGTCTTTGGCAGTTATGATGAGATAAAAGAGAATCCTTTTTGCGGTGAAAACAGGAGGATCTTGGAGAGCGGGGACTGCAGTGTGCTGAGCGGAGGGGAAAAGAACCTGCTGAATTTAGAAAGAGTGTACAATGAAAATACAGAAGTCCTCCTGCTCGATGAGCCGCTTGCTGCCGTCGATGAGGGCAAAAAAGACGTACTGTTAAATAAGATCCTGTCCATGGAGAAGACGATCATCATGGTCACACATGATGTTGGAAAGTCACTGGAAAGATTTGATTCCGTTATTCTGATGAAGAACGGACAGATACTATATAACCTGCCGTATGCCCAGATCATGGATCGGAAGGAGTTTGTGGAGTTGAAGGACAGTGTGTATCGGTAAACTGCAAGAAAATAAAATAACGCACAAGGCACATTTCGTAGTAGTGTGAGTTTGCAACAAATCCTTACGAAAGAGAGTGACCTTGTACGTTAAACTTATTTACAATAGAATCAACAACATAATTGGCAGGCTTTATAAATATTTTTTTGTTTACTCAGCTGTTGTTTAAGCAGACATAGCCTGCCTGTTGTTTATACATTTGTGCATAAAAGATTTTCTGCTTCCGCAAATTCCTCTTCGGTATAACCGCAGGATATGATCTGAGCCTTTGTTAAATTAGCCCGGATCATCCGCTCAACAGCATTGAGCCGTTCTTTTTCAATGCCTTTTTCAATGCCTTCTTTTATGCCCTTTTCAATACCTTCTTCGAAGCCTTTTTCAATGCCCTTTTCAATGCCTTCTTTTATGCCTTTTTCAAGACCTTCCTTAATAACTCATTTCCTTAATAGCTTCCGACCAATTGCACATAGTCTGCATCCTCCCTTCCAGTTCGGTTGTCATTATCATGCCGTATTCTTTTGTAAGGATACGTTTCTTTTCTTCCACGCTCGACTTGGAAAGCAGCTTTTCCAGCATGGAGATCAGTATATTTTGGGAATCCGCTATGGTTTCCCCAGTTCTTATATTGATAATGATGCCCCGCATTAAGTCTGTGTCATATGATTTTCTCTTATTTCCGTAGACGGTAGTTCTGTCGAGATATATTTCCTCGATGGAGTCACCGTCCTCACGATTGTCCAAACATAGCCAGATGCTGCGGACTTTCTTTAAACGATCGTAATCGCTGTGGTAAAATTCGGTCTGTTTCTGTGCGGAAATCATCCTGGCAAGATAAAAGATGATCCTGTTTTCCAAATGATAACCCAATTTGCCGGGATCCGAAGATCTTTGAGCCTCCAGATTGATCAGAAATTTCATTTCCGTTTCCTTATGATATGCGGTAAAACGGATATCAAAGAAAATTTTTCCCTCCCCGGGAATATTGTCTTCCGCGCTGGATGCGTTCACGCGCCCCATGTTTGAAAGCCCTGCATCCAGCGGTCTTGTGCCGATCTCAATATCTGCCCCGATACTTGCCATAGTACCCTCGATCGTCATATCTTTAAATTCCTGAACGGCATATTTTAAAATGCGTGCCAGTATTTGCTTATCCGCGAGCAGGAACTTGACATTTGTATCATAGGAACTTGCGTCATTTGTTGCCTCAAGCGCCTGTGCTAAATGAGTGTCTGTCATCTTTTTTCCTTCCTTTGTACATATTTTTCATGTACGTATCTAATAGAGATTTCCTCAAATCGTAGAAATTCATGTTGCACTGTCTATATTATACTTGAATTGCGAGATAATATCAATGGGGTATCAGGTGTAAAAAGTGTCAAAAAACGGGATGATCAACAGGATCACACCACTGTATGAACAATTGCCGGGCAATGTGATAAAAAAGAGAGTCTATTATGGAAAGGCAAACATTTTGACGGGATGATCAATGAATTGGGAATCGAGCGTATCGATTTATGTCGATCTAAATTCTTTAGTCAAATTCTAACCACGGTAAACGCAAGCTTTATGAATAAATTGTAAACTGCACATGTTGATGCAATATATAAAATCATTTTGTTCTAACAGTCCTGCATTTGACAGGTATATTGTATACCTTTTTTGGTTTTGTATAATTTTCACAGAAAACATAGTTCATATTTATTGAAAATGGAGACATGTGTTTACCGTAAAATTCTTACAAATTATGGTTGACAAAGGGGAAACAGTTATGTATAATAAATGAATGTGTGGATAGGAGTCTACGATGTTAGTGAATTTGACAGATGTATTTACAAATGAAGGACAAGTGCAGGAGCTGGAGGTGCCGTATGATGCGGATGCGTTTACGAATCATTTCGGAACTTTTCAGATCAGGGAGAAGAGTCCCGTCGCGCTGAGGCTTTCTAATATAGGACGATCAAAGGCGCTGATCCAGGGAAATGCACGTTTTACGTTTGCGCTTGCCTGCGACAGATGTCTGCGAGATGTTGATTATACATTTGATTTATCCTTTGACAGAGTGGTCGTGTCGCCGGAGTATACGGATGGCGGCATGGAATGTAAGGATTCCGTGGATGATGAGGATTCTTCGGAGCTTATGGAAGGATATCACTTAAATGTGGATGAACTAATCAAAAATGAATTGCTGTTGAACTGGCCATTGAAGGTTCTGTGCCGGGAGGATTGCAGAGGGATCTGCAAGACGTGCGGCAGAAATCTGAACGACGGCGGATGCGGCTGTGACGATTTTGTGCCGGATCCCAGGATGGCGGCAATAAAAGATTTGTTTAATGCGAATAAGGAGGTGTAACAATGTCTATATGTCCAAAAAATAAATCTTCAAAAGGCAGAAGAGATAAGAGAAGAGCAAACTGGAAGATGAGCGCACCTACATTGGTAAAGTGCAGCAAGTGTGGCGCCTTGATGATGCCGCACAGAGTATGCAAGGCTTGTGGCTCATACAATAAGAAAGAGATCATTGCGGCTGATTAGGAACTGCTTTATGGGATGGTTTCGAGGCGAAATAAAGGGTGTAAAGTTTTATGGAACGGATAAAGCTTTGCACCTTTTTATTTGATTTCCCTTGATTTTTGGTGGTAGGTCTAGTATATTTATATAAGTATAGAACGATGGAGGAATATGGCAATGGATGAGATGACCAGAGTGGCAGTGGATGCCATGGGTGGTGATAATGCACCGGCAGAGATCGTGAAGGGTGCCGTGGAAGCTGTCAACGATAACAGCAAGATCAAGGTGTATCTGACAGGCAGGGAAAAAGAGATCGAGAGGGAGCTTGGGCAGTACACTTACAATAAAGACCAGATCGAGATCGTAAATGCCACGGAGGTGATCGAGACAGCGGAACCTCCTGTGATGGCGATCAGAAAAAAGAAAGATTCCTCGATCGTGGTCGCACTGAATCTGGTGAAAAACGGGAAGTGCGATGCGTTTGTCTCGGCGGGAAGTTCCGGCGCTGTGCTCGTCGGCGGACAGCTGATCGTGGGGCGGATCAAAGGGATAGAGCGCTCGCCGCTCGCCCCGCTGATCCCGACGGAGACAGGCTGTGCCCTGCTGATCGACTGCGGTGCCAATGTCGACGCCAGACCTTCCCATCTGGTTCAGTTCGCGAAGATGGGGTCCGTGTATATGGAGAGCGTCGTGGGGATAGCAAATCCCAAGGTTGCGATCGTGAACATCGGCGCGGAGGAGGAGAAGGGGAATGCGCTCGTCAAAGAGACGTTCCCGATGCTCAAGAACTGTCCGGAGATCAATTTTATAGGAAGCATCGAGGCGAGGGACATCCCGACGGGATATGCGGATGTGATCGTGTGCGAGGCGTTTGCGGGCAACATCATCTTGAAGCTGTATGAAGGTGTCGGAGCCACGCTGATCAAGAAAGTGAAGGCAGGCATGATGACGTCACTCCGGAGCAAGATCGGTGCACTTCTGGTCAAGCCTGCACTCAAGCAGACGCTGAAAGGTTTCAGTCTTGACGAGTACGGCGGAGCGCCGCTGCTTGGCTTGAACGGGCTTGTTGTCAAGACACATGGAAGTTCCAAGGCTGTCGAGATCAAAAATTCGATCCTGCAGTGCGTGTCTTTTAAGGAACAGAAGATCAATCAGAAAATTAAGGATAAAGTGATCTTGAAAGATGAGTGAGGAAGGATCTGATCAGATGGAATTTGAGGCTTTGAAAAAGGTTGCGGCAGCCGTTTTGGGCATGGATCCGGACGAGATAGAGATGGATATGACTTTTCTTACAGACTTGGGAGCCGATTCGCTGGATCTGTACCAGATTTTGAGAGGTGTGGAGGAGGAGACGGGTCTTCTGATACCGACAGAAGGTCTGGAAAAAATAACAACAGTGCGCGAGGCTGTCGAATGGATCAAAAAAACAAGAAGCCCTTTGTAGGGCTTTCTTTATGCACAGTCAAAGCGGTCCTTTCCTTATGTGGCTGTGTGTATTGAACCCAATAAATGCATTTGTTGTTCGTTTTTTAGATAGGAGTAAAAATGCGGAATATGAAAGAAGCCCTGCAGGAGCTGCAGGGAAAGATCGGATATCGTTTTCAGAATGAAGCGCTGTTGAAGCAGGCGCTGACACACAGTTCTTTTGCCAACGAGCAGAAGATCAACAAGCTGAATAATTATGAGAGACTGGAATTTCTGGGAGATGCCGTGCTGGAACTCGTCTCCAGCGAGTTTCTGTACAATGAAAATAAGGACATGCCCGAGGGGCAGCTGACGAGGCTGCGCGCATCGATGGTATGTGAGCCGGCGCTTGCCTACTGTGCGCGGGATATCCAGCTAAACACGTACATCCTGCTCGGCAAGGGCGAGGAGGCGACAGGGGGGAGAACGAGGGATTCCATCATCTCCGATGTCATGGAGGCCGTGATCGGTGCGATCTTTCTTGACGGTGGCATCGAGAATGCCCAGCGATTCATCTACCGTTTCGTGCTGTCAGACCTGGAGGACAAGATATTATTCATGGACAGCAAGACGCTGCTGCAGGAGGAGATCCAGAAGAACAACACGGCGCAGCTGCGGTATGAGCTGGTGGGGGAGACTGGTCCCGACCACGACAAACAGTTCAGCGTCAGGGCGTTCCTCGACGACAGGCTGATCGGATCCGGTGTGGGAAGGACGAAGAAGGCGGCGGAGCAGCAGGCGGCGTACGAGGCACTCAAGCGGTTGAAGGGCAAAAATAATGGCATGCGGTGAGGTAAGGAATGTATTTAAAGAGTATAGAGGTGCAGGGGTTCAAATCCTTTGCAAATAAGATCGTGTTTCAGTTTCACCAGGGGATCACGGGCATTGTGGGACCCAATGGTTCCGGAAAGAGCAATGTCGCGGATGCGGTGCGGTGGGTGCTCGGCGAGCAGCGCATCAAGCAGCTGCGCGGGGAATCGATGCAGGATGTCATCTTTTCCGGCACGGAGCTCAGAAAGCCCCTGGGCTACGCGTATGTGGGCATCACCTTTGACAATGCGGATCACAAGCTTGCGATCGACTATCAGGAGGTGACGGTGGCGAGGCGTTTATATCGTTCAGGCGAAAGTGAGTACTCGATCAACGGCACTCCCTGTCGTTTGAAGGATGTAAACGAATTATTTTACGATACAGGTATTGGCAAGGAAGGATATTCCATCATTGGTCAGGGACAGATCGAAAAGATCCTGAGCGGCAAGCCGGAGGAAAAGCGCGAGCTGTTTGACGAGGCGGCGGGCATCGTCAAGTTTAAGAAGCGCAAAGCCACGGCACAGAAAAAACTCGAGGATGAGAAGAATAACCTGGTGCGCGTGTCAGATATTTTGAGTGAGCTTGAAAAGCAGGTGGAACCTCTGGAAAAGCAGTCCGAGAAGGCAAAGGTGTATCTGAGGAAGAAGGAAGAGCTCAAAGAGTGCGATGTCAATGTGTTTTTGCTGGAGAACAAAAAGCTGACGGAGCAGTTGGAGGAGATCGAGGGCAAATACAGGATCGCCGAGGAGGATTACGGCAATACTACGAGACAGTATGACAGGATCAAGATCGAGTACGATGAGGTCGCGGCGAGCATCGAGGCGCTGGATCAGGAGATCGAGCTGACCAGAAATACATTGACTGACGCGAGTGTCACGCGCGGGAAGCTCGAGGGTGAGATCAATGTGCTGCGGGAGCAGATCAAGGGTGCGCACGGAAATGAACAGCATTTCCTCGACAGGATAGCAGCGATACAGGAGCAGATCGCCGTGAGGGAAGGCGAGCGCGCCAGGATCCTGGAGAGCAAGGCTGTGCTGGACGGGAAGGTGGCAGCGCTCGAGAGGGAGCGGAACGAGGCGAAAGGTCTGCTCTCCGAGGTTCAGCTGCATATCGAGGAATTGAATGCCAGGATCGAGAATGATAAGAATCAGATCATTGCCATGCTGAACGAAAGGGCGACCATCAAATCAAAGATGAGCAGTTTTGACACGATGATGGAACAGCTGCGCATCAGAAAGGCGGAGCTGAACTCGAGGCTTTTGCGCGCCAGGAGCGACGAGGCGGAGCGCGATGCCGAGATCCAGGCGCTGCAGGAGGAATTTCAGCGCATCAACGACCGGATCGCTGCGGTCAATGCACATCTGGCAGAGATGGAGGAGCACAACAAGTCGTTTCGCGGGAGGCTGATACAGAAGGATGACGAGATCCGCGAGAGCCAGGGGGCGTATCAGCGATGCCGCTCCCAGCTGGACACGATCTCCAACCTCACGGAGAGGTATGAGGGATATGGCAACAGTATCCAGAAAGTCATGGAACAGAGGGAGCGCAACCGGGGGATCATCGGCGTTGTGGCGGATATCATCAAAGTGGATAAGGAGTACGAGACGGCGATCGAGACGGCTCTTGGCGGCAGCATACAGAATATTGTCACGGAGGATGAGGAGACGGCAAAGACGATGATCGGTTTCCTGAAAAAGAACCGTTTTGGGCGCGCGACCTTTCTGCCGCTGACCAGCATCACAAGGCCGCAGGAGTTTAAGATGCTCAATGTGCTGACGGAAAATGGTGTGATCGGGCTCGCCGATTCGCTGGTGCGCACGGATGCAAAATACAGGAACGTGGCAAAGACCATGCTCGGCAGGATCGTGGTGATCGACAATGTCGACAATGCCGTGCGGATCGCAAAGAAATACAATTACAGTGTCAGGATGGTCACGCTCGAAGGAGAACTGCTCGTGCCGGGCGGCGCGATCAGCGGAGGCGCTTTTAAGAATAACTCCAATCTGCTCGGACGAAGGCGGGAGATCGAGGAGCTGGAACAGAAGATGAGGGCGGCGAAGGAGAGGCTGGACGCCGCAAACGCGGATATCGAGAATATCAAAGCCGAACGCAATCATGTCCGGAAGACGATCGAGGAGGAGAAAGCCGTCCTGCAGGAGCTGTTCATCAGGCAGAACACAGCCAGGATGAACGTTGTGACTGCCGAGGAGCGAAAAAATGAGGCGGAGCAGGGCTTTGGGACACTGCAGGAAGAGCAGCAGGATATCGAGCGGAAAGTGGCGCAGATCCATGCGGACAAGGAGCAGACACTCAATGACCTGAAAGCGTCAGAGGAGCACGAAAAGATCTTAGAACAGAATATCGCGGAGTTCCAAAAGGAGCTCGAGACATACCGTATCGAGGAGTCCAGCAAGACCGGGATGGTCGGGGAACGGGATGTCGAGTACGAAAAAATGCTCCAGAAACAGGAGTTTGAGCAGACGAACCTGAACCGTATCGAGGGAGAGCTGGTGCGCAGCCAGGATGAACTGAGAGAGGTGCAGACCAGCCTCGACAGCTGTCTGGAGGAGATCGAGAACAGGCAGCGCAGTATCGAGGAGATCGAGCGGACGATCAGCGAATCACATACCACGCAGTCCGAGGCGGAGACTGCGCTTAGGGAGCGGCAGAAGACAAAGGAAGAACTGTCGCAGAAGCAAAAGAATTTCTTTAGGACAAGAGAGGAGATGTCCGAGAAGAAAAATGCGCTGGACAAGGAAGTGTACCGACTGAACGCCCAGCGGGAAAAGCTGGAGGAGACAGTCGAGAACCAGATCAATTACATGTGGAACGAGTATGAGATCACGTTGAACAACGCGGCTTCCATGCGGAACGAGGCGCTCAAAGATATCGCGGAGATGAAGCGGCAGATCGCTGCGATCAAGGACGAGATCAGGAAACTCGGCGATGTCAACGTCAATGCGATCGAGGACTACAGAGTCCTCATGGAGCGGTATACTTTTATGAAAAACCAGCACGATGATCTGATCGAGGCAGAGAAGACGCTGGAGGGTATCATCGAAGAGCTGGACACTGCGATGCGCAGGCAGTTTGCGGAGAAGTTCGAGGAGATCAAGCGCGAGTTTGACAAGGTGTTCAAGGAACTTTTTGGCGGGGGCAAGGGCACGCTGGATCTGATCGAGGATGAGGACATTCTCGAGGCAGGGATCCGCATCATAGCACAGCCGCCAGGGAAAAAGCTGCAGAATATGATGCAGCTCTCCGGCGGCGAGAAGTCGTTCACGGCGATCGCCCTGCTCTTTGCCATCCAGAATCTGAAACCGTCGCCGTTCTGTCTGCTGGATGAGATCGAGGCGGCACTTGACGAGGGGAACGTGAGCCGATTCGCAAAGTACCTGAACAAGCTGACAAAGGGGACACAGTTTATCGTGATCACACACAGGCGCGGCACGATGGAGCAGGCAGACAGACTGTACGGCATCACGATGCAGGAAAAAGGCGTATCAACCCTTGTGAGTGTCAACCTGGTCGACAGCGAGGTGGACAAGTGGAGCCAGGACGAGAAGGAAAAGAAGGAGGCATAGGATTTATGGCAGGGGAGAAAAAAGGATTTTTCAGCCGTTTGAAAGAGGGCTTAAATAAGACAAGAGACAATATCGTAGCGGGGATCGACGCGGTGTTTTACGGTGCATCTGAGATCGATGATGACTTCTACGAGGAGCTTGAGGAGATCCTGATCATGGGGGATATCGGTGTCAACGCGACGAATGATATCATCGAGCGCATGAAGGACGAAGTGAAGAAGCGTCATCTCCGCCATCCTTCGGAGTGCAAGGAACTGTTGGTCGAGAGCATCAAGGAACAGATGCTTGTGGGCGAAACGGCGTATGACTTTGAGAAGAAACAGTCTGTCATATTTGTGATCGGTGTCAACGGCGTCGGAAAGACCACGTCTGTCGGCAAGCTTGCAAGTATCTTGAAGGGGCAGGGAAAGAAAGTGCTGATCGCCGCGGCAGATACGTTCCGCGCCGCGGCAGGGGATCAGCTCGCGGAGTGGGCGCACCGCGCGGGCGTTGATATGATCGGCGGCGCAGACGGCGCGGATCCGGCGTCCGTGATATATGATGCCGTCAACGCTGCAAAGGCGAGGAAGGCGGATATACTGATCTGTGATACGGCAGGGCGCCTCCACAACAAAAAGAACCTGATGGAAGAGCTCAAGAAGATGAACCGCATCATAGACAGGGAATTTCCGGATGCGCACAGGGAAAACCTGATCGTGCTCGACGGGACGACGGGGCAGAACGCGCTCTCACAGGCGAGGGAGTTTGGCGAAGTGGCAAACCTGACCGGCGTCATCCTCACCAAGATGGACGGCACGGCAAAGGGCGGGATCGCGGTGGCGATCCAGTCAGAGCTGAATGTGCCGGTGAAATACATTGGCGTGGGGGAGACGATCGAGGATCTGCAGAAGTTTCATTCGGAGGAGTTTGTGAATGCACTGTTCGATGTGAAGACGGAGAAAAGTGCGGAGTCTGAGCACGCAGAAGAAGCGTACGCAGATGAGGAGAACACCGATAAGGCGTATGCAAATGAGGAGCACGCAGACAAAGCGTATGCAGATGAAGGAAATGCAGATAAAGAGGATGTGGATAAAGTGCAAACAAGTCTGACCGCGAATGCGACCGGCGAAGGTACAGCGGCGGACTCATATGGGAGCGGTGAGGCGACACAGCCGGAGACTCTTGGAGACAGTGCGGCGGAAAATGACAGCAGTGTCATGGAAAACAACGACGCGGGCGACCGCGCCGAATGGAATACAGGGGAGACGGATCAGGAAACGGTAGATCCTGACGGTACAGACTCTGACGCGGAGGACACCCAAAAGCCCAAAAAGAAAAAATGGTTTTTCTGGAAATAAGATTCTGAAGATAGGATATTGAAATTAAGATTCTGAAAAAGATACGGGGAGGAAAGTAAACATGTCAGATATGCTCACATTGGAAAAATTCGAGGAAGCATCAGAGCTCGTGAAGAAGGTCACGTCGGAGACAAAGCTGATCTACAGCGAGTACCTGAGCACCCAGACAGGAAACAAGGTTTATCTGAAACCTGAGAATATGCAGCTCACAGGAGCATATAAGCTCAGAGGGGCATATTATAAGATAAGCACGCTCTCGGACGAGGAGCGCGAGAAGGGATTGATCACGGCGTCTGCGGGAAACCACGCGCAGGGTGTCGCTTACGCGGCGAAAAAGTACGGTGTGAAGGCAGTGATCGTGATGCCGACATCGACGCCGCTCATGAAGGTGAACCGCACGAAGGGATATGGTGCGGAGGTCATCCTGAAAGGAGATGTCTATGACGAGGCTTGCGAGTACGCCTATCAGCTGGCGGACGAGAAGGGCTATACCTTCATCCACCCGTTTGATGACCTGACAGTTGCCACGGGGCAGGGAACGATCGCGATGGAGATCTTCAAGGAGCTTCCGCTGGTAGATATGATCCTCGTGCCGATCGGAGGGGGCGGACTTGCGACAGGGGTGTCGACGCTCGCGAAACTGCTCAATCCCAAGATCAAGGTGATCGGTGTGGAACCTGCAGGGGCAAACTGTATGCAGGAGTCACTGAAAGCAGGGGACGTTGTCACGCTTCCGGGTGTCAACACCATAGCGGACGGCACGGCAGTGAAAACGCCGGGAAAGAATATTTTCCCGTATATCAGGGACAATATAGATGAGATCATCACCGTGCCCGACGAGGAGCTGGTCGTATCGTTTCTCGATGTCGTGGAAAATCACAAGATGATCGTCGAGAACTCGGGGCTGCTAGCGGTGGCGGCGCTGCGCCATCTCGATGTCAGGAATAAGAGGATCGTATCGATACTGAGCGGCGGAAATATGGATATCATAACCATGTCGTCAGTGGTACAGCAGGGGCTGATCTTCCGGGATCGGATTTTTACGGTGTCTGTGCTGCTGCCTGACAAGCCGGGCGAGCTGGTGAAGGTGTCGGAGGTGATCGCGGCGCAGAGCGGCAATGTCATCAAGCTCGAGCACAACCAGTTTATCTCTATCAACAGAAGTGCGGCTGTGGAGCTTCGGATCACGCTTGAGACTTTCGGCACGGATCACAAGAACCAGATCGTCAAGGCATTGGAAGACAAGGGCTATCAGCCAAAACAGGTGCGGACAAATATATAGGACAGCTATAGAATAAAAGAAAGTAACAGCGAGGCGCTATGGAAAAAGAAGTTGCAAAAAGGGTGAAAAGTTATGTGATACTGACAGCGGCGGCAGTGATCTATGCCGCTGCGATCAGTCTGTTCCTGGATCCCAACAATATCGCTCCCGGGGGTGTGACGGGCATTTCCATTCTGGTAAACCGTTTTACAAAGATACCGACCGGTACAGTCAATATGCTCATCAACATCCCGATCGTCCTGCTGGGACTGTGGAAATTCGGATGGCGGTTTATCTTTTCGACGATGTATGTGCTGGCACTGATCACTGTTTTTATCAATACTTTTGCGGCGCACGGGGCAGTGACCAGCGATCTGCTGATCGCGTCGGTGCTCGGCGGAGCTTTGATCGGTGTGGCGCTTGCACTGGTGTTTAAGGCTGGGGCGACCACCGGCGGGATCGATATCATCGTCAAGGTTGTCCGCACAAGGCGCAGGCACATCAAGACAAACATTTTATTCCTCGTCTTTGACAGCACGGTGATCCTTGCGTCGTGGCTTGTGTTTCAGGATCTGACGGTGGCATTTTATGCGGGGATTGCAGTGGCGACAGACTCGATCGTGATGGATAAGATCCTGTACGGATCCGACGAGGCAAAGCTGGTCTATGTCATAAGCACGAAACCGATGCAGGTGAAACAGAGGCTCTTTGACGAGCTTGACACCACGGCGACGATCATCACGGCGAGAGGGGCATACACCAATGAACCCAAGGAAGTGCTGATGATCGTCACGAGAAAACAGATGTACCCCAGGCTTGAGGAGATCGTGAAGGATGAGGACACTTCCGCGTTCATGATCGTGTCCTCCGCGAGTGAGATCTTTGGTGAGGGGTACAAGGATATCACGATGGAAAAAATATAAAATCAGAAATAGGGATTGTATCGATATTTTGTGGGATTACTATACAGTGAAAGAAATAGAGGATTACACTATGGGAGAGATGAATTCTAAAGTTCATGAAAAATGGGTGGATGCGATAAGGGGATTTGCGATCTATCTTGTTGTATTGGGACATTGTATACAATATGCAACATCAAAAAACTATGATTTTTCGGGAAATTTAGTATTTCGACTCATTTACGGATTTCATATGCCATTGTTTATGATAGTGAGCGGATATCTGTTTTGGTATTCCTTAAATAGGTATGATTTGGTGCACGGAGTCATTGCAAAGGTGAAAGGGATTATGATTCCTTGTGCGATTTGGGGGGCTGCTACGTACATATGTGATATATTGACAATGAATTACAGGCCGATAAGTGTATCACAATATTTACTGTATACAGTATTCTCTAATTGGTTTTTATGGGCTATTTTTTATTGTTCCTTGTATGGGTTTGCCTCAAAGCATTTATTTCGTAACAATATTTTGGGGTATATTCTTATCCTGGTTTTGAATTATATCATTCCTGAAATAGGAAATTATGCAGGAACAAAAAGAATGCTTCCCTTTTTTATAATCGGAATGCTGGTAAACAGATATCAAGTAGTTAAAAAAATATCAGATAACCAAAAAAAAGTGATTGCAATGATAGTGGCACTGAGTATAACATATGTTATTACAGTTAAAGCTAACTGTGTAGAACTGATTACGGGAACAATAGGTAGTGCAGCGGCCATATTGCTATTTTACAGGCTGTGTGATTACTTTAAATTGAAAATTTTGTGTATGTTGGGAGAGGTGTCAATTTGTATTTATCTGTTTACAGGAATTGTTTTTTACTTCTGGATTAAAGAGTATTGTAGAATATCAGATGCATGTAGATATCGATACAAAGTATTGTATATTGTTCTATTGTCCATAGGTTTGACCGCGTTAGCGTTTGGAATAGGCAGGCTTCTGCAGAAAAATAGAATAACCAGTATATTATTTTTGGGGAGGTAAGAATTTGGGGTTAGAAAGAAGAGGATTTTATAATGAATATTAACCTGAATTATTCACCGTTGTACCATAATGATGGCTGAAAACCACATAGTTA
>ERZ779626.270-NODE-270-length-34961-cov-27.916662_pt1 | contig 34961 bp, 37 predicted proteins | sample MGYA00514209_ERZ779626 | MGnify/ENA primary metagenome ERZ779626 (study PRJEB29562, sample SAMEA4376713) | mouse gut metagenome | isolation source: Cecum | study: EMG produced TPA metagenomics assembly of the A DSS colitis mouse model was used to assess the...
GCCACGCGGAGGTCCGCCAGACCTACAAGGTCTCCGGCGTGGGCACCGTGGCCGGGTGCTATGTCCAGGACGGCAAGATCCAGCGCTCCTGCCAGGTGCGCATTGTCCGGGACGGCGTGGTCATCCACGAGGGCTCCCTGGCCTCCCTCCAGCGGTTCAAGGACTCCGTCAAGGAGGTGGCCAGCGGCTACGAGTGCGGCATGACCATTGAGAAGTTCAACGACATCAAGGACGGCGACATCATCGAGTGCTTCGTGATGGAGCAGATTGAGGTGTAATGGTTTCATCATCCAGCAAGGAGTGTGCGGCGATGGGAATGACGGATAAGCAGTTTCAAAGCTGGGTGCGCTTTATGCTGGAAGCTCTGCTGGAAGTGAACGCGGAGCAGGACCCGGAAAAGCGGGACGCAAAAATGGCAAAAATCCTGGATAATCTGCAAAGAATCCTGGAGGATTGACATAGAGAGGGGCGGGCGTGGCGCCCGCCCCTCTCTGTCACCTATCCGGGTCCGCCAGGCAAGCCGCCGTCAGGCGCACCGCCAGCCGGAAGCCCGCCTCGAAGGCGCAGCGCCCGTAGGCCCGGACCGGGTCCTGCCCCTCTGGAGCCTCTTCCGGGTCGTAGGGAAAGCAGAAATTTTCAAAAAGTTGTTGAAAAATAACCTCCACAGCCTCTACCTCCACAGCAGTTTTGTTTCTTTAAGAATTATATATTTCTTTTAGAAATATGTCAAGGGGTTTCTATGCAGAATTTAGAACTATTTTCATTTCGAGTAAAAATGCTCCGCAGACAGCGAAAGCTGAACCAGCAGCAATTGGGAGAAGCGCTGGGGCTAACCCAGACCGCCGTCAGCAATATTGAAAACGGCGGGCGTGGAACCACCATCGAAAAGCTGATTCTCCTGGCTAAATTCTTCGATGTCTCCACAGACTACCTGCTGGGCCTGAAAGATAAGCCATAAAAATAAGTTTTTCTTCTTTTGATTCTTTTCTTCTTGTTCACAAAGAAGAAAAGAATGTATGCCATCAACAAAGGAGGCACCCCTATGGCAAGCAATCGCATTGAACGCATCAACGAGGAGATCCAGCGGGAGCTGTCGGCGCTCCTGCGCACTCTGAAGGACCCCCGGCTCCAGAGCGGCCTGCTGACGGTGACCCATGTGGACACCACCAGCGACCTGCGCTACAGCCGCATCTTCGTCTCCGCCCTGGATAAGAGCCAGGAGAAGGACATGATGAGGGGGTTAAAATCCGCCGCCGGCTATCTCCGCCGGGAGCTGGGCGCGGCCCTGCGGCTGCGCTATACCCCGGAGCTCCAGTTCCTGGCCGACGACTCCATCCAGCAGGGGGCCCACATCCTGGAGATGCTCCGGGACCCGGACGTGGTCAAGCCCCCCAACCCCGCCAACGCGCATATCATTCTGGAGGACGAGACATGAGCCAGCTGACCGTACAGGCCGCCGCCGCCCTGCTGCGGGAGCGGGACGGTTTCCTCATTCTGACCCACCGCCGCCCCGACGGGGACACCACCGGCTGCGCCGCCGGCCTGTGCCTGGCCCTGCGCCGGCTGGGGAAGACCGCCTGGGTGCTCCGCAACCCGGAGACCACGGACAACAACCTGACCTACGTCCGGGACCTGTGGGCCCCGGAGGGGTACGAGCCCGGCTTCGTGGTGTCGGTAGACGTGGCCGCCAGGGGGCTGTTCTACCCGGAGGCGGAGGCCTACTTCGACCGCATCGGCCTGGCCGTCGACCACCACCCCTCCTTTGAGGGCTTCGGGACATACCAGTGCGTGGACCCCGCCCGGGCCGCCTGCGGGGAGATCGTCTGCGACATCTGCCGGGAGCTGGGGCCGCTGACGGCGGAGATCGCCCTGCCCCTGTACGCCGCCGTGGCCACGGACACCGGCTGCTTCGTCTACGCCAACACCACCGCGGACACCCACCGCACGGCGGCGGCGCTGATGGAGACAGGCATTGACTTCTTCGCCGTGAATAAGCGCCACTTCCGCACCAAGTCCCGCCGCCGCATCGCCCTGGAGGCCGCCCTCATGGGCAGCCTGGAATTCTTCCACGGCGGCCGGGGGGTGTTTCTCACCGTCCCCCGCGCCCTCATGGAGGACCTGGGGGCCACGGAGAACGACGCCGAAGACCTCTCTGCCCTGGCGGGGATCGTCGAGGGGGTGGACTGCGGCGCGGTGCTCCGGGAGCTGCCGGACGGCACGTGGAAGCTGAGCCTGCGCACCGGGGCCAACGGCCGGGTGAACGCCACGGAGGTCTGCCGCCTCCTGGGCGGCGGCGGCCACGCCATGGCCGCCGGGGCTACCCTCACCGGGAGCCTGGAGCAGGTAAAGGCCCGGATTCTGGAGGCCGTGGACCAGGTGAAGCGCTCGTAAAGCGGCGGGGCCGGAGGGGGATGGCGCGGGAAGGGCGCCCAAAGGGCAAAAAAATCGGAAAAAATCCCCCCTTTCCCTTGACATCCCCCGCCGCCTCTGCTATACTGATAAAGCGAAAATGAAGCAGGCAGGATGCATCCGCCTCACCCCCAGCTGTGCGAAGGGGTCAACAGGACAGATCAGCGCCCGGTGTCCGGGCGCGTGTGTTCGTGCGGATGCGAAAGCATCCGCGCTTTGTTTTGTGTCGCGTGTATTTGGGCAAAATGTTGAAGGAGGTGTCTCGACTATTAGCATTGTAATGCATCAACTGAATGAGGACATTCGCGACAAGGAACTGCGCCTGATCGGCAGCGGCGGCGAGCAGCTGGGGATCATGTCCGCGGACGAGGCTCTGCGGATCGCCGACGAAAAGGGCATGGACCTGGTGAAGATTTCGCCCCAGGCCACTCCCCCGGTCTGCAAGCTGATGGACTACGGAAAATTCCGCTTCGAGCAGGGCAAGCGGGAGAAGGAAGCCCGCAAGAACCAGCACGTGGTGGAGATCAAGGAGATCCGCATGTCCCCTGGCATCGACATCGGGGATTTCAACGTGAAGCTGAAAAACGCGCAGAAGTTCCTCACCGATGGCAACCGGGTGAAGGTCTCCGTCCGCTTCCGCGGCCGGGAGATGGCCCACACCGACATCGGCAAGAAGCTCCTGGATAAGTTTGCAGAGCAGTGCGCCGAGATTGCCAACGTCGATAAGGGAGCCAAGCTGGAGGGCCGGAACATGTCCATGTTCCTCTCCCCTAAGAAATAGCGGTTTTCCGCCTCGAAAGGAAACATACGGAAGGAGTAATCAATTATGCCTAAGCTGAAGAGCCACAGTGGAGCCAAGAAGAGATTCAACCTGACCAAGACCGGTAAGGTCAAGCGTGCCAAGGCCTTTAAGAGCCATATCCTCACCAAGAAGGATACCAAGCGTACCCGTCGCCTGCGCGCTGGCGGCTATGCCGACGTGACCAACGAGGCTGCCATCCGCAAGATGATCCCCTACAAATAAGACTTACGATACGCTTTAGAATAGGAGGCTTTTACAATGGCTAGAGTAAAGGGCGCGATGATGACGCGCAAGAGAAGAAACAAGATCCTGAAGATGGCGAAGGGCTACTGGGGCGCGAAGAGCAAGCACTTCAAGATGGCCAACCAGCAGGTGATGAAATCCCTGACCTACGCCTATACGGGCCGCCGCCTGAAGAAGCGGGATTTCCGCCGCCTGTGGATCACCCGCATCAGCGCCGCCTGCAAGCTCAACGGCGTGAATTACTCCACCTTCATGCACGGTCTGAAGACCGCCGGGGTGGCCATCGACCGCAAGATGCTCGCCGAGCTGGCCGTCAGCAACGAAGCCGCCTTCCGGCAGCTGGTGGACATGGCGAAAAAGGCCAACGGATAAACACTTCCCCCCGGTATCAGCCGATGCCGGGGGAATTTTCAAGGATTTTCAACCCCGGCCGGCACGCTGCACCCAAACCGTCTAAAACGCCGCTGCGCCGGCGCACAGAAGAAAGGATTTGACGCCTATGACAGACCTGCACGTCTCCGACGCCATCCGCTATATCGGCGCGGACGATACCACTATTGACCTGTTTGAGAGCCAGTACCCGGTTCCCAACGGCGTCTCCTACAACTCCTACGTCATCCTCGACGAGAAGGTGGCCGTCATGGACACCGTGGACCGCCGGGCGGCGGAGGAGTGGCTGGAGAAGCTGGAGGCGGAGCTGGGGGGCAGGACGCCCGACTACTTGGTCATCCAGCATCTGGAGCCCGACCACGCCGGCAGCGTCGGCCTGCTGGCGGAGAAGTACCCGGAGATGACCCTGGTGGGCAACGCCAAGACCTTCTCCATGCTGCCCAGGTTCTTTCCCGGCGAGTGGACCCCCCGCGCCCTCACTGTGAAGGAGGGGGACGTCCTCTCCCTGGGCCGCCACACCCTCACCTTCGTCATGGCCCCCATGGTCCACTGGCCCGAGGTGATGGTCAGCTATGAGTCGGACGAGAAGGTCCTCTTCTCCGCCGACGGCTTCGGCAAGTTCGGGGCCCTCTGCACCGACGAGCCCTGGCTGTGCGAGGCCCGCCGCTACTACTTCAACATCGTGGGCAAGTACGGCGCCCAGGTTCAGGCCCTGCTGAAGAAGGCCGCCGGCCTGGATATCCGGACCATCTGCCCTCTCCACGGCCCCGTGCTGCGGGAGGATCTGGGCTACTACATCGGCAAGTATGACCTGTGGAGCCGCTACGAGCCGGAGGACGAGGGCGTGCTGGTGGCCTATGCCTCCATCCACGGCAACACCGCCCAGGCCGCCGCCAGGATGAAGGAGATCCTGGCGGATAAGGGCTGCCCCAAGGTGGCGATGGCGGACCTGTGCCGGGACGACCAGTCCGAGGCGGTGGAGGGCGCCTTCCGCTACGGCCGCATGGTGCTGATGAGCCCCACCTACGACGGCGGCCTCTTCCCCCCCATGGACCACTTCATGGCCCACTTGCGGGACAAGACCTACCGCAAGCGTCGGGTTGCTGTCATCGAAAACGGCTCCTGGGCCCCCGCCGCCGCCAGGATCATGCGGGGCTATCTGGAGGCCATGAAGGACATCGAGCTCTGCCCCACCGTCCACACCATTCAGGGCGCGGTGAAGAGCGCCGATGTGGCCGCCATGGAGCAGATCGCCTCCGAGCTGCTGGGATAAACGACATATGAACCCCAAGGGCCCGGATTCTCACATCGAGAATCCGGGCCCTTTCTCATCCCGCGCAGACTCCGGGTCCTGTCAAAAAAAGTTACAAATGTCTGCTGCCAGCAAACCAAAACCGCCCCGGCCCCCTGTATAATGGGCCTGTACTCCGCGGGGCGGCAGCCCCGTGCAACAGAAAGGAGCCGTGTTCTTTGTGAAAAAAATCACTGTTCTGCTGACGGCGGCGGTGCTGCTGCTGTCCGCCTGCTCCAGCGCCACGCTGAACAGCGCCGGCAAGGAGCTGGAGGACACCCTGGCCAGCGCCGCCGACAGCAGCAACCCCTACGTACAGATGGTCAAGGGCGGATACCGGGCGGACGACCCCGGCACCACCTACAACGACGCCTTCTCCTCCTTCTTCGGCGCGCCCCGCTGGCAGCACTTCGAGAGCGAGGACGGAGAAAACGTGGTAGAGTTCACCGGGGACTGCACCTACCAGGACGTCCCCGTAAAGGCCCGCATCCAGTTCGTGGTGGACGAGGAGGCCGGGACCTTCGAGGCCGTCTATCTGGCCTTCAACGAGGTGCCCCAGAACATGCTCACCCTGACCGCCCTGCTGGAGACGGCCTTCGAGGAGGGGAGGAGCGGCGCGGCGGCGGCCGGACAAACCGCCGGAACCACCGGCGGAGAACCGGCCAACCAGCTCCTCTACAAGGGCGTCCCCGTGGACCAGCTGCTGGGCTATTCCTACGACAACGCCGTTGCTCTCCTGGGCGAGCCGGACTCTTCTATGTATGGCGGCGAGGAGCTCGCCTACGGCGACAGCGACGTCTATTTTGACATGTGGAGCGGCCCCGATCCCTTTCTAAGCTACATCGGCAGCCCCTCCCTGGCGGACTTTACCTACAACGGCCAGCCCATGTCCGGCGACTACGACGAGATGACCCGCATATTCGGCCGGGAGCCCGACGAGGCCTGGGTGGATTATGACGTCTACACCATCCGCTACAACTGGGACCACTTGGGCTCCCAAGCGTCTCTGTGGGTCAGCACCCCGTCTGCGGAGGGCTCCACCGCCGAGACCAGCATATCCGTCTCCTGGTGGAACGAGAGCGACGCATCCGGCGGCTGGGAGGAGCCTCTTCTGGACGAGGCGTTGTGCGGCCGGTGGCGGGCCTCCGACGGCAGCTCATTGGAATTTTCCAGCGACGGAACCCTGACCAGCGCCAATTTCCAGATCTGGCCCACCTTCCTCTACTTCCATGACTGGATCAAGCCCCACTACGTCAGCTGGCAGGCCTCCAACGGGCAGATCACCTTTACCAGTTATTTTTCGGAGACCTGCTCGTATAAGCTCGGCACGACTTCGTTCTATGACAGCGACGCGGGCCAGATGATCGAAGTGGATCAGCTCAGCATTGCCGGGTACCAGGCGGAGGCGCGGATGGACGCGCTGACCGGCGACGGGATTGCGGGCTCCTGGGGCTGGCGGAACTCAAACACGGTCAGAACGGTACTCAACGACGACGGTACCGGCACTTGGCTGGACCACCCCATCACCTGGTGGGTGGACGGCGACCAGTTCACCATGGACTACCAGGGCGTCTCCACCTACGACTACTACATCATGGGGGACGCCATGGAGTTCTTTTTCAACAACGGCAGCAAATCCTTCGTCAAGGTGGGCGACTGACCTTCTGGTAATACGCTGCCCCGTCGGACGGGAGAGGCCGCCGGCGAGCGGAGGGGCAGACGGCAAAAAACAGACGGTTGCGAGGCACTTTTGGACATTTTCATCTCAATTTTGTTTCTGATTTATCTGGTCATCTCCTGGCGCTCCCTCAATTATCTGCAAAATATGATGGGTCTCACCTTCTTTATGAACTTGAACGGCTTCATGCAGATGGTTGTCTTGCGGTTCATCGCCGCCTGCCTGCTTGGCTGGCTCTTCATTCCCATCGTGTTCATCCAAAAGCTGCTCGCCCGGCAGCGTCCATCCGCCCTTGACATCCCCCTCCCCCCATGCTATCATAAAAGCCGCCGGAGCCCTCTCCGGCGGCTTTTTCTCCGCAAAATCCACACAGGAAAGGATGATTTTTTATGAACATGAACCGTGAACGGAGGGTCCACGGTATCTGACCCTCCTATATTTTAAAGGAGGATACCAGCGTGAACCACACCATTACCCTGCAGGAGGCCGTGACGGCCTCCGACATCGCCCGCCACTGGCGGGAGATGGACGAGATGATGACCCGCGACGTGCGCCCCTGCTGCGACCTGGGCGCGCCTATGACGGACCAGGAGGCGGACCACCTCCTCTCCCCCGCCTACCACCGGCACATCGACGCCCTCTGCCGGCGGGAGACCGACCCAGGCCGCCGCGTCTTCTTCGACCTGGACGGGCGGGAGATCGGCTTTGCCCTCTACTGCACCTACCTCTCCGAGGACGGCAAGTGCTTCCTCATCAGCTTCTGCCTGTACCCGGAGCACCGCTGCCAGGGCCTGGGGAAGCGCTGCTTTGCCGCCCTGGCGGAGCGCGCCGGGGCCCAGGGGGCCCTCTACTTCGAGCTGAACACCCACTGCAGGCGGTCCATGCGCTTCTGGGAGAGCGTGGGCTTCCGGTACAACGGCTATGATGAGGCGGGCTCCATCCTGCTCTGCCGCCCCCCGGAGGAGCGCCTGCCCCTGACCGTCACCCGGCTGGCGGACCTGGAGGACCCCGCCCTGGGCTGGCAGCTCCGCCGCCTGGAGAACGGCTTTTTGGCGGAGATCGGCGAGGCCGCCATGGACGATGAGAGGCTGTCCCGGCTGACCCGGGCCGTCCGGGAGGAGCGCCTCACCTTCCTTCTGGCCCTCCGGGGCACAAGGGCGGTGGGCATGTGCTCTGTCGCCCCCTGCTTCTCCACCTTCGCCTGCCGGGAGAACGCCGCCTTTGACGACTTCTTCGTGGAGCCCGTCTTCCGCCGCCGGGGCGCCGCCCGCCTGTTGGCCCAAGCCGCCTTGGACTGGTGCCGCGAGCGGGGATACGCCAGCCTCACCGTGGGCTGTTCCCCCGGCGACGCCGCCATGTACCGCTCCCTGGGCTTCGGGGCGGAGCTGGGGACCCTGCTGGCGGCGGACCTCTGACACAACGCCCCGCGCCCCTGCGGACCGGCTGTCCCGCAGGGGCCTTTCAGAAAGGAGAGCCCCCATGTCCCACTCCCTCCGGGTGATCGCCCGTCTCCACAGCGATTTCAGCACCAAATTCGGCGTGCCCCGGCAGAGCGGGCTGGTGGAGGCGCTGCGGGCCGCCGTCATCTTCGAGCCGGAGTTCCGGGTCCCGGAGGCGGTCCGGGGGCTGGAGGAGTTCTCCCATCTCTGGCTCATCTGGCAGTTCTCCCAGAACCAGCGGGAGGACTGGTCCCCCACGGTGCGGCCCCCCCGGCTGGGGGGCAACCGGCGGCTGGGGGTGTTCGCCACCCGGTCCCCCTTCCGGCCCAACCCTCTGGGCCTGTCCGCCGTGGGCCTGGAGTCCGTGGAGCTCCACACCCCCAAGGGCCCCGTCCTCCACGTCTCCGGCGCGGATCTGATGGACGGCACCCCCATCTACGACATCAAGCCCTATCTCCCCTATGCCGACGCCCGCCCGGAGGCCTCCGCCGGCTTCACCGGCCGGGTGGACCGGGCGCGCCTGGCGGTGGACTGTCCCCCGGCGCTGCTGGAGCGGGTGCCGCCGGAGAAGCGGGCGGCCCTGCTGGGCGTGCTGGCGGAGGATCCCCGGCCCCCCTACCAGGACGACCCAGCGCGGGTATACGGTATGTCCTTCGCCGGCCTGGAGGTCCGCTTCACTGCGGCGGAGGGGCGGCTGACGGTCCGGGAGATCGACGGCCTTTCTTGAACAAACAGAGGCGAATACCTGTCCGCCGGCAGCTAGAGGCCCCCGGAACTCCTCATCTGGAGCTCCGGGGGCCTTTCCATTCTATGGTTTTCTCTCAAGCCGGGAACCCGGCCGCCTACTTTACAGAGGCGGACATGAAGTTCAGCAGCATCTGCGCTACCTCCGCGCGGGTGGCGGTGCCCTGGGGATCCAGCACAGCGCCGCCCTTGCCCTTCATCACGCCGTTGGCAACCGCCCAGGCAACCGCGTCTCTGGCATAGCCGCCAATCGCACCGGCGTCCGCGAAGCCGTCCAGGGACGCCTCAGCCGCCGGGCTGCCGGCGTAGCGGTACAGCATCACCGCCAGCTGCTCACGGGTTATGGGATCGAGGGGACCGAAGCTGCCGTCGGCGTAGCCGCTCACAATGCTGTTCCCGGCCGCCCAGGACACCGCCTCGGCGTACCACGCGCCCGCGCTCACATCAGGGAAGACGCTGTCGACCCCGTGGGGCGGATTGCCCTCCAGATTGTGGAGCACCGTCGCCAGCATCGCGCGGGTCATGGAGGCGTTCGGGTCAAAGACGCCCTCCTCCGTGCCGTTCATCAGCTCATGGCTGGAGGCAAAGGCCACCGCTCCCGCCGCCCAGCTGGAGGCGGGTATGTCGGCGAAGCTCCGGCTGTTGTCCATGATGATCACCCTGGCGGAGCCGTCCAGCGGAACCGTGATGGACTGGCCGTCGCTGCCGGCCACAGACTGGCGCACAACGGTCATGGTGCCGTCCTCGTGGACCAGCATCGCCACGGCGCCGGGACCGCAGTCCGTCTGCGGAATGCGCACCTCCAGGCCGCCGTTCAGCTCCTTCACCTGGCTGCCGTTGGCGGCCACCACCACCTCCACCATGCTGCCGGTCTGCTCCGCGCTCACGGTAACCTGACCGCCTCCGGCGGCCAGATCGGACAGCGCCTGGTGGGGGATGGTCACGCTGGCTACGGGGGTTACAACCTGGAGCCGGGCCTCCGTCTTTCCGGCAATCTCGCCCACCGTCTCCGCCGGGAGGGAGACCTCCGTCCTGGTTACGCCCTCCGGCATCTCCGGGGCAATCACAACCGTGGCGCTCCCTCTGTCCACCGCCTGGCTGACGATCTCCCGGCCCATCTCGCCGGTCACCGTGGAGACGGCGGTATTCCCCGTCACCACAGCGTCGGGAACCGCCGTAGTGACCGTCGTGTTGTTTGTCTCGTCGCTGGTGCTCACCTTGATGGCGGGCTTCTGGGGCGCGGAGGGCTCCTCCGTGCCGCTGGGCCGGGGCGCGGGAATCACGGGGGCGGGATCGTCATATTCCGGCTCCCAATTGGCGTACAGCACCAAATCCCCGGTGAAGCCGGCGGGAAGGCGCACATACCGGGTGGGCCGGCTCTGCTCGCCGTAGGTCCAGCCCAGGAAGGTGTAGCCGGCGCGGAAGGGGATGGACACGTCGAGGACCTGCTCCTGCTCCGAGACGGTGTAGGAGCTTGGGGCGAAGCTGCTGCTGAGCCAGCGGCCGCCGTTCAGCTCGTAGGAGATGCCGTAGCTGCCGCTCTCCATGCCGCCGCTGACCTTTACGATGCAGCAGCTCTGGACTGTCGTGTCTGTTCTGACAGCGGCCTTGATGTAGGCGTAGCCGCTGCTGACGCCGGTCACCTGGCCGTCCTCGTCCACCTGGGCCACATCCGGATTGAAGGAGGTCCACATAATCTCCGCATGTTTCTCCAGAGTGGGCTCGGGGGACAGCGCGGGAATAAGCCGTCCGGTCTCGCCGGCCTCCAGCTCCAGGCTGTTGACGTTCAGCGTCAGTTCAGAGGCGATGACCGGTTCGCAGACCACCGCGAAGTTGACGGAATACTGGCCGTCCCTGCTGCTGGCGGTGATGTAGCTCACGCCGGGCTCGGAGGGGGTAAAGCGGGCAACATGCACAACATTGCCGTAATAGTCCGTCTCCTCGCCCATCTCCAAATCGCCTGCCACACTGTCCAGGTCCGGCGTAAAGTCCCAGTCAAAGGGACCGTAGGTGCCGTCGGGCATTTCGTACTCCTCGCCGCTGAGCTCTCCCGCAGGAGCGCCCTCCGATTCCACGCCGTCGGCGCGGATCACCATAATGCTGGAGGACCCGGAGGGCGCATGAGCGACCCAAATGTCTCCGGTAGCTGGATCGTAGGTATAATTTGTGGTCCAGTCATTTGTGATTTCTACTTCGTATTCGCCCTCATACCGGGTAAACAACCGGATACTATCCGGAAGCGCATACCCCTCCTCGTTGACAATTCTGCCGCTCCATTCGCCATTGGTATTGGCAAAGGGCGGAGCATCCAGAATCAATCCAGCGGCGGGATACGTGCTGTTGAGCTGATAGTTTTCCGCTCCCTCCGCAGTATAAAGCTCCACAGGAATAAAGTCGTGATTCTGCTTGTACTTGGCCGTCAGCGTCGCCGTCTCGCCATAGGGCACATAGACGGTCTGCTCCCCGTAGTTCTCGGCAGACACCAGGTCATCCTGCGCGGAGGAGGTGGGGATGTCCTCCCAGGTGAAGGTCATCCGCCTGGACACGCCGTTGATCGTCACCTCGAGATACCCGGAGCCGCCGGGAATGAGCTCCTCAGAGGAGTTGATGGTCAGCTCGATCTGGCCGCTGAGGGCGTCTGCGGAGTTCCGGTAAACATCGACCACCCCGCCCCAGTCCTCGTCGTCCTCGTAGACCAGCCACGTGATGTTCTCAATGGCCACGTCCGCAGGCTGGAGATTGGTCACATTCACCGTAATGGGCGCACCGGCCTTCAGGCCCTCGAAGTGGTCGATGGACAGATCGAAGTCGATCACCTCCGTGGAATACGCCTCCACCGCCACGATGCAGACCGCGCTGCTCACGCCGTTGCTGACGGTAATCGTGGCCTGCCCGGGCGCAACGGCGGTCACATTGCCGAACTCATCCACCACGGCCACGTCGGGGTCGCTGGAGGTGCGCATGATGGCGGCGCCGGCGTCGGAGTTGTCCACAACGCTCAGCTCAAAGGTGCTGCCGGGATGCAGCAGCGCGGAGGTCTGGGACAGCAGGATCTCTCCCGGCTGGGCCATGTCCGCCACCTTGACGGCGTATGTGCGGTCGTTGGCGCCGTAGTCGCCGCAGGAGATGTTTACATTCCCCGTCCACGCGAAATCATAGTAGCTGTTTTCACCCGGATAGCTCTCGTTTGTATGGGCATACTCCGTCACATCCGCCTTAAAGGTCCAAGTCTTCATCGCTTCGTCATGAATCACTTCGGAATAGAAGGGGTTGCTCATATCCATGCCCGTCTCGGTAAGCGCCGCATCACCGTAGCCCTCCTTATACCGCCGCGTCACCACCGGATGGATCTCGACGGAGGCCAGGGAGCCGTCCTCGTCATAGACCGTGCCCTCGATGTAGGTGCGCCCGTCCTCCTCGTAGACGGAGACCGCGTTGTTCTCCAGCTTGGGGGCCACGTAGTCCACCACCACCGGGAAGGAGATCACATCGCCGGTCTTGTCCATAGCGTGGCCGTTGAAGGCGGGCTCCGTGCCGGGATCGCTGGGGTCTACCGACCAGAAGTCGGTAATGGGGTTGTCGAAGCCCTCATACTCCGTTGTCGCATAGTCGCCCTCACCGTAGGCGGTGATGGTGTAGATGCACCTGGTGCCGCTGGGCAGGCGGTTGCCCTCCAGGTCCGTGCCGCCCCAGTTCTCCTCCGTGAAGTAGTACAGAGAGGAGGGGATCGCCACGCCATAGTTGGCGTCATAGAGCGTTCTGCTGTTGTACGTGGCAAAGTCGCGGAAATACAGCTCATCGGTGTCCGCATCCCGGACCTCGACGACCATCATCTTTGCATCCCGCAGCTGATACAGCTCGATGTCGTCGATGGCGTCAAAATAGCCGTCGCCGTTGGGGGAGATGGTCAGATTGCCCTCCTTGTGCGCCGTCTGCGTGTCGGCAGAGGTCGGGTCGAAGATATTCTGGCCCAGGTTCAGCCAGCCCACCACCTCATAGCCGTTGATGATCGCGCTGCCCAGCAGGGACGGGAACCAGGTGTAGTCGCCGTCCTCCCAGGGGTTGTCGCCGTCGGTCCACAGCGTGGAATCAAAGATGGGGGCCGCCGTCCAGTCGCCCAGAAACGCCAGGTAGGGCAGGCCAATGGAGGGCTCATCCCCACCGCTGGTGAGCATGATAAAGCCCTCTATGTACGCGCCGTTGGGGAAGAGGCTGCGCAGATCCGCGATCTCAGCTGCCGTCAGCTGGATGCTCTTATTGACGGTGACGCTGCCATTTGCCGGGACCGTCACGCTGCCCAGATCCACCGTTTTGATAAGCGCGTCGCTGTCCAGCACGAAGGTATGGCCGCCCTTCTCCTCCGTATCCGGGCGCTGCACCGCCGCTTCCATAGCATAGGTGACCGCCGTATTGGTCAGGTTGTTGACCTGGAAGGAGAGCGCATAGCGGCCCGTCCAGTCCGGATCGTCCAGCAGCTCCAGCTTGCCCACCGGCTGACCCTCCACGGAGATGTAGGCCGGCGTCGCAATGGCCGCGCCCACGTCCACCAGCCCCGCGCCCTGACGGCGGGGGGAGTAGTAGGCGCCGCCGTCCTCCTGCATCTGGGGCACGGCGGTGCTGACCAGCAGGTGGTTGGTCAGGTCCGCGGCGGCGGCGCCGGAGGCCTTCCCGCTCTCCTGCACGTACTGCCGCACCAGGGCCGCCAGACCGCTCATGTGGGGCGCCGCCATGGAGGTGCCGCTCATCATGGCATACGCGCCGTCGTAGTCGTCATAGCGGCCCGATCCCCCGCGGTAGCTCGTATCAAAGACGGTGGACCAGATGTTGCCGCCGGGGGCGGTGATCTCCGGCTTCAGCTCCAGGCCGGGGCCGGCGCCCCAGGAGGTGAAGGAGGACATCTCCCCGCCGTCGGCGTAGGGGACAATCTCGTCCTCCTGATTCACATACCGCAGGGTCACCTTCTTACCCGCAGAGACTGCCGCAACCATCGCGTCGCCGTCCGCCTTGGAGATGGCGGCGGAGGTGATGGACGCTTCCCCAACGCTCATGTTGAGAAGCTCGCCCTCTACGTTGTCATAGATGATGACGCCTTTGACGCCGCCATACACCATTTGTCCCTGCTGATAGTCCTGCCAAACGAAGCTCTGCGCATTGCTGACCTTGTCCGCAAAGCTGAGCTCCCCCCGCTGCACCAGGGCAATACCGGTCTTTCCCCCCTCATAGCCGCTGGTCCGGAAACCGGCGTCGTAGTAATCCTGCCATGTTCCCACACCGCCCACGGGAATAATCTCAATGCCGTCCACCGGCATTTTTTCCTGAGCAAAGGTGGACCTCATCGCCACGTCATATGGGTCCGTATAAGCGGCCTTATGATCCGTACCGTCGCTCCATACCAGGGTCATCTGGGAGTTCACCGTATTATTGATGGACGCCACGGAGATATTGGAGGAATAGATTGCCGGGGAGGACATCATGGTAATGTCCGGGTCCTCGGCGAGGTTGTAATCGCCCCGCGCATTGTTCGTGCTGGAGTAGGCGCTGTTGCCAGCGGAGGTCATCAGGATGAGCCCCGCGGCCTCCAGCTTCTCGTAGACCTCGGCCTGGGGAGTGTCGTCATGGGCAAAGCCGTTATCGGAGCCCAGGCTCAGGTTGACCACGTCCGCGCCCAGAATCAGCGTATCCTCCAGGGCGTTCATAATGGCGGAATCCGTCGCGCCGCCGCCCTCGTCGGCAAACACCTTCATAATCATCAGCTGCGCGTCGGGGGCCACGCCGGAGAACTTGACCGCCCCATCCTCCGTCTTGACATAGCCCGCAACCGTGCCGGCCACGTGGGTGCCGTGGTTGTTTCCACCCTGGCCGGGGTAGACGTTGACGTCGCCGCTGATGATGGTGCCGTACTCGTCCGCATCCCCCGCATAGTCGAAGGCGTAGGGGACCTTCCGGTTCTTGTACGCCGCCTCATTCACGGCGCTGGGGCTGGTCAGGTTGTGGGCTTTCAGTTTATGGTCCTGCAAAAACGCACCGATGCTGTCCTCCGTATACCGCAGTTCGGAATCGTCAAACTCCGATTTGAACGATCCCTCACGGAACGCCTCATGGGTGCGGCGGATGCCCGTCACATTATCATTTTTATCGTCATCCCAGAAGCTGGCGTACTCCAGATCCAGTCCGGTGTCCACCACCGCCACCAGCATTCCCTTGCCGGTGTAGCCCGCGCCCCAGGCCCCGCCCAGCTCAACCATGTCGTAGCTGAAGCCCGCGTTTCCGGCGCCGTCAAGGACCGGCTCCGGCGCCGCGTAGGTATGCTCCACATAGGCCCGCTTGACGCCGTCAAGGTCCCGAATGGCGGACAGCGCCCCATAAGGGACCTGGATGGCCATACCGTTGATGACGGCCGTCCACTGCGCGAGAACCTTCACGCCCTCACTCCGCGCGCTGTAAGCGCGGAGTGAGGAGGCCTGCAGGCCTCCGATCTGCCAGAGCAGATCCTCCTGCTGCGAAAGCATCTCCTCGGAAGCCGCCTGTACCTCCGGATCCTCCAGGAACTGGGACACCGCCTCGCCGGCGGTGACGCCGTCACCGGCAAAATATCCCGGATGGTAGTAGTCCAGCAGGGACGGGCTCTCCAGCTGGACGATCACCGTCACGATGTCGCCGTCATCGTACAGCCGCTGGGCGGCCGGCTGCCGTCCACCGGACAGCTCCGCCGTGTCCAGGCGGGACACATCGGCCAGCTCAACGGCCTCGGCCACCGTGTCTGACCGTCCGCTCCCGCTCGCCATTGCCGCCGGCATAAGGCCCAGCAGCATCGCCAGAGACAGCATCACGGCAAGTATTTTTTTCATAGGCTACACCCTTCCTCCCGCGGCAGGCCGCCGCAGTATTTCGCAGAAGGACATATATGTATAGAATTGTTTTTGTTCTATATCTATATGTCATTCTTTTTGCTATTTTATAGGATTTTTGTCATCCTGTCAAGATATAACCGCAAGAAATGCGGGCAATGGGGGGACCGGGCGGCCGCCCGGCCTGAAATTTGACAGAAGCGCTTTTTTGTGCAATACTGTAAAAAACGGCTGTCCGCGCCCGCCCGCAGTGGCGGAGGCTCAGCCGGATATAGAAGAGGTGTTCCATGGATTATCAGCCTACTCCCAACCTTTTGCTGGAGGCCCTTGCCTATCTGGGGCGCAAAGCCGGCGGGTTTACCGGGCAGTACATCGCCAACCGGCTGCAGCTGCACGGCGTGATGGATCTGTCGCCCTTCTGGGCGGACTTCGCCCCCGTCAAACGGCTGAGCGAGCTGCTGGACGCCCGTGTCAGGGTCCCCCAGCAGCAGCTGACGCGGCTGTTCGCCAACCTCCCCGGTTTTCCCTACAGCCCCATCGGCGCATACTCCGTCGCCTTTTTGATGTTTTACCCCGTGCTGACCCGGTACGACGGCGACTTCTCCGCGCTGCTGGACGAAATGCGCGCCTTCTCCCCGGAGCACATCACCCGGCAGCTGATGTTCTCGCTGGAGCTGAACGACACCGCCGGCGACCCGGCGGGGCGCTTCATGGCCGGCATCCAGGCTCTGGACATTCCTTCGGACAGCAAGCTGCTCCTGGTGGACAGCCTCCACCGCTACCGCGCCTTCCTGGAGGAGGCGGCGGCGTGCCTGGCCCCGCTGCTGGCGGAGCTGGAGGCCCAGGGGGAGGCGCTGGGCGGCGTCCTCCGCCCCTTCAGCGAGCAGGTGGCCGCGGAGGGACCGGAGGCGTATCTGCGGCATGCCTCCAGTCTGTCCCCGGCGACGGTCCGGGGCCTGCGGCCGTTTTTGTTCGGCCTGGACACCAACTTGACCGTAGAACCCTTCTCCGCCCAGGAGCGGGGCGGGCTTCTGGTATACGGGGGCACCCTGCGCCGGTGCATTCTCACCCGGCTGTCCAGCGCCAAAGACGAGACCACGGCGGTCTACGAGGCCATCAAGCTGCTGGGCGACCGGACCCGGTTCGACATCCTCCTCTTTTTGCGGGACCGCGCCGCCTACGGCCAGGAGCTGTCCGACCACTTCGGCCTGGCGCGCAACACGATCCATCACCACATGAGCAAGCTGGCCAGCGCGGGCCTCGTCACCTGCACAGTGGATGGGAACCGCGTGTACTACACCGTGGACAAATCCGCAGCGGACAGGCTGCTCATCCGGCAGCGGCAGCTGCTGATCGGCGGCCACTGGCCGGCCGGTCACCTGACATAACAGCCCATTTCCGTCAACGAATACGCCGAATACGCCCCTCGCCGCCTCCGGCGGCGAAGAAAGGATCACCAGCTATGACAACACAGGAAATCTTAAAGGCCGCCCGCGCCGCGCGCCCCGCGCTGTACAGAGCCGGCACAGAACAAAAAAACACCGCCCTGCGGGCGATGGCGGAGGCGCTGTGGGAGGACCAGTCCGCCATTCTGGCGGCCAACCGGGGGGATATGGAGGCCGCGCGGGACCACATCAGCCCGGTGATGCTGGACCGCCTGGCCCTCAGCGAGGAACGCATCGCCGCCATGGCGGACGGGGTGCGTCAGGCGGCGGACCTGCCGGACCCGGTGGGCCGGGTCCTGAAGCGGGTGGAGCGGCCCAACGGGGTGGTGATCGAGCGGGTCAGCGTCCCCATGGGGGTCATCGCCATCATCTACGAGAGCCGGCCCAACGTGACCAGCGACGCGGCGGCCCTGGCCGTCAAGAGCGGGAGCGCCTGCGTCCTCCGGGGCGGGAAGGAGGCCTTCCGGTCCGCGGGGGCCGTTGTGGAGGCCCTGCGCAAGGGGCTGGAGCGGGCGGGCCTGCCCCGGGAGCTGGTGAGCCTGGTTCAGGACACCACCCGGCAGAGCGCCCGGGAACTTATGACCGCCGTGGGGCTGGTGGACCTGCTGATCCCCCGCGGGGGGGCGGGGCTCATCCGCTCCTGTGTGGAGAACGCCCTGGTGCCCTGTATCCAGACCGGCACCGGCATCTGCCACGTGTACGTGGACGCGGCGGCGGACCTGGAGATGGCCCTGAACATCATCGACAACGCCAAGACCAGCCGGCCCAGCGTGTGCAACGCCCAGGAGGTCTGCCTGGTCCACCGGGATGTTGCGCAGGCCTTCCTCCCTCGGCTGAAAAAGCGGCTGACGGAGGACCGGGCGGCCGGCGGGCTCACCCCGGTGGAGCTGCGGCTGGACGAGCGGGCGGCGGCTGTCATCAGCGGCACGCCGGCGGGCGAGGGGGATTTCGACACGGAGTTTCTGGACTACATTCTGGCCGTGGCCGTGGTGGACGGAGTGGAGGCCGCCGCCGCCCACGTCTCCGCCCACTCCACCGGCCACAGCGACGCCATCGTCACCGCCGACCGGGCCGCCGCCGAGACCTTCCTGACCCTGGTGGACAGCGCGGCGGTGTACTGGAACGTGTCCACCCGCTTTACCGACGGCGGGGAGTTCGGCCTGGGCTGCGAGATGGGCATCTCCACCCAGAAGCTCCACGCCAGGGGCCCCATGGGCCTGGAGGAGCTGTGCTCCTACAAGTACGTCGTCACCGGCAGCGGGCAGATCCGCTGACACCGGCAGAGCGCCGCCCGGCCGCAATATGCGGCCGGGCGGCGCTTCCTCCTCCGGCTATGCCAGCGGATCATAGGCCGCCGTGTTCTCCTCCCGGGGCTCCGTCTGGATGATCTCGTCCACGCAGGGCATCTGGGGGTCCTGGGGCTCCCAGGCGATGGCGTCGTCCTCATCCGCCGGGACCACCCCGCCGGGCTGGATGGCATGGGACACGGCGGGCTCCTCCGCCCCGCCGTCCACAGCGGGGACCTGCCCCGCCAGGACCAGGATGGCGTCGTCCGCCGGGTCCAGCTCCGCCAGCCGCCACAGGGCCTCGTCGGTGACGGAGGAGAGGGTCAGCTCCACCTGCCCTGTCTGCTCGTTGACCCCGCAGCCCACGGCCAGCCCCAGCTCGCTCATGGACCGGAAGGCCTCGTCCTGGAGGCGGCGGAGCTCGCCCAGGCCGTACCGGCTGCTGCCGAAGCCCACCTGGTCGCTGCCGGCCCAGTCCTGAATCTGAAGGCACAGCGCCTTATCGTCCCCCTCGCGGCTGTACGCGTCCACGATGTTGACGATGAGCCCCCCGTGCCCGTCGATATAGGCCCCGCCGTACCACGCCGGGTAGGCGTCCGGGCCGTAGTCCGCCTCAAACCGGGCCATGAGATTCTGGTAGGCCGCGACGGCCGCGCTCTGATCCACGCCCTCCTCCGGGGCCAGGCCGGTGTTCACCGCCAGCCCCTCCCCTTCGGAGAAGTCCAGCAGGGCCTCCAGGGACCGGTCCCCGGTCTCCTCTGATAAATGGATAAATTTCCACCACTTGGCCCAGGTCATCTGCCAGCCGGCGGCCAGATAGGCCTCCGCGTCCTCCTGGGAGAGCCCCGCCTCCAGCATGGCCTCCGTCAGCTCGGAGGTGGCCATGTCCATGTCTTGGTCCCCCCTGCCGGCGTCGGTGCTGTTCTCCTCTGCCGCCGCGTCCTCCGCCGGCCAGCAGGCCGCGTCCCCCGCCGCCACGTAGCTGTGGGGTTTTTGGACCTCCGCCGCGACGCCGGGGCGGAAGCCCTCCACGATCTCCCGCCAGCTCAGCCGGCCTGAGACCGCGCCGTACACCGGCGCCGCCAGGATCACCGCCGCGCAGGCGGCCGCGGCGATCTGCCGTCCTCTGGGGACGGTCCGCCGCCTCCCGGCGCGCAGCTTCTCCGTCAGGGCGGCGCGGGCCCCCTCGCTGGGGCGCAGCTGCGCCTGCATGGAGCGAAACAGCTCCTTATTCATCGAAAAAATCTCCTTTCAGCAGCTCCCGGAGCCTGTCCCGCCCCCGGCTCAGGCGCATGCGCACCGTACCGGGGCGCAGGGAGAGAGCCCTGGCGATCTCCCCGGTGGACAGCTCCTGGAAATAGAAGAGGTAGATGGGCAGGCGGTAGGCCTCCTCCAGGGCTTGGACGGCCTCCCACACCAGCTGCGCCTCCCCCTCCTGAAACAGGGCGGGGGCCTCCTCCCGCTCCGACAGCGGGACGGTCTTCCTCCGCCATGAGGAGGCCGTGTACCGGCGGCTGATGTTCACCGTGGTCCGCAGCAGCCACGCCTTCCGGTGCTCCTCGTCCTTAAACTCCTTCCCTGACTGGTGACAGGCCCAAAAAACCTCCTGGAACACGTCGTCGGCATCCGCCGCCGAGCCGGTCCTCGCCAGGGCCAGGCCGTACACCATATTCTGATAGCGGTCAATGATCTCCTCGATTCCGCCGCCCGCGCGCTGCGGCTGATCGCTCATAGGCACGACCTCCTTTCACCGGTAACTCACAGCAGAGGGGCGAATTGTCACAGCATCGGACAAAATATTTTTCAAAAAGCCGCAGGGAAAAATCTTAGGAATATTTTAAGCCTGGAAATACCGCTTGTTTTGGCCGCCGGGATTTGCTATAATGGCGGTAACGCAGGGGGAGCGCCGCCAAAAAGGGCGGCTCCTTCCTTGCTTAGAACCTGCATTTACGACCGCCGCGCGTCCGTCCGGCGATGAATACAGGCTCTAATTCTGCAAAACAGCAGTCTCTATGGAGTGGAACATATGAAAGTTCTGATTACAACGGACTGGTACGCGCCTGTCATCAACGGCGTGGTGACCTCCGTGCTGCTCCTCCAGCGGGAGCTGGAGCGGCTTGGCCACGAGGTGCGGGTGGTGACCCTGTCCAACAGCCTGCACAGCTATAAGGACGGCCCCGTCTACTACATGGGTTCCGTCAGCGCCGGGAAAATTTACCCAGGCGCCCGCCTGCGGATCAGCCAGAAGCACAGCATGATGCGGGAGCTGATGGCCTGGCGGCCCGACGTGATCCATTCCCAGTGCGAGTTCAGCTCCTTCCGGGTGGCCTACGCCCTGTCCAACCGGCTGGGCATCCCTATTATTCACACCTACCACACGGTCTATGAGGATTACACCCACTATTTCTCCCCCAGCGTGCGGGTGGGGCGGTATGTGGTGTCCGCCTTCTCCCGGTGGATCTGCCGCCACGCCGCCTGCATCGTGGCCCCCAGCCGGAAGGTGGAGCTGCTGCTGCGGAACTACAACGTCCGCGCCCCCATCCAGGTGATTCCCACCGGGGTGGATCTGAGCGCCTACCGGGAGACGCCGGCGCAGGGGCGGCTGGAGGAGCTGCGCCGCCGCTGGCACATTCCGGAGGACCACACCATCCTGCTCTACTTAGGCCGCATGGCCAAGGAGAAGAACCTGGAGCGGCTGATCGACCAGATCGCCTCCGCCGGCCGGCGGGACGTAACCCTGCTGCTGGTGGGCGACGGACCCGACCGGGAGGCCGCCCTGGACCGCGCCCTGGAGCGGGGGGTGGACGTGATCTATACCGGCATGGTGCCCCACAGCGAGGCGCCGGACTACTACCGTCTGGGGGACATCTTCGTCACCGCCTCCACCAGCGAGACCCAGGGGCTGACCTACTTCGAGGCCCTGGCGGCGGGGGTGCCGGTGCTGTGCCTGCGGGACAGCTGCGTGGACGGCGTGGTGGAAAACGGCGTCAACGGCTGGCAGTACGAGGACGGGGCGGACTTTGCCGCCCGGCTGTCCGCCTTCTGCGGCGACAGCGGCCTGCGCCGGCGGATGCGCCAGGCGGCCCTGGCATCGTCAGAACAGTTCTCCGCCGAGGCCTTCGGACGGGCGGCGGAGGCGCTGTACCGGTCGGTTACGCGAGAGGAGCTGGCGGCGGTGGTGAACCGCTGACGCGAGGCCCGCCCGGCTGCACCGCAAAGCCCCGGAAGGCCGGCTTCCAACACAAACAAAAAAATTCCCCGGCAGGAAATGCGCTGAAATTTCCTGCCGGGGATTTTTTCTAAATCGCGGCCGCCCCCTGCCGGGCGTCCCGCCTATGTCTAGCTGCCGGGGACGCCGGGGACCTCCGGGGCAGACGACCCGGGAAGCGCCTCCTCTGCGGGGGCCTCCTCCCCGGTCTCCTCCGGCGGGGCGGGGAGCTCCAGGGGGGTATCGGTGCGGGCGTGGGTGGAGAAGTATGTATAACCGTAGAACTGGTCGGGCTCCAGCAGCTGGCCGTAGTAGTAGGCCATCAGCTCCGACACCGTTACCAGCTGGTAGCCCTGCTCCTGGAGCCAGGGCACCAGCACCGCCATGGCCTGGACGGTGCTCTCGTAGGTGCTGTGGAGCAGCACGATCTCCCCGTCCAGGCTGCTCAGGCTCTGGACGTAGTCGATCACCGTCTGGGCGTCCTGGCTCATCCAGTCCTGGGTATCCACGGTCCAGGTGACCACGGTGCGGCCGCTGGCGTTCTTCACCGACTTGTTCACCGCCCCATAGGGGGGGCGGACCAGGGTGGGAGCGGCCACGCCGGCGTTCAAAAAGGCCTGATCCGCCGCGTCCAGGTCCTGGAGCATAGAGGCCTTGCGCAGCTTGCTCAGGTCCCGGTGGGCGTTGGAGTGGCTGGCGATCTCACAGCCCAGCTCCGCCATGCGGGGCAGGGAGTCGGGGTACAGGGCCACGTTGCGCCCCACCTCGAAGAAGGTGGCCACGGCATGGTGCTCCTCCAGGATGTCCAGCAGCTGGGCGGTATAGATCTGGTGGGGACCGTCGTCAAAGGTCAGCGCCACCATGGGGCCGGCGGGGTCAATCACCCGGACGTAGGGCTCCTCCGGCTCCTGGGGCTCCTCCTCCGGCTCCGGCTCCGGGGGAGCGGGGGGCGCGGGCTCCGGCGCCTGGTTGGCGGTGGCAGTGATCTCCTCGGTCTGGAGGGGCGCGCCGCCGTCGCCGGCGGGCGGGGCGGCCCGGCCCACACAGCCGGTGAGCAGGAGAAGCAGGGCCAGGGAGAGTGAAAAAAGACGGTTCATGGCAGGGACTTCCTTCGACAGTATTTGACAGGCTTTGTCCCTTTATTATCGCGCGAACGGGCCGGAAAAGCAAGAGGAAATCCGCGCCGGAGCAGGAAAATTTTTGACGGGGCGGCGCAGCGGCCGTGCATTCCGCAAAAAAGCAGCGGGAGGTTGCACATGGACGTGCAACCTCCCCCCTGTTTTCTCCTACATATAGGGCCCCGGCCCCCGGGGCCCCGCACCAAAAACGGAAAGGAGGAATTTGTGTGCAGTATGTTGTGGGAAAAAGCGGCGTGCTGTCTCTGGGCAGACAGGGGGAGCACCTGGCCCGCCGGCTTCTGTTCACCGAGCCGGCGGACTGGGAGCGGGAGCTGGGCCCCGGCTCCGTCCAGGCCCTGGTCCAGCCGCCGGGCGGGGGCGCGGCCTACCCGGTGAGCCTGGAGCGGACGGAGGAGGGCTGGCTGTGGACCGTCACCGGAGCGGATACCGCCGCGGCCGGGCGGGGCTGGTGCGAGCTGCGGTATCTGGCGGAGGATACGGTGGTCAAGTCCCGGACCTACGGAATCTACGTGGCCGCCGCCCTGGGGAGCCCCCCGGACGGACAGCCGGGCCCCTGGCAGCGGTACCTGGACCGGGTGCTGGAGATCGGGGCGGCGGCCCAGGCCGCCGCGGAGCGGGCCCAGGCCGCCGTGGACGGGCTGGACGAGCTGAGCAATCTGGAGCTTCTGGAAATTTGGAATGGAGGAATGACACATGTCGAAAAAGTATCTCGGTGAAAACGCGGCCGCCTACCTGGTGACCCTGCTCAGGGCCGCCCTGGGGAGCAAAGCGGAGGCGACGGACCCCCGCTTTACCGACGAGCGGACCCCCACCGCCCACGCCGCCGTCCACGGCGCCGCAGGGGCGGACCCCATCGCCCCGGCGGACATCGGGGCCCTGGCGGCCTCCGCCGTGGAGGACAGCCTCACCAGCGCGGACCCGGAAAAGGTCCTCTCCGCCCGGCAGGGCAAGGTCCTGGCGGAGCGCATCGCCGGCGCGGGCGCCGGGGATATGCTGAAAAGCGCCTACGACGCCGACGATGACGGCGTGGTGGACAACGCCGCCGCCCTGGAGGGCCACGGGGCGGACTACTTCGCCAGGGCCGGGGAGGCGGCGGCCTATGTGGCCGCGCAAAAAGGCCAGCCCGGCGGGCTGGCCGGGCTGGATGCGGACGGGAAGATCGGCTCCGCCTACCTGCCCTCCTACGTGGACGACGTGGTGGAGGGCTATCTCCACCAGGGGGACTTCTACGAGGACGAGGCCCACGCCGTCCCCATCCAGGGGGAGCGGGGGAAGATCTATGTGGATCTGTCCACCAACCTGTCCTACCGCTACGGGGGCAGCGCCTACGTGGTCATCACCTCCTCGGACATGGTGGAGGTCTCCAACAGCGAGCTCCAGTCCCTCTGGGACGCGGCCCGGTGAGGAGGGCTGAGGGATGAAAAAATATTTGGGTGAGGCGGGCCTGGGCCGCCTGCTGTCCCTGATCCGGGCCGCCCTGGCGGAGAAGGCGGACCGGAGCGAGCTGGACGAGCAGCTGGGCGCGGTGGCCGGGGCCCTGGACGAGATCAACGGGGAGGCGGTGTGATGGGGACCATTGCGGACAAGCTGGCCCGGCTGCGCCAGACCAAGGCCGCCATCCGGACCGCCCTGGCGCGGAAGGGCCAGAGCGTGGCGGAGGCCGCGCCCTTCTCCAGCTACGCGGCCAGGATCGACGCCATCTCCACCGGCCCCGACACCTCCGACGCCACCGCCACCCCCCAGGACATGGGGGCGGGGGCCACCGCTTACGTCAACGGCCAGAAGATCGAAGGGGTGGCCAAGGTGTACACCAAGACCGTCAGCTTCTCCAACCGGACGCCCTACGTGGACGCCTCCACCGGACAGTTCAAGCTCATCAGTGCCGGGGCCACCGCCAACGGCTGGCTGTTCAAGCAGGGGGGCGCCCTGGCCCTGATGACCCCCATGAGCAACCTGGGGGACGCCACCGCCGCAGATGTGCGCAAGGGCAAGACCTTTACCAGCACGGCGGGCATCAAGGTCACCGGAACGGGGAACTTCTAAAAGGGGGCGCGGGGGAAGGACTCCAGCAGGGTCACCTGCCGGCCGTCCACCCGGAGCAGGCCCTCCTCCTTCATCTTCTTCAGCTCCCGCATCATGGCGCTGCGGTCGGTGCTGATGTAGTCCGCCAGGGCGCTGAGGGTGAAGGGGATGGCGAAGGTGTCCCCGCCGGCGTCCAGACTGCGGATGCGGAAGTAGCACTGGAGCTTGTCCCGGATGCTGCGGCGGCTGAGGACCTCCACCCGGCGGCTGAGCCGCCGGGTCTGGTCCGCCACCAGGCGGAACATGTTCCGCACCAGCTTGCTGTGGTGGGTGCAGGCCCTTTCACAGCGCTTCATAATGTGCTCGTACTCCATGAACAGCACCTCGCTGTTCCGGTCGCTGACCACCTCCACGCAGTCCCCCAGGGTGGGGGTGAAGGCCAGGGCCTCGCCGAACACGCCCCCGGTCTCCAGCCGCTCCAGGATGGTGCGGGTGCCGGCGTAGTCAAACCGGACCAGCTCCGCCTCCCCCCGGAGGAGCACCCCCACCTCGCCCCCGGACTCGCCGTAGACGCAGATGGTCTGGCCGGGGGCGAACTCCCCCCGGCGCATGCGGAAGCATTGGATCATAGCGTCCACCTCCGCGTTGGTGATGTCGTGAAAAATGGACAGGGCGCTGTACTCCATGCCGTGTCTCCTCCTCCAGGAATCCGATATATTGTGGTCTTAAGGGGTCCGCTCCACAAAATACAGAAAAATTTTTTTGGAATTGTTGCCGCCGCAACATACCTCTGCCTGGGACTTATGATATACTCTCTTTACCAAAAAGTAAAGTACTATTTGCTTGACAGAAGAGAAAAGAGGACGATCACCATGATGCAAGTCAACGTTACCGGCGGCGCCATCAGCCAGCGGGAGCTGGACGCCTATATCGCCCGCGCCAACAGCCGCTACCAGGTGGGCGCGGTGCAGGCGCTGGACGTCCACGTGGACGGGGAGTATGTGGACCTCAAATACCACCTGGCCCCCCGGCCCTTCAGCCGCATCCGCCGCATCACCGGCTACCTGGTGGGGGACATGAGCCACTGGAACGACGCCAAGGCCGCCGAGGAGAAGGACCGGGTCAAGCACATCTGACCGCGCCAGCAGAAACGCACGCCAGGGGAGGCGGAAGCCTCCCGGCGTGCGTTTACACGTTGCATGATGAGAGAAAAGAGGGCTCTTCTATGCCGATCTATCTGGACAACGCCGCCACCTCCTTCCCCAAGCCCCCCGCCGTGGCCCAGGCCGTGCTCCGCTGCCTCACGGAGGTGGGGGGCTCCCTGAACCGGGGGGCCCACGCCTCCGTCCGGGAGGCGGGGCTCACGGCCCTGCTGCTGCGGGAGGGGCTGTGCCGCCTGTTCCGCCACGGCGACCCCCGCTGCTGCATTCTCACCAGCGGGAACACCATGGGGCTGAACATGGTTCTGCGGGGCTGGCTGCGGCCCGGGGACCACTGCCTGGTCAGCGCCGTGGAGCACAACGCCGTCATGCGCCCCCTCCAGGACCTGGCCCTGGGGGGCGTGACCTTCGACCGGGTGCCCTGCGACGGCGCGGGGCGGCTGGACCCGGCGGACATCGCCCCCCTCATCCGGCCCAGCACCCGGCTGATGGTCATGGCCCACGGCTCCAACGTGGGCGGCGCGGTCCAGGACGCGGCGGCGGCGGGGGCGGTGTGCCGGCGGTACGGCGTGCCCCTGGTGCTGGACGCCGCCCAGACCGCCGGGCACTGGGACGTCGATTTTACGGGCTGGGGGCTGTCCGCCCTGTCGGTCCCCGGTCACAAGGGGCTCATGGGCCCCCAGGGCGTCGGGGCCCTGCTGCTGTCGCCGGACTTCGCCGGAAAGCTGTCCCCCATCGTCGCCGGCGGCACGGGCAGCGCCTCGGACGCAGAGCGCCAGCCCCACAGCCTCCCCGACCGGTTTGAGTCCGGCACGCCCAACCTGCCCGGCATCTACGGGCTGAAGGCGGCGGTGGACTTTGTGCTGGACACCGGCGTGGAGGCCCTGCACCAACGTGAGGCGGCGCTGACCGGCCGCTTTCTGGCGGGTCTGGAGGGCCTGGAGGGCGTCCGGCTGGCGGGGCCCCGGGGGACGGAGAACCGGGCCGGGGTCATCTCCCTGGATTTTCTCCACATGGACAACGCCCAGGCGGCCTTCCTGCTGGAGCAGGACTACGGCATTCTCACCCGCTGCGGCCTCCACTGCGCCCCGGCGGCCCACAGAGCCCTGGGCACGTTCCCCCAGGGGACCGTCCGGTTCAGTCCGGGGTGGTTCACCACCGAGGAGGAGATTGACGCCGCCCTGGCGGCGGTAAGGGACCTGGCGGAATGAGGCGGCATAGCATCATCTTCGCAAAATGTCAAGACTATTCCAGCGGTTTCATGCCGCCGGACGCCAGGACCTGCGCCGCCGCCGCACCAGTCCCTTGGTTTGGGCGGGTCATAAACGCCATAATGTCCTGCATGGGTCCCCTGGACCGGACAGCGGCGGACATACTGGCCGCCGTGGCCGTCAGGACTTTGGGGGCGCCCTGCTTTTCGTCTTTCAGGATCCCGGCGTTCTTGATGGCATACTGTCCCTTTGCGTCCTTGACGATCTGCTTTCTAACCTTGCGGGCGGTGGCGTTCAGGGCGTTTTTCAGGATATTGGGGGCCGCGATCTGGTCCGGCAGGCTGTTCAGCTGTTGGATGATCTTTTGCAGTTCCCCCTCTACGTCAATGTGGATCACGGCCTCGGTTCCGCTCACGTCTTTGCCGCCTCCAGTTCAATGGCCAGGATCCCGGCCTCCGCTGTGCAATCCCGCACACGGTAGGCCACCCGGTCCAGGGTCAGCACGGACTTGATGGCCGGGCGCGGTCCAAAATCTGCCTGGGCCACATAGATCAGGCGGCGGCTTTTATAAACCCCGTCCGCATGGGTCCCCAGCTTGGCCTTGTCCCGCTCCAGCAGTTCGTTTTCATCCACCAGCACCGCCATTTTTTTGCCGTTGACGGTGTGGGTGTCCGCAAACTCCAGGCGGTTCAGAAAGACGTTGGACACGTCCGCCGCGATACACTCCTTAAAGCTGGGGGCGCCCATTACAGGGCACCCCCGCCGTTTTCGGGGTCAGTGGCGGGGGCCTTGACCTCCGCCGCCGCGATCAGCTGCGCCCGTTCCCGCTGGTTCTTGGCCGCCGAAACGTCCACGCCCAGCTTTGCCGCCAGGTCCAGCAGGTCCTCCTTTTTCATGCGCTCCAGCTGTACCGCGTCCAGGTGTCCGGTCAGCATGGCGGGCATTCCGCCGCCCTGGCCGTTTTCACCCTCTCCCGGCGCGTTCTGGCCGCCCTGGGCAGTGTTTCCGCCGCCGCCGTGGTCCTGCCCCTCCCCGGTGCCGCCGCCGTTCTGGAGGCCCCCAGGGGCGAACACGGCGCGGATCTGTTCCTCCATGCTGGAGGTGCCCACAAACTCCCCGGCGGTGTCCTCGATGGTCACGCCCATGGCCCGGATGGCCTCCGCCGCCTGGTCGTTCACCCTGGAGCGCCGGGCGGCCTCCCGGATGGCGGCGCGGGCCGCGTCCTCCACGTCCGTGCCCGTCCACGCCGCGCTGTTGGCTTTCAGCCAGGCCGCCACCATTTTGGGATCCTGGGCGGGGATGGCCTCCCCGCGTTCATAGGTCCGGCCCATGTACTGGATCGGGCGCTGGGCAATCAGTTTTTTCATGCTCCAGCCCTCCGATCAGCCCAGCAGCTTGACCAGCACACTGGTGGCGGTGGTGGCGGCGTCCGCCGCCGCATAGCCGGCGGGGGTGTTCCCGTCCGCCGTGGTGGTGATGGCCTCCGCCGCCGCGTCATAGTAGACGGCGGCCCCCTGCTTGATCTCCTCGGTGTTGGCCTTGGCCATGGCGAACACGCCCACAACATGGACGGCTCCCTGTTCTCCGGCGCTGATAGGCGCGGCGGCTACCCCGATCCTGGTGCCCAGGCTCACCACCGCGCCGTTTTCCACGTTCTCGGTGGGGAAATAGTCCAGGGTTTCGCCTCTCTGGTAATAGGTCGCTTTCATGTTCTGTTCCTCCTTACTGCCCCATGGGCACACCGTTGTTACGCAGGATCCCCCGGAAATCCGCGTCATTGATCCCCCAGTCCAGCCAAATGTCCCACAGATAGCCCAAATAGCCGGCCTTTTCGGACCGCCGGAAACTGGGGGCGGTGGTTCCGTTCAGATAGTCCACCTGTACGGACTTCACCAGCCTGGGATCTGCCGCCATAAACCAGGGGCAGGCGGCACCAGCGGACAGGATATTCAGGACAGCCTCCTGTACCACTTTGATCTTGTTCCTGTACTTGGTATTCAGCACGTTTACGGTGTGGCTGCCGATCCCCTCCACGTCGATCTGCGCCGTGCCCAGGATCTGCTCCACTTTCATGCCGTAGCCCACAGGCACAATGATGGTGGCAGGCTCCACCATAATGCTTTCGCCAAACTGGTCCGTCTGCAGTCCCATCATTTCAACCATTTTCATCAGCACCGCAATACTGGGGGCGCTGCCCGTGGCGATCAGGTTCTTGTGGGCCTCGTCGAACAGTGGGGCGCCGTCGAAAATTGCGGGGTTCTTATAGATCCGCTCATATACCTGGCGGTTGATCTTCTGCTTGGCCTTGCGGGTGTACTGTTTCGGCATATTGGACAGAAAACCAATGTCGTCATTGATGAACGCCTCGCGGGTCATGCTGAACTGGGTGGCGTAGGTGTCCAGCTTGCGGGTGGGCAGCAGGTCCGTTTCCAGGGTGCTGGCCTTGATCTCCCCGCCCTCGGTCACTTTCTGGAAGTCGCCGCCGCCCATGACATACTCGTGATCCTTGCTGGCCTTGAAGTCCGGCAGGGTCCCCTTGCTGGTCCATTCCTCAAAGGTGGCCGGCACAAGGTCATACTGCTGGACAATGGCCTTTTTGATGGCGTTGTCCATGATGGCGGGGAAGTCCGCCGTGGAACTAAAGAACTGCCGCACCGCCGTGTCCCACAGGTCAGCACGGGACCGGCGCAAAAGTTCCGTCACGGTTCCCTCACCGCTGCGGGCCATGCACTCGATCAGCATATCCCGCATGGACATACCCCGCATATCCTCCGCACCCTGGGCGGGCTTGTCCAGTTCCACGCCCGCCTGGATCAGCATGGCGTCTCTGGCCGCGTCCCGGAAATTGTCCATTCCGCTGTCCCTGGCACCCACTACCACCGGGGCGCCATGCTGGATCATGTGGTCCACAGCGGCGGCCCGTACGGCGTCCATGGTGGCCCCGTTGCGGATATACTCCGCCGGGTCCATGCCTGTCTGGCGGCACAGGGCCAGAATGTCACCGATCCGCTGGCGCTCCTCCGCCACGGCCCGCTGTGCGTTCTCCTCTCCGGTGGTGCTGGGCGTCCCGGCAGGGGGAGGGGTGGGGGTGTTCACGGGGTCCTGGCCGCCCACGCTGCGCTGGCCGCCGGCAGGCTCACCGCCGCCGCCGTTGTCGTCCGGCTCCGCGTCGATCTGGCGCTGGAGCGCGTCAAACTCCGCCTGCTCCTCCGCCGTCAGGCCCCGCCCGGCGGCGCGGGCGGCGTCCACGATCTCCTGCTGCCGCTTGATCCACTTTGCTTTGTTTTTCATGCTCTTACCTCCATTTTGTTCTTGTTGATCTGAATTTGCCGTTCATACATGGACAGGTCCGGCGGGTCAGCATTGGACCGCCCCACGCCCACGGTGGCGTCCGCCGGCACAGACGCCACGGAAACCTCCAGCGGCGTCCATTTCCGGGCGATCATGCAGGGGCCAGTGAAACGCCCGTCCGCAGACACGGCCCCGGCCTTGACCTCCTCCCAGGCGTCCACAGCGTAGCGCACGGACGTGGTTTTCAGGGTCCCGGTCTTGACCTTGCCGAAAATCTTTTCCGCGTCATCGTCGCTGTCGAACTCAATTTCCGCCATGCCCCGGTTGTTCTCCACCCATGCCCGGATCACCTTGCCCACCACTTTGTCCGGGTCGTGGTTGAACAGGACCACGCCCACCGTGTTCAGGCGGGACAGATCCACCGCACCCCCGGCATGGTCCAGGATCTCCATGCCAAAATAGCGCCGGTATGGCTCCTCGCTGGAAAAGCTAATTGTCCGCCTGCGGCTGTTCTCCGCCTCCGTCGGGCTGTTTGCCTCCCTGGCCAGGATCTCCCCCATGCTCCGGGTCCCCCGGTTTTTGTCCCGATCCGGGTCCGCCCTGCCGGGCTGCTGTCGCTCCAGTTCCAAAAATCACACCTCCCATATCGATCCCTTTTTTCCTGCCGTACTCCAGGACCTCCGCCAGTTCGTCCACGGCGTCTTTGTGTACCATCCAGGATCCGCGCCCGTTTGGCCGCCTCATTCTGGCCGCGATCATGTCCTTGTACTTTCCGCCGTCCACTATTACCAGTTGCATACCATTGGCCTGGCTCCCAGCTTTGTCCACGGTGGAAATTCTGTAATGGCCTTGCAGTGGGGTGGAGGATCCTTTGCACGGGCGCACCCAGTCATAATTTGATATGCAAAAGTTGTAAACTTCGTCCGTTTGGTCGCCGCTGTCCATTAAAGCCAATTCCACCATCATTTTTTCGCCGGATGGCAGCTTAAACTCGGTATTCATAACCCGTTCCACCTCTGCCATGGAAAGGGCTTGCCCGTGTGCCACGTTTTGGCTGGTCATAAAGTCGCCCCAGGCCCGGATCGTCCAGTACAGACAATTTTCCTGTACGTCGATCCCGCCGGTCAGCAGCTTGGTCCACTCCGGTAGTTCCCAGGCCGGCACGTCGGTCTGGCGCTCCATGACCAGATCCGCGTTGGTTTTTAGTCTGGTGTCCTCCCACGGCTCCGCCAGCCAGCTGTTGGTGAAGTTTTGCAGCAGTTCCGGGTCGTCTTTGCTTTTCATAAATTCATACGCAATTTCTGAAAACCGCGTAAACGGGGAATATAGCGTATTGATCCAGTAGGCCACACTTTTGGGGTGTTCTGCGCTTTTCCGCACATACTCCCACCGCCCGGCCTCCAGCATTTTCCCCTTGTGCTGGTCTGTGATCACCGCGCCACACGCCTGGCACACATAGCGGTGCAGGGTAGGCTCGAAACCGTAGGGGTAGGGGGTGCCCTTGATCTTCTCCTCCAGGACATGGAGGCCGCCGGACAGCGGGGCGGGATCCTCCAGCCCCTTGTCGAAACGGTGGGCGGTCCGCCTGGCGTAGCAGTAGGGGCACCCATGGCGGCACCCGGTCAGCGGGTTCCATGACATGGTGGCCCAGTCTATTTTCGTCTTGTTCATCGTGTGATCTCCTTTCTGTTTTCCGGGGGTGCCTGGTTCGTCCCCAAACTTTACACATTTACAAGGCCATAAAAAGCTGAACTTACATTCAGCCCGATCCCGCCTTTTTCCGCCGCGCCTTTTTGGGCGGCTCCGGCTGCCGTACATACTTATAATGTAGGTAGCCGTATTTTGTGGCTTTGCTCTCCACCAGTATGTAGCCCTTTGGCGGGCGGGGCGGTTTGTTCTCTGTATAGTTGCGCTTGACCTCGGTGGACGGTTCCCGATCCGGCTTGTCCAGCTTTCCGGCCTTTTTCCAGCGGTGCCCGCCCTGTTCCGGTGTCCAGTGGTCAAAAAGATAATTCGCCAGGACGGTGTAGTCCTGGCCGTGGTCTATGCCCTCATAATAATTATGTTCCCGTAGGTGTTCGATCCGCACGATCTCACCCATGCCCCACAGCTTGCGGATCTGTTCCTCCGGTATGCCCTCCGAAACCATGTGGAAATGGATCCGGTGGGTGCCCTTGCCGCGCCCCATATAGATCAGGATCCTGGCCCCAGGGAAGTGGTACATTAGGCGCCTGGTGTAGTTGTCCCGCAGGTGGCGGGCCTCCCGGAATGTGTGGACCTCATATTCATTATTTAATGTAAGGGTGCTATACAGGGAGGACGGGCCGAAATTCTGGTTGAACAGGCGGGCGTGGTTTCGTTTGGATATTCCGATCCGGTGCTGCTCCCGCTCCTCCGGCGTCTTAAACCTGGGCCGTGGTTCTGCTTTTTTTATATCCCGTACACGATCCGGGACATTAAAAACGATTTGCTCACACACGGACCCGGAAAAAATCCGCGTTTTTACTCTCTGCATATCGTTCCCGCCTTTTCCGTCGTGGTAGGTTCTGCCCCGGCGGCATTATTCGCCGCCGGGGTCCTCTTTCCATTCTTTTACAATGCAATCCCGGCACATATAGCAGTCCTCGCAATAGTCGCACAGGTCCAGCCCATCCAGGGCCGCCCGCCGGATCATGGCCTCCAGGTCCGGGACGTTGATCTGGCGGTTTGGGTGGATCAGTTCCACCGCCCTGGCCAGGTAGTGGGCCGCGTCATAGTCCCCGAATATTTCTGCCGCACCGTCCACTTTCAAAGTTTCCGGGTTTAACGGCCACAGGGCCACACAGCTGCCGTCCTGGTCATCCTCCCATTTTGCCGGTGTTTCCTTGACCACGTTGTGCTGTGTATTTCCCCAGCAGGTAGCATCCGCCGGCTATGTTGCCCTCCGGGGTGGTGGGGTCCAGGCCGGTGGCGTCCTCCAGTTCCGCGTGGTATGACCCATCAGGGCCGGGGTTTAACTGCATGATCCCCACCTCTCCAGCGGGGCCAATGGCGTCCATGTTGAACTGGCCACGGGTTTCCCAGTCTGCCACGGCCAGGGCCAGGGGATAGGGGCACCCATACAGGTGGCAATAGGTCCGCATATAGTCCTGGTATTCCCAGGACAGGGGCACCGCCGCCGAAAAATAGCCCTGGGCCTCCAGCACCTCCCCGATCCGCTGTTTCTCCGCCGGGTCCTCTGCCGCCCGGTACAGGGCCGCGAACTCCCAGGCGTCGCCCACCAGCAGGGTGGCGGTCGGTTCCTGTTCCACGGCGAAGATCACGGCGGGCCGCTCCGCTTTCGCTGCCTCTCCGGCCTCTCTGCCGGCGTTCATGGCCATGGCCGCCAGGATCAGCGCCACAATGGCCAGCCCCAGCGCGATCACCGGGACTGCCCGCCGGACCGCCTCCAGCTGGTCCACGGTTTCAGCGCGTTTTCCTCTCATTTGGGCTTGTCCTCCTTTTTCCTGCAGGTGGGCCACCCGGTCACGTCATACGGGATCCCAAACCGGCGGCGGCCACACTCCGCACAGGTGATTTTCTCGCACCGCCCGGCGGCGGGTTTCACGGTCTTTCCCCTGGCCTCCAGGGCCACGGCGCAGGGCTTTGTTGGCTTTCAGTCTGAACATTTTGGCCTCCTTTCTTGCCCCTCCCGCCGGTCTGTGCTAAAATCACCGTGAAAGGGGGTGCAAAATTGTGATCCAGTTTATTCAAGAGGTAAACAACCAAAATAAAGACGCAATTCTGGACCGTTACCAGTCTTTAGGGTGGGGGCTTAAATCCCAGTGGTTTCGGAATGATCAGGCTGTTTCCCTTGTTCTTGTATGGCCCCGCTCAACCCCGCCAGTTTATCCAGACATTTCAGATCTTGTGTAGCGGCATATCCGATAAAACAGGGGATCCGCATTTCTCCAGGACTGTCCCTATCGTCATGCAGCGGGATTACCCCATTTTTTACGCACCTGTCGAACTGCTCCGCGCTTGCAAATACAAACAGGCTCCGGCAGTCCTCCGGCAACGGATAAATGGCCCAGTATGGATTTTCCCCGGTTTCCGGCTCCCGCTCGGTGGGTGTCTGGCCCGCTGCCTCCGGCCACCCCTCCCCGCGCTCATACCCCAGCAGGATATTGTGGCCCATGTCGCCCAGGCTGTGCGCCAGGACCTCCAATTCCAGCAGGTCCCGGTATTTCAGCCCCATGGCGTCCAGGCGGGCGTGGAACTTCTTGGCCCGCTCGGTCACGTCCAGGATGGGGGCCTGTTCCTTGGCCGCGTCCTCCGCGTCATAGGCCGCCTGCAGGTCCTCCAGCTTGATCTCCCCGGCGGCGATCTTCTGGCAA